>Ga0255776_10000103_pt1 | contig 86077 bp, 73 predicted proteins | sample 071ome_19_FD_179974 | JGI IMG/M metagenome (GOLD analysis project Ga0255776, IMG submission 179974) | Coastal salt marsh microbial communities from the Groves Creek Marsh, Skidaway Island, Georgia - 071413AT metaG (version 2) | ecosystem: Environmental > Aquatic > Marine > Intertidal zone >...
GTCTTTTTTCATCGATGGCACCTTATTTTGTCCAAACCGGCTATGGCGCATAAAGCCGCTTCCGCCTTATTTGGCTTGACTCGGAAAAGCGCTTCTGTAGAGTTAACCAAACCAAAACGACCTAGCGCAAGGAGTTGCTATGAGCTCAGAGATCGAGCAAGCAGAAGCCGAAGATCAATCCACGGTCCGCAATCTGGCGTTGATGATGGCCGGCTTTGGTGGACTAACGGTCATCCTCATTATTATCGCCCAGATGGTTGTCTAGCACACGACCGGAATCAACCACTCCTTGGCCAATCTCTCGGTCATTCCCCGATCCATCCGGCTCATCACACTGGTGTGCTGCCTTGGGCCTGCAGAGGCGAGTGAACCAAACTCCCGCGACGCTAATGCCAACCCAGATAGCGCTAGCGCGCAGAGGCTGACTGACGCGCAAGCGCTCAGCGAGATGCGCGCGGTAGTCGAGCAAGTGGAATACCCAGCACTTATTTCGATTGACGAGACCGGACAGCCCAGAGCCCGAACGGTTGATGCCTTTACACCGGACGATAACTGGGTAGTTTGGGTGGCAACCAAGCCAAACACTCGAAAAGTGGCTCAGATACGCGAGCGCCCAGCGGTGACGCTCTATTATTTCGATGTCGCGAACCGCAACTACGTGACAGTGATGGGTACGGCTGAACTAGTCGGTGATGACCAAGTCAAAAGTCGGATGCGAAGGGATAGCGACCACGCTGGACTGTATCCTGATTTTCCCCACGACTATCTTTTGATCAAGATCACGCCTTCTATCATCGAAGGGCTCATTCCCAGTTACAGAGGCGATCCATCCAACTGGGCGCCCTTCAGGGTGGACTTAACCGACGGGTGAATCGGACCGCTCAATTTTGATGATGGAACCGTTATCCGAATCAGTGAGTAGGTAAAGAGCGCCCTGATCATCCTCTACAATCGCTCTGATCCGCGCTTCAAATTCAGAAAACAAGGATTCCTCCAGCGTCGCTCCAAACTCGTCAGTGGTAACCCGCTTCACGTCCTGATCCACCAACGTGCTGATGAAGAGTTGACCTTGCCACTTTGGGAACTGTTCTCCCTGGTAAATCAGTAAATGTGACGGGCCGATACTGGGTGTGAAGTAAAGGGCGGGGTCTGTGATGCCTTCATACGAGGTGAGCGGGCTGATTTTTGCGCCTGAATAGTTGATGCCAAAGCTCGTGGCCGGCCATCCGTAGTTTGCGCCTGGAGAAACGCGGTTTAGCTCATCGCCGCCACGGGGCCCATGCTCATGCATCCAAATGGTCCCAGTGTTTGGATCGACGGCAAGGCCCTGGGGGTTTCTGTGCCCAAGACTGTAGAGATAAGGGAACCCCTGTTCAGCCATGGGGTTGTTGGCTGCCGGCTTGCCCTCATCAGTCATGCGCAAGACTTTTCCTAACTGGCTCGCTGGATCCTGAGGGGCCTCGCGGTACTCAAAGCCGTCTCCGGTGGTGAGAAGTAATGTGCCATCCTCGAGCCACGCAAGTTTGCCGCCGTAATGCGCTGGGGTATCTTTGTCTGGAGAGACTCGGAATATGCGCGTCATATCGATTAGTTGATTGTCGTTGAGCGTGCCCGAATAGATGGCTGTGCCATTTGCATCAGGCGTTCCGTCTGCGAGTGCAAGATAGACCCGTTTATTCTCTGTGAATTGAGGGTGCAGGCTAAGATCAAAATATCCCCCCTGGCTTGCGACATAGGTGGCGGGGCCGCCAGAGACGGGTGTCGTCGCGCCCGTGTTGAGATCCATCAGTAAAAGGTCGCCCGCTCGGGTGGCGATCAACCCGCTGCTCGGTGCGACTTGCACCATGGACCAAGGGTAGTTGAGTCCAGTCGCCAGAGTGGTCGCTTGATAGTCGGCTCGGACGGTTTCGATCGCACCGAGACAGGTGATGAGTAAAGTAAGAATAATGCGCACAGCGGCCTCCTTATTAGCGGTGCAAGTATACCGACTAGGATAACAATCTGCCTCTGCATCCTGGTGTTGATCCCCCTTAGAGCCATAGTGGCTTGGTGTAGGGGGCAAAGTTCGTTGGTAATTCACTTTGATTTTTCTATACTGCGTTGCGTCGCCAAGGATCAAACAAGGACAGGAAATGAAAACCATAGGCGCATTCGTGGTTGCAGCCATCGGCGGATACTTAATTGCAGCCGTCATGGTGTCCTGGGTCAATATGCAATCGATTGTTGATTTGGGCTTCGAGATAACCGTCGCTCAACGGCTCGACACCATCACTCACGATGTGATGTCGCTCGGCATGACCTATTTGCCGCTCATGACCATTGCACTGCTGATTGGGTTCCTCGTTGCCGCAGGAATTATTCGTCTGAAACCCTCACTCGCGTTTATTGGCTATATCCTTGCCGGTTTCGCCGCCGTGGTGGCGCTGCACGTCATCATGAAAGCGGTACTTGGACTAACGGGCATCGCAGCAGTGCGTGGGCCACTAGGGTTAGTATCGCAGGGGTTGGCAGGCGCATTCGCGGGATGGATCTTTTTCAGAATCAAGCTGGGCGCACCTATCGCCGCAAGGGATGATAACGCCCAATAAACGCGGGGCCTTCATAGCAGACTTTAAACGAAACACGTCTCGTTGCTATCGATCCCGTCCGACTTCGTCGCAGCGCCAGGCGAGGGAGCTGACGCCCGGCCCTGCTTTATTTGATCTCGTCAATGGATGAGATAATCGCTCCGACGATGCCGTATTCGATGGCCTCTTCCGCACTCATCCAATAATCTCGATCCGTATCCTGCTCGACTCGCTCAATCGGTTGCCCTGTTTCGTTTGCGATAATTTGGTTAATCCGTTGTTTCGTTTTTAGGATTTCTTCCATTTGAATCTTGATGTCGGTGGCATCGCCTCTTGAACCACCTGACGGCTGATGCACTAGATAACGAGTATTGGGTAGCGAATAGCGATTTTCTTTTTTCGCCGCCAAATAGATGTTGGTGGCGGCGCTGGCGACCCATCCTGTGCCCACGACGCGCACAGTGGGCCTAATAAACTTAATCATGTCATAGATCACGTCCCCAGATTCCACGTGACCGCCGGGCGAGCTGATGTAAATCGTAATCGGATCATCATTGTCTTCCGAAAGCGCTAGGAGTTGCTGGGCAACGCTCTTCGCCAGCTTCTCGTTGATGCCCCCAAAGATCGAAATCGATCGTGACTTAAAGAGCTTCTCCTCCATAAGTCCGTTGGGTCGTACTTGCGCTTCTTCTTTTGAGTCAGACATGAGGTCCTCGATTAAATGTTGGAGACAATCAATCCGGTCGCTGGCTTGTCAGGATGCCCGGGAAAGGCCATGACTTGCCACGATTTGTTAGTAGGGGCGAAGCATACCAAGTGGTTGCCCAACTCGCCACGGCTCACATGGAATTGGGCACGCCACCGGCTATTGCCAACTGGCCTTTAGGGACGTGATAGCATGCTTGCTACGCCAACAAATGTTTGTACGAGGAGAGAGAGTGTGTCGCTCAAGTTAGGTCTTCAATTAGGGTATTGGGGTGCCGGGCCAGACCCGCGGGTCGTTGGACTAGCGCAGGAAGCGGAAAAGTTGGGTTTTGATGCAGTTTTCACTGCGGAGGCTTGGGGGTCAGACGTCTTTACCCCGCTCGCTTGGATTGGCGCACATACCGAAAGAATCCGTTTAGGCACAGGAGTGGCTCAACTCTCCGCTAGAACCCCCACTGCAACAGCGATGGCGGCCCTCACCTTAGATCATTTGTCCAAGGGACGCGTGATTCTTGGGCTCGGGGTTTCGGGACCCCAGGTGGTAGAAGGTTGGTACGGCGGGCCGTTCGCGAAGCCATTATCCAGAACACGAGAGTACGTCGATATTATTCGTCAGGTGCTTGCTCGCGAGGCGCCGGTATCCAACCCGGGACCGCATTATCCTTTGCCATACACTGGGGAGGGCGCATGGGGGCTTGGCAAATCGTTGAAGCCCATCACTCATCCGCTACGGGCTGACCTGCCGATTTTTCTAGGTGCCGAGGGGCCAAAGAACGTCACTATGACAGCAGAAATCGCGGATGGATGGTTGCCGCTTTATTACTCTCCCTACCGCCAAGAAGTGTATGCGGATCAAATCAGCCAGCGACCGCCGCACTTTGAAATCATGCAAGGACTGACGATCAAAGTGACCGACGATATTGAAGCTGGACTGCAGTCCGTGAAAGAAGGACTCGCGCTGTATGTCGGCGGGATGGGAGCCGAAAGCCGCAATTTCCATAATGAATTGATGGCCAGAATGGGCTTTGAGGCTGAGGCGAAGGAAATTCAATCGCTCTTCTTGTCTGGGCGCAAGGACGAGGCCGTTGCCGCGGTGCCGACTCAATTTGCAGACGAGATTTCTCTCGTCGGCCCTATTGAACGCATTAAGGAGCGACTCGAGGCCTGGAAGTCATCGCCAGTAACCTCACTGCTGATTAGTACACGTGATGTGAACCAGTTACGTCAGGTCGCAGAGTTGGTGCTTGGCTAGATCGCGCTTCGGCCCATGACGCTACCGCTTGGATTGAGGCGAGCGACGTATGAGGATGGGGGCACCATCACGCGCGCGTCAGGTGGCTGGCCCGCGTGCATGACCCAGAGGCCGTGGCGACAGTGGCTCGCCTCAGACGTGCACTTCGTCTACCTCCTTGAGCAAGACCGGCTGGAAGGTTGCCTCGCGATGACCCCAAGCGAGTCGTTCATGTCGGGTCGCCAAGCCGTTGAATTGCTAGTTTGGTATATCACCGCTGCGTCTCGTGACCAGCGATGGGGCAGGAAACTGCTGGTTCACGGTATTTCAGGGGCGCGAAGATTGGCAGGTGATGACCTAGTTTGCTGGATCCACGAGGCCGATAAAGCCAGCAGTGCAGAATTACTCCGGCATGGTTTCAAGTGTCAGATGCAACGTGAGACATTCATTGGTCAAGATCTGAGACGCGAAGAAGGGTGGCTGCTCGATATATCGGGTTATTTTTGAGTAACGGCCCGCTGAGGTTGAGACTCGGCCCGATTAAATCGATTGATAGATTTTGACTTCGTTGAATGTTTTTTGTTCATCGAGATCTGGCCAGGTCGTCGCTGTTTCATGGCCGATCAGCGCGTAGTTAGGGTGAGCGAAATTTTTGATCCGTGAATCTGCGAGGAGAATACGGGTTGCATGGTTAGGCAGTAGATCAAGTAGCGGTAGATTGTCTCGATCGTAGAGCACGTCAGCGGCTACTAATAGGTCGGCAACCCCGTCGATGTGTCGAAGGTCCTCGCATATTTCTAATTCAACATCATTGATCTCAGCGTTTACTTGACACGCGAGTCTCGCGTCATCGTCGAGATCACAGCAGATCACTCGAGAAGCACCTGCGATTTTTGCAGCAATACCCACGACGCCCGAGCCAGCGCCGAAGTCAACGATGGCTCGATCGCGAACGAGATCAGGTTCTGTTAGCAGAAGGCGAGCAAGCACCTGACCGCTTGCCCAGCAGAATGCCCAGTAGGCCGGCTGGTTCAGTACGGCCAGCATCTCATCGTGCGCAAGCGGCCCTTGCGGCAAGTCACTCTGTAATAGAGCAAGCTCGATGCTCGGACAAAGCGGCAGCGCTGCCTGCTCAAGGTGGCAACTAGGCAGGGTCGCTTTAAGGCGAGCGTCGAGTGCAGCGCGGATTGATGAATGCTGATTAGCCATAACGCCCGATTTTGACAGGTCAGCAGGATGAAGGGGATAGGCCCCTCTAGTTTGAAGAGAGGATGCCCACTTGCCTCTCTCGTGCTGGCTTGCTATTCGCTCGTCCATGGCGTTTAGTGAGAAAAATAGCTTGAGGCCTCTGTACAGCGTCGTCGTTGCGCAGCGGATATATAGGCTTCAGGACCATTACCAGCGTGCTCAACCAGGAGGGATAGGATATGGCCATTGATTTCACATTCAGCCAAGACGTTGAAGATGCTCGTTTGATGATGCGACAGTTTCTTCACGAGACGGTCAAGCCGGCTTTTGCCGCAATGAGCGAGAACAAAGAAGCAACCCGTGATGACTGGTCTAAATTAGTGAAGTCATTGCGGCAGCAGGCGAAAGCCGAAGGTTATTGGCTGCCACATATGCCGCAAGAGGTGGGCGGTATGGGGCTTGGGGTGACCGCACTTGCCGCTGTGTCAGCGGAAGCTGCTAAGGTGCCCATGGGGCCCTATATCATCAACGCCCAAGCGCCGGATGAGGGGAATATGCATACCCTTTACCACTTCGCGACCGACTATCAGCGAGAACATTTCTTGAAACCTTTGCTTGAGGGGACCGCGCGGTCGTGCTTTTCGATGACCGAGCCTGAGGTGGCAGGTTCAGATCCCACATTGATTCAAACGACGGCCGTTGAAGATGGCGATGACTGGGTCATTAACGGACACAAATGGTTTACCTCTGGAGCTCAAGGCGCCGATTTCGCCATTGTGATCGCGAGAACAGACCCTGATGCGGATATCCCTCAAGCAAGAAACAGCGCGTTCATCGTCCCAACCAATAGTCCTGGATTTGAGATCGTAAGGGACGTGGAAACCATGGGGGGGCGGCACAATCACCCAGAGGTTAAATACAATGGCGTCCGTGTCCCTAAGACGCATCTGCTTGGCGAGCGTGGCGGGGGTCACAAGCTCGGACAAGTTCGATTGGGACCAGCGCGACTCGCTCATTGCATGCGTTGGATTGGTCAGATCGAAATGGCGCTCGAGATGTTGATTAAACGAGCCCAGTCACGGTTTTCTCATGGCAGCTACCTGTCAGAAAAGCAAAGCATTCAATGGATGATGTCTGATTCGGCGATGGAACTTTACGCGGCGAAGCTCATGGTGCTGCACGCAGCGTACAAAATTGAACACAAGATGGAGTTCAAACAAGAGGTGTCCATGGCCAAACATCACGTGGCGAATACGCTTTGGCGAGTGGTCGACAGAGCGATGCAAGTTCATGGGGCCCTTGGGTATTCGACCGATACGCCGCTCGCGGGAATGATGCAGCAAGCGAGATGGGCAAGGCTTGCTGATGGCGCCGATGAGGTTCACCAAATGCGAATCGCCGAACTGCTGATGCGTACTTTTAACGAAGACGGCAGCATCAACCAAGCGGTGGGGGGGTTGCCGCTTTGAAGTTAGTTCTCATCTACTTCGCGCTCAGCACCCTTGCCCTTTGGAGTCCGCTAGCCCTCAGCGATCAGAGAGTCACGCCCAGCGAGTTACAGGGCCTCGCCGAGCAGGTATCGGCAACGCGGATCGAAAGTGACATCCGTAGGTTGGCCGGATTTGGAACTCGCCACACCTTGTCTGAAACCGAATCGGATACAAGAGGCATTGGCGCCGCTCGTCGATGGATCAACGCGTCTTTTGAGACCATTTCACGTGAGTGCGGCGACTGCCTTCGTATCTCAACGCAATCCAGAGTGATTAGCGGAGAGCGAAGAATTCCCGAGCCGACTGAGGTCGTCAACGTGATCGCGATTTTGCCGGCGCGTGTGCCAACGGACCGGTACGTGGTGATGTCCGGTGACATTGACTCAAGGGCATCAGACCCATTGGACGGCGTGAGTGATGCGCCAGGAGCCAATGATAATGCTTCGGGAATGGCTGGAGCCATCGAGGCTGCGCGGGTGCTTAGTCAATATCGATTTGATGCCAATATCGTATTTGCGGGCTTGTCTGGCGAGGAGCAGGGGTTGTTCGGCGGACAAATAATGGCAGAGACAGCAAGAGATGAGGGCTGGTTCATTCAGGCTGTGCTCAATAACGACATGATTGGCAATATTCGTGGCCAAAATGGCGTGATCAACAATCGGTCAGTCAGAGTGTTTTCGGAGGCCACTCGACCCATTGAGACGCCAGAGGCTCGGCGCTGGAGACGATTTTTCGGAGGGGAAAACGATGGACCTTCTCGTAATCTCGCACGTTATATCGCCCATCTTGGGGAGACCCATTTACCCAACTTAGATGTGATGATGATCTATCGTTTGGATCGATTCGGACGAGGGGGTCACCATCGCCCCTTCAATGAGGTTGGGTTTCCGGCTGTGCGTATCATGGAGACTAATGAGCACTACCATCGCCAGCATCAGGATTTACGGGTTGAAAATGGCATCCGCTACGGCGACACCGTAGATTGGGTAGATTTTGACTACGCGCGGTCAGTGACTGGGCTGAACGTGATCACGCTGGCCGCATTGGCGACCGCGCCAGAGCCGCCCAGATCCGTGTCGCTGAGCGGTCAAGTGTCGCCTGATACGACGCTTAAATGGGAGCGAGTGCCAGGTGCGGTGGGGTATGAAATTCACTGGCGTCTGACAACAGACGCGCACTGGCGCTGGTCCGTTCGAGTCGGCGATGTGACGGCCCACACGCTCAAGGATGTCGTCATTGATAATTACCTCTTCGGAGTGTCTAGCATAAATAAAGATGGAATGGCCTCTCCGGTCGTTTTTCCTGGGCCGATTGGAAGCGTTCGTTATGACCAATAACAGTAGAGACAACGCGCAGGGGCAGCCGATTGATGAAGTTGGAGAATCTATAGGCATGCTCGAGGGGATCAGAACAACCCGAGCCATTCGCAGACTGAAACCAGACCCAGTGCCCATCGAACTCGTGAAGAAGGTCTGCGAGGCAGGCACCTTTGCGCCAAGTGGTGGCAATCGCCAACCCTGGATGTTCGTGGCCGTTACCGATCCAGAAAAACGTGCGCAAATCGCCACGCTCTATCGTGAGGTGTTCGACGCCTATATTGCGCCTGCGGTCGAGGCCGCACGAGACCCTGGTTACCCCGAAGCAAAAAGGAAAAACATGCGAGCCGCGATGTACTTGGCTGCGCATCTTCATGAAGCGCCCGTACACTTATTTGTTGCGGGCTGGACCCGCAGAGGTGCTCCGCAAAGTCAGGCGCTTTTTCCTGCCATTCAGAATGTGCTGCTTGCTTGTCGAGCGGTGGGTCTCGGCGCTTCGCTGACCACTGCACATCGTGGTCATGGTGAAGCGATTGACCAACTCATCGGACTTGACCCGATTAAGACCCCCAGCATTGCACTGATTCCTATTGGTTGGCCTCGGGGACGATATGGAAAGCCCACGAGACGGAGTATCGACACCTGTTTTTTTGTTGATTCCGCGACGCCAGTCAGTGAGTGATCGGCTAGACGCGTGAAGCGCGGCTTCGGGCTGGCGTTACACGGTTAATTCGCCTTTCAAGGCGTCGGCGATTGCTTTCTTGGCGAGTTGGATACCGTTCTCGATCTGCCCTATGGTGAAAAATGTATTGGCCCCGCTCGATAGGCCTGCCTGAATGCTTTCGCCAATTTTGAAATCCTCATCAAACACTCGTCGGACCACATCGTAGTTGGCTTGCCAGTGTTGTTCTGCTTTTGGAGTCTCCGGGGCCTCGGGAATGAGCATATGGCACTGAAAGATGCTGCGACTTGGAGAGACCGGCGTGATGGTGTGGATATACACGTGGTCGGTCATGACCTGAATGAAGTTGCAGGGAAAGAGGTAATTCTGGGTCATAAAGTGCTGTCGGTAGGAACGGCTGTCGGCGGGTAACTCTCGAAGTCGCTCGATGCTCGCAACCGGTACTGCATGTCGAACGTGGGGGTATTGGTCGATATAAACGCCCTTTGTATCAAGGTAAGCACTGCATGCCGTATCTCGGTGGGCTGAACAGAAATGGTACTGCTCCTGAAAGCCCTCAAGCGCGATGTGCCAATTCATTGCGCGTTCCAATGTCCAAGAGCGGTATAGGACGTGATTTTCCAGCGATAGTGTTTCCAGTTGCGGCGCCATGGGCGCAAGCCAAGCGTCGATGTCCAGCTCGTTAACCTCGCTAGATCGACTCAAAGGGGTGGGTCTGACCCAAATGAGCCCGTAACGTTCGAACGCGGGAAGCCGAATAAGCCCATATTCGTCTTTGTTGATGGCGCCAAAATTGTCTGCTTGCCGAATGCCTCGCAAGCGACCCCCCGTGTCGTAGGTCCAACCATGGTAAGGGCAAGAAAATGTTTTGGCTTGGCCGCAAGGGCGGTCATCGAGCCGTGCGCCTCGATGCCGGCAAACATTGATAAAGGCCTGAACCTCGCCTGCCTGATTACGAGTCACTAAGATGGGAACGCCTGTGGAATCGTGAGTAACGAACGACCCAGGATCGCTTAACGATGACGCATGGGCGACGATGATCGGAAAATTGCGAAAAAGCACGCGAATTTCCTCATCAAGCACGCGCTCACTCGTGTAATCGGTCGTCGGTGCTCTCAAGACTTCAGGTTCGCGCTGAGTCTTGTCCTCATTCACATAGTCGAGGATGGTCTCGATGATCGCTTGCTCTTCGGCGTGGTTACTCATGTCTCGTTCATTGATCCTGGGCTCTACTGAGTCGCCCTTTCGCTCATCCAGTACATGACTAGTCGTTAATCTCTTCCGGCCGCCTTACGGCCTAGCTGGAGCGCTTGTGCGGTTCTCGGCGAGATGCCGGCATCTCCGCCGACTGTGGCAAATCGGAATCCTTGCTTGGTTCTAGCCTCGATGTCAGCGGGCGAGGTTGTGATGCCACACGGGATATTGTGTTCAAGACAGCTGGCAAGGATCGTCTGAATCGCTTGCTCGACATCTGGGTGAGAGCGAGGCAGCCCTAAGTCAGCCGATAAGTCGCTCGGCCCAACAAAAATTGCACCAACCCCGGGCGTAGTCATGATCTCCTCAAGTTGATCGATCGCTTCTTGCGTTTCAATCTGAATGACTGCTAGGAGTTCTCCCTTGGGATCAAGCGGCCAAACGTCAGCCTTTGCGAGATATTCACCATAAGCAGTCCCCCAATACCAGACGGCGTTGCCCGGTGCTCTGCCCCTTACACCTTGGGGGCCAGCGTCTGTCTCTCCAGCCGCTTTCGGGTACCGCATGCTGGCTATGGCATTGAGTGCTTCTTCGCGCGAATTAATCATAGGAAACATCACGCCATACACCCCAAGATCGAGTACCTGCTTGACGAGATACTGGTTCATTTCACGGCCGTTGGTTGGCAGTCGCACAATTGGCGTTGTCTGCATTGCGAGACTGCCAGAACTGGCGATAGCCGACTTATCCGTCATTCCCAGCAAAAAGCGCTGCAGGGATTCCCCGTCGTAGGGACCGTGCTCCATATCGATCAGTACAAAGTCGATCGGTGCGCGCGCAAGCGATCTCGCATTCGACATGGATCGATCACCTGAGAAGATCCCGAAAGCGGCCTCGCCCTTTTCAAGGGTTGCAATGGTTTGATTGAGTCGATCAGCGGACGCCGTGCCTGCTAGCAAATAAAGGCCAATGAGCAGCGCCATCCGGCTGATTGCGTAAAGCGTTTGCATGACAAGTTCTCCTTTTCATGGGCCACAAGCGGTATGGCGCCTAAACATCAATGAGTGGGTGCTGCTAACTACATGGTTGCAAGTCGTATGAGTAAGGGCGAAATCACATAGGAACAATGGTGTTCCGAACGCTACCGATTCCCTCGATAGTAACCTCCAGCACATCGCCCACCTGCATCTTTCGTCTTGCGCCTTCTTTGAAAAGCACCGTGCCGGTGTAAATCAAATCACCGGGTTCCAGGGTGATAAAACGACTCACATAGGCGATGAGTTCTGGCACATCTTGGATCAGTTCGTTCGTATTCCCGTCTTGGACAATGTCGCCATTGAGACGCGTCGTCAGCCGTCTGTTGTTGTAATCAAGGCCAGTGACAATCTCTTGGCCTAGGCACGCCCAGGTATCCGATCCCTTTGAGATTAGACGTGAGGGCCCCCCTCGACCTTGTCGTTCGCCGTACCAGGTATTTTCTGAAAAGTCGTTGCCTACGGCGTATCCGAACACGTAGTCGAGGGCGTCTTCTTCACTGACATGCCGAGCCGTTTTGCCAATCACCACGACGAGTTCTCCCTCGTAATTCAAGTTGCCAGCCTCAGGCGGGAGCATGACACCCGCACCACTCGGGTTAAGAGAGGAAGGGAATTTGGCGAACCACCTTGGATGTGGATTCTCAGGCAATGAAAGATTCGGCCGCTTTGTGTTGACAGCGGTTCCCAAGATTTTTGAAACATCGCGAGGGGCAAGAGGAAGCAAGAGCTTCACCGCGTCATAATCGTAAGTCACCCCTGTTCGTTCTGGCGCATTGAAATAAAGCCCTGATAATTGATGGATTTTCTCTCCAACCACCTCTCCGTACGAGGTAGTACCGTTCACTTCAAAGCGTATAAACCTCGCGGCCTCTGCATTTAGTGACAGCGCAGCTAATGCTGTGATAACGCAACTGATGAGTGCTAATTTCATGATTCGTCCCCCGGTTATGGAATCAGGCTTAGGGTTTAGGAAGGATTAGGTTCGAGAGTTGATCGTAATTCTTGGGAAGTGATTTGTCTCCCGATGCGACTCCATTCAATGACATGATCCAAGCCAGTAGCGCCGCCGTGTGTCTCGGCTTTAACGTGCCCGGTCGATCTTGCGGCATGGTCGATTGGATGGGATCGAGTAGATATTTTGCCTGTTGGCCTTGAACGGCTTTATAAAGGGAACCCCCAAAATAGCTTTGATCGTGACACTGGGAGCAATAGCGCTCAGCGACTCTCTTGCCGAGCGCTGCCTGTTCCGCCGTAAACACTGCTTCCTCACCTTTTGCGAAGGAGGTAAAGCCGCCGAGCGTAACGATGAGTCCAAGAATGAGCAACGCTTGGATCACAGATCATCCTCGGGCAAACGGAGCGCGACTAACTCACCGATGGCGCCAGGTCCAGCAACTGCGGCAATGATGTATTGCTTTCCTTTGTGCGCGTAGGTCATTGGCGCAGTGTTTGTCGTCGCTGGTAGCGGGATCACTCCCACTTCCTCCCCAGTGAGTTTATCGACCGCATGCAGGAACGGATCGCCTCTTCTTCCCTCGCCGTAAAGCAACAAGGACTTAGTAACCAGTATCGTTGCATGGGATCGTTTGCCGGTTCTTGGCAGATCAACCTCAGCGAGCGCCGGGTGATTCTTCACCTTATCTGGCGTATCCCCGTTGGGAATATTCCAAATGATGTCGCCCTTGTTCAAATCGTAAGCCACGATACTGCCGTAGGGGGGCTTGAAGAGTTCGAGCCCTTGAGGCCCACGAATGCCCCCCGGACCCAGCGACACGTAGCCTGCGTTACTGTTTTTTTCCTCACCAGGTACCAGTGATATGACACTGTGCCCGCGCTCTGTCGCCACAAAAAATAAGCCAAGCTCTGGATCCGTTGCCGACCCGCCTGGAATATTTGCACCCCCGTTGGCACCTGGCATCACGAAGGCACCCTTCGTTCCGTCTGGGTCTTTAGCCAGCGATGGTGGAGTAAAAAGCGGACCCATTCGGTATTCGCCGGCGAGTTTGATGGCTTCAGCCCTAAGCTCTGGGGTGAAGTCGATTAGATCATCCTCGGTCGTCCCTTGAAGTTCAAAGGGTGGCAGATGGGTGACAAAAGGTTGGGTTTTGCTGAGAACTTCGCCAGGAACATCGCTCGTTGCAACCTCGCGTTCCTCAATTGGCCAAATAGGTTCTCCAGTGGCGCGATTAAATGCGTAAAGCCAACCCTGCTTGGTTGACTCCACAACAGCAGGGATGGTTTTGCCGTCGACCTCGACATCGAGCAATTTGGGAGCGTTGGGATTGTCAAAATTCCAAACGTCGTGGTGAACCATTTGGAAGTGCCAGACCCGTTGACCTGTTTTCGCATCTAACGCGATGAGGCTGGTACCAAATAGGTTCCCGCCAGGGCGGTCGCCGCCATAATAGTCATTGGTTGGAGTATCCGTAGGGATATAGACCAAGCCCAGGTCAGAATCCGCCGACAGTGGCGCCCACGCCGAGATGTTACCCGTGTAGCGATAGGCATCTGTCTCCCAGGTGTCATTGCCAAACTCACCTTCTTGTGGGAGGACATTGAACCGCCAGAGGAGGCGGCCAGTTTTCGCATCGTACCCGCGTACGTGCCCAGGGATATTTTCTTTTTTGCTCGGGTAATAACCGCGGTCATGGGAATTACCGACGACGATGACATCGTTCACAACGATGGGTGGAGAGGAGCTGGTGATGTCGCCAGACGCGAGCACGCCCGTATCCGCTTCAACTGGGTAATCACCCAGTCCTAAATGAAGGTCAACAACCCCATTGATGCCAAACGAACTAATGGGCATCCCTGTGTCAGGGTCGAGGGCGACCATATAGTAGCCGGGAGTGATGAGATAAAGAACGTCTTTGTCATCGACTCTGGCGTACGCAAGCCCTTTGCCATAGTTTTTGCGGGTGGATGCTTGCCACCGAGGGTTCTCTGGCATGCGCCACATCCAAAGCGTTTCGCCCGTTTCTGGCTCGATGGCGACCACCGTCCGCCTCTGACCCGCCACCGTATAGAGTCGTCCTTTGATATAAAGTGGGGTCGCGCGATAGATGTAGTCGGGGGTCGGTCCGAAATTGTCGCTTTTCCACCGCCAGGCAATCTCTAGATCGCCAAAATTGCTTCGGTCGATCAGATCAAGGGGTGAATAGCGCGAGCTCCTCTCATCGCCCCCCCAATACCGCCATTCTCCTTGCTCTGTACCCTCTGGCGCACCTTGGCTGATCCAGGGATAAAGTAAACACGCAATCAAAAACAGTCGAACGAATGGTTGTGCCATAAATGAGCCACCGCAGTTAAAAATAGACAGTTTTCCGAGTGTACATGTTTTGTGGGTTGGTCACATGAGGCCCATCGAGCTTAATCCGAAGGCGAGAAGCTCAATCTACCGGAGGTTAAATGGTTTTACTCAGACACGAGTTAGAAGTCGTCTGATGCGTTTCAGATGGGGTTCCTAATTGGGCGTAAGCTACCAATAGGCGAGGTTGAGGAGGCTATCTCGCAGGGAGAAGAGCTGTCGGCGAGCGGGAGGCAGGTCGCAGCCTATTGCCTTTGCCGGCTGAATCGTTTGTTAGCACTCGCTAGATTAAACGCTAGGTGATCAGCGACTGATAGCGAAAGTGTTCACCATCATAGGTGCGTGCCAAGCTGCCCCGAGACATCAAACAATGGATGTGCGCCACAGCCTCTCCGACGGCCATGAATAGGGCGTGGTGCTCGAGCTTGCGCTCAAAAAGCGCTGGTACGAGATCGATGGCGGTTGATGGGGTTTGGCAGCCGTCGAGGACGATTTGCATTCTGTGCTCATGATGGTCAGTGAGTTCTTGGAGTCGATACTGAACGCCATAAAAAGGTTCGTTATGAGCAGGCAGGATGAGGGTGTCATCGGGGATCCGGTTGGCAAATTTTTCGTGCGACGCCAACCAGTCAGACAAAGGATCGGCCAAGGGTTCGGTCGGATGAACCGATACATTGGAGGTGATCACCGGTAAAATCTGATCTCCAGAGATGAGCAATCTAGCTTTTTCGGAATATAGACAAACGTGCTCCGGAGAGTGGCCAGAACCAATAATGACTTCCCAGTCGTGCTCGCCGATGGTTAATTGCTGGCCATCGCGCAGTCGCTCGTACGAGGATGGAATCGGGTGGTCCTCCGGTTCCGGCGCGAATTGGCTTCTCATCTCGCTCATTGCATCCATCATCGACTGCGTGATGCCGCTCTTTAAGAAAAAGTCGGAGGTATGCCATGACCCTTTGTCCTGCATCGAATAGTGCATGACCCGAGCCTGGTAATACTCGCCGTAACTCATCGCGAGTGGGGCTCTGTGTTCGGTTGATAAGAACCCGGCTTGCCCAGTGTGGTCAGGATGCATGTGGGTGCACAGGATTCGCTCAACGGGCTTTCCCTTAAAGTGGGTATCCGCAATTTGCTGCCACAATGATCGGGTTTCTGGGCCGCGAATACCGGTATCAATGATGGTCCAACCCGTACCGCTTTCGAGAAGGTAAAGATTGATGTGATTGAGGCTCATAGGGAGCGGCATGCGAAGCCAAAAAACGGCTGGTGCAACCTCGATCAGTTCGCCGGGCTCGGGCGTTTTGCCAAAAGGGTAGGTAATCATTGCGCTCTAGGAAAATTTCCGAACCGCGATAGTACATGAATTCGGCATGATGCGCCGAACTGAGGGCTTCGCTTAAGTCGCGAGCCAGTACCCTCGCTCTGAGTGCTTGATGTAGCCCGCCGTTGGCGTGGGAAAATGCGTACCGATAATGAGCACGTCCGTGTCTGAATACGTGTCCATCAAATGCTCTCTGGTTTGCGTCGAGGCGGTTTGGTCGAAATCAGCATTGCTAGCCCAGTCTAAGTGCTCAATCTGACAGGGATGATGAATGCAATCGCCCGTAATTAACGCTTCTTGGCCCTGTGACTCAATATGGATACTGACATGGCCTGGCGTATGGCCAGGGGTTGGCTCCAAGCGAACTTCCGGGCAAATCTGGTGGGTGAGGTCTACAAGGTCGGCAAGGCCATGCTCGAAGATCGGGCGGACCGAGTCGTCCATGATGTTGTCGGCATCATTGGGATCGGCCTCTCGGTCCCAATATTCAAATTCCTCTTTGGCGATGAGATAACGAGCATTGGGAAAGGTGGGTACCCATTGCCCGTCTACTAGCATCGTGTTCCAACCGACATGATCGACGTGAAGGTGTGTGCAAAGCACGGTATCGATGGTTTCCCTCGGATAGCCCGCCTTCTCCAGGTCCTCCAGGAAGGGAAGCTGCAGGTGGCTCCAGGTGGGAATGGATCGAGATTTGTCGTTGCCAATACAGGTGTCAACGATGATGCGTTGACTGGGCGTGTCAACGACGAGGGCGTGAACGCTCATGATGAGCTTTCCTTCCGCTGTCGCAAAATGCGGCACCATCCATTCCATATCCTCGATGGCCGAAGGCGTTGCCTGAGGCAGAATGAAACGGGTACCCCCGGTGATTTCCATTTCGATGACTCGAGTGATCGTCACGTCGCCTACTTGCCAGATATTCATTAAGGGTTTCTCCTGCCGGTTTGATCGTTGGACACGATGCTCGGTATCGTCTTTGCAAGCCCTATTGAAGACTCAGGACTCGTTCACTACAAAAGTACTGAGCGCTGTTGACCGTACCCGCGTTCATTCTGCCCCTGTGGATGGCCGCTACGTAGCCTCCTTCTGATCGGGGGCCGGGTCAGACTGCTGCCATCGGCCTGAAATTTCGCGGGAATATCAAAAAATACCCTGACCGATCGGGTCAGTTCAATGGTTAATCAATCCGTGCCTCTTGGTGCGAGATTTGCCCCCTGCTGTTGCTTCAACAGTTCCGTTCTCGCGAGGCTGCACACGGCTCCGCAGTAGGCCTCGGGTTGTTGGCTAAAATACAGATGTCGAAGTTCGGGGATCTGGGGTGTGGTTTCGTAGGCGCTCGCGCCAACGGGTTGACCACAGTGATCACACGTGCGTTTGCTCGGCATGATAAGTCTCCGTCCGTGCCGCTAGTCCCATGATGTTGCGTGTTTGATGATTGTCGTTCTGTGGACCCAGTCGCATAAAAAGTCGCATAAAAAGCCGCATAAAAAGCCACACAAACCGTTAGCTAAGAAGTCGTATAACAGACTACATAGAAAGTGATAACGAGAACTATACAGAAATGGAGTGGACCAAATCGGTCGCCTCGGCCAGGGATTCAGTGCGCTCCCTCCAATTGGTCCCAGTCGTGCTCACGCGTAGCGTGGTTACTCCAACTGCAGCATAGGCTCGGATCCGCTCGATCACCATCTCGCGAGTACCAATGAGGTTGGTCTTGAGCACCATTTCATCGGGCACGGCGCGAATGGCCTCTTCTTTCTTGCCATCGACCCATAGCGATTGAACTTTCTTTGCCTCGGCTTCATACCCCGCACGACTGAACGCGTCGTTGTAAAAGTTCGTTTGCGCAGAGCCCATTCCCCCTAAGGTAAATGCCATCGCGGGACGTCTAGCTTCGATTAACCGTTCTACATCCTCGCTAATCTCGAGGCTGCCACCCACTTGAATATCTAAATCCGAAAGCGATCGGCCAGATTTTTCCAGTCCCCGCTGCAGAGGCGCCATGAAGACATCAGCATGCTCTGGTACAAAGGACGTGCCGATCCAGCCGTCTGCGAGCTCACCAGTTAATTCCATCGCCTTTGGTCCAAGCGTGGCGAGGTAGATAGGAAGGTCCGGCGCTGGCGGCTGCGACAAACGAATGGGTTTACCCTCGCCGCCAGGCCTTGGTAGCACATAGTGCTCTCCATTATAGGCGACTCGTTCGCTGCGTAGTCCCATTTGGATGATTTCGACACACTCGCGCAGACGCGAAAGGGGCTTTGCAAAGGATGCGCCATGAAGTCCCTCCACGACCTGAGGGCCGCTTACACCAAGACCTAGAACGAAGCGGTTATTCGACACGGTTCGAAGACTTTGGGCCGTCATAGCGATCATCGGCGGCACGCGGGAACTAATTTGTATGATGCCGGTGCCTAACTTGATGTGCTGTGTCTTGGCAGCGATGTAAGCGAGTGGAACAACGGCATCCATGCCCCATGCTTCAGCCGACCAGACATAGTCCACGCCCATACTGTCGGCCGCCATGGTGTATTGCACCAATTCTTGCCAGTCTTCCCCGTTGTAATAGGCGCTACCAATACCAATGCCTACCTTCATCCCGCGTCCCCTTAAAAAATATCAAGCTTAAAAAATGCACCATGCCAGAAGACAGTGGGCTCCGTCTACTTTAAGCGGACGGTGCAAGGTGCGAGTTGCTCTTAGTGTTGGGGGTCCGTTAGATTGGCGGCGGTAAACAGGAGATTGTGATGCCCGAGCAGTTACCCCAGGCCCTAGAAGCAGTGATCATTGATGCTCGCCAATTTTTAGTCGATGAAATTGACAGCAGGCGCGAATTTATTCGCGAGGGCGATATTGATGAGGAGCACGAGCGACGGCTTCACCGTGAGGTGAGAGAGGCATCCAAACGCGCTGGGTTTTTTCAAAAAACCCAACCGGCGGAATTCGGCGGGGATCCCGCGAGTTGTCTTGAGCTTACAGCACTTCGTGAGCTGTGGGCGAAGGCAAATACGCCACTCACCCGATCTATTTTCGGTCCCGGACCTGGACTGCTTCATGAGGCTGAGGGACTCCTCAAAACCTACTATCTTGACCCGGTGATGGCGGGTGATAAGCGTGGTGCGTTTGGGTTTACCGAACCTGATGACGCGCCGAGACCGACCTGGGCTGTGCTCGATGAAGAGAAGCTCACCATCTTTGGCCAGAAATCATATGTCACCGGCGGTGCAACCGCAGACTTCCTGTCGATTTTGGTCAATGTTGAAGACCCAAGTGGAGCCAAATTGGGAACGGCCATGGTGGTCGTCGACCGAGATGCCGATGGCATCGTGATCGATCGGACCTTTTCATCGATGGAAGGTGGCGGCCATGCAGCTTTTCGGTTTGAGGGCGCGGAGGTCCCTTCATGGCAATTGGTTGGAAAGCTTGGCGAGGGCATGCCGCGCGCGCTTGCGAATATCCAGAATGTCAGGCTGATGGTTGCGGCTGAGGCTTGTGGTATTTGTTTGTGGACGCTGGAATATCTCGCCGAGCAGCTACAACTGCCGCATCGAAGTGGAGAGTCGCTATCAGCGAGAGAGGGGGTGAGATTGCGTTATGCGGATCTTCGGATTGAGACCTACGCTGCGCGCAGCATGCTGTATCGGGTCGCGCGGCTAGTGGACTCAGGCGAGAACGCTGTGAATGAAGTGATCAGCGCAAAGGTATTTTGCACGGAACTCGTTGGTCGAGTAGTGGATACCGCTGTCCAGTTAGTGGGCGGTAGTGCGCTGGTCACTGGGCATCCGCTTGAGCATCTGTACCGAAAGGTTCGGTCAATGCGACTCATCGAAGGGGCAAACGATTTATTGCGGTTAAATTTAACCAAGGGATTTTTTGATCTAGGGAAGGGGAGTCTATAACCATGAGTCAGGACCAAAACAAAGAACAAAATATGCGTCGTGTGGCGCTGACCTCGCTGGCTGGCACCAGCATCGAGTGGTATGACTTTTTCCTCTACGGAACTGCAGCTGCGGTCATTTTTCCAAAGGCGTTTTTCCCTCAGGATCTACCGCCGATGGTGCTGCTTATTATTTCCTTTAGTACATTTGCTGTCGGATTTATTGCGCGTCCGCTCGGAGGACTGATTTTTGGACACTTCGGAGACCGGGTAGGGCGTAAGCGCACCTTGGTGGTTGCATTGATGATGATGGGTGCAGCAACCACTTTGATTGGCTTGCTCCCGACTTACTCAGCAATCGGGGTCGCTGCGCCGTTGATTTTAGTACTGCTTCGATTTGTCCAAGGACTTGCCATTGGAGGACAGTGGGGCGGCGCCATGCTTTTGGTCACAGAAAGTGCGCCAGCTGATCAACGGGGATGGTACGGGGCTTACGCGCAAGCAGGCGCGCCCGTTGGCGTTATCTTGGCTAATCTCGCCTTCATTGGTGTCAGCAGCTCGATGAGCGAAGAGGCGTTTATGGATTGGGGCTGGCGATTGCCGTTTATTGCGAGCATCGTTCTCATTGGCATCTCCATGTACGTGCAGCTCCGCCTGGAAGACACCGAGGCGTTCAAAGCGTTACAGGAATCCCAAGATGGCGAAGGGAGTGATCAGCCGATTGCTTCGTCGCCAGTGGTTGAAGCCATTCGCAAATACCCCAAGCGGATTATGCTCGCTGCTGGAGCCTTTTTGTCTGTGCAGGTGACTTTCTATATTTTGATCGCGTTCATCATTGCGTACGGTGTCACTGCACCTGAGCTCGCTTTATCCAGAGACACGATGTTAACTGCTGTTCTCATCGCCGCAGCGATTATGGTGCCGTCCCAGTTTTATTTCTCGGGGCTCTCGGACCGCGTCGGTCGCAAACAGATTTATCGGTGGGGTGCGATTTTGACGGGGCTTTGGGGGTTTGCGTTGTTCCCATTGATCAACACGGGTGAACCGCTGATGATCGTCATCGCTGTGACACTAGGGCTTACGTTTTTGGGCATGCAGTATGGTCCTCAGGCCGCGTACTTTACCGAGCTTTTTACTACTGAGGTTCGTTACTCGGGTGCATCGCTCGGCTACCAGATCGGCGCTATTTTGGGCGGAGCGTTAGCGCCAACTATCGCGGTGCTACTCTGGAACGAGCTCGGTATTTTTTATGTGTCCGTTTACATACTCATAGCCGCCATTCTGACGCTACTGTCGCTGTCGGCTCTGGAGGAAACGAAAGGGCGTACACTCTAGCGACTTGAATTTACAGGAAGAGAGCACCCCTGGCCTGGGGCCGATTCGACTCCAGGTCTATTGGTTTCTAACGCTGTGGCGCTAGCGTTCTAGGAATAGACTGAGTGCCGCGCACGCCTGACTTGATGAGGGGATTCCAAAAAAGGGATGGCAATCGATCCTAGCGCATGAGCCAGCAGGTGGGTGGTCCCAAATCTACTGCATTGAAAATGTAGGAGGCTTTGCTGTAACGATTATTTTGAGAAGGAATTGAGTCGTAGGGATGACTCTTCTGCCTAGTCTTGCAGTGCCAATCCAGCCGACAGTAACTGCGCTGTTATTCGAAAACAATCGTCCTTCGGCCCGATTCGAATACCCGATGCTCTAAGTGATTTCTGACCGCCCTTGCAAGCACCACTCGCTCGATGTCTCTTCCAAGCCTCGCGAGCTCAGTGATTGCGTGTCGATGGGATACTCGAATGACGTCCTGTTCAATAATGGGTCCCTCATCTAAATCCACGGTCACGTAGTGGCTGGTCGCACCAATGAGCTTGACACCCCTGTCGTATGCTTGGTGGTAAGGCCTTGCTCCGGCAAACGAGGGGAGAAAGCTATGGTGGATATTAATGATTTGGCTCGGATACGCATTGCACAGTGAGGCGGGGAAGATCTGCATATATCGGGCGAGAACAATGAGATCGGGCGATAAATCGTTGAGTAAGACTGCAATCTGATTGAACGAATTGAGTTTGTCCTCTTTATTGATCGGCACATGATGAAATGGGATACCGTAAAACTCGCTAATAGATCGCAGATGATCATGATTCGAGACAACACCAATCAGATCGCAGTCCAGCTCCTTGATCGACCACCGATGTAGTAGGTCAGTTAGGCAATGCGACTCCTTGCTGACAAATAAAACCACCCGCTGCTTACGCCGCGTGTCGATCAACTCAAAATCCATGCTGAACTGATCAGCAACGGACTGGAATTGGGTCTCAAAAATATCGGCTTGCTCCATGAGCGAGTCAGTTCGAATCGCATTCCGCATAAAAAAGCGGTTTGAGACAGGATCACTATGGTAGTTCGCCTCGGTCACCCAGCCGCCCATCTCAGCGACAGTTTGACTCACGGCGGCCGCGATCCCGATGCGATCCGGACACTGTATTTTGAGAATGAAAGATGCTTCGTTCTGCTTGGCCATAAAAGTTTTAAGTTTTAGAGGGGCTTCGGCCACGGAGGTTGAGAGATCAGATAGACAAAATCAAGACACATCGATTATTTGAAGACAAAGAGACGTGTGGCGGCGGCGAAATCCTGTTGGTTGGTCATTGAAACGATACGGAAAAAGGTCACTGGCAATGCATGGAGGGAAATGTTTGAGTTTGGTTGCCCTTGGTTCACTGCTTTTGCTCGACCCAGGGTTTCGATGACATCAAAGATTTTTGGCTATATGTCAGTTGCGTTTCTAAAGTCGTGTGAGGCTTTGAGTTAGTTGGTTCATCTTTGAGTTAGTTGGTTCAAAAAGTCGGTCAAAACTCAGGCCGGGGTGCCTGTATGGGTCTAATGTGCAAGATCGCCCTTCCTGACAAGCGCGACCGCTAGCTCCGCGTGTAAGCGAACGACGCCTCGCTAAAGCACGATTGCGTGTGATCACCGGCAGCGCTAATGGTTGGTTTCAAGAAGGCTTGCCTAGCAACCCTAGGGTCGATAACCGAATCGTGATGGGCCGGGCTGCAAAGCTTCCGCTGCTAGATTCGCCCACTGGCACAAGGTCTCTCTGGTTCGAGCTGGTTCGATGATGTCCTCGATTTCGAAAAATTCAGCCGATCGGAAGGGAGAGCGCACCTTGTTCAGACGAGCCTTGATATCGGCCAGCAATCGTTCGGGGTTATCGGATTCAGCGAGTTCGGCCTTGTACGCCACTTCAATGCCCCCCTCAATGGGTAGTGAGCCCCAATCGCCAGACGGCCAAGCAAATCGGTAATGGTGATGTCCGGGTTGGGTATTCGCAGCGCCCGCGACGCCAAAGGCTTTGCGGATGATCACGCTGCAGAAAGGAACCGTGGTCTGGCCTAGGGCCGCGAGCGCTGTAGAACCCACTCGAATCGTGCCACTCTCTTCTGACTGTTTGCCAATCAAGAAGCCAGGGCAATCCACGAGGTGAATAAGCGGCAGATGAAAAGTCGAGGCGAGATCGCAAAATCGCACGAGTTTCTTGCAGCTATCTGCCGTCCAGGCGCCGCCGTAAATCATTGGGTCTTCCGCGAAGATGGCGACGGGCAGGCCGTCCAAGCGGCCAAGCCCTGTGATAACCGACTTACCCCACTTTTTACCGATCTCAAAAAATGAGTCGGTATCGACGACCGTTTCGATCACCCGCCGCATTTTGAACACTTTCCGCGGGTCGCGAGGAACGATCGCATTGAGTTCTGGTGATCGGCGGTCCGTTGGATCCACGCAATCAACGCGAGGCGGTAATTCATCGACATTGCTAGGCAGGTAACTGAGAAATTGCTTGGCCCGCCTGAACGCTTCCGCCTCGCTGTCCACTTCGTCATCGATGGACCCGTTGCGAGTGTGAATTTCGCTGGATCCAAGCTCCTCTTTGGATACATCGCCGAGACTGGCCCAGTCGACGAGTGCAGGACCTGCAATCATCATTTGTGCCGAATGTTTGACGATGACTGAGTAATGCGAGGTGGTGACCCTTGCGGCGCCAATGCCAGCAACGCTGCCTAAAGCCAGCGACACCGATGGCGCAACGCTCAAGTGCTGAACGATTGTTTCCCAACCCGCGACGCGCGGGATATAGGTTCTACCCGCCATCTCTATGGTTTTGACCGAGCCGCCGCCGCCCATGCCATCGACCAACCGGATATGCGGCCGCCTTAATTCAAGTGCAAGCCCTTCGGCATGAAGCCGCTTACCTGCTATTGAAGCGTCGGCCGAGCCACCCCTAACCGTGAAGTCATCGCCGGAAAGGATGACGGAGCGACCGTCAAGCTTGGCTGACCCGAATACAAAGTTCGATGGAGTGACTTGTTCTAGCTCGCCCTGGTCATTGTATTGACCTACTCCAGCGAGTTTTCCAATCTCGTGGAAGGAGTGGTCATCGGCGATCTCATCGATGCGCTCGCGGATGGTCAGCTTGCCAAATTCGTGCTGTCTCGCGACTTTCTCCTCACCTCCCATGGCCTCGGCAAGGGAGGTTCGAAGGCGCAATTCGTCAAGCTCGTCATTCCAGGTCATGGATGATCCTTTGGTATTTGATCGCGTGTGGAAAATGAGAATAACGAGGGTGTATGGCCAGATCAACGCGGGCTGGTTACCATCTCCGCAGCCATAAGGAGGTGACATGGATCAAAAAGAGTACCGGCAAGCTCGATTTGCAGCGCCACCTGGTGCCTGTAGCGTCATTTTGGTGCGCCACGGTGAATCAAGAGCGGCAAGGCCTGGTGAACCCTTTCCCCTCGTCGATGGCCAAGGAGACCCGGAACTCGCACCCAATGGTCGTGCCCAGGCAACTCGAGTTGGCGAACGGCTGAAAGCGTCGCCGATCAAGGCAATTTACGCCACAAAACTGCAGCGAACGCAGGAGACAGCAGCACCGCTGGCGGAACATCTCGGTTTGTCCATCCAAATCAATCCGGATTTACATGAAGTCCACCTCGGAGAATGGGAAGGGGGCATCCTTCGAATTAAAGCTGCGGAAGGCGACCCGATCTACGAGAGAATGCACCAAGAGGGCCGGTGGGATGTGATCCCTGGCGCTGAGGCAACCGAGGCGTTTCGCACTAGACTGCTAAGAGGCATAGACACCATTGCAAGAGCGCACCCCGACGAGATGGTCGCAGTATTTGTTCATGGTGGGGTGATCGGACAACTATTAGAGGCTGCGACTGGTGCTCGAGGATTTGCCTTTAGTGGCGCCGATAATGGTTCGATTAGTCAGGTTGTTGTCACAGGAGAGCAACTCATCGTGCGGGGCTTCAACGTTGCGACCCATTTGATCGGTCTGGCAGACGCCGGCGGCTCTCAGTTGCCAACCTGATCCCTCTACTTTCTAGCGTCACCCGCTCTGTTGGGCGAGCTATCCCGTTCATTTGCAGGATCGAGTCTGTTGCCCTTAGACCGTTTTTGGTGGCGCCGGGGCGACAACGTTTGATTGGACTGAGCGTATAATTGAAGAATAGCTCACTGGACTTCGCCTGATGGTGGAATCTCTCCAACAATTGAAAGCAACCTTCGATGATCAGGGCTTTGTGGTCGTGCCTGGTTTGTTACCCCAAGCGCTGCGGGAGCAGCTGCTCGGCATTGCGGCAGAGCATCTAGACATGAAGTTGGCCCCTGTGGAATATGAGGTTGATGTTGACTATCCCGGGTCTCCATTAGATGACACCTCAGAGGGCGCCGAAACCGCCAGGCGGCTATTGCAAACCTACTCGAGACACAGTGCCTTTCGCGAGTGGGGTACGGCAGACCAGATCAAAGAGATTTTGAGTGAGCTCTTTGGCCACGGTGAGGTGCTACTGTCCCAGTGTCACCACAATTGCGTGATGACTAAGCAACCGGGTTTTTCCAGCGTGACACGATGGCACCAAGACATTCGCTACTGGCACTTTGACCGGCAAGACTTAATTAGCGTTTGGTCTGCGCTTGGGGACGAATCCAAAAGAAATGGCTGCCTGCGGGTATTGCCAGGAAGCCATCGGTGGACCTTGGATCCTGGGCAATTTGACGCTGCGCGATTCCTCCGCTCTGACCTAGACATTAATAAAGCCCTGCTAAAAACGGCGCAGGCGGTGCCGCTGAACCCAGGAGACGTGTTGTTTTTCCATGCGCGCTTGTTTCACGCGGCGAGCAGGAATACGTCGTCCGAAACCAAATACTCATTGGTCTACACCTATCACGAGGCGAGCAACGCGCCCATTGAATCGACCCGATCGGCACAATTCCCGAGCATTCCGTTCTAGTTGACGGGTGTTAGTCAATGGGCTTGCAATCGATAGCTTGTTATCGACAGGTTTGCCGTCGCACGCGGATCTCAACGTCGCCGGTTTTAACTTCGCCGATCTCAAGTTCAATGAGGGTCTCGAGTTTTCAAAGCAAACAGCGATGAATTTTGGAATGGGCCAGTCATCGAGGGCATGCGCGGGATAGTTGCATAGGCTTCTGACCGAGCTTGTGGCTTTAAGTTGAAAGAGCGCTGAAGGGTAAAAAGAAGTCCGTCAGGTTAAAAGGGTGAAGTCTCCCTCCCCCCCCACACAAAACAGACGGGGGTTTAGTCCTGAATTATCTGGTCCGTGATTAACGGGCTAGCCTTGCGTTGGGATAGCGTCTCTAAAACAGTCGATCAGCGTCATGAGGGCGTCTGCCCTTGAGTGACCCCTTCGCCATGCAAATCCAATGTCCCTGTGAAATCGGTCGAGAGGCAGTGCTTCTGTTTTTATTGGTGTTCCATTGAGGATACCTGCGTCCAATGCCATTTGCGGCAGTATGGTCACCCCTACATCGCTTTGAACCATCTGCACGAGCATTTGCAGACTGTTTGCGCCAAACGTGTGAATCTTTTTATGGCTCTTTAGGCGGCAACCCGCGAGCGCGTGGTCTCTCAGACAATGACCGTCATCCAACAAGAGAAGGCTCTCGTCGGGCAAGTCATCAAAGTTGATCAAGCGATCTTCGACAATCGATGAGCCCTCACAAAAGGCAACATGGAGGGGCTCGCGGTAAATGGTCATGGTTTCAAGAGAGCCTGCATCGTAGGGTAGCGCGATGAGCGCTAGGTCCAATTGGTTCGCTAGCAGCTCTGCAACTAATCCTGCAGTCGTGTCTTCACGCAGGTAGAGCTGAAGGGATGGAAAGGCTTCTCTTAGCGTTGCAGCGTAATGCCCCATGACGTAGGGCGCGATGGTATGGATACCGCCGATCTTGATGGGAAGCGACAGAGGATTATGAAAAGCCTGAGCTTCTTCCATCAAGTCTTCGACTTGCATGATGATGTAGCGACTCCGGTCAGCGATCCTGAGCCCGAGCTCGGTGAAGGCAACGCTTTTGTTCGTCCGTTCGACAAGTTGAACATCCAAAAAGCGCTCGAGTTCCCTGATTCCAGAGCTCAGGGTTGATTGGGTGACATTGAGTGCCTGCGCGGCTCTGCCAAAGTGGAGGTGGTCATGTAAGGCGACGAGATACTGCAGTTGTCTGACGGGTGGTAAAAACACGGCAAGCACTCCAAGACGATGGCGTAAGTGTACCGCGAACGGGCTATGCAGTTGCAGAGCCTTGTAACCAACGATGCTAAGTAATGCTTGCAATTCTCCGGCAGGCGGCGATGAATCTATGTCATCGATGCCTACGGCAAGATGCTCACTTGCATGGGGATAATTCGCTTCGTTCGAATTGGAGATTCGATCTGTAACCTGAGACCAACTTTTCTCCTTGAGTGCCACCTGGGGCTCAGCATCGCACCGAGCCTAGGGCGTTGAAGCCTTCATTGCCAAGCATTCTTCAACCGATCATGATTGAGGCATCGAAACGGTCAATGGGTTAACGAGATGAATGGAGCCGAGTCTTTAATACGGTCTTTGGTGAATGCGGGCGTAACGACTTGTTTTGCCAATCCTGGGACGTCTGAAATGCACTTGGTTCAGGCGATGGATGCCGTTCCAGAGATGCGCGGCGTCCTCTGTTTATTCGAGGGCGTTTGTACTGGTGCCGCTGACGGCTATGCTCGCATTGCTGGGAAGCCCGCAATAACGGTGCTTCATCTCGGCCCTGGTTTGGGTAACGGTATAGCGAATTTACATAACGCCCGGCGTGCCGCAACGCCGATTATTAACCTTGTTGGCAACCATGCAACCTATCATGTGCCCCACGATGCACCGTTAACATCAGACATCGAAACGCTGGCGAAAAACGTGTCGACTTGGATTAAGTCGGATTCAACCGCTGGTTCGCTTGCGGCGGATGGAATGATGGCGCTAGCCAAAACTCAGTCGCCATCGCACGGGTCCGATGGAGCGACTGCGACGCTCATTATCCCCGCCGAAGCTTGTTGGGGGGAGGCGCCTGATATCGCAACTGTCGTCCAGCCTGAGCCCCCTGCGGTGGTCGAGGCGGAGCGCATACAATCGGTGGCTAAAGCGCTCGGGCCTGCATCCATGTTGCTATTGGATAAAGGGGCGCTAACGGTTGAATCTCGGATGCTTGCAGCGCAAGTGGCACACAAAATGGGCTGTCGGGTCAGCATGTCCACCTTCCCAGCTCGAGTAGACTCGGGGCCCGGCCATCCTGTCGTCGAGCGGCTTCCCTACTTCCCCGAGGACGTGTTGAGAGCAATGGATGGGGTCGAACATTTGGTGTTAGTGGGTGCCGAGCAACCGGTTAGTTTCTTTGCCTACCCCAATCAGGACAGTGTACTTGTGCCAGAGAACTGCACGGTCGATCGTCTTGTTAGTGCCCATGAAAATGTGAGCCAAGCGTTAAAAGATTTGTGCGATGCAGTCGATGGGACATCAACCCAGCCCATGACCTATACCAAGGAGTCGCTCCCGGTCCTTAATGGGAAACTGTCGGTGCGCGCGGTGGCCAATGTCGTCGCACAACATATGCCCGAGAATAGTATTCTTTGTGGCGACTCTGGTGGAGGCGCTGCAGTGCTGGGGCCCGCACAAGTGTCGAAGGCGCACACATGGCTGAATCTGACTGGAGGATCTATCGGGCAAGGTGGGCCTGCCGCTGTGGGCGCAGCCATTGCGGCACCTGATCGTCAGGTATTCGCTTTGCTCGGTGATGGCGCCTCGATGTATACAAACCAAGCGCTTTGGACGCAGGCCCGAGAGGGGTTGAACGTCATCACGGTGATTTTTAACAATCAGATTTACGGAATTTTAGAGACCGAGTACTTGCGCCTTGGCGTGAATGCGGTGGGTGAACATGCGGCACAACTATTCAATCTCGCATCGCCAGCCATTGATTTTGTGAAGCTTGCCGAGAGTATGGGCGTTCCCGGTTCGAGGGCCGATACGGTTGAGACGTTCGAAGCGGCGCTATTAGCCGCCCTCGAGCGAGGAGGGCCGAGCCTGATCGAGGCGATGGTTTGATTCACTATGCGGCACTCGAGCTATAGGATTCGGGACTATCATCATCGAGATCGGCTGCGCTGGCCGATCAATCCGAAGGCGATGATTCACCTTTCGGAGTAAGGACCGATAACCAATCGCGTTTGGACCTTGCAACGGGTGCTAGATGGTGATTGATTGAGCATAAAACGTCGTTTGCTGTAGAGAATAAGCGCGGCAGCACGTGAGCTGCTTTTTGACGCTTGGAATCTGTTTTATTTTGAGCGCCTCTGATATGCTCGCGCGAGCCTGCTCGTTTAGGCTTCAACGCTTGACCTGTCCCCAGAAAGCAGCGGGAAGGCGGGGGGTAGCGGGAGGCGCGAAAGCATTATCGGTAGTAGCAGTCTGGTCTATACGGCTCGACTAGATACGCGCCAAGGCCTGTATGCGATTAACCGGTAGGTATTTTAAAACGCGTCCGAACGGCAGTTGTGGGCGTGATAAAAGAGAGATCCAAAGGGGCGTAGCGAGCGGTATGCGACGTTTGAGGAGGATTTAAAGGCCATGGAGGCCAAGGACTAGAGGGGTAAGATGTCAGTCGTCGAGAAAGAAATAGAAGCTCCTGCATCAAGTTCATCATCCAGCGCTGTGGTCGTTCGCTTCGCGGGCGACTCCGGGGATGGGATGCAGCTCACCGGAAGTAACTTCACAGAGGCCACCGCCCTGCATGGCAATGACCTTGCCACTTTTCCTGATTTCCCTGCAGAGATCAGAGCGCCTGCTGGGGCTACATTTGGGGTTTCAGCATTCCAAATTTACTTCGGTGCTGACGAAGTCACCACAGCTGGGGATGACGTCGACGTCCTCGTCGCCATGAATCCAGCTGCATTGATCACCAACTTGAAAGATCTGCTGCCTGGCGGTCTGATTATCGCGGACGCCGATGCATTTACCGACAAGAATCTCGTAAGGGCAGGTTACAAAGAAAACCCGCTCGAGGACGGAAGTCTGGATGGCTATCGGTTGATTTCGATTGACATTACCAAGCAAGTGATTGCCTCGGTTGAGCCCTACGGGCTGTCTCACAAGTTTGCGGTTCGTTGTAAGAATATGTGGACGCTCGGACTCGTCATGTGGCTATTTGATAGAGACCGAACGATCACCATTGATAACTTAAAGGCCAAGTTTAAGTCACGACCAGAGATCGCGGATGCTAACGTCGCTGCGCTGAATGCAGGGCACAGCTACGGTGAAACGGCTGAACTGCCGACCGGAGTTGAGGTTTACCGCATTCCCCGTGCTGAGGTTGAGCCTGGGCTCTACCGAAACACGACCGGAACCGAGGCCTTGGCGTTTGGACTAATCGCGGGTGGCCTTCTGGCAGAAGTGCCTTTGACATTCGCATCCTACCCGATCACGCCTGCATCATCACTGCTTCATTCGCTGGCGCAGTACAAGGAATTTGATGTAGTGACCTTCCAAGCCGAAGACGAAATAGCAGCCGTTTGCGCAGCCATTGGCGCCTCGTTTGGTGGCACGCTTGGGGTGACATCAAGCTCGGGGCCAGGTATTGCGCTGAAAGGAGAGGCGATCGCACTCGCTTGCGCAACTGAACTGCCACTCATTGTGGTTAACACTCAGCGGGGCGGCCCCTCAACAGGAATGCCAACGAAAACCGAACAATCTGATTTGAATCAGGCGCTCTTCGGTAGGCACGCTGATACGCCGATGCCTGTGATTTCTACCGCAACGCCAGGGGATTGTTTTGAGGTCGCCATCGAGGCGGTCAGGTTAGCGACGAAGTTTTCAACACCGGTCATGCTGCTCAGCGATGGTTACCTCGCAAATGCCGCTGAGCCTTGGAAAGTGCCTGACCTAGAGCAATTTGAGAAGTTCCCCGTGAAGTTTGAGACGAACCCTGATGGGTTTGAACCCGCCAATCGGGATCCAGAGACCTTAGCCCGTGTGTGGGCAAAGCCAGGCACGAAAGGGCTCGAGCACCGCATCGGCGGTATCGAGCGAGATTTTGTGACCGGTGACATCTCCTACGATCCGGACAACCACCAGAAGATGACCGATGTTCGTAAGGCGAAGGTTGAAGGCATTAGCCAGCACATTCCTAAGCAATCTGTGTCGCAGGGGAATGAATCAGGAAAGCTTGCGGTCGTCGGTTGGGGTTCGACCTATGGCGCCATTCGGCAAGCAGTCAAACGTTGTCGAGCAGAAGGGTATGACGTGAGCCATATTCACATTCGCTATCTCAACCCGATGCCCAGCAACTTGGAATCACTGCTCAAAGGGTTCGATCAAATCTTGGTCCCCGAGATGAACACAGGCCAACTGGTGGATGTCTTGCGAGCCAAGTTTTTGGTTGATGCAAAAGGACTAAACAAAGTGTCAGGGCAGCCCTTCAAGATCCGCGAAATCACGGACGGTATAAAAGCGCTGATGGGAGAGCAAGCATGAACGCGCCAGAAAAACTAACGATTAAGGACTTCAGCACGGACCAAGAGGTGCGTTGGTGCCCAGGATGTGGTGATTACGCAATTCTGAAAACCGTTCAGAAGTTAATGCCTGAGCTTGATCAACCGAAAGAAAATACGGTGTTCGTATCGGGAATCGGATGCTCGTCACGCTTTCCGTATTACATGGAAACCTATGGCTTTCACACTATTCACGGACGCGCACCAAGTATTGCGACAGGCGTGAAGCTCTCCAACCCCGACCTAGACGTTTGGGTTATAACTGGCGATGGTGACGCGCTTAGTATTGGTGGCAATCACACGATGCATGCCCTGCGCCGCAACGTCGATTTGCAGATCCTGTTGTTTAACAACCAGATCTACGGGTTGACAAAAGGGCAGTACTCGCCGACCTCAAAGGTTGGAACCAAGTCACCCTCTACGCCAGATGGCTCGGTCGATATGCCGCTCAATCCTTGTAGTTTTGCCCTCGGTGCGGGCGCACGATTCGTGGCGAGAAGTATTGACACTGAAGCAAAGCATCTAACGACCGTACTAAAACGGGCACACGCGCACGAAGGGGCCTCATTTGTTGAGATCTACCAGAATTGCCCAGTATATAACGATGGCATTTTTGAACTCATCAAGGAAAAGAAAACGGCAGGTGAGACGCGACTGGTACTAGAGCATGGGCAGCCAATGATATTTGGCACAGAGCGTGACAAAGGGATCAAACTTAACGCGTCTACCTTGGCACTAGAAGTGGTAACTCTTGGAGAAGATGGTGTCACGGAAGAGGACTTGGTTGTTCATGATGAGACCAATCGCATGCTGGCTCAGCTACTAACCCAGTTGCGTGCACCGGAGTTCCCCGAGCCCGTTGGCATCATTTACTGCAACCCCGAAACTGCTTACGAAGACTCAGTTTATGAGCAGATCAAGACGGTGCGTGAAAAGAAGGGCCTTGCGGATTTCACGAACGCCTTAAAATCCGGCCATACTTGGACGGTCAGCTAATCGAGCGATACCGCCAGCGCTCTTTTGCGGTGCTGCGCGCAAAAACCCCAAGCTTAGCTTGGGGTTTTTTTTGTCTGCCGGTGGAGTGATCCTGTGATATATAGGACTCATCACCTACTGTGAGCGAACATGAGAGTGACCGTGTTATGACCGATTTCAAACCTGAAGATAATGTCGGAACGATTCCCGTTCAGGAAAAGCACCAATTTGACACATCGCGACTTGCGGAGTTCTTAGGCGATTCAATACCGGACTTTGCAGGTGACCTCTCCGTTGAGGAGTTTGCGGGAGGGCAGAGTAACCCGACCTACTTGTTAACTAGTGGTCAACAGAAATATGTCCTCCGCCGGAAGCCGCCCGGTGAGTTGTTGAAATCCGCGCATGCAGTCGACCGAGAGTATCGTGTGCTCACGGCGCTGGCGGATACAGATGTCCCTACTGCGAAAACCTACGCGCTGTGTACTGACGACTCAGTCATTGGCAGTTGGTTTTATGTGATGGAATATCTGGAGGGTCGAGTGATTTGGGATTCGACCCACGGCCCTTACTCGCCGACTGAGCGGGGTGCTTTTTGGGATGCGGCCAATAAAGCGGTTGCGAGTCTTCATCAGGTCGATTTTAAGTCCGTTGGATTAGAGGGATTCGGGAAAGAAAGTGACTACATCGCGAGGCAGCTCAGTCGATGGGGCGGCCAATACGAATACACGAAAACGGTCGATAACCCCTTTATGGATCAATTGCTGGAATATTTGCCTGCCAATATTCCAGCCACCGATGACTGCTCGGTTGTTCACGGCGACTTACAGATTGCCAACATGATGATGCACGCCTCCGAAGCAGAGGTTATTGGAATTCTGGATTGGGAACTTTCAACGTTGGGCTGTCCTCTGGCTGACTTTGCTTACCTGTGCAGACCCTATCGTGATGCGCTCAGAGGAATTGATCTTGCGCCGCTGGGTATTCCTTCAGAGGAGGCGTTTGTTGAGGCGTATTGTGAGCGAACAGGGCGCTCTGCTATTCCCAACTGGGACTACTATCTTGCCTTTAATATGTTCAAGATGGCGGCCATCCTGCAAGGGATCGCTCGGCGGGTACTAGACGGCACGGCCGCGAGTAATCACGCTGAGGAAGCAGGCGCTGGTGCCTTCAATATGGCTAAGTTAGCTTGGGCACAGATCGACAAAAGCGTTGATTTATCGGACCTTGATGCGCTGAGAGGCTAGACGGTTCTGGTTCGAACCGGTGTGGCCAAAGGTGATCATAATCAAGGGCAGAACAGGCCGGTTCTTCTGCGCGAGCGCGTCTAAATCGATATAGTTTTAGGGTGAACGGAATCCCGGATGCTGTAGCCTATTCAATACCGGCCAGGAATCGATTGATGGCCTTTCGCAAGCGCGCGGGTTGTTCCTCCCATATGACGTGGCTTGCGCCTCTTATCATCTCAAACTGACCGTTATGCAGTCGTTTGGCGTATCGCTGCCCTGTAGCCGGGGTGGCCTCATCGTGCTCACCGCAAACAATTAGGGTGGGAATCTTGACGTTCTTTAGGTGTGGCGCCCGGTCATGATCTTTCAGTGTACCCGTCGCCACAAATTCACTTGGGCCCCACATGTGCTCGTAGATGGCCGCACCTCTTGGATTATCTCTCGAAAACATGGCGGCAAGCTTCTTGTCATTTCTCAGCACGTGTTTGCGGTAGTAGCGGCGCATCACCGCTTGATAAACCGATGCGTCTGTCGCACCAATGTCATGGCAATAGCGGATGACCTTTTGGTCTTCCTTACTCATCGCTCTGATTAGTTGCTTTGCGTCGCGTTGCCAATCGATCGCTGAGAGCATTGGAGATTGAAGCACTAAGCTTTGTAGACCCGATTCCGGGTGCCTCAGGCCATATTCCAGCGCGAGGGTTGCGCCCCATGAGCCTCCCATGAGATGAAAGCGGTCGAGGCCCCACGTGGCGATCAATGTGTGTAGTTCCTTAACAAAAGTGGCAACGGTTCTGCGCCGTTTTGGTAGATCGCCACTTCTTCCAGATCCCATTTGTGTGTACGCATACACCTGTCGACCCTCGGCGAGGTCGAATAGACGACTTTTCGGGTTGTGAGTACCCCCAGGGCCGCCATGTAACCAAACAATGGGCGGCTTTTCGGAACGAGCACCACGAACGGTGTAGTGCGTCTTTCCTAAGGCATGTTCAATGAATGCCACGACTTAAGCGCCCGTCGGAAGCAGTGTTTGCGAGAGGTGTGCCCAGTAGCTTGCCCCAATGGGAAGGACATCGTCGTTAAAATCGTACCCCGGGTTATGGATCATACAGGAGCCTTCGCCGCGACCATTGCCGATCCAAATATAGCTGCCTGGTTTCTGCTGAAGCATGTAGGCAAAGTCCTCTGATCCCATTGACGGAGTGGGGTTGGTATTCACGTTCGATCTGCCCACTGTTAGCGCCGCAGCCTGGATGGCGTCCTCCGTCTCTTTTATTGCATTGACCGTGGGTGGGTAACGCCTTTCGTAGTGAACATTAGCAAGGGCTCCAAATGAGGCAGCAATCTGAGACGAAAGTTGTTCTATTCCCTCCTCGAGCTGCTGCTGGATCTTGGTCGAAAAACATCGAGTACAGCCTCTTATGACCGCTTGATCGGGAATGACGTTATAAGCTTCTCCGGCATGGATCTGGGTGATGCTCAGCACACTGGGTTCAAGGGGATTAATTTGCCGTGACACCATTGTCTGCAACGCATTAACGATTTGGCTAGCGACAATAATTGGGTCAACGGTTTGCTGTGGGATAGCTGCATGTCCCCCTCGACCAACGACCTCTATCTCAAAAATATCGAAAGCAGCCATAATCGGACCATCCTTGATGGCAAACGCTCCAACCTCGATGCCAGGGATATTGTGCATGCCGTAGACACTTTCGCAGGGGAACTGGTCAAACAGCCCGGCTTCAACCATTGCGCGCGCGCCGCCCTCGTTCTCTTCCGCTGGCTGAAAAATGAAATGAATGGTTCCGGAGAACTGCCCATGGTTCGCTAGATACTCGGCAGCGCCGAGAAGCATAATGGTGTGTCCATCATGTCCGCAGGCGTGCATGACACCGGGTGTTGTTGATACGTGGTCAAAGTCGTTGGCCTCGACAATGGGCAAGGCATCGAGGTCAGCGCGAAGCCCGATAGCCCGGTTGCCTCCGCCGCGGTTCAGCGTACCAACCACGCCCGTCCCAGCGATGCCAGTAGTTACCTGAAGGCCAAATTTACGGAGCTGATCTGCAACGAAAGCCGATGTTCGGTGCTCTTCAAACGCCAATTCGGGGTGCCTGTGGAGGTCGCGACGCCACTCCGTGAGTTTCGAGTGCGCTTCGGCAATTTCTGGCATCACGTTCATTGATTTAGTCTCCTGTTGCTGACGTCATCCTACCATCTAGTGGGGATCGGGTAACTCGATCTCAAGTGCCGCTGCTCGGCGCAAGAACCGTGGCGAATGGGCGAGGGCTGCAACCAATGCTTTCCACGGCTCATCGCCTGACGACATGATCTGACACTCGCGATAGAGCTGTAATATGTAGTCCATATTGCTCCCGCTTGGTCCTACGGCCAGAAGGATGGTCTGAACCAGTTGGTCGATGCTCGGTTCGCCCAGATCCCAAGGGTTGCCGGGTAAAGCGATATACGTCACTGCCTCAAAGATCGCCTCACCCACTTCTACAGAAATGGGAATAAGGGAGTATCCGTTTTGCTCGCGGACATCAAGTTTTTCGAACACTCGATCGTGATCCGAGGGGGCTATCTCAAATAGTTTGCCTACGACGAAACGCTGAGGTGAGGTCCGAAGGCTTGCAACCGCTCCTGGGCGGTGTACCGTTCCTCGGTGATCGGTAGATGCTTGATTAATAACCCTTGAATAACCACGAAGAGTTCCGATCATCGTTCTAATAGGAACAAAATCCTGCCGCCAAAGGATGGAGCCGTAGCCGAATAAGTAAGAGGTCGTCACATCGGCAGACTATCAGGTTTGTAGCCAGTGCGTGACCAGAAGGTGGTCAGGCGCGCTCGCTTGTCGTCACATCTGTTCGAAGCACGTTTCTCAAGCAGGATGAGTACAATAGTTGAGATGCCCAGCAGCCAGACACTCGGTTTTGATTGTGCGAGAGGCATTCGCAAAAAAAGAGATCAATATGACAAGACTTCGATATGGCCTACTTGGTGCAGGAATGATGGGCCAAGAACATATGAGAAATCTTCGCTTGCTAGAGGAGGTTGAGCTGGTAGCGTTTATGGATACCGACGAATCGATGGCCAATCGCGCGCAATTGATCGAGCCACGAGCAGAGCGGGTTAATCATATGGATGATTTGCTGGCGCAGGGTCTGGACGCGCTCGTCGTCGCTACACCAAATTTTCAGCACGCGGACCAGTTATTAGCGTTAGCCGAGCAACCTAATCTTGCGATCTTGTGTGAAAAGCCGATTTGCACCCAGATAGGTGACGTGAAACGCCTGGCTGAAACGTTCGAGGGTCGCTCGGCTCCCTTGTGGGTGGGTATGGAGTATCGGTTTATGCCGGCGATGCAAACATTTCTAGGCAAGTGTGCAGGCGTCGGAGACAAGCATTTACTGTCCATTCGCGAGCACCGTTATCCCTTTTTAAAAAAGGTCAACGACTGGAATCGATTTAATCGATTTTCAGGGGGGACCTTCGTCGAAAAGTGCTGTCATTTCTTTGATCTGATGCGATTGATTCTAGATCAGGATCCCGTGCGGGTCTTTGCGACGGGTGGGCAGGCGTGCAATCACTTAGATGAGTACTACCCGCAGGGGACGCCGGATATCTTGGACCATGGCTTAGTCATCGTAGAGTTTGATGGGGGCGCTCGGGCGACGCTAGATCTCTGTATGTTTGCAGAAGGGGCGAAGTTTGAGCAGGACATCAGCTTGACGGGTGATGAGGCGCGTCTGGATGTTCATATTCCGGGCCCTCATCCTCGTCAGTCGGAATCGCCAGCTCAAATCAATTTATATCCAAGACGTTCCGCGGCCGTGCACGAAATTATCGAGCTCCCGAGTGAAATTAAGGCGGCTGGGGCGCATCAAGGAGCGACTTACTATGCTCATCAGGCATTTGCTCGAACGGTTAAGTCCGGTGCGCCCGTCGAGGTGACACTTCGTGATGGCCTCTTGGCGGTTCTGATGGGGATGGCTGCCCAGGCATCCATTCGGAAAGGCCAGGCGATCGCTATCGATGCTGTGAATCTTGAAGTTCACGACTCATAACAGTAGCGCCGATAGCGCCAACGTAGTGGAGCGAGTAAAGGGACAAATGCTTTTGCCCGGCTAGGCAGCAGTGGCGGTCATGTCGATGAGAAAGGTCGGATTCCAGTCGCCATCGAAATGCTGGGTGTTCTTCCAGGTCCTCGGCAGTGTGCCGAGATCCCTAGTCCCTTTAAAGGTCACTTGATCATCGGCGAGAGAGAACACATCAATGGTTTGAGACGCTAGGTCCAGAATCAGAAAGCCTGGCCAGCGGTTGCCAGCAAGCGTTCCCGCATTAATGAGAACAGCGGTTTCGAAGGGAATGACGGACTGAAAGTGGACGTGGCCGTTGATGATCCACGAAAAGCGGCCCTGATCAATAATGTCATCTAGCCTGCTTGATCGCTCTACAGGCATTCTTTCAGTGCCTGGCCAAATTTTGGCGAGGTCCTGGTCTCCCATCCCATGGCATAACAGAACGTCCTGCTGCCCGACCGTTATCGTTCGCGTTTTTGGTAAAGACTCAAGGTAGTCGAGAGTCTTGCTGTTTAAGTCGGATCGGTGATGAGCATTGGTGACGTGTCGACTTCGATCCGTCAACAGCCACCGGTCATGGTTGCCCGCAACGGTAGTGACATTGTGATCCATGAGGATTTCTACCGTCTCATCCAGATCACCCACCCCATCCGACAGATCTCCTGTGCAGGCGATTTGATTGATACCCTGATTGTAGAGGTAATCTAGTGTCAGAGTGAGGCGGTGATGTTCGGCATGAACATCGCCAATAATCCCGAGTTTAAGAGGGGCAGGCATAAAAGTTACCAGAGCGAATCAAGAGTAGATACGACATCTAATAACAGGCAGTTTAATCGCACTGCTCGCAGGCCAACACGCCAGATCTATGGTCTCAGTTACCCAGTCGGTAGCGAAGCTTTACGACTAACGTGTCAACTAGCGCTTGCTTCCAAGCTTCGCTGAATTGATCGCCAAAGCCCCGGGCGATATTGCTAGGAACGTTAGAGCCCCGCGTGTAAACCACGAAAAGGTCAGAAAGAGGAGCAAGCTCCCATCGATACCGTGCCTGAAAGGACATGCGCGAGATGGTGAAGTCTCGATCACTCTCTGCGTTTTGCACAGGCGCCAGTGATTGGCCTGTTCCCGGGAGTACGAAACGGTCGTGCTCGAATGCCTTGATACCGACCCACTGCAAGCTGATGCGCGCTTGCTGACGGGCCGATAGAAAATAAGAAAACTCGAAATTGGGACGCCAGGTCTCGGCTTGAAATCGCGTGAAGTTTTGGTCGCCTGAGTAGAGCAACCATCCGGTCCGGGTCTCGTGTCTAAGAGATAGATTGAATGCGACTCGGTCAGAGGGCTGATAGTTCAATCGCGTGGTGTAGCGTCGTAGCATGCCACCAATGTCTTCTTGTTCAAGTTGAACGTTCGTCGAAACGCTGAGTGGCTGTGCTGGGTTGCTGCTCCATCTAACCCCGAACTGGAATCGATCGTCGAGTAGATAACTGCCGTTCCCTCCGCTGTTTTTATCCTCAAAGCGCTCGGGGAAGAAGTCGAGGTCAATTTCAAGTTCATTGTTGGACAAGTAGCGCCACTCTCGAGATACGGAATATCCCTCGCGGACGACCTCACCCGCTGTGTTCTCGTAGCGCCTTACCCGGAGATTATCGACTCGTTCCTTTAGTCCAGCACGGTTTGAATCTCTTCGGTCAAAGCTGTAACTAAAGCCCTGAAAGTCGTTTCTTCGGAGGAAGCCAAAATCATTGATATCGAGGGTGTCATCAAAGTGATCGACCGTGACTTTATGATGCAGGCCGCGCTTTGGACGGTAGGTTAAATCAGCAAATATGCCATCACCACGAGTGCCCTCTACGTCGGAATGGAGCGTCTGAACATCAAGCGTCATCCGCCCATTGTTGCTCAAGAAGTGAGCGTCGATGCCTGCTGTTCGCGCGGTTTCGACGGGGTGGTCGACCTCAGTGACCAGCGCGCCTAGCGCGCGGCGTCCGGATCCCTCGGATTGTTCAAACAGTACCCGAGCTGCGATGAAATCGCGGCCCACTTGCTCGAACTGTCGGGTGTTGCCGTCTACTGTGCCTGTCAGCTTCGTGTCGTCCTCTATTGCTGTTAACACACCGTATCGTAGGGCGCCGTTCTGTCCGGTTACCTTTGCTGCGCCTAGAAGTTCGCTGGGTTGGTTTGATTCAATGCTGCTGAACTCGACACCGTCAAGATTCAGGGGCTTTGGCGGTGCTCCGATTCTCCGTGTGTTGATGAGCGTAGTAGGGGAGCCGCCTCCGCCACCAGGACCCCATCTTGGATTCGCGCGCGGTGACGTAGAAAAGATCTCCTGTCCTTCTAAAAAGAATGGTCTTTTTTCTGAAAAAAATGTCTCGTAGCTAGTTAGGTTCACCACCACTTCATCAGATTCAACGTTACCAAAGTCGGGAGCGATGGAGCTGGTAATCTGAAACGCGGTGGTTGGCCGCCAGAAGAAGTCAAAGCCGGCTTTTGCGGTGGATTCCCCAGCATATTCATCGAGCGTTGCGGAAGCATAAGGGTAGAAAGTGAACTGTTGCTCCGGGTTGACGCCCTTAATAGACACCCGAGGTAACACCGATAAAAAGGTGCTTTGGGTTCTGGGAAGCGCGGGGGAACCCCAATCCATTCCTGCATCAGCAACCGCCCGCTGGAAGTAAAGACCAATGGTACGTTCGCCGGTTGGTCGGTAGGGGAGGGTCATCATGGTCCATGGCAAAAAGAACTCGGCGGTCCAGTAGGCATCCCCTCGGGCGGTGGCGCCTTGCCATGGGCCGTCCCAGTTATTGGAGTACTGCCTTTCCGGCAAAATCGTGCCGTCCTGCATCGTGCCACCGAGGTTGATGGCAAACCAATACGCGTAAAGGCCTTCGCCTGAGGCGTCTATGGATACGGATATTCTGTCGCGTTGAAGATAATCATCACGGCTGCTGAGGCGCTCCACAAATGCGCTCTTTGCTTGCTCCATACGAGCACCGACGTACATTCCCCGCTCGGTGTACAACACGAACATCTCGGTTTTTTCAGGGGCGGGTTCGAGGGTGTCTGGCGAGATCACGCTGAAGTCTTGATACACTTGCGCGGTCATCCACTCTGATTCGGTAAGTTCCCCATCGATGATGATATCGATGTCATCCTCTGATGCATAAACGGGGTCTGGCCAGCGGAGTTCGGCATTGGCGTGCTGGCCAACGATGAGTAAGGCAAGGACTGCAATCCAGCGCGAATGAGACCTGGTTAGAGAAGCAAGTGACTTTAGGTGGTTGATCCCCTCAGCCAATCTGTAAGGGATCAATCTGTGAGAGACCAATCTGCGAGAAATTCGACGCGCGTTTGGTCTACCATTCGGCGCTGACTGTGAGGGATTTTCGTTTGCCTTGCTGTGTCCTCTGCCAAGCGAAGAAGGAGCGTCTTCGCAAGCTATCATCCAAGTAGTCTTCGATGATCGGTCAGTGTTTTGTGCAAGGTCAGCGTGCATGGTGGCGCGATGATACAGCAAGCGTTTTGGAGTCGCTACGGTCATAAAGCATTTAAAATGAGAAAAAATTATCGTCGACAATGGTGTGCGTGGGCATGAGCAAGGGCCGCAATGAACGCACTTGAATATGCCGGTTTGCTGGCAATCAACAGCTTCGAGTTCCCCGGCTCGATGCGATCAAGGCAGGCGCTTTTTTGCCAAAAACACCAACTTATGGTGGACACTTACGATGGAGACGCGAGCGCAGATGGGTTGGTGACGCTTTTCTTCTATGGCGGAAACTGGCAGAGCGGTCATCGATCTCAGTATCGGTTTGTAGGGGAGGCACTGGCTCGATTGGGCATTACAGCGGTCGTCGCTGATTACAGGAAGTGGCCAGTCGCGCGATTTGCTGACACCTATCAAGACGCAAACGAGGCGCTTGATTGGGTCCTGACTGAATACCCCGGACGTGAGATCGTTTTGGCCGGGCATTCAGCGGGAGCTCACCTAGCGGGTTTATTGGCCATAAACCGGTCTCTCGGGGGCGGGGCCCCCATTAAAGGGTTCATCGGTTTAGCTGGTCCTTACTATTTTTACCCTTTCTCTGAACCCATGCACTGGCATTACTTCGGGCCAGCCTGGCAATACCCTTCGTCACAACCTGTCTGGCAGCTGCACTCAGACGTGCCTAGTATGCTGCTACTTCATGGTGCCAATGATCATCGAGTCAGGCGGGGCCAATCAAAAGCCTTGTATGAGCGAGTGTTGGGTCTTGGAGGCTTGGCTATTCGACGGGTCTATGAGAATCTTGGGCATGCAGAGCTGATCCTCGAGTGTGTCAGGTGGCGAAGACCTCACTCCTTTGTTATCGAAGATATTGCTCGTTACTTAAACGCGTTAACCACGCATTCGGTGGCTGAAATGGAGAGAGAACTATGGCGCTAACGCCCTCGACGACCGACGAACTTTTAGTAGAACAGCACGACCGCGTAGCGCTCATCACGCTGAACCGGCCAGATCGATTCAATGCGATCAGCCGAGACATGTTAGATGAGCTTTCGAAAAAGGTGGTTGAAGCTAACAGAGATCCCGATATCCGCTGCATTGTCCTGACCGGTGCTGGGAAAGGGTTTTGCTCTGGCCTCGATTTAATTGGTGTGAGTGAAGGCGGCATTGGTAGTGGCGATTCAAAGGGTACAAATCGCCCAGCACGGCAATTGTTCGATTTAAGAGATGCGCCCATTAACGTGATGTGGAATATCGATACCCCCATGATCTGCGCTTTGAACGGGCCAGCAGCGGGGTATGGGATGGATCTTACATTGCTTTGCGATATGCGCATTGCTTCGACCACAGCAAAGATGGCTGCGGTCACTGCGAAACGTAATGTAGTTCCCGAAAGCGGCGGAACTTGGCTACTGCCAAGATTGATCGGCTGGGGTAAGGCGGCTGAACTGTACTACCGAGCGAGAACAGTGGATGCCAAGGAGTGCCTTGAAATGGGGCTTATCAACGAGATTGTTGAGCCAGACGCGCTGATGCCCACAGCAATGCAATGGGCAAAGGAGATCGCCGACAACGCGCCCCTTGCGGTTCAGACAACGAAACGAATGATGCGTATGGGGCTTGAAGAGTCCTACGATACGGCAGTAGACCACCTCATGGTGCATCTCGCTGGCATGTTCCAAAGTGAAGATTTCAAAGAGGGCGTCCAGGCATTCGTTGAGAAACGAAAACCCGAATTCACCGGCCGATAGAGCGTCAGCCCATTGGTTCGCACGATCTCGATTCCAACGAGTGGGCGCGGGCTTATCGATATCTCCGAGCGGGTCGAGTCGATCGTTATGCAAGCGAGTCGGCCCGCAGGCCTCTGCACTGTTTTTGTTCGGCACACGTCCGCTAGCCTGCTCATTCAGGAAAACGCAGATCCTGCAGTGCTGGCTGACCTCGAACACTGGCTGGCTAAGTGGGTGGTTGATGGCGACCCTGTGTTTACTCATAGGGCCGAGGGTCCCGATGACATGGCCGCGCACATTCGCTCGGCGCTGACTCAGACCTCAATTAGCGTGCCCTACGTCAATCACCAGCTGATGCTAGGTACTTGGCAAGGGATTTATTTGTGGGAGCACCGTTTCGCCCCGCATACCCGCGAACTCGCAATTCACGTCGCCGAGTAAAACCTTTAGTCTATCTGGTTGGCGAGTTGCCAAACGAGCCAAAATACCAGGGGGTAAAACGCTCTCGGCGGATCGCCAATTAAAGCCCTTAGACTAAAATTCGGTGACTAAAGTCCGCGGATTGTGATCTGGGGGATTCGCCGCGACCTGACTACCTAATAGTGTTACTCTACGCGGATTTTGCTGTCTCGGAGCCGTAAGGCGGCCCCATCTTCTTGGCCAGATTGGAGATCAATCGACTCTGTGAGTAGATCGACTTGGCGTGGCTGAAGTTTCTAAACCCATCGACACCATGATAAGCGCCCATGCCGCTTGGTCCGACGCCGCCGAAAGGCAGATTTTCCTGGGCAACGTGCATGATTACGTCATTGAGGGTGACGCCTCCAGAGACCGTGTCGTCCAGTACTTGCCTAGTCTCATCGCTATCTGATCCGAAGTAATACAACCCGAGTGGTCGGTCGTGCTCGTTCACGTAATCAATGGTCTCGTCGATGTGATCGTAAGTCTTGACCGGTAAAAGTGGACCGAAAATTTCCTCCTGCATGATTTTCATGTCCTCGCTGGGGTTCAAAATGAGCGTAGGCGGGATGCGATGGTGTTCTTGTTGGCTGAAATCCTCATCGCTCGGGTTAATCGTAATAACATCCGCTCCCTTAGCGGCTGCGTCCTCCAAGTAATCATTCAATCGATCGTAATGCCGCTCGTTGATGACCGACGTGTAATCAGGGTTATCCTTGATCTCAGGGAACATCTCTCCAACAGCCGTTTGTGCTTCTTCAACAAACCGACTCAATTGCTCCTCGGGGACCATGGCGTAATCCGGCGCAAGACAGATTTGACCTGCATTCATCGTCTTACCAGCCATTACATTTCTCGCGGTCATCGCTAAATCCGCTGACCTTCCAACGATTACTGGCGACTTTCCGCCGAGTTCGAGAGTAACCGGGACAAGATTTTCAGCAGCGGCCCGCATCACGTGGCGAGCGACGGAGGTAGCTCCTGTGAACAATAGATGATCGAACGCTAAGCCTGAAAACGCGCTGCCAACATCAGGCCCTCCCGTGAATACTGCGAGCTCATCGGGATCAAACGCGGCTTCCAGCGTGGATTTCATCAACGCCGATGTGATTGGCGTGTATTCCGAGGGCTTAATCATGGTGCGATTCCCTGCGGCAAATATGCCCGCGAGTGGCGCAAAAGTCAGCTGAACGGGAAAATTCCAGGGGCTAATGCAGCCCACGACACCGAGGGGCTGAAACTCGATGCGGCAACGACCACCCAAGAGCCCCATGGGAAAGCTTGCCTTTCTCTTTTCTGGCTTCATCCAATTAGGGACGTTTTTAATAGCATCCTTGAGCGGTGTAATTGCGCCTTGAATATCCGTTAGCTTGGAAGCATCGAGACTTCTGTTGCCAAAATCCTCGCTCATCGCATCGCAAAAGGCGTCGCCATTCTGCTCGAGCACATTGACGGCTCGCCGAAGTCGATCAATTCGAAGCGCCGCGGAAACAGCGCCTCCTTTGATTTGGGCTCGGCGCTGCTGATGGAGGATGTCTTGCATCGTTTCGACGGTCGAGTTTTCGCTCATGGTGCGTTGTCCTGGTCTTAATACGGCGGCATATTGCAGTATAGGCGGCCTTAAGCCAGCTGCAAACGCCGTCTGTAGCATCTTTTATTAAAAAGCGTCCTTTTTAACAGACGAGTGCGAAACGGGGTCATACCAGCCTCATCCCAATCGGAAGAGGCTCATCACTGGGAAAGACATGTCGCCGGGAGAAGCCCAGTCAATGCGAAAAGACCGGGCAAAGACGCCGAAAAAGGTTCGCGTGATGCTGGCACTAGCGCGCTAGGTGGCTAGCAACACGATCAGCGCGCGTTATATAAAGATTAGGCTGCGCCCAATGATCAAGCCGAGAGAGTGCCTTGAATGCTTCAGGCGGCGTGAGTCACGGTTAATCGATAGACCAAGGCTGGCCATTTTTTTCCATGGAGTGAGATGTCCTCATCGCGAATACCAATGAACCGAGCCCCGGACTTAATGGCTACTCTTTGACTTTTATCATTGGTCGCCAGCATCTTGATCTCTAACTGATCGATGCGATCTGATTGTCGTGCTGCGTCGATGACGGAAGCGATCGCTTCGCTAGCAAAACCCCTCCCCTCAGATGAGGACCGAATCCAATAGCCTAAATTCCAGATCCTGTCTTGGCCAAGCGCGCTTCCTCTATTCGTCACTGCGCAAGAGCCGATGAGATCGCCGGATAGCTGCTCGAAGGCTAGGAAATGGAACCCCAAGCCTTGCGCGGCGTCATATTCAGCCCCCCGAGTCCACTTAATTGCATCTGACAGCGCGTATTCCGGGGTGCACCAGCTGAGGAAGCGCGACAAGGTTTCCACTGAGCCATTGACCGTATGAAATAGTGCAGGTGCATCTGCCTGGTTCGGAAGTCGAAGAATAAGCCGCTGCGTTCGTATCGAAGTGATCATGGGTTTTAGTGTCCGATGAATAATCCCCTGTGTAGGGACAATGGCGATCGTAGATAGTTTTGGTAAACTTGGCCGCTTTCTGGCGGGGGTGTGAACGTTGGGCAAAAACTTATACCAAAAGGTTTGGGACAGTCACGTAGTGGGTAGTCTCGCTAATGGGCAGTACCAAGTATTTATGGCGCTGCATCTCATTCATGAAGTGACCAGTCCTCAAGCGTTCGGAATGCTAAAAGATAAAGGCCTGAAGGTCGCCTATCCAGGGAGAACATTTGCGACTGTCGATCACATTATTCCAACCGATACCCAGGCACGACCACTCGCGGACGATATGGCGGAGCGAATGTTGCAGGTGCTTGAGTCATCAACTGCTGAACATGGCATCGAGTTTTTCGCGCCAGAGACGGGCTCACAGGGCATTGTGCACGTGGTGGGTCCAGAGCTTGGGTTGACCCAGCCTGGGATGACGATTTGTTGTGGTGACAGCCACACCGCGACGCACGGAGCCTTCGGCTGCATCGCGCTGGGTATTGGGACATCGCAGGTCCGTGACGTGTTGGCAAGCCAAACGCTGGCCATGGATCCGTTGAAAGTGAGAAAAATTAATATCAACGGTGCACTGAAAAAGGGAGTCACAGCAAAGGACGTCATATTGCACGTTATTCGTGTTTTGGGGGTCAACGGTGGTGTCGGGTACGCATATGAATACGCCGGCAGCACCATCACGAATATGACCATGGAAGAGCGAATGACCGTTTGTAACATGAGTATCGAAGGAGGGGCTCGCTGCGGATATATCAACCCTGATGAAACCACCTTTGATTACTTGAGTGGTAAAGAGCGTGTTCCCACTGGCACTGAATTTGATGCCATGAAAGCCAGGTGGGCTAGCTTCGCGTCGGACGAAGATGCCCATTACGATGATGTGGTTGACTTTGATGCATCAGACATTGAGCCCACAGTCACTTGGGGTGTTACCCCAGCACAGGCAATTGGCGTCGGGGAGAGAATCCCAACCGCAGATACCGGTTCCGAGCTTGATCAAGAACTGGTTACCAGCGCGCTCGACTATATGAAGCTTCGTGCAGATGCACCGATTAAAGGAACGCCTATTCAAGTTGCTTTCATAGGGAGTTGCACTAACGGACGCCTTAGTGACTTTGAGGCGGTAGCGGAGGTGATAAAAGGACATCAGGTTGCGTCCCACGTTCGAGCCATTGCTGTTCCTGGCTCTGAAAAAGTGGATGCCGCAGCCAGAGCGCTTGGGTTGCACGAGGTGTTCGAAGCGGCTGGTTTCGAATGGAGAAAGCCGGGCTGTTCGATGTGTCTTGCTATGAACCCTGATAAGTTGGTTGGAGACGAAGTGTGTGCGTCAAGCTCTAACCGAAACTTTATGGGAAGGCAGGGGTCGAGCACGGGTCGGACGATCTTGATGAGCCCGATCATGGTTGCAGCGGCTGCGGTCGAGGGCGCTGTCGCAGATGCTCGAGAGATATTTGAATTGGAGGCAGTATGAGCGAACTGAGCAAGATTGCTGGTCGAGGCGTCTATGTAGCCGGCAACGACATTGATACAGATCGCATTATCCCGGCGCGGTTTCTCAAGTGCGTGACGTTTGATGAATTAGGACCTTCGCTTTTTTTCGACGAGCGGTTTGACGCCAATGGCAAATCGAAGGATCACCCCTTAGACGCCAATCAGCACGAGGGTGCTTCGATTCTGATCTCGGATGCCAATTTTGGTTGTGGCTCCAGTCGCGAGCATGCCCCGCAGGCGATTCAGAAGTTTGGTATCAACGTGGTTATCGCTGAAAGCTTTGCAGAAATTTTCCACGGCAATTGCACGACGTTAGGCATACCTTGCTTGCAAATGGCTGCCGAACCTCGATCGGAACTCGCGAGGTTGATCGAGTCCGAGCCTGGCGAGGAACTGATGGTCGATTTAGAAGCCCTCCAAGTGGTGTATCTAAATCAATCTTTCCCGTTCTCTATGAAGCCGAGTGCGCGAGAGGCCTTCCTGGCAGGAACCTTTGACCCTTTAGATGAGTTGTTGGCTAGTCGAGAGGCTATCTCGGCTGTGGATGCCCGGTTAAGCGCATGACCGATCGAGACGTCACGCCGATAGAGATCTACGACACCTCCTTGCGTGACGGCAACCAGGGCGAGGGAGTCAACCTCAGTCTCGCCGATAAACTTGAGATCGCAGGCGTTCTCGATCGACTCGGCGTTCCGTTCACTGAGGGCGGCTGGCCGGGATCCAATCCCAAAGATAGTGAATTTTTCTCAGCGGCGAGAGGTGAAGGGTATAGCACGATCAAAATTTCGGCGTTTGGCTCAACCCATCGTGCGGACTGCCTCCCTGAGGATGATCACTTCTTAAAACAGCTAGTTGATGCTCGCGCCGACGTGAGCTGTATTTTTGGTAAAAGTTGGTTGCTCCACGTCGACCAAGCATTGCGGGTGTCTGCAGCTCGCAATCTTGAAATGATCGCTGGCTCCATCCAATACCTGCGAGCCGAAACCGATAAACCGGTGTTCTACGATGCCGAGCACTTTTTTGATGGGTTTGTTTCGGATGAGGGATACGCGCTGGACACGCTTAGAGCGGCCCATGAGGCTGGCGCAGACCGTCTGATATTGTGCGACACCAATGGCGGAATGCTACCAAGTCAGATTACCGACGCGGTGAGTCGTGTTGCCGCCCACTTGCCTGACGCAATCCTCGGCATACATGTTCATAACGATGGTGGACTAGCCGTCGCTAATTCGCTAGCAGCCGTTGAGGCAGGGGTGACCCAGGTCCAAGGAACCATGAATGGGATCGGTGAACGTTGCGGCAATGTTGATTTGACGGCTGTGATTGCGAACCTTGAGCTTAAATATGGTCGCCAGTGTTTGCCTTCAGGCAACCTCGCACACCTCACCTGGGTGTCGAGACGAGTCTGGGAATTGCTCGGTTATGACGGCCCGCTCGGACAGCCTTTTGTTGGGCCTTCTGCTTTCTCTCATAAGGGCGGTGTACATGTCTCGGCTGTGTTGCGCAATCCAGAAACCTACGAGCACGTGTCGCCAGACAGCATTGGTAATGCCAGGAAAGTATTGATTAGTGAGTTGGCCGGGGGCTCCAACGTCCGGGCTAAACTTGCCAACCGATATGCCGATCTTGAGGATCCAGCGCGCACTAAAGCCATCCTTGAAGAAATTCAGGATAAGGAGCACGCCGGCTACAGCTTTGAGAAGGCGGATGGCAGTTTCGATCTGATTGTGCGTCGCCATTTGGGGCAGTTTCAGCCGCTGTTCGAGCCCAAGTTTTATCGCATCTATTCGCCGGGTAATGAAAATGCGGCTGATCAAAATGACCTTGATATTGCTGGAGCAATTGAGGCGTCGGTCAAGTTACGCATTGGAGATCAGGTTGAGTTGAGGGCCGCGGAGGGTAGCGGCCCCGTGGACGCGTTAAACCTCGCATTGCGAGAGGCGCTCACGCCTCACTTCCCCGAGGCAAGCGAGCTCAGGCTAACGGACTATGTTGTCAAGGTGGTTAATTCAACTGAAGAGACGGCCGCTCGCGTGCGGGTGTTGCTTGAGCATTCTTTTGAAGGCGAAACCTTCGGCACGGTGGGCGTCAATGTCGATGTCATTAAGGCGAGCTGGAATGCTTTGGTTGAAGCTTATCACTACGCATTGATTCGGAGTGCGGAGTTTAAACACGAGCAATCTTCCCTCAGTAAGCAATAGTGTGCCCGCAGTATCCTCTCAATGAGTAGAGATCCGAGTATTACGATGATCAGTGTTAGCTTGATCGACAGCGTCTCGCGAATGTTCATCGTAATTGGCGGTGAAAGGTGAGTTCGGACGTCACTTGGGAGCAGCGGTGGCATCCTCTTTTGCGTCGTTGGGTAACCATCACAAGTCACCGGGGAGGTCGTCCCTGGGTTGGTCAAAGCGTCGAGCCCGAGCATAGGGATGGAGCCGCCTTTGATGCGGATTGCTACCTGTGCCCAGGTAATGTCCGAGTCAGTGGACTTCAAAATCCTGATTATTCGAGCATCTATTGCTTTGATAATGATCATCCGGCGCTAGGAAAGGCCCCTCCAGCTTCAGAATCTCCGCACCCTTTGTATCGATCGATGGAAGCGGCCGGGCAATGCCGCGTCATGTGCTATCACCCGCACCACAGTCGTCGATTGAGTGAACTTCTGCCGCACGAAATGGAGCAAGTCGTGCTCAGCTGGGCCCGTCAGACCAAAGAATTAACGGCCGCTGGGTGGGAACAGGTGTTTATTTTCGAAAATAATGGATCGGTCGTTGGGGTCTCTAACCCGCATCCTCATTGCCAAATTTATGCGTTCCCTTTTGCGGTAGATGCGATACAGCGGGAAATAGAAGCGGCCAAGGCTCATTATGAGGAAGTAAAGCGATCGCTCTTTGACGAGATCATCGAGGCCGAGCGCTTGGATGGCCGGCGGATGTTGCTCGATGAGCACGACTGGACGGTATTCGTGCCTTATTTTGCTCAGTTTCCGTTCGAGATGATGCTCCTGCCGCAACGCAGTATGGCGACGCTTGCGGAAGCGACAGATGCTGAACTTAGGGGACTAGCCGGAGCACTTAAAGTGTCTCTTCAGCGGCTTGACCGGGTGCTGGGCCAAGCTCAGAGTTACATCCTCTCGGTACACCAAGCTCCAAGCGCATGGTTGCTAGCAGAGGCCCCGGGTGCGTACTCAACTTACGTGCACATTCAGCCCTTCTTGCGCGCGCCCTCCCTGCAAAAATTTTTGGCAGGAATTGAAACGGCAGCAGGCCAGTTTCTAAATGACGCTGCACCCGAGGACCATGCAGATGCGCTGCGGCGTGTCGTACTAGCCTGACAAGTGCGACGCCGAACCGATTTTCTTTGGAGGCTGTTTCCTATATGGTCCAGAGTCGTCGCTTCTAGATGACAACGGCTTTACTCAGGCGTAAACGGTCGCAAATAATCGCAAAAGCCATCCATCAATAGTGATTTTTGTGGCGTAGGCGGCAGACAAGGACACGAGATAACCAAAAGGCAGAGGATAGAAACGATGAAGGTAGATACTCACCTAACCCAAGATTGGAAGAAAATTCCTGAGCACATTCAACGCGTTGAGGCCGAGGGCTATGATGGCGTTGGTACTGCCGAAATGAACCACGATCCATTTTTCCCGTTACTGATTGGTGCTGAGCATAGTGAGCGGGTTGAACTTCGGACCGGAATTGCGGTTGCGTTTGCCAGGTCGCCTATGACCATGGCGAATCAAGCCCATGATTTGAACGCCTATTCAAAGGGGCGATTTACACTTGGACTCGGTTCCCAAATTCGCGCCCACATTACCAAACGATTCTCAATGCCATGGGGAGCACCGGCCGCACAGATGCGCGAACTCGTTTTGGCAATGCGAGCAATCTGGGCCAATTGGTATGACGGCGAGCCTCTCCGGTTTGAAGGAAAGTATTACCAGCACACGCTAATGACGCCCGCATTTACGCCGGAAGACACCGCTTATGGGGCACCCAAGGTGGTGCTTGCTGCAGTGGGACCCATCATGACCGAAGTCGCTGCGGAGGTTGGAGATGGCTTAATTATCCATCCGTTCTCGAACGAGAAGTATATCCGCGAGGTGACGCTGCCCGCGGTAGAGAGAGGGCTGGCAAAGGCTGGCAAGCAACGGAAGGACTTTGAAATCAGCTACACCCCTTTTGTTGTGTCTGGTAAGGATGAACAAACCTTTGATGCTGAGAAAGCGACTGCGAAAGCGAGGATCTCGTTTTACGGTTCGACACCTGCATACAAACAGGTGCTCGGTGTGCATGGTTGGGGCGATCTTCAGGTCGAGCTGAACGCGATGTCAAAGCAGGGACAGTGGAAAGAGATGGCAGACCTCATTACAGATGACATTCTTGATGTGATGGGCGTTGTTGGTGAGCCAAATCAGGTCGTTAAGGAAATGTTGGCTCGCTATGGCGATTTCACAGATCGGACAAGTGGCGCGTTTTCTTTTGTTGACACTGAGCAGCGCGTGAACATGGTGTCGGCGTTAAGAGCAGGCTGACATGACAACCACCCCGTCGTTGCCAAGGAGCATAATCCCTTCTGCCTCGCAGCTTCGCATTCTGGACCAGCGGCGGCTGCCCGCGGAAACGACTTATCTGGACTGCACCACAACTGATAGCGTGATCGATGCAATTAAGACGCTGGCTGTTCGAGGTGCGCCAGCCATCGGGCTTGCGGCAGCCTATGGATTGCTGCTTGGTCGGACGGCGGGTCAGGGTCCGGATGAAACCCTGTCTCAGTTTGAGGCTGCGGCGAGCGCTTTGATTGCGGCAAGGCCAACGGCCGTTAACCTTGCCTGGGCGGTGGAGCATATGATGGCGTGTGTCCGGCAGGAGCATCGAAATGCCTTTCCAGAGGGGTGGGCAGATCGCCTAAAGGCGGAGGCTGATCAACTGTTTGACGCTGACCGCCAAGCCTGTTTGACGATGGGTAAGATTGGCGCCGAGCTTATTCCTCTCGGCGGCAGGGTCTTGACGCACTGTAATGCTGGTTCGCTTGCGGTGTCTGAATTTGGAACGGCATTGGCGCCGATTTACGCGGCTCACGCTGGCGGAAACCCCGTTCACGTGTTTGTCGACGAGACACGGCCATTGCTTCAAGGCTCGAGATTAACCGCGTTTGAACTCATGGCCCACGAGGTGCCTTGCACATTGATCACCGACAACATGGCGGCACATGTGATGGCGACGCACCAAGTGGACTTGGTCATCGTCGGGGCCGACAGAGTAGCCGCCAATGGTGATGCAGCCAATAAAATAGGAACGCTAGGTGTCGCCGTAATGGCAAAGCATTTCAAGATTCCATTTTATGTGGTGTGTCCTTACTCGACCGTGGATCTTAGAACCTCGCGAGGAGCAGATATCGAGATAGAAGAAAGAGCACCCTCAGAAGTTCGAGAGGTGTATGGCGTCCAGGTGGCACCGCGAGACGTTAACGTATTTAATCCTGCGTTTGACGTTACTCCAGCTGAGCTTATCTCGGGGATCATCACAGAGCGGGGGCTGATATCAGGAAACCTCTCGGAGGGACTTGCCCAGCAAAATGAGGGATATCAGTGACAGAGCGAGAGGGCGTCATTAAATACTCGCTCGATTTCGCGGATGGAGTCTTGGGTGAGCCCGCGTCACTTGAGGTCCTAAACGCGTGGCGCTCGATTTTTAAGGACACAGGACTTCTCGGTGAAGATCCAGGTCGCTACGGGGGCTACGGCTTCGGTAATTTGAGTGTTCGGACAGACCGAGGGTTCCTCATTACCGGATCCCAAACAGGGAATCTCAGTACGACTTCTAGTTCACATTACGCGGAAGTTGTTGCTTGGTCGCTTGAAGACAATGCAGTGTCTGCCATGGGGCCCATTCGACCTTCATCAGAAGCGCTAACCCACGCCGCGATCTATGACGCATTTGAATCGATCCGTTACGTATTTCATGTTCATTCTCCGGATATCTGGAGGCAGTCACAGTGGCTCGGCCTACCCTCAACATCGGCAGATATCGCATACGGGACGGTAGACATGGCGCTGGCGTTGAAGAAGCTAGCCGGCGCATCGGGCCCAGAGGGCATCATGACGATGCTAGGGCACGAGGATGGTGTCATGTCCTGGGGTGCGAGCGCAGAGACAGCTGGCACCCACATGGTATGTGCGCTCGCTCGAGCAAAGTCGTCGCCGGCCGCGTAATTTGAACACTAGGGCGCTGATCGTACCGCTTATCCTCTTGCAATAGCTGTTGCCAGGAATCGCACCTGTGCATTCGGTAATTGGGAAAGAGCCTCCTACCAAGTAGACGACAACAGCGTTTGGTCCAAGCGGTGGGTGCTTGAAACCAATAAAAGGGTCTAGTTAACAGCAGTCTAAAGGTCGTATTTAAGAAACAGCGCTAGGATGCTATGGTCTGCATGAAATCTCGATAACGTAAGGTGAGGCGGGGATCGTTATGCTTGAGAACAAAGGATTGCTGGTTGCTATCGGTGTGACGCTGCTTGTCGCAATCGGCCTGGGAGTGGCTGTCCTCAATGAAGAGCCAGAGCCTGCGCCTACCGTGGTAACTGAGATAGCTATTCCTGAGCCTCCCGATCCAGAGCCAGACCCGCTGCCCGAACCAGAACCTGAGCCAGAACCCGAGCCAGAGCCCGAGCCAGAGGTGATTGAGGCACCTGAAGCGGTTGTTGAGCCGTCAGAGCCTGCCTTTATCCTCCCACTGCTCGATGCGAGCGATGCGCTGGTCCGAGACGCGCTGGTGAGTCTAAGCCGGCACGAAGGTTTGCATCGTTGGCTAGCAGTTGACGATCTCATTCGAAAGTTTGTCGGTTTTACCCAAGGAGTGTCAGAGGGGCGCGTCATACGCGCTGCTGTCCAGGTCTTGGCACCACGAACAGGCTTTTCGGCAATCCGAGTGGGTGACAACGCGTTTATTTTGAACCCGGCCAGTTATGCTCGATACGACACGTTTACTTGGATTATTGACTCGGTAGATGCAGAGGCGCTGGCAGACTTTTATGTACTGATCACCCCACTATTGGATCAAGCCTATAAGGAACTGGGGATGCCAGACCCGGATTTCGATCGAGTTGTCTTCGCCGCTATCGGGTTACTGCTCGAGACGCCGGTGGTTGAAGGTGAGATTGGGCTCGAGCGACCGGTGGTGATGTATGAATTTGCGGATGACAGTCTTGAGTCCTTACAGCCCGCGCAGAAGCAACTCGTGAGAATGGGGCCTGCGAATACCAAGAGAATCAAAAGCAAGCTATCAGAGGTGGCCAGGGCACTGAGAAGTGCTCGAAACAATCCTTAGACTCTCTAATGGCTAAGCCCCTCGCTAACATTCGCGTGCTTGATCTGAGCATCGTCCGAGCCGGGCCGGTTGCGGTAAGACTGCTGGCGGATTGGGGTGCCGATGTTATCCGCATAGAACAGCCAAGGTCCGATGACTCGGGGGGCGTGACCGGGTCGATGCAATCTTCAGATGCACAAAACCTGCATCGAAATAAGCGTGGGATCACCCTGGATCTAAAGCATCCAAAAGGGTATGCCGTGCTCGAGAGGCTAGTTCAAACTGCCGACGTACTGGTTGAAAACTTCAAAACCGATGTCAAGCACCGCCTCAAGATTGACTACGAATCCCTTTCTAAACTGAACCCTCGTTTAATCGTCGGGAGTATTAGTGGATTTGGTCAAGAGGGCCCGTACGCCAGTCGCCCAGGGTTCGATCAGATCATTCAAGGGATGAGTGGGCTCATGAGTCTCACTGGTTCTCCAGATGGGGATCCGATGCGCGCAGGTATTGCGGTGAGTGATACTTCTGCGGGCATGTTCCTAGGACAAGGGATATTGCTGGCCTTATTAGAGCGGCAACAAACGGGTCGAGGGCAGTGGGTCCATACGAGCTTGCTCGAAGCGATGCTTAGCAAACTCGATTTTCAGGGTTCAAGATACACAATGGACGGAGATAGCCCGGGTAGGGAAGGCAATCATCACCCAACAGCTGCGCCCATGGGTGTCTTCAGAGCGTCTGATGGATTTGTCAATTTGGCAGCGACTTCGGGAAGAATGTGGCGGGCATTTTGTAAAACGTTATCGCTCGATGCGCTCTTAGAGGATCCCCGGTTTGAAACCAATCAACAGCGGGTAAAGCATCGTGAGGCATTGATTGAGTTGATTGAACGCAAGACTGCACAGAAAACACAAGCGTCGCTGATTACAGAGTTAAACGCGATAGGGTGTCCGTGTGGGCCTATTTACACAGTTGCCGAAGCCTTTGACGACCCTCAGGCTCGAGCGCTTCAAATGCGACTGCACACTGATCACTCGGAAAGAGGGCAGGTCGATCTTGTTCGTTCGCCCATTAATCTTTCAAATCACCCCACCGCCCATGATAAGGCGCGTGCGGTACCCTACCGCGGGCAGCACACCTTTGAGATCTTGCAGGCGGCGGGATTAAGTGAAACAGAGCTCAAGTCGTTGAAAGATGAAGGCGTCATTTAACGAGTTGGCCCAGGATGCGCACAAGGTGGATTTGGCATGAAGCAAATTAAGTTAGTGACCGAGAAAATGTTGCTTGAGACAAACGGCCCGGTGAGTTGGATTACGTTTAATCAGCCTGAAAAGCGAAATGCCATTTCGCTAGCGATGTGGGAAGGGCTAGCCGAGGCTCTCGCATTGTCCATGGAGGACGAGTCGATCAAGGTGATTGTTCTAAAAGGGGCGGGCGGTCAAGCATTCGTGTCCGGCGCCGACATATCGGAATTCGATCAAAAGCGCAATTCGGCCGAGGCTAAAGCAGCGTATGCGCAGATCGCTGGGCAAGCGTCTCGTTACTTGCGTCAATCCGGTAAGCCGGTGATTGCGTTGATCGAGGGCTACTGCATCGGGGGCGGGCTCGCAACGGCGCTCCAGGCAGATGTTCGCTTTGCTACACCTGGTTCGACGTTTGGCATTCCCGCCGCGCGACTGGGGCTCGGATACGAGTACGAGGGGTTGGCGCTCCTAACACAGATCGTAGGCCCCTCTCGAGCAAGAGACATAATGATGTCAGCGCGATTATTCAACGCGGATGAGGCGCTCGCGATGGGACTTGTTAATTTTGTCGAGCCCCAAGGGGATATCTATGAGGCGGTCGCGGATTACGCAGAGCGCATCGCTTCCAATGCGCCACTAACGATCCGCGCTGCTCGCGCTGCGATCAGTGATGTCATGCTTGAGGCCTCTAAGCGAGATAGGTCCGCTGTGCAGGCGCTCATCGATGCTTGTTTTGATAGTGAGGACTACCGAGAGGGTCGCCGGGCGTTTGCTGAAAAACGGCCCCCTCAGTTTAGAGGCAAGTAGCGACGGAGTCGGACAAGGTCGAGACTAGCAGGTTCGCATGGTTTCCGCTTTTCGCTGGGGATATAAAGCTAGGGATATAAAGCTAGGGATATAAAGCTGGGGATAAAGATAAATGGAGCGTCATGGGTCTCGGTTAGCGCTCCCTCATCGCATTCGCGGTGGCTCGTTTTACCGGTTTCAACAAATAGTCTAGCACTGTCTTTTCGCCGGTGATGATGTCCACCGAGGCAACCATCCCAGTCATGATCGGCAGAGGCGCGAGCTCGGTGCCGAGATAGTTCTTTTCTGTACGTACCCTAATCTCAAAAAAGTGCTCGCCGCTTTCGTCGACAATGGTGTCGGCGCCAATCCGTTCAAGTCTTGCCTCAAGGCCGCCATAGATGGCGAAATCATAGGCGGTTAGTTTTACCATGGCTTTCTGTCCAGGGCGGATGAAGGCGATATCAACAGGCCTAACCTTCGCGTTCACTAGGAGCGTGTCGTTGGTTGGCACAATCTCAATGAGGTCCATGCCAGGCTGTATGACGGCTCCCTCTGTCGTGACGAGGATTCGGTTAACAACGCCATCCACGGGCGATCGAACTTCGGTTCGATCCACGCGATCTTGTAAAGCAACTTTGGAGTAAGTCAGCCTTGATAATTCTGCTCGGATTAATGTGAGTTCCTCCTGAGCTGAGTTTTTAAACTGCTGTTGCCTCTCCAGTATTTTCTCCTCAGCTTCCTGAATCATTGATTCAGCACTCGGGGCCTTTAGCTGAACTGTTTCGAGTCGGCCGCTCGCTTCATTGACCGCCATCCGCAGACGGAGCAGCTCAACTTGGGAGACCGCGCCTTTCGCGACGAGTGGCTCGGTTATCTCCAGCTCTTGCTCTGCGAGAGCGGCGTTCTCGGCGAGTTTTTGCAATTCGCGGTTTAATTCCTCTCTCGCTTGAACGTGTTGCCGGCGTTGCTCGCGCAAGATGGCTATGGCGCTCGCCAATTCAGTTTTGCGTGATTCGAAAAGACGCGATTCCTCCTGGAACAGGATTGCTTGGTCAACGGTTAGATTTTCTGGAGATTTGAGTTCTTGTTCCGAGATTTCTGCTTCGAGACGCATGGCTCTGTAGTTAAGTGTGTCGATTGACGATTGATTCTCGTTGAAGGAGGAATTGAAGCGGGTGTCGTCGATACGTAGCAGAGGAGACCCTTTTTTGACTTGATCGCCAACGTTGACGTTGATTTCTTGGAGGATGCCCCCCTCCAGATTTTGGATCGTTTGGATTTGACTGGAGGGGATAACGCGGCCTGTGGCTCGCGTCACTTCATCAAGGGTCGCGTAGTTTGCCCATAACAGTGCGACAGAAACGAACAGCGCAATACTCCAGAGTAACCAACGCGCCAGCGGGTTGCCCTTGCTATCGGTCTCAAGTCCTGTCCGGTTAAGTTCGTTGAGGAATCGGTTCATGATCGCTGCTGATTGGTTTGCGAAAGGCGACTAAGGACGTGATCTTTGGGGCCGTCCATTATGATCTGACCTTCTCTCAGCACGACCAAGCGATCCACTAAAGCGAGCAATTGGCTCCTGTGAGTCATCAGGATTAGCGTTTTGTCTGTGAGATAGCGCTTAAGCGAGCTAATGAGCGCCTGCTCGGCTTGTCCATCGAGCGCATTGCTGGGTTCATCAAGTAAGACGAGCTTGGCGTTGCCCGCGATCGCGCGAGCGATTGCAATGGCTTGTTTCTGGCCCCCTGACAGCTTTCTTCCCTGCTCGCCAACTTGTAGATCAAATCCCTCAGGGTGGGCATCTAACTGTCGTTTAATGCCGGCGATTGAAGCTGCGTCAAGCACCTCCTCGTCAGACAGGCTGGGTTTACCTAAGCGGATGTTCTCACTCACGCTGCCACTCATAAGTGGCGCGTCTTGTGTTAGGTAGCTCATTTGTGGTCTGAGATCGATCGGGTCTATTTGGCGTATGTCCGTGCCGCCAATCAGTACGCTGCCTTGGTCAGGGGTGTAAAAGCGGCAAATGAGTTGCGCGAGCGTGCTTTTGCCGGATCCTGTTGGACCAATGATGCCGACGCGCTCGCCGGCCTTAATGGTGAGATTGATGCTCGAGAGTGCCTTAAAGGGCTGCCCTTCGTAGGCGTAGTGAACGTCAACAAATTGCACCGATGGAGAAAGCTGAGGGCGGTGGAGTGGCGCACTTTCTAAGTCTCTCTCCTGTGGCAGTTGCATGAGATGATCAACCGAATCGAATGCCGCCATGGCTTGTTGCGCTCGTGTGATTAGGCTCGCCAGTTGTGTCATGGGTTGGACGCTGCGACCCGTTAAGATTGTGCAGGCGATCAGTCCACCCATGGTTAACTGGCTGCTTTGAATGGCATAGACGCCTGCTGCGACGACAAAAAGCGTTGTCATCCCTTGAACCCATTGAACGATATTAAGTGCTATTAACGTTCCCAATCGAGTGGCAAGCGACAGCTCAGCGAGTTCGGCTTGCTGGCGTTCCCAACGGTTCTGCATCTGACTTTCGGCGTTTGAGGATTTGACGAGATCGAGTGCGTTTAGGGTCTCGATGAGTAATCCGCTTTTTCTAGCCGAGGCTTGCATTAGGTTTTCGATATGCGGCCGGAGCTGACGCTGCACAATGATGCCGGTCGCACAAATGATGAGAATGGCCAAGAGCGGAATAAGCGCAATAGAACCGCCAATTGCAAAGATAATCATTAGGTAGACCGCGACAAACGGAAGGTCGATGAGCGCAGTCAGGGTCGATGAAGTGAGAAAGTCTCTGAGTTGCTCGAAATCAAGCAGCTGGTTGGCAAAGCTGCCTACCTTACTGGGTCGTGCTGCTAGGGGAAGTCCCATCACTTGCTCGAAGGTCATGGCAGATAGCATGAGATCAGCTCTGCGCCCAGCGACATCGATAAAGTAACCCCGTAAGGATTTGAGGACGAAATCAAATAGCAAGACGATCGCGAGACCAACCGCCAATACCCAGAGCGTCTCCTTGGCTTGATTGGGGACGACTCGATCATAGACATTCATAACGAATAACGGCATCGCTAGCGCGAAGACATTGATGAATAAAGACCCGGCAATGACCTCAATATAGATTGAGCGATTGAGCGCAAGCATTCGGCGGAACCATCCGAGCGGGCGGCGAACACGACCAAAGAGCTGCTCGTGCTCATTCTCGTGCTTTAATCCCAGCATGAGCAGCTGGCCTTCGCCTTCAAGCCGTTGGATCGCCTCGGTCAACTCATCTTGTCCGGCTGCAATGGCTGCCGACCCCAGTTCGTGATTAAAAACGATTAATGGAAAGTGGTGGCGTGCTAACTTGGCGGAGTTGAACGTTGAGGCGTCCGGTATTGATTGCGTGCTCGAAGAAAAACCGAGTCGCCTCGTCGCCCTCAATGCCATCTCAAGCGAGAGGTCAGGACTGTCTGCGGGGTCATAGGGTAATCCGCTCAGCAGTTTTTGCTCGGTGACCGGATGCCCCTCCTTGGCGAGAAGCTCAATGAGCGCCTCAAGCAGCGAGCGCGTGGGGGCTGTGGTCGAGGAGTCAGCAGGCATTGGATCAGCAGGCATGGGATCAGTATATCACTCACCTATCCAGCTAGCGTATCGGACCACTCGCTGAGGGAAGGCGGACACCTTGGTGCTCGCTCTTCACTCAGGTGAAACATCGAATTAGGGGATAGGTCAAACTAGGGATTAACCCACCGGATTGGCGAGCCAGCCTGCCAAGCATTTATATTCTCGCAGAGCTGGTCAATGAGTCGTGCTCTCGATTCGCTAGCGCCCCATGCGTTGTGGGGGGTAACAATCAGGTCGGGTCTTGGCTTAGCAAGGAGCGGCTCGTCTGGTGTGGCTGGCTCCTTCGTGAGCACGTCAATCGCCGCACCTTGGATGAGGCCCTGGTCCAATGCGCCGAGTAGTGCATCAGTCTGAATAAGACCGCCTCGGGCAGTATTAATGAGAAATGCGGACGACTTCATTTTAGCGAGAAATGATTCGTCGACGAGCCCAGTATTGGCCTCAGTGAGGGGGCAGTGCAACGATAGGAAGTCTGCCTTGCCAAGTAGTTCCTCCATCGAGACTCGCGGTATCGTTGCACTTCCAACTCCGTTTTCTGAACGCAGTGCCAGTACGGTCATGCCAAGCGCCTGACCCAGCTTGGCAACAGCGCTGCCGAGCTCACCAAGGCCAATAATTCCAAGCGTTTTTCCTGCAAGCTCGATGATGGGGTAATCGAGCCTGCAAAATACGTCACTCTCTTGCCACCGGTTCGCGTTAGTGTCGGCGATATAACGATGCTGTTGTGTGGCGAGGTTGAGCATCAAGCCGATCGTGTGCTGGGCGACCGAGTTAGTCGCGTAGCCTCTTGCATTGCAGACAACGATCTTTCTTTCTCGCGCTGCCTCTAAATCAACGTTGTTGGTGCCTGTGGCCATAATGCCAATGAAACGAAGTGACGGAGACGCTTCGAGGACTGCCTGGTCCAGCATCACTTTATTGGTCAACACGACCTCGCAATGCCGGATCCTCTCCTCAGTTTGGCTTTCCAAGGTCGAGCCATGGATCTCCCATCCCTCGAGTCGTGACGTGAGGGGGGTGAGGTCTGCATCGCCAAGACTATTTCTGTCTAGAATGACGCCCCGCATGGATACGACTGATTACGCTTTGAGATCGGGGAAGGACTCATCTAGCGCTGCGTTCCATTCAGCCAAACGCGCGGCTTGACTATCGCGTAGGCCATCAATATCTCCCTCGATAGTGATGGATGAGATGGTGTCCCCCTGGCGAATGGCGTTCACTACCTCTTGATCACTGTCACCGATCACTGATCCGAACACCGAATGATTGTCGTCGAGGTGGGGAGTTGGCACATGAGTAATAAAAAACTGGCTGCCATTAGTGCCCGGACCAGCATTAGCCATGGACAACTGCCCAGGTCGGTCGTGTCGTAGGGCGGATACAAACTCGTCTTCAAATCGGTAGCCTGGGCCTCCGGTTCCGGTGCCGAATGGGCATCCACCTTGAATCATGAAGTCGCCAATAACCCGGTGAAAGGAAAGTCCATCGTAATAGCCTCGAACTGCTAGGTTGACGAAGTTAGCGACGGTAACGGGGGTTTCGTCCGCATAGAGGTTGAGGCAAATATTGCCCTTGTTCGTTTCAATCGTGGCGGTGATGCTCATCGTGATCCCTTTTTCATTGGCATGGGTTGGTGAAAGAAGTGTAGCTCCGGATAATAAATAAATTCCTGGCTGGCGCTTTGGCGAAATAATTGTCGCTCGATTGACGATTCATAGGTTCCGTTCAGATTGTCGGCTACCAGCTGGGTCCCTCTAACTGTTTCGATGCTACTTTACGGGGGCGTAACCCTGCTGGCTGGATTAGGAACGTTTTGCCGTATCGCTGGTCTAGCGCTTGCCACTCAAGACTTAACGTCAGACCGACTTCAAGCGCGCTCGTTGAGTGGCACGAACGCTCGCTCGGTGGGGCCCGTGTAAAGCTGTCGGGGTCGACCAATCTTAAATGGCGAGGAAAGCATTTCAGCCCAGTGCGAGATCCAGCCCGGTGTTCTTCCCAGCGCAAAGAGCGCGGTGTACATGGGGGTTGGGATACCCATAGCCTTGAGTGTAATGCCTGAGTAAAAGTCAATGTTCGGGTACAGCTTACGCTCAATGAAATAAGGTTCTTCGCGAGCCATTTTTTCAAGCATGGTGGCAACTTTTAGGAGTGGCTCGTCCTCAACGCCTTGCTCGGCCAACACAGCATGACAACTCTCCTGCATGACTAGCGCTCTGGGGTCGAAATTTTTGTAGACACGATGACCAAAGCCCATCAGTTTGAATGGGTCATCTTTGTCTTTTGCTTTCGCAACATACTCGTTGACTTTCTCGACATCGCCTATTTCATTAAGCATGTCGAGTACCGCTTCATTAGCTCCTCCATGGGATGGCCCCCATAGTGCGGCAATCCCGGCCGCTATAGCCGCGTATGGATTGCATTCGGTTGACCCTGCCAAGCGCACCGTTGATGTGGACGCATTTTGCTCGTGGTCAGCATGTAGGATGAAGATGCGATCAAGCGCACTGGCAAGGGTCGAGCTAACCGTGGAAGGTTGCCCTGTTTCTCCAAAGCACATGTTGAGGAAATTCTCTGCGTATCCGAGCGATGGGTCTGGATCAACGAACGACTTGCCAATCGACTTTCGATAGCTCATTGCAGCAAGTGTCGGTACTTTAGCGATCAGCTGCATCGCTGATTCCATGCGGTGATCAGCGTTGTAAATGTCAAGGCCTTCATGGAATAGTGCAGCCAGTCCGCCAACACCTGCGCAAAGCATGGACATCGGATGTGAGGATGCAGTGAATCCTTCAAAAATTTTTGCGAATTGGCCTTCGATCGGCATTCTTGCATTGATTTCATCTTTGAACTGATCCAACGCCGATTGGCTCGGCAGCTCTCCGTGCAGCAGCAGATAGCAAACTTCCAGATGCTCCGCGCCGTTCGCAAGCGCCTCTATGGGATAGCCACGATAGGTAAGGACTCCGGCATCACCATCGATGTAGGTAATTTTTGATTCGCAGCTCGCCGTGGAAAGAAAGCCAGGATCGAATGTGAACAAACCTTCGTTGATCAGTCCTCGAACGTCCACCACATCTAGACCAGCCGAGGCTTCCAAGACTGGCAGGGCTACGTTCTTTCCGTCGATCGTAATGCTCACATCATGCTTCATAATTTCAGTTCACTTTTTTACTGTTATGGCAGTTTTTTACTGTTATTGCAGAAGGCGCGGGTAACCACCGAGGCACTGCTTCTCACAGTCAAGCTCTTATTAGTTCAGCTTGTACTAGCTAAGTTTGTACCAGCTGGGCCTTAACTGGTTAACCGCCGCTTGTGCTTGTTTGCTGGGTTCAGCAGCGCTGATCGCTGAATCTCCGTTTCATTTTGCGCTCTAAATAAGCCGCGCATTAGCTCTCATTTCGCGCTTACAAACGAGTCCCCACTCGCCCAGCGAGAGCGATCAATCTAAGCAAAAGGGCCTCACGCTGTAAACCCCGTCTCGGCAATCGGGAAGATCTTTTTGCGTTTGTTTTTTTTGGGTCAAAACCCTATCATGGCGCGGCGTCCGACGCCGTCCAGATCTGGTCCAGGAACTGCCCCTGTTCGGCGGGTTCTATCAGACACGAAGCATGGTGGGGCGCGGTTGTAAATTCAGCTCCGTAGGTGGGGCTGGCAGTGATTGCTACAGAGGATGGGCCACAGGGAAGCGAAGTGCACATGCTCAATCCAGCAAGCAAACGTCACCGCCTGATCGAATCCTACGTGGGTAGTCAAAAGCTTGAAGGGAGATCGGCTTTGAAAAAAAACGCTAGACCAATCAACGTCGGGATTGGTGACTTACTGCAATTTAGCTGGCCGTTAACTGCGCTAACCTCCATTACCCACCGAATCGCTGGCGTCGCTCTGTTCGTTGCCTTTGGTTTTGCGCTGTATGCACTCGAGCAATCGCTGGGTTCTGCCGAAGGGTTTGCACAAGTAAAAATGATGCTCGCCGGGCCCGTTGCGAAAGGGATTCTTTGGATTAGTCTTGCCGCGTTGATCTATCACTTTGTAGCCGGAATCAAGCATCTGTTGCTGGATGGCAGTGATGCTGAATCGTTGGAAGTGGGTCGCGCCGCTGCGATGACGACCATCGCGGTATCCGCCTTGCTCATCGCTCTCATGAGCTACTGGGTCATCTAGTCGAATCGTCGACACGTAACAAGGAGAAGAGATGGTTACGCAAGTTACAAGTTTTTCCAGAAACGGCGTCGGTGATTGGTATCTACAACGAACATCATCCGTTGTCATCGCGATTTACACCGTGCTTCTTGTGGGCATCATTATGATGACGCCCGACTGGACATTCGAACGATGGCAGGCGCTCTTCGACGCTACCTGGATGAAAATAGCAACACTGCTCGCTATTGTGGCGACCTGCGTTCACGCCTGGATCGGTATGTGGACCATTGGCACCGACTATCTTCGCGGTCGAACCATGGGTCCCAAAGGCGACTCCCTGCGCTCGATTTATCAATTGGTATGTATCTTAGCGATCCTCAGTTATTTGATCTGGGGAATTCAGATTTTATGGGGTAACTGAGTATGTCTGATCTAGCAACCTTAGAATTTGATGCCATCATCGTTGGCGGTGGTGGCTCAGGGCTGCGAGCCGCGCTTCAGCTCGCTCAGTCTGGTCATAAAACGGCGGTGGTATCCAAGGTATTCCCCACCCGCTCTCATACAGTATCTGCGCAGGGCGGTATCACTTGCGCTATCGCCAGCGAGGATCCTAACGACGACTGGCGCTGGCATATGTATGACACCGTTAAAGGGTCCGATTACATCGGTGATCAAGACGCGATTGAGTATATGTGTAGCGTTGGACCAGAAGCCGTGTTTGAGCTCGAACACATGGGGTTGCCCTTCTCTCGAAAGGACAATGGACGGATTTATCAAAGGCCGTTCGGTGGACAGAGTAAAGATTTTGGTAACGGTGGGCAGGCGGCGAGAACCTGCGCGGCTGCTGATCGAACAGGTCACGCGTTGCTGCACACGTTATTTCAAGGGAACTTAAAGGCAGGCTCAACATTCTTCAATGAATGGTTCGCAGTAGACCTCGTTAAGAATGCTGATGGCGCGGTCACCGGCGTCGTTGCCATTTGCATGGAGACTGGCGAAGTCCATTACATCAAGTCAAAGGCCACTGTGCTCGCGACTGGCGGCGCCGGGAGAATCTACGCATCTACCACTAACGCATTGATGAACACCGGAGATGGCACGGGCATGGCACTTCGAGCAGGCTATATCATGCAAGATATGGAAATGTGGCAGTTCCATCCCACGGGTATTGCTGGCGCCGGAACCTTAGTGACCGAAGGATGCCGAGGGGAAGGTGGTTACCTCATCAATAAAGATGGCGAGCGCTTTATGGAGCGTTACGCGCCCAACGCGAAGGATCTTGCCGGTCGAGATGTCGTCGCCCGAAGCATGGTGCTTGAAATTCTCGAGGGCAGGGGCGCTGGCCCTGATGGCGATCACGTGCTGCTGAAGCTGGATCACCTTGGTGAGGACATCTTGCATTCACGACTCCCAGGGATCGTTGAATTGTCAAAAACCTTCGCTCACGTTGATCCTGTCAAAGAACCGATCCCTGTTGTGCCCACTTGCCATTACATGATGGGCGGGCTGCCAACCAATATTCACGGACAAGCGGTCACTAGAAATAGCCATGGCGAGGACGAGCCTGTGCCAGGCCTATTCGCTGTGGGCGAAGCGGCTTGCGTGTCAGTTCACGGAGCTAATCGTTTGGGTGGAAACTCGCTCCTTGATCTGGTTGTCTTCGGCCGCGCGGCTGGCATCTATATCAACGAAGCATTGAACCAGGGCGTAAGCATCAGTGAGTCGAGCGAGACTGACATCGATGAAGCGACCGTCCGATTGCAGCGTTGGAATCATTCCGAGCAAGGCGAATCGCCGACCGAACTGAAGAAAGAACTGCAAGCCTGCATGCAGCTCAATTTCGGCGTGTTCAGAAAAGAAGGACCCATGCAGGAGGGCATCAAGAAGCTCGAAGAACTCAGAGAGAGAATAGGTAACGCCCACCTTCAAGATAAGTCGCAAGCATTCAACACGGCCCGTTTAGAAGCATTGGAGCTTGATAACTTGCTAGAGATCGCTGAAGCCACTGCAGTGAGTGCGGAGGGTAGAAAGGAGAGTCGGGGTGCGCACGCTCGAGACGACTACCAAGAGCGAGACGATGATAACTGGCTCGCTCACTCGATTTATGATCCTAAGGACAAATCGCTCAGCAAGCGAAACGTAAATTTTGAACCCAAAACGATGGAACGTTTTGAGCCAAAAGCTCGCCACTACTAGGGCTATTGAAAACCTGAGGTGGCGTGATAATCCCAAAGTGATCCCGATTACGAGGATCGCAAACGGGGTTTTGAGATTGATGAGAAGGAACTGAGCCATGCAAGTGAGTGTTTACCGCTTTAACCCTGAAACCGACGATCGTCCCTATATGAAGGACTACACGGTTGAGATCCCTGAGGGTCGTGATTTGATGGTGCTTGACGTCATGGCGCTGATAAAAGAGCAGGATCCGTCCGTGACATATCGAAGATCCTGCCGCGAGGGCGTTTGTGGCTCGGATGGGGTTAACATGAACGGTAAAAACGGCCTGGCCTGCATTACGCCCGTCTCTGAGGTCGCCAAAGGCGGCAAACTCAAACTAAGACCGCTCCCCGGTTTACCCGTGATTCGAGATCTTATCGTGGATATGGAACAGTTCTATGAGAACTACCGCAGAGTCGAGCCTTATCTACAGAATGACAGTTTGCCCCCGACTAAAGAACGACTTCAATCGCCAGAAGATCGCGAAAAACTAGATGGTCTGTATGAATGTATCCTGTGCGCTTGCTGCTCAACCTCCTGCCCCAGTTTCTGGTGGAACCCAGACAAGTTCATAGGTCCTGCAGGACTGCTTCAGGCCTATCGGTTCATCGCAGACAGTCGAGACACCGCGACGGAGGAAAGACTCTCCAACTTGGAGGATCCCTTTAGCGTCTTTCGGTGCCGCGGCATCATGAATTGTGTGAGCGTTTGCCCTAAGGGATTGAACCCAACTCGAGCGATCGGCCACATAAGAACAATGTTGCTCGATAGAGCGGTCTAAAGTATCGACAGGTTCGCGAAATAGTTGGGGCTACCCTGCTGGGCAGGTACAATATGCGCCTTCACTTAGGGTGATCGCTCATGAGCTCAAAATCCATGGCCGAGCTTTGGCAATCGAGCCACATCTCAGGCGGCAACAGCGCTTACTTAGAATCCATTTTTGAAGAATTTCTTCAGGATCCAACGTCCTGCCCCGAGCCGTGGAAATCCTATTTTGAAAATCTGCCCCAGTTGCAGGTGGACAGTCCTGAAGATCTATCTCACGCTACGGTTCGCGATCACTTCCTTCTCCTAGCTAAAAACCAATCTCGTGTTGTTCCAGCGTCAGCCTCTTCTGTATCGGCCCAGCATGAAAGAAAACAATTCGCGGTAGGTGAACTCATCAACGCCTATCGACGACGTGGTCATCTAAGAGCCAGTTTGGATCCCCTGGGGCTGGCTGAGAGACAGGCTGTGCCTTCGTTGGAGCTTGGCTTTCATGGTTTGTCTCAAGCCGATATCGACACGCGGTTTCAGGTGGGCTCACTCAGAATGGATCAGACCGAGGCAAGCCTCGGTGAGATCATCACCGTGCTAGAGGGAACTTATTGCGGTGCCATCGGTGCAGAGTTCATGCACATCACGGATCAAATCGAGCAAAGTTGGGTCCAAGAGCGAATGGAGACGACGCAGACCCGGCCCTACTATGGGCATGGAACCCGGCGACGGCTGCTTGATCGCATCTTGGCTGCAGAGGGCTTGGAGCAATATCTCGGTAAAAAGTATCCAGGGACGAAGCGTTTTGGTCTCGAGGGGGCTGAAACCTTCATTTGCTGTTTGGCGGAATTGATTCATCGTGCCGGCTCAAATGGGGTCAAAGAGGCAGTCATCGGTATGGCGCATCGAGGGCGTCTCAACGTGCTGGTTAATCTGTTGGGCAAAGACCCCGGTGAATTATTTGATGAGTTTGAGGGTCGGTACGAGGGTGATGCCACATCTTCTGGTGATGTGAAATATCACCAGGGATTTTCCTCCAATCTCATGACGCCTGGTGGAGAGATGCATTTGGCGCTGGGGTTTAACCCCAGTCATCTTGAAATTGCTGCACCAGTGATCGAGGGATCGGTTCGCGCGCGAATGGATCGCCGAGGAGATGTAGCGGGCGATCAAGTCTTAGCCATCAATGTTCATGGTGATGCCGCATTTGCAGGCCAGGGTGTGGTGATGGAAACCTTTCAGATGTCACAGACCCGTGGCTTCTATACAGGTGGTACGATCCACATCATCATTAACAACCAGATTGGCTACACCACCAGTAAGCAGGTGGATGCTCGTTCGACGCATTACTGCACGGAAGTGGCCAAGATGATTCAGGCGCCGATTTTCCACGTGAATGCCGATGAGCCGGAATCAGTACTGTTTGTGTCCCAACTCGCTCTCGACTATCGGATGAAATTTCGCAAAGACGTGATCATCGATATTGTGTGTTACCGGCGCAGAGGGCACAACGAGGGCGATGAGCCAGCGATCACGCAGCCATTGATGTATGAAAAAATACGTGCCCATCCCACTGTTCTGAGCCAATACTCGCAAGCATTGATTCAGGCAGGTGCCATTGATTTGGCAGAGTACGAGCGCAGGATCCTCGCTTACCGAGATGCGCTTGATGAGGGTAGTGCAGTCGCGTGGGACTATTTGCAGGAACCTGACACGTCGCTGTATGTGGACTGGTCATCCCATCTCAATGCCAGTCGCGAGGAATCGGTGGACACCTCGTTTGAAGCCAGTCGATTCGAGGAGCTTGGCGCTGCACTGCTTCAGCTACCGGCAGGGTTCAAACCTCATCGTCAGGTCAAGCGCATTCTGGATGAGCGTGAGCGGATGAATCGGGGCGAGCAGGCGCTGAACTGGGGGTTTGCCGAAAATATGGCGTATGCCACGTTGTTGGATCAAGGCTTTCATATTCGGTTAACGGGTCAAGATGTGGGTCGCGGCACCTTTGCCCACCGTCATGCGGTGCTCCACGATCAATTGACAGGCGATGCATTGACGCCGCTTCAAACGCTCCGTGTAGATGGCGAATTTAATCTCTTTGATTCTCTCCTGTCCGAAGAGGCGGTGTTGGCGTTCGAATACGGTTACTCGCAGACCAGTCCTCGAACACTAGTGGTTTGGGAAGCGCAGTTCGGAGACTTTGCCAATGGCGCCCAAGTGGTGATCGATCAGTTCATTACGAGTGGTGAGCAAAAGTGGGGTCGTTTGTCTGGTTTAACCATGCTTTTACCTCATGGCTATGAGGGTGCAGGACCGGAGCACTCATCTGCCCGACTGGAGCGTTACCTTCAACTTTGTGCTGAGCACAATATCCAGGTCTGCGTGCCAAGCACCCCAGCGCAAATTTTCCATCTTTTGCGGCGCCAGATGTTGAGTTCAGTCAGAAAGCCATTGGTGATCATGTCCCCGAAGAGTTTGCTCCGACATCCTGAAGCAGTGTCGGACAGGACCGAGCTTACGAACGGTGGATTTGAAACGGTGTTGGCGGATAACGAAGCTAACGAGCATCCGGACCTGATCGAAAGATTGGTGCTCTGCAGCGGCAAGGTTTACTACGATCTGTTAGAGGCGCGGGCTACGGCCGATCTAAGGGCTGTGGGGATACTGCGGATCGAGCAGCTCTACCCTTTCCCAGAGCAAGGTCTCAGCGAAAAACTAACTGCCTTCTCCAACATCAAGGAAGTAGTGTGGTGCCAAGAAGAGCCAATGAACCAGGGTGCTTGGTACAGCAGTCAACATCACATGCGGCGAGTGCTTCGAGCGCACTACCCGGACTCTCATTTAGCCTACGCAGGACGTAGAGCATCAGCAGCGGCCGCGGCTGGGCACATGGGGCTCCACTTAGAGCAGCAAAAAGCGCTGATCGAGGAGGCGTTAACAGGTGTCGGGGACAGCGATTATGAGGGAGTATGAGGGTCTTGTTGGTGGCAATTGATGGAGGCCAGGGGTTGGCGTCGGTGTGACGAGCATTCGCACACAACGCGGATGAAGCTGACGCCGATCATGTGAGCAAAGGGAATTTCCGCGGAGGAGTAAGGGCCAGATAGGGCAAATCAAACAGCCAGGCATACAGTGGGAGTTAAACGCTGGTGCGTGGTTCGGAAAGCGGGCTGGCAGAAAACAAGGGGTTGAATGGCGCCGAGTGAAGAGAACTGACTCGGGTAATCAATGAGTCGTCGATTGAGTGAGCAGGCAGCGAAAGTAAAGCGAGAGTAAAAAGAAAGATGGACATTAAAGCACCGGTATTTCCCGAATCCATCAATGATGGTGAGGTAGCAACCTGGCATGTTGAGCCAGGAGAGCGGGTCTCACGTGATCAGGTTCTAGTCGATATCGAAACGGACAAAGTGGTCCTCGAGGTTGTCGCGCCCGCGGACGGCGCAGTAACAGAGATCGTTAAAAAGGTCGGTGATGTCGTGACGTCCGAGGAGTTGCTGGCTCGCTTTGAGGAGGGTGCTGGTTCCGTAGCGCAAGCTATTAAGCCTAGTACAGAGACGAATCCTGAAGAGAGTGGGGTGGCCGATGAGGGCGAGGCTGTGAGTCGGCTTGCGAGCCCATCGGCTCGAAAGTTAGCGAAGGAGTCGGGGATATCGCTCACCAGCATTGATGGCAGTGGCAAGGGTGGACTGATAACAAAAGACGATGTGCTTCGCGAAGTTGCTGATGCCCAGGACATTGGTCAAAAAGCCTCTGAAGCGCCCGCAATCGAAGCACCTGAGGCCAGTCCAGCGGTGCAAAATAGCGCCGATCGCATCGAACGTCGTGTACCGATGACTCGGCTTCGAGCGACGATCGCGAAACGGATGGTTGAAGCTCAGCAAACGGCGGCAATGCTGACAACCTTTAACGAGGTTGATATGACGGGCATCATGGAGTTGCGCGCTCGGTATAAGGACGCATTTCAGGCGGCTCACAATGGCACCCGGCTGGGCTTTATGTCGTTTTTTGTACGAGCGTCTACTGAAGCCCTAAAGCGTTTTCCAGCCGTGAATGCCTCCATCGATCAAAACGATATTGTGTATCACGGGTATCAAGACATTGGGGTTGCGGTCTCGTCTGACCGTGGGCTCGTGGTGCCCGTTATTCGTGATGCGGATAGCTTGTCGCTCGCTGAAATTGAGGATCAGATTCGCATCTATGGAGAGAAAGCGAGAGATGGGAAGTTAGGCATTGATGAGATGACGGGCGGCACATTCACGATCTCAAATGGCGGAGTGTTTGGATCACTCCTCTCAACCCCAATTTTGAACCCACCGCAGACTGCAGTACTGGGTATGCACAAAATTCAAGAACGTCCAGTAGCGGTGAACGGCGAGGTTGTCATTAGACCCATGATGTACCTGGCGCTCTCTTACGATCACCGGTTGATTGACGGACAAGAGGCGGTCCGATTTTTAGTGACGATTAAAGATTTTTTGGAAGAGCCAGCACGCATTCTGTTGGATATCTAGGGGAAGAGGATGGAATACGATGTGATCGTGGTGGGTGCAGGGCCTGCAGGGTACCACGCTGCAATCAGAGCGAGTCAGCTGGGGTTGAAAACGGCGTGCATTGACGCCTGGACAGATGACGCTGGCAAACCCCTGCCTGGGGGAACCTGTCTGAACGTCGGCTGCATCCCTTCAAAAACGTTACTGGATATCTCTCACAAATACACCAGCGCCCAAGAAGAGTACGCATCGCTAGGGATTACAGTTGGCAAGGTCGAAATTGACATTGAAAAAATGCAGCAGCGTAAAGCTGACGTGGTTTCACAACTTACCCAAGGAGTGTCTGGGCTGCTGAAGGCGAATAAGGTGGAATTTGTCTCCGGTCGAGCGACGGTTATGTCTCCCACAGAAGTTAGCGTTTGCCAGCCAAGTGGCGAGTCTATGCAACTCAAGGCGGATGCGCTCATATTGGCGCCTGGATCAAGTCCCATTCGGATCCCACCCTGTCCTATCGACGATGAGGTCATTGTCGACTCAACAGGCGCCCTCTCATTTGATCAAGTGCCAAAGCGTCTTGGGATTATTGGCGCCGGAGTGATCGGGCTTGAGCTCGGAAGTGTCTGGCAGCGATTAGGCGCTGAAGTGGTCATCCTTGAGGCGTTGCCGGGCTTTCTGCCTGCAGTCGATGCACAAGTAGCTAAAGAAACACTGAAATTGTTTAAAAAACAGGGGCTCGATATTCGACTGGGCGCGAGGGTCACTGGAGCCGAAGTGAAAGGGAAAAAGACAAAACAAGTCAGTGTGAGCTATGAGCAAGATAGCGACGCGAGCGTTGAGGTCTTTGACCGGTTAGTGGTCGCGGTTGGGAGGGCGCCTGCGACAGATGGCTTGCTGGCTGACGGCTGTGGGGTTGCTCGAACTGAGCGGGGTGAGATTATCGTGGATGAGAACTGCCACACAGGCATCGGTAGTGTCTTCGCCGTGGGTGATGCCGTGCGTGGACCAATGCTTGCCCATAAGGGCATGGAGGAAGGCGTGATGGTCGCTGAGCTGATCGCCGGCAAAAAACCACAAGTTAATTATGATTTGGTGCCTGGAGTAATCTACACCCACCCGGAGGTGGCCTGGGTAGGTGCGAATGAGCAAGATTTGATCGAAGCAGGCACTGATTATGGCGTGGGTGTATTCCCATTGGCAGCTAGTGGCCGTGCGATCGCGAGTAGCGAAAAGGACGGCATGGTGAAAGTGCTGACTGAACAGTCCACAGACCGAGTCGTTGGGGTTCACGTGGTAGGCGCGCATGCCTCTGAGCTCATCGCTCAAGCCGTGATTGCGATGGAATTTGGCGCCTCGGCTGAGGATATCGGGCTGACGATGTTTGCTCATCCGACGCTGTCAGAAGGGTTTCACGAGGCGGCGCTGGCAGTGTCTGGCCACGCCATTCATGTTGCCTCGAGGCGTCGCCCCAAGAAATCTAGCCGCTAACACACGAAGCAGAATCCGGGGTGACGGGCGCCTTGTGAGACGCTCCGGATAAAGTGATTAAAGTACCATCGATTAGAGAATCGCTTGAGCGGCCTCGGCAATAATCGGCCGGTTTAAAGCGAACCGTTCATGCCAATTGCGCAGTTTTCGACCGTTGAACCTCTTGCTGAGCGAAATCGAAGCGATAACTTCCAGTACTGTGGGGGCCTCGGTAGAAGACCCGTGCAGCTAACGAGAAAAACCTTCGGGGCGCCGGAGTTTGCTGATGAGTTCGGTCCCACGCGCGGAGAACTTGCGGTATGATTCGGGGGTTGCCCGACGCCTGCTTGATCACCTGAGGATTCGTCGTTAAGGCTAGCCAGCCAGCGCTCGACGGTTTGGGAGACGATCCGGCATTTTGTTGGGATGAAATTGCGATAAAAAGGAATCAATCATGAATCTTCACGAATATCAGGCGAAACAGTTGTTTGCCGAATATGGGTTGCCGGTCTCTCGAGGCATCGCCGTAGACTCGGGCGACGAGGCGGTTCAAGCCGCTAAAGAAATAGGTGGCGATCGCTGGGTTGTCAAAGCTCAGGTTCACGCTGGAGGGAGAGGCAAGGCTGGTGGTGTAAAGCTATTCTCTGACTTTGATGAAATTAAATCGTTCGCCGATGGCCTCATTGGAACCAACTTGGTGACCTTTCAAACCGATGAGAACGGCCAGCCGGTATCGAAAATTTTCGTCGAATCCTGTACCGATATTGACAGAGAACTCTACCTAGGCGCCGTTATCGATCGATCCACGCGTCGCATTGTTTTCATGGCGTCCACTGAGGGTGGGATTGAAATTGAGAAGGTCGCTGAAGAAACGCCCGAACTGATTCTTCAAGCAACGATCGACCCGCACGTGGGTGGTCAGGCTTATCAAGGGCGCGAACTCGCATTTAAGCTCGGATTGAGTGGCCCCCAAGTCAACCAATTTGCACAGGTATTCGTTGGGCTGGCTAAGATGTTCGACGAGCGAGACTTGTCACTGATCGAAATTAACCCATTGGTGGTAACGACCGAGGGGAACATCCATTGCCTTGACGCCAAAGTTTCCTTGGACAACAACGCACTGTATCGGCAAAAAGCAATGGCTGCCCTAAATGATCCAAGCCAGGAAGACGAACGTGAAGCACACGCGGCACAGTTTGGGCTGAATTACGTGGCCCTTGAGGGCAACATTGGTTGCATGGTCAATGGCGCCGGGCTCGCGATGGGAACCATGGATCTTGTCAAGCTCGCTGGTGGTCAACCCGCGAACTTTCTTGACGTCGGTGGAGGCGCAACCAAAGAAGCGGTTAGCGAGGCTTTTAAGATCATATTATCTGATCCCGCAGTGAAGGCGGTGCTTATTAATATCTTTGGCGGGATTGTTCGTTGCGACATCATTGCCGATGGGATTATCGGAGCCGTGAAAGAAGTTGGCGTTGATGTTCCGGTAGTCGTCCGGTTCGAGGGCAATAACGCTGCGGTTGGCGTTGAAACGCTAGCGAATAGCGACGTGGAAATTATTGCAGCAACCAGTCTGACGGATGCGGTTGAGCAAGTGGTTAAAGCAGCTGGGGGTGCCGCATGAGCATATTGATTAATTCATCGACCAAAGTCATTTGTCAGGGGTTTACTGGTTCCCAAGGCACCCTCCATTCAGAGCAAGCCATTGCCTACGGTACTCAACTGGTGGGTGGAATTACGCCTGGTAAAGGAGGTCAGACGCACCTCGGTCTTCCAGTTTTTGACACGGTTGCTGATGCGGTGACTGAGACAGGCGCAGACGCATCGGTCATTTATGTGCCAGCTCCGTTTGCAAAAGACGGGATCCTTGAAGCCGCCAACGCTGGGATTAAACTGATTGTGTGTATTACAGAGGGTGTCCCCACGCTGGATATGCTGGTGGTGAAGGCGCTGATGGATGAGATGGGGGTGGTACTGATCGGACCGAACTGTCCTGGGGTGATTACACCTGGGGAATGCAAGATTGGGATCATGCCTGGAGATATTCATTTGCCAGGAAAGGTGGGTATTGTTTCCCGCTCAGGAACACTCACTTACGAAGCGGTGAAGCAGACAACTGATTTGGGATACGGCCAAAGCACGTGTGTTGGGATTGGCGGTGACCCCATTCCAGGCAGCCACTTCATCGACATACTCAGGCGCTTTCAGGATGATCCGGGCACCGAGGCAATCGTAATGGTGGGAGAAATCGGCGGTAACGCCGAGGAGGAGGCGGCTGAATTCATCAAGGCTGAGGTCACTAAACCTGTCGTTGGGTATATCGCCGGCGTCACGGCGCCTCCTGGAAAAAGAATGGGGCATGCAGGAGCAATCATTGCCGGTGGAAAAGGCACCGCTGACGATAAATTTGCGGCGCTCAACGCGGCAGGCGTCACGACGGTGAAAAGCCTAGCTGCAATAGGTGATGCATTGAAAGAGGTGACTGGCTGGCGTTAGTGTCCATCCCTGCTCAGGTCATTGGCATTGGCTAGCTGATGCCGGCTAAGACTCAAAAAACCCTCGACTTATTCCGAGGGTTTTTTTTGGATGTCGAAAGCAAAGAATTGCCTTGAAATTGGAGATGTCAGCCCCACTTTTGAGGGAGTAACAGAGGACGAATAGGCATGTCAGAACAAACAGACAAACAAACACTTGGATTTCAAACTGAGGCACGTCAGTTGCTTAAGCTGATGATTCACTCTCTTTACTCCAACAAAGAAATCTTTCTTCGAGAGCTCATTTCCAATGCCTCGGATGCGATCGATAAACTGCGTTTCCTGAGCCTTGAAAATCCCCATCTTTTGGATGGCGAAGCGGACTTTGAGATCAAGGTTGAGTTCGACCCGGAGCAGAAGACGATCACCATTACCGACAATGGGATCGGCATGTCACGAGATGAGGTCATTGAAAACTTAGGAACGATAGCGAAGTCTGGCACGGCACAATTTCTGACCAACTTAACGGGCGACCAAAAGAAAGATTCGCAACTCATTGGCCAGTTTGGTGTTGGTTTTTATGCTTCATTCATCGTCGCGAATAAGGTGGTTGTCGAGACTCGCGGCGCCGAGCAGGCGGAGGCCGAAGGATGTCGCTGGACCTCATCTGGTGAGGCGGATTTTGATATCGAGACGGTGGAGCGGGACGCGAGGGGAACAGAGATTACACTCTATTTGAATGAGGAGGCTGAAGAGTTTTTAAACGGCTATCGATTGCAAACGATTGTTAAAAAATATGCAGATCACGTGAGCGTTCCAGTGCTCATGCAAAAAGATGCCGAGGCTGGACAGGAAGATACCGAGGATGATGCGGGTGGAGATCATCCTGAATTTGAGGTGATCAACCGAGCTACGGCACTCTGGACGCGCTCAAGGTCTGAGGTGGCAGAAGAAGAGTACCAAGAATTCTATAAGCACATTGCACACGACTACCAAGACCCGCTGACCTGGTCGCACAATCGAGTTGAAGGCAAGCTCGAGTACACCAGCCTAATCTATATCCCCTCCAAAGCACCTTTTGACCTTTGGAACAGAGAATCTCCTAGAGGGCTCAAGCTTTACGTTCAGCGCGTCTTCATTATGGATGAGGCAGAGCAATTTCTGCCGTTATACCTACGGTTTGTCAAAGGTATCGTGGACTCAAACGACCTAAGCTTGAATGTCTCTAGAGAAATTCTGCAAAAGGATCCTGCCATCGATTCGATGCGCGCAGCGCTAACAAAACGTGTGCTAGACAGTTTGGAAAAGTTGGCGAAGTCTGATGCAGAAAAGTATGCGCAGTTTTGGGTTGAGTTTGGTCAGGTCCTGAAAGAGGGTGTTGCCGAGGATTTCACGAACAAGGATAAAATTGCGGGGTTGCTTCGGTTCGCGACATCAACGAGTGGATCGGACTCCCAAGATCAATCCCTTGCCGGATATGTGGAGCGAATGCAGGCTGAACAGGACAAGATTTACTATGTGGCAGCGGACAGCCATCAGATGGCGAAGCACTCCCCTCACCTAGAAATTTTTAATAAGAAAGGCATCGAAGTCCTGCTCTTGTCTGACCGGATCGATGAGTGGCTAGTTGGGCACTTATCGGAGTTTGATGGAAAGCCGCTCCAGGATGTGGCTCGCGGCGCGCTGGATTTAGATGGCTCGAAGGATGAGGATCCAGCTGATGGTGAGGAGACTGGCGACGAAGGCCTTACAGATCTGATTGAGCGGTTGAAGACGACGTTTGGTGATCAGGTGGAGACAGTACGAACCAGTCAACGTTTGACCGACTCGCCTGCATGTCTAGTCGTGTCTGAAGATGAAATGGGTATGCAGATGCGCAGAATACTTGCCCAGGCCGGTCAGAGTTTGCCCGATGCAAAAAGAATATTTGAGGTCAATGCGAATCACCCGCTGGTGACGAGGTTAGACGCTGAGGAGGATGAGACTCGCTTTGAGCGGTTGGCGAAGGTCCTATTTGATCAAGCGTTGCTGGCGGAGGGCAGCCAGCTCGATGACCCGGCAACCTTTGTGAAAAATTTGAATGAATTTTTGCTTGAGGTCGCCGGTGACTAGCCTCTATCCACTCTTAATGATTCAGGGGATATAGGAAGGTTGGCGCACCTGCTCATCATGCGGCATGGCGATGCTGAGCCCTCTGCAGTCAGCGACGAGGTCCGTCCTTTGTCAGCACGTGGGCGGTCTGAGGTTCAGGAGGTCGGCCGAGCGCTTGTCGCCCATCTTGGAATCGACAAAATTGTCGCTAGCCCACTCGTACGAGCGCAGGAAACAGCTTCGCTGGTCGCAGCGTGTTATAGCCATGAAATTCAAAGGGACACGTGTGTAAGCCTGTCGCCCAATGGAATCCCCGATCAAGTGATCGCTGAATTTGATGGAGGAGTAGGGTCAGTGTTACTTGTTACACATATGCCGCTGATCGCAGATCTAGTGTCTGCGATTTCGGGGAAACGCCAGGCCGTGCAGACCGCAGAATTATTCTGTTTCGACATGGAAATGAAAGCGCCGCTTCGACCACAAATGTTCAATCTTCAGCCATCTAGGTTGTAAGGGGGGCATGATTAACTGTTTTTCAATGGGATGTAGACCCAATCTCACTAGCATTATCCTGCTGTTCGCAATGAGTTGGTCGGTAGGAGTCAGTGCCGAGTTGCCCCGTTCGACGTTAGTCGATTCAGCGCAAAGCAGTGATGATGGCGTTATTCGGGTTGTGCTGGGAGGAATCGAGAATGTTCCCAGAGGAATCGTTGCTGAGAATGAAATCCTGCTAGAGGGTCGCCAATTTGTGAGCGTGTTTGAGGCGCCTCCGTCTATGAGTCATGAGACGGTTAGGGATGCCCTGGTCGCGAACCGAGTAAATCGCTTGCAACAGCAGTTCTCGTGCGATGGTCGCGCATGTGGCAGTAGTGGTGATTGGGCAAACGGCGTGCTCGGTTACCGGATATTGTATGGACCAGAGCAGTATCAGCACTATTGGGTTGGACGCGATCCTGGCGGAAAGCAGTGGGAATCAGTGTATGTGGGGCGGCGGGGTAACGGGAAGGTTTATTACCTAGTGGCCTCGACGACTGTGAGTAACGACCGAATTGAAATGGAGTCGCTGGAGGGGCGCACCGTTTGGCGAGTATCCTTAACGCAGTTTGATGACCGTTTCTCGGCGCTCGTCGCTGATCTTGGGAGTGCGCTTGCCGCCACGCCGTCTCCGCTGCTCATTGTTGCTGTTACCTCAGAATCCGCAAGCACGGCTGAGGCGATGCGCGTGCTTCAAGCGGCAAGTCAAGCTAAAGCGGCGGCAATTGCTGGTCGGTTGACCTCGGCACTTGAAGATCGAGTTCAAGTGGTTTCGCAGGGTCTTGGCGCTGCTTCTCCCTTGGATCACTGGCAAGAGCCAAGGGTCGACGTCATTTGGCTTCAAAATTAGGCATTCTTTAGTCGTTGTGTCGAGGCTACCTGCGCAGTTCGAGCAGGGACAAAAATTCCATCCTGGTGCTTTGGTCGCCTTGGAATTGGCCCAGCATCATTGACGTTTTCATCATTGAATTTTGTTTCTCTACGCCCCGCATCATCATGCACATGTGTTGCGCTTCAATGATGACGCCGACGCCGGCTGCGTTGGTGACCGATTGAATTGCCTCGGCAATCTGTTTGGTCAGATTCTCCTGAATCTGCAGCCGCCTTGCGTACATATCAACGATCCGTGCGACCTTACTGAGGCCAAGGACCTTTCCTGTGGGGAGATAGGCGACGTGACATTTTCCGATAAAGGGCAACAAGTGGTGCTCGCACATGGAATACAATTCGATATCTTGAACAATGATCATCTCACTCGTATCAGACTCGAAAAGGGCGTTATTAACGATTTCAGATAATTCTTCGCGATAACCTTTGGTGAGAAATTGCATCGCGCTCGCGGCCCGCTTAGGCGTATCTGCTAGGCCATCACGCGCAGGGTCTTCGCCTAACTGCTCGAGTATCTGTAAAAAAGCGTGTTCCATGATTGTCCTCTTCGGTCAATGTCGGTGACCGAGTCTCAGATGAAGTGGGCTATACTATCTCACTTTTGAGGTGTGGCCATCATGTCAGGCAATAGCTTTGGGTCATTCTTTCGCGTGAGCACATTTGGCGAGAGCCATGGGCCGGCGCTTGGCTGTGTCATTGATGGTTGCCCTCCGGGTCTCCCGTTATCCGAAGCGGACCTTCAGCTTGATTTAGACCGTCGCAAACCTGGTACCAGTAAATACGCGACCCAGCGGCGGGAAGCCGATTCTGTTCAGATTCTGTCCGGCGTCTTCGAAGGTGTTACTACTGGCACGTCCATTGGTCTTTTGATCGAAAATGAGGATCAGCGATCTAAAGATTATTCTGAAATAAAAGACGTATTCAGACCGGCACACGCTGACTATACCTATCAAGCGAAGTATGGTGTCAGGGACTATAGGGGGGGTGGCCGCTCCTCTGCTCGAGAGACGGCCATGCGCGTTGCCGCTGGTGCCGTTGCGAAAAAGTACCTTGCGTTTCATCATGGGATCAGCGTTAGAGGATACCTTGCCCAAATGGGTCCAATTGCTGTTAACCAGATCGATTGGGCGATCGTCAACGATAATCCGTTTTTCTGTCCAGATCCCAATTGCATCGCGCCCATGGAGGCGCTGATTGATCAGCTCAGAAGAGCAGGGGACTCGGTTGGTGCTCGCATCAATGTCATCGCTGAAGGTGTCATGCCGGGCCTTGGAGAGCCGGTCTTTGACCGGCTTGATGCCGAGCTCGCGAAAGCCATGATGAGCATCAATGCCGTCAAAGGGGTTGAAATTGGAGATGGTTTCTCGGTTGTAGCGCAGAGGGGGTCCGAGCACCGAGATGAGATTCGACCGGAGGGCTTCCTTTCAAACCATGCAGGGGGCGTATTAGGCGGGATATCCACGGGCCAAGATATTTGTGTCAGTCTTGCCCTGAAGCCTACTTCAAGCATTACTCAGCCAGGAAAGAGCATCAATCGGCACGGGGAACCCGTTGACGTTGTTACCAAAGGGCGTCACGACCCTTGCGTTGGTGTACGAGCAACGCCCATTGCTGAGGCGATGATGGCACTGGTCCTGATGGACCATCTGATTCGTTACAGGGGTCAGGTCAGCGAATTGGATCGAAGTAAACACGAGCATTGAGAAAGAAGACGGGGCCGCACAGGCATCGGCAGCGCCCAAATAGCCAGAACCGATGGTCCCAGAAATCGCAACGCGTTAAGATCCGCGCTGGCAAACCCAGCGGGCGTGCCCTCGGACGATGCGTAGAGAGTTGGCTATGAAAGAAGTGAATATTGCTATTGTTGGCGCGACTGGCGCTGTTGGAGAAGTGATGCTCGAGCTGCTCGCCGAGCGTGATTTCCCTGCTAAATCTGTCAGCCTCCTCGCTAGCGAGCGTTCGGCGGGGGCGAGGATACCGTTCAAACAGCAATCGATCACAGTTCAAAACTTAGCGGAGTTTGATTTTACAGGCACCGACATCGCGCTTTTTTCCGCTGGAGGCGGTGTTTCTGCGGAGTTTGGACCAAAAGCTGCGAGTCAAGGGTGTGTTGTTATCGACAATACGTCTCACTTTAGACGGGATCCTGATATACCGCTGATTGTGCCTGAGGTGAATTTGCATACCTTGGCTCAGCATAAGCAGCGGAACATTATTGCCAACCCTAATTGCTCAACGATCCAGATGGTCGTTGCACTAAAGCCTATTTATGACCGAGTAGGCATTGAGCGCATTCATGTGAGCACTTATCAGGCGGTATCTGGATCGGGAAAATCCGGGATCGAGGAATTGGCGACACAAACCGCGAAGCTACTGAATGCACAAGAGATTGAAAGTCGGGTGTATGGCAAACAGATTGCGTTTAACGCAGTCCCACACATCGACGATTTCCAAGACAATGGATTTACCAAAGAAGAAATGAAGATGGTGTGGGAAACGCACCGGATCCTTGAGGATGATGGGATTCAGGTCAGTCCAACCTGTGTTCGTATTCCGGTATTTTATGGTCATTCCGAAGCCGTCTATGTTGAGACAAAAGCCCCGCTTTCAGCGAGTGATGCGCGAGCGTTGTTATCTGACGCACCTGGCGTAACGGTGCTCGATGAGCGAGCGTCTGGCGGTTATCCAACCGCGGTCACCGAGGCATCTGGAACGGATGCGGTTTTTGTTGGTCGTATCCGAAACGATGTTTCGCATCCGAGGGGCCTGCATTTGTGGGTGGTGTCAGATAACGTGAGGAAAGGTGCGGCACTGAATAGTATTCAGATAGCAGAGGCCTTACTAAAAGAGGCGTCATAGTGTTCGGTGTGCGTGAGCATGGCCGAGGAGCCCTCAACACACTGATTTGAGTGCGCTGGAGAAACGCTTAAGATCAGACAGTGTTGAGTGAGTCAGCATGAAGGAAAAGGTCGGAGAGCTTATGCGAGAAATGCTGCGATGGAGCCTAGTCGGTGTCCTCTTAATAGGGGCGAACACTGCGCTGGGTTTAGGACTCGGGCGGATCGACGTCCAGTCTGTCTTGAATCAGCCTTTGGCTGCTGAAATTCAATTACTCAACGCTAGTGAGTGGGCGGCCAATGATTTAAAAGTTGGACTGGCAAGTCCGGATGAGTTCGAGCGATTGGGTGTTGAGAGATCCATTGGGCTCTTTGATCTTGAGTTTAAAGCGGTGCAGCGAGGGTCGAATATTGTGATCGAAACGATCACCGAAGATGCCATCGTTGAGCCCTTTCTCCACTTTGTTCTGGTATTGGATTGGCCAAGGGGTCGGCTCCTCAAAGAATACACCGTGCTGTTGGATCTTCCCCCGACCCAGGGCGTTATCCAGCCACTCATGCCCCGGGCTGGATTCGAGACTAAGTCCTCAAGAGCGGTCGAGCGAGCTAACCCAGCGACGGTTAGCGTTGGTAGCACGGGGCAACTCACCACGATAGGGGATACGCTGTGGGACATCGCGCTCGCAACCCGCCCAGACCGCTCGATTAGCATTCCTCAGATGATGATGGCCATTCAGCAAGCGAACCCCGAGGCTTTTATCAACGGGAACATTAACCGACTAAAAGCCGGTTATGCGCTTAAGATTCCCTCTTTTGAAACAGCAATGAGCATTTCGGATCGCTTGGCTGAAGCGGAAGTGGATGCTCAAAATCGTGCACTTGCGGGCGGGAGCACTCAAAAAAAAACAGCATCGGATGAGCCTGGTCAGTTAATCCCGCAAGCTGACCGCATCGAGCCTGCAGTTTCAGATAGCGACGGCGGAGACGGTGAAAGCACAGGGGCGGAGTTACGGCTGATCAGCGACGATGAGCCAGACCAAGTCGTCAATGTAAACGATGATGAAGTCCTAGCGATTAGGGCCGAGTTGGCTGACAAAGAGCAGGCTCTCAAGATGGCAGCAGAAGAACAGGCCATGACCAATGACCGGCTCGCCAATCTTGAAACCCAGTTGGGGTCACTTACGTCGCTGATCGAGGTAAAGGATCAGGAACTCGCCAGGCTGCAGCAATCACTGGAATCACTGAAGAATCAGCCCGCGCCTGTCAGTTCGATTTGGGCTAATCCTCTGGTGCTAGCCTTGTTTGTGGTCATCGTGTTGTTAGTCGTGTTGATTCTCGTGCTCTCGAACCGGTTGAGGCAACAAACCCGTTGGTTAAATGACGGTCCAGTTGCTCAACAGCCTGCCAATGCAACGCCTGAAGTGGCCGAAGTAGCGCAAAGCCCAGAACCACGAACTGAGCAACCAGCCGTGACAGAAAGCTCAGATGTCAGGCAGGAATCGGAGGTGGACGTGAGATCGCAGCTTGGTGAGTCAAACGACCAGACCGACAATACGACTGAATCCGCTCTTGGCCAGGAGGCGAACGATCTCTCGGATGAACTCAGCGAGGTCGATCTTGATTTAGAGATCTCAGAGTCGCTGGACCTGGATATCGACGCCGGGTTAGAGGAAATAGACCTCGAGGAATCTCCTGATGAATCAGACGCCATGGGCCACCCTCTCGATCTTGCCCGAGCCTATATTGAAATGGGTGATCGGACCGCGGCGAGAGTTCAACTGGCTAAGGTGATCGCCACAGGTGCCCCTGCCGAGGTTCGGGAGGCAGAACAATTGCTTGAGCGATTAGCTGATTAGCGCTGATGACAGAACGTATTGCCTTGGGCCTCGCTTATCATGGAGGGGCCTTTCATGGATGGCAGCGCCAAAAAGAGACCAGAACCGTTCAGGCGGCTCTAGAGGAAGCACTCTCCCGGATTGCAGATCACCCGGTTGTGACGCGAGCAGCAGGACGCACCGATAGCGGCGTACACGCGACCGGGCAAGTCGTGCATTTTGATACTAACGCTCTGCGGTCGGACAAAGCCTGGACCGAGGGAGTCAATCGCTGGTTACCTAATGACGTTGCTGTTCGGTGGGTGGCTCGCCCAGGGATGGGTTTCGACGCTAGGTTCTCAGCGCAGTCCCGTACGTATCGTTATCTGTTGTTTGTAGACCCTCTCGTCAATCCTTTTATTGAGTCGTCCGCGGTTCGCGAACACCGCGCTTTAGATTTAGCTCTAATGAATGAATCTGCTCAATATCTGGTGGGGGAGCACGACTTTACGAGTTTTAGGGCTGCGCATTGTCAGTCGAATTCGGCAATGCGGCGTGTTACTTCCATTTCGGTTGGCGAGCATCAGGGGTTTATTCACATCGAAGTCAGCGCGAATGCATTTCTGTACCATATGGTCAGAAACATTGTTGGTGCGCTAAGACTCGTCGGTGCTCGCCAGCGTCCTCCCGAATGGATGGGGGATTTGCTGCTGGCAAAAGATCGCCATCAGGCAGGTAGAATGGCCCCCCCACATGGTCTCTACCTTGAGCGTGTGGACTATGATCCAAGCTATCAATTACCGGTGAAGACCGGTCACGCCCTGATTGGACAGCCATTCGACAGGTCCGCGTGATAAGATTGCGAGCGTTGTGGCAGAGGGCTGAAAAGTGGTGCGCACGAGAGCCAAAATTTGTGGGGTGACGACGGATAAGGCGGCCGAGGTTGCGGTTGCGGCTGGAGCAGACGCTTTGGGATTTAATTTTTATCCACCTAGCCCGAGAGCTATCTCTCCTATCGAAGCTGCGCCCATTGTGTCAATGGTGCCGCCTTTTGTTCAGCGGGTAGCACTCTTTGTCGACGAAAAGCAGTCAGTGATTGAGGAAACGTTGTCACAGTGCTCCTTGGACATGATCCAGTTTCACGGTGCGGAGTCGAGATCCTTTTGCGAGTCTTTGGGGCTGCCATACATCAAGGCAGTTGGATTTAAATCCAGAGATGAACTGATGCGCGTCAGCGATGCTCACCCGAATGCAGCGGCGCTATTGATCGATGCTTGGGCGCCTGGTGAGCATGGTGGAACAGGAAAAACACTCGACTGGACAGCAATTGGGGACATCGGACGACCTTGGCTATTAGCCGGCGGCCTCACCCCTGACAACGTTGCGGAAGCCATTGCAGTTGCTCGACCTTACGCCGTAGACGTGAGTAGCGGTGTGGAATCTAAGCGAGGAGAAAAAGATTTATCTAAGATTGAGTCTTTTCTGCAGGCAGTGTCGGCGTGGAATGGGTAAAGGAGAGATACGCGGATGCCCGTCTGCTCGTAAGACCATAAGGCAGTATGAATGACCCGGGTAGGCTCGACATAGAAGAGCACAACTCAGTCTGACGCTAGAGTGCTACTAAAAGGTAAGTGCAAAAAGATAAGCGAAAAGAGATAAGCGAAAAGAGATAAGCGAAAAGAGATAAGTGCAAAGAGAAAAT
>Ga0255776_10000108_pt1 | contig 84260 bp, 73 predicted proteins | sample 071ome_19_FD_179974 | JGI IMG/M metagenome (GOLD analysis project Ga0255776, IMG submission 179974) | Coastal salt marsh microbial communities from the Groves Creek Marsh, Skidaway Island, Georgia - 071413AT metaG (version 2) | ecosystem: Environmental > Aquatic > Marine > Intertidal zone >...
TCGATAAAGGCTATTAGCGCAAGCTGCTGACCATGAGAATTGCCCTGTTTGTCAATCCGATCCTGATCTGTCTGAGTCTCGCCGGACAAGTGCAGGCCGAGCAGATTAACGAGGAGTCGGTGCTTCTTACTATGGCGCAGGCAGACCGTCTTGCCGCAGACCTTGAGCGGGACCCTCGCAGTCGACCGGAAAAGGTAATTCCGTGGCTGAATCTGAGGGCCGGAGACACAGTCATAGATCTCTTCGGCTCGGGCGGATACTACAGTGATCTGCTCGCCCGTCTGGTCGGAATTCAGGGGCAAGCCGTGCTGCATAACAATCCCGGTTTCGAACAGTGGGGCACCAACATTCTGCAGGACCGCTTTGACAACGGCATGCCGGAAAATGTCGTGATGCACACCCGCAGCGGTATCAACCTGGATTTGACCGAGGAAAGTCTTGATGGCGCGCTTATTGTGATGGCGCTTCACGACCTGTATGTGATTCCCAAGCGATATGATGGGAATGCCTATGTACCCGTCGGGCCTGCAGCCAACGTTGCCTATTTTTATGAGCAGGTGCTGGCTGCTCTGAAATCCGGCGGGAGGTTCGTGGTGGTGGATCATGCCGGTGAGCCGGGCATGGTCGCCGAGGCGGTCAACGATCTGCATCGTATCGATGAGGTCGCTTTGCGTGATGATATCGTCGCTCAGGGCTTCACGTATGTGGGCAGTGATCTGTCGCTAAGAAATCCCGCGGACGATCGTACACGGATCATCTTTGATGAAGATCTGCAGGGCAAAACCGATCGCTTTATTCTGGTTTTTGAAAAGCCCTGATTTCTGCAGTCAGTGTCGGCGTGTCTGTTCAGGTTTGCCAGGTTATGGTTCAGGCTTTCACTGCGGTGCGAAAAGCCTGGACGGTAATGTCCTGCCAGACATTGCCGGTTACATACGGATCATTCTGCAACCAGTGATCCAATGCCTCGCGGCTTTCGAATTCCACCACCAGAGAGGAACCAATCATCTCCTCTTTTTCATTCAGAATGGCGCCGCCTATGAGTACATGGCCGCCTGCCAACAGCGCCTGCGCCTTGTCGATGTGAGCAGGTCTGGCTGCGCTTCGTCTGGCCTGGGCTTCGCTGTCAGTACCGTCATAAGCGGTGATGAGAAACTGCATGACTGTCTCCTTGGTCTGTTAGTGCTCAGATTTGCCTGAGCAATTCATTGAATACGGGGAGCAACGATGCCATCAACAGAGCTGCCATCGCATAATTAAACCCTTTTACAGACTCCGGCTTCTGCAGAAAGCGCTTGAGAGACGCGCCGAACCACAACCAGAGCAGTGAGCAGGGTGCGCCGAAGATCAGAAAAATCAGTGCAATCGTCACCACCTGAATGCCGTAGTTACTGCCCACCACGGTGTAAGTGGCAATGGCACCGACCGCCATGACCCATGCCTTGGGATTGATCCATTGGAAGGCGGCTGCCTGAATGAAGGTAAAGGGTTTGCCGTCGCCTGTGCTCAGCTCAGAGACGGGTGCAGTGGCGATTCGACATGCGAGAAAGGTTAAATACGCGGCTCCTGTGACCTTGAGCAGGACGTGAAACAGCGGGATTTGATCGAACAGCGTTGCCAGTCCAAGCCCAACAGCGATGACCATGGTTGGAAAACCCAGGATGATGCCCAGGTAGTGGGGCAGGCTTCGCTGAATCCCGTAGTTTAGCCCCGACGTCATGAGCATGGTGTTGTTGGGGCCGGGTGTCGCATAGGTAGTTATTGCGAACAGAATGACAGCAAAGTATTCCATCTACAGTACGGACTGATTTCTGTGATCGCCGAATTTGGGGCGGACCACATTCTTCAGGGGAATTTGCATGCCGCCGGTCTCTTCCAGCCACTGGTAGACTTCGGTTGCCAGACCGGTGATGAGATCCTGATGCTCGGGAGCGTCGATCAAATTATTGGTCTCGCCCGGATCGTTCAGCAAATCGTAAAATTCATTGGTGTCCCAGATGCCGTGATAGCGGATGTACTTATAACGCTCAGTTCTTACTCCGAACATGGTGGGCGTCTGCGGAAAGTCCATCTCCCAGTAGTATTCGTAGAAAATCCGATCCCGCCAGTCGGTCTCGCCGCGCGACAGCAGGGGCACGAGGGAGGCTCCCTGCATGTGAGCCGGTGCGCTCAATCCGGCGGCTTCAAGTATGGTCGGCGCGATATCGATGTTTTGCACCAGCTGGTTGATGGGCTGGCCACCTGCCAGTTTTTCCGGCCATCTGACCAGCAGGGGTACCTTGGCGGATTCTTCATAAAAGTGCCTTTTGTCGATCAGACCATGCTCGCCGAAGGAGAATCCGTTGTCACCCATGTAGATGACCAGGGTGTCTTCCGCCAAACCGCTGGCGTCGAGATAGTCCAGCACTGCCCCGACACTGTCGTCAATGCCCATCAGCGTCTCGGTATAGCGGTGAAAGAACTCGTCGAAGCTGATATTGCCGTGATACATGTAATCCACACCGTGCCACGACTCCCGCTGTGCCTTCACCCAGTCCGGGAGTCTGTTCTGGCCATAATAATCTCTGCCGCGCAGAGGTTCGCCGGTTGCGCTGGCAGAGGGAAGGGCGGGTTCGCCATACTGTGGCGTGTTGAAAGAGTCGGGCAGAACAATGGATTCATCCCGGTGGATGTCCCGGTGTCTCTGCGCAGGTTGGAATTGCGAGTGAACTGCCTTATGGGACAGGTATAAAAAGAAGGGCTTTTCCGTGTCCCTGTTCTCCAGCCAGTCAACGGCATGGCTGGTGAGCAAGTCGGTTATATAGGTTTGCTCATCATAATCAATGCGTTCACCGTTGATGTTCAGGGTGGGGCCGTAGTAAACCCCCTGACCCCGAAAACTTTCCCAGTGGTCAAACCCGGGTTGCGGTTCGTCGGAATGATTGCCCATGTGCCACTTGCCAAAAAAGCTGGTCTGGTAACCCGCTTGCTGCAGATATTCCGGGAAAAAGGTCAGATTGCCCGGATCCGGCGCCGCGTTATCGACGACCGTGTGGCTGTGCGAGTACAGACCGGTCAGGATAGAGGCGCGACTGGGTGAACACAGCGCCGTGGTCACATAGGCATTGGGGAAATACGCCCCTTCCGCCGCAAGGCGGTCCAGGTTCGGTGTCTCCAGCCAGGGCACCTTGCCGGTGAAGCCCATGAAGTCGTAGCGGTGGTCATCAGAGAGTATGTAGATCACATTTTTGGGAAGGCTGTCGGGCAAGACCTGCAGGGTCAGTTCATCCGATTCCTGTGGCACACAATAGTTCAGTGTCGCCAGAATCGCACAGAGGCCCGCGGGTTTGATCATGGGTTCGAAAGTCATAAGGCTGAGCTCATGTTTGTGTGTCGGGTTGATGTTCTAAAACAGCGAAACTGAAAACTTTTCTGCGCAGCAGTCTAACATGGGCACGGTGCAAGCGCGTCCCGGTTCTGGCCGATCTGCCACAGTCAGGCTATGATCCGCTGCCATGATTATGGATCCCCTGATCCCCATTTTTTGCATCATCGTGCTGGGGTTTGCTGTGAGCCGGACGCCTGTCTCTTCCCGGTCGGTTTGGGAGGGGCTGGAGCGGTTGACCTATTATCTGTTTTTCCCGGCTCTGCTGATCTCACGACTCTCAGCGACCCGTTTTGAAGCGGCAAAACTGCTTGATATCGGGCTGTCGCTGGGGCTGGCCCTGCTCGTCTTCACTCTGCTGTTTGCCGGCTTGCACCGTTTCATTGCTGAGAGGCGTGATTCACTGGGCTCGGTGTATCAGGGCAGTATCCGGTTTAACACCTACATCGGACTCGCCTGTATCGAAGCGATTTACGGGGACACTGGGCTGACGCTTGCAGCGCTTTGTCTGCTCGTCTATATCCCGGTAGTGAACGTGTTAAGCGTGATCGCTCTTACGGCGCAAGGCCGAGAGGGCAATCGGATTACCATGGTGACGGGCAGTGTGCTGACGAATCCACTCGTGCTTGCCTGTTTGTTTGGAACCGTTCTGGGGCTGTACGAGGTCGATGTGCCGGAGATTGTTCTGGCGCTTCTGGATGTGCTCAGTCAGCCGGCGCTGCCACTCGGGCTTCTGGCTGTGGGAGCCGGGATTCGTTTTCTGTCTTTTGGCAGACAGAGCTGGCAGTTGGCCGTTGCCGTACTGGGCAAGTTGCTGATATTTCCAGCCCTGGTGGCTATGGCTACGCAATTGCTCGGGGTACCTGCCGATCTTGCGGCCGTTTTGCTGCTGTTGACCTGCCTCCCCGCCCCGCCGTCCGCCTATATTCTGGCCCGGCAGCTCGGCGGAGATGTGAGCCTTATGGCCAACATCATTACCCTGCAGACGGTAGTCGCTTTTTTCACCATTCCCGTATGGTTAGAAGTGGGTAACCGCTTGCTCTGGTGAATTCAGGCTCTGTCATGCAACCAAACCATAAAGACTTCTGGTTTTTACCGCTCGGTGGATGCGGGGAAATCGGTATGAATCTGAACCTTTACGGTCATGCGGGCAGCTGGCTGATGGTGGACTGCGGGGTCACGTTTGAAAAGAACCCAGACGGGGCGGGTGCAGGCAATCGCATAGAATTACCCGACCCCTCATTCATCAGCAACCGGGCAGAGTCGCTGGTGGCATTGATAGCGACTCATGCCCATGAAGACCATATCGGTGCGATTGCTCATCTGTGGGAGCAATTCCGGTGTCCCATTTATACGACACGCTTTACCCGTAACGTACTGCTTCGAAAACTGCGAGAAAAAGGACTCGATGCACCGGTTATCACTGTGTCGACAGGCGAGGAGATGCAGCTGGGTCCGTTTCAGGTCAGATGGGTGCCCATCACGCACAGTACGCCGGAGACCCACGGGCTGCTGATTCGCACACCTGTGGGCAAGGTGCTGCACACCGCTGACTGGAAAATTGATTCTGCCCCGATCGCCGGAGAAGCTGTGCGCCCGCCGCTGTATCAGGCACTGGGTCAGTCCGGTCTTGATGCGATCGTATGTGATTCGACCAATGCAACCAAGCCCGGTCATTCAGTGTCAGAGTCCGAGCTGTTTAATGGTCTGAATCGGATTATCGCTGAATCCCCGCAGCGGGTCGTGGTCGGCTGCTTCTCAAGCAACGTGGCGCGGCTGCAGACGCTCGGTAATGTGTCACGGGTCAGTGGCAGGTATCTGGGGCTGCTTGGCAGATCTTTGCATCGCATGGTGGCCAGTGCGCGCGCCTCCGGTTATCTCAAAGAGAACTTCACGGTGGTGGACAATTTTGATCTGGGCTATCTGCTGCCGGAAGAGCTGCTGCTGGTGGCGACGGGCAGTCAGGGTGAAACCGGGGCAGCGCTGCAGAGACTGGCAGCAGACAGTCATCCTGACGTCAACTTGTCGGCAGGCGATCATGTGATTTTCAGTACGATGACCATTCCCGGCAACGAGCAGCAGGTCAACGCGCTGGTCGCCGCTTTCCGTGCCCGGGGGATTACAGTGACCCTGGCTGATGAATCCGACATTCCCCTGCATGCCTCCGGGCACCCCTGTGCGGCAGAGTTGGCCCAGATGTATCAGTGGACCCGCCCGCATCTTGCTATTCCGGTTCACGGTGAAGACAGGCACATGCGGGCCAATGCCCGGTTGGCAGCAGAGCAGGGCGTGCCCCATCAGCTGGTGGGGCGTAATGGTGACCTGTTTGATCTGGTCAGAAAAACCCTTGAGCGCAACGCGGTTCGAACCGGGCGACTCTGGGTTGATGAGAACAAGAGGCAGCTCCTACCGGTGAACTGAGGGCTCCGGCTGTGCCTGACGGATCGCCCGTTGTGGCTGCTCCCGGGTACGCCATGCTGAGCGATTTTGCGTTGCGCTAGCCAACCCGGGTGCGGGTGTTAAGCCTGCCCGCTGGCTGACTGATGGGGCTTGGGTTTGGCCGGCGAATGGGTGCAGCGGACGCCCTGATGCAGGGTGCCGCGTCAGCAAGCCAGTATTGCTATTGATAATGCAAATGAGTTTGATTCTCATTTGCATATCAGCTAAACTGACGCCCTATGATGTCCTCGAAGTCCCTGGCTCCTAAAGCGCACACCGCTCCATACCTGAGCATCTCAGTCAGCTTGCTGTGGGTGTTTTGTCTTTCCTCTGCATTCTCGGTCCAGTCACAGGATCATGATGCCATTGAGGAGATTGTGGTTGAGGGTCAGTACCTGTACAACAATCAGGTCAATGCGTTGCGCACGCCAACCCCAATCATTGATGTCCCCCAAAGCCTTTCAATCGTCACTGCGGATCAGATTCAGCAGCAAGGCTTTACCACGATTGGCGACATCATCAACTACGTCCCCGGGGTGAATAATTCGCAGGGGGAAGGTCACCGGGACGCAATCGTGTTCCGTGGGGTTCGCTCTACTGCCGACTTCTTCATCGATGGTGCCCGTGACGACGTGCAGTACTACCGACCACTTTATAACCTGGCGCAGGTTGAAGTCCTGCGTGGCCCTAATGCTCTGCTGTTTGGCCGTGGGGGCACCGGCGGTGTCCTGAACCGAGTGACCAAGAAGGCTCTGCTTGCTGAGCAATTCACTGATTTACAGTCGGCAGTGAACTCTCTGGGTGAAGCAAACATTCAGGTAGACAGCAATCTGGATCTCTCAGATCGCTCTGCTATCCGGTTCAATGCTTTCTATGAGAAATTGCAAAACCATCGGGACTTTTTCGAAGGTGAACGCATTGGAATTAATCCGACGGCGAAATTTGAATTGCGTCCGGAAACTGTGCTGGATCTGTCTTATGAGTATGTGGATCATCAGCGGTTCATCGACCGGGGTATACCCACTGCCGACAACGGCCGGCCGGTCGAGGCGCTTCAGGATGTGGTCTTTGCGGATCCCGAACTGAATCAGAACGCCCTGCGCGCACACCTGTTCCGGGCAGCACTTCAGCATGAGTTCACTGACAGTCTCAAAGCGAACTTTTCGGCCTTTCATGGGGATTACAGCAAGCGGTATGAAAATTTTTACGTTGCTGCCTACGACTCTTTTCAGTCTCCTTCACAGGTAACCCTTGACGGTTATCTGGACACCACCGAGCGCAGTAATTCGATCCTGACCGGTAATTTTATCTGGCAGCCGGAAACGGCCGGTTTGCGACACACAATCATTGTTGGCGCTGAGCGCATCGACACCAGTTCGGATCAGGATCGCTACAATGCGTTCTGGAGTACGACCTCTGATGACACTGAAGTATTTTCGGTGTCCCGGCCTTTGCTGCTTAACTCGGGTGTTGGCATGAATGCGTTCGGGGTTGCCACTGTCAACCGTTTTGATCGTGATATCAACGACGATACCCGGGTGGGTATCGATGTCAGTTCCGTATACCTGCAGGACGAAATCGAATTATCGGAAACGCTTGATCTGGTCATTGGCGGGCGCTATGACAATTTTGCGATTGATGTTGTCAATGTGGTCGCCAATGAAACCCGCACTCGCAGGGACACCAAAATCTCACCGCGTGGGGGGCTGGTTTTCAAACCGGCAGAAAATGTGTCCTTATATGCGAGCTACAGTGAATCATTCCTTCCCCGCAGTGGTGAGCAGTTCGCCAATATCAACGGCAGTAATAATCAGCTTGATCCGAATACGTTTACCAACGTCGAAGGCGGGCTGAAGTGGGATTTTCGCCCCGGACTCAGTCTGACGGCGGCCTTTTTTGAAATCACTCAGAGCTCACCGCAGATTGCAGACAATAATCCTGAAACTCTGGACGTGATCGATTCAGAAATTTCCGGCTTCGAAGCCCAGCTGCAGGGGCAACTGACAGATGACTGGACTGTCTCGGCAGGATACAGCAGCCTGACAGGGGAGCAGGTCGGCAGATCCGGGCCGACTGGTCTAAGACCAAGGGAGCTTCCAGAGCACATGTTTTCCCTGTGGAACAAGCTTCAGGTTTCCAGCAGATTGTCGCTGGGCTTTGGAGTCACTCACCAGGGAGAGAGTTTCATCAATAACGCCAATACTGCTGTGTTGCCGAGCTATACGCGTCTGGATGTGGCTGCGTTCTATGAGTTCTCTGCTGACTATCGCGTGCAGATAAATATCGAGAATGTGACTGATGCGCTTTATTTTCCCTATGCGCACAGCACGCATCAGGTCACCGTGGCGCCTCCTTTACATGCCAGAGTGAGTATCAGCCGGCGTTTCTGACGGCGTTTTCCTTATCGGGAAAGTGGCTTCATCACCGAGCGCCTGGCTCACAGCTTATCGCCAACGAGCAAGGCCTACGGCAGCTTTCGATCCGCTGCCAATCAGCCGGCACCAGAACTGAAGCAAGAGGTTGCGTCGCCCGGAGCCAGCCTGTCGCGCTTCATCCCGGTGGACGATTTCTTCTGCCCTGCAGTGTTCCAGCAACTTCCGTAGTTCAGGAAAAATGCCTTCTCGCCGAAGACGTGCTATCTGCTCGCGATAGTGGTCATCCACGAAGGTTTCCACGGCATCAACAGTGGCATACACCGCATTGCTTCCGAATAACGACGGCATCGCGCCTGTCAGGTAGCCCGCCAGTTTCCACAGCGGCAGGAACAGGCTGAGTTGAGAGGCATTCAGCTCATTGGTAATCAGCGCCAGATGTTTCTCTTCCGTTTCGAGGTGCGATTGCGCGAACCTGCGCACCTGCTCATCTCGGCTTACCGCCAAGATCCCGCGATAGATAAACACAGCACCGGTCTCGCCGGCGTGATTTGAGCGCATGTCCTGCTGCAGCCATACAGGGAGTTCGGCTTTCTGGGTTGACGGAAAAGAGGGGTTCATGTCGCTTACTACGACTGCCCGGGCGAGCCAGACCAAGCGAATCTGATTGTTCGCGCTCAGCGTAGCAACTGCATGCGAACCTTGTACTGGATGACTCATGACCTGCGCCTTGACGACAATCCTGCGCTGCGTTTGACGGCTCAGTCCAGTGAACTTGCCGTAGTCACTGTCGTCAATCCTGACTGGTTCATCGAAGGTCGGTATGGCCTGGCGCCGATGGGTGAGCGTCGCTGGCAGTTCCTCCAGCAGTCGCTTGCCGATTTAAGCGACTCTCTGGCACGCAGGGGACATGTGCTCCATTTTTTCAGGGGAGATCCTGTCACGGTGCTTGCTGAACTCATTGAGCAGGGTCAGTTTCAGCGTGTGGTGACCTCCCGTCAGTTCGGTTCTGACGAAGCCGCCCAGATTGCTGTGCTGGATAGGCGATTCCCTGACGTCACGTTCAGCGCCATAGATACCTACACGCTGTTTAATCTCAGCGGGCTGCCCATGCCGGTGTCAGACATTCCCGAGACCTACTCCCGTTTTCGTCGCAAGGCCGAAAAGATGACCGTGGAAGAGCCGCGCGGCATGCCTGCGCGCCTGCCTGCAGCAGTTGAGCTTGATCGAGCGTGTTTGGCACTTGGTGCCCAGGATACTGATTCAGGCCGCTCCCAGAGACTCGTCGGTGGCGAGGCCGCTGCCAGAGCGCACGCAGAATCCTATTTTTCAGGCGAACTGCCTCTGAGCTACAAGCTGGTCAGAAACGAGCTGGACGGTTGGGAAAATTCCTCAAAATTTTCTGCCTGGCTTAATACGGGCTGCTTGTCCGTGCGCCGCCTGGTTGATCTGCTCAGTGAGTATGAGCAGCGCTGGGAGCGCAATGATTCCACGTACTGGCTGTACATTGAGTTGCTGTGGCGCGAATACTTTCAGTGGTTGGCGCTGAAAATCGGCAAGAAGCTGTTCCTGAAAAACGGTAATGCCCCGGCTCAGGTTTCTGGCCGCTTTGATGCGGGCGCGTTTTCGGCATGGTGCCGCGGAGAGACCCGATATCCCCTGGTTAACGCCTGCATGAAACAGCTGAGCGCCACCGGTTATCTCTCCAATCGAGGCAGGCAAATTGCCGCAAGCTGCCTCATCAATGAGCTTGAGGGTGACTGGCGCTACGGTGCAGCCTGGTTTGAAAGCCAACTGATTGATTATGATGTGGCCGCTAACTGGGGGAACTGGCAATATCTGGCCGGCGTCGGGGCTGACCCCCGGGGAGGGCGTCACTTCAACCTGGCCAAGCAGACTGAAATTTATGATGCAGACGGTCGCTACCGGTCGCGCTGGCTGGACTGAGGACAATTGCCGAGATCATGTCTCACCGAAAATCATTCCTACCCGAAAAAGTCTGCCCGGTATGCCGGCGCCCGTTCAGCTGGCGCAAAAAATGGGAGCGGGACTGGGATCAGGTATTGTACTGCTCCGAGCGCTGCCGACGGCAGCGAAAGTTAATGCCTGAAGACAAGTGAACTGTTTCTGCAGTGCGGGTGCCGGGCCGTCGGTGGCCTTGCCTGACCGGATCAGCTTTTCTGATCGAGTTGATCGGAGAAAGTGAGCGGATTTGCGGATTCTGCAGTGACCAGCTTGTCCTGTGTTCGCAGGGTAAAGTCAGAGGCATCGTGGCGCTCATGAAGCTGATTCTCCAGTGGCCCCCAGGTGCGATTCACTATTCTTCCTCGTTTGACAGCCGGTCTCTGTGCCAGGGACCTGGCCCAGCGCCCGACATGGGTATAGGAGCAGGTGTCTAGGAATTCTGCGGCGTTATACACCGCACCGGTGTATACGGCCCCATACCAGGGCCAGATAGCGATGTCAGCGATGCTGTATTCACTACCGCACAGGTAAGTGTGATCGGCGAGATGCCGGTCCAGCACGTCCAACTGGCGTTTGACTTCCATGCTGTAGCGATTTATGGCGTACTCGATTTTTTCTGGCGCGTAGACATAGAAATGGCCGAAACCGCCACCCAGATAGGGCGCCGACCCCATTTGCCAGAACAACCAGTTCAGGCATTCAGTCCGGCTGGCGGGCTCGGCAGGAATCAGTGCTGAAAATTTGTCAGCCAGATAAAGCATGATTGCCCCTGATTCAAAAATACGGATCGGCTTATCGCCGCTGTGATCAACCAGTGCCGGAATTTTAGAATTCGGGTTGATGCTGACAAACTCTGAGCCAAACTGATCTCCGTCCCGGATGTTGATCAGATGCGCGTCATACTCTGCGCCCTCATAGCCCATGCTCAGAAGTTCTTCCAGCAGAATCGTGACTTTCTGGCCGTTGGGAGTGCCGAGGGAATAGAGCTGCAGAGGATGCCGTCCGCGCGGCAGTGCTTTTTCATGAGTTGCTCCTGCCACAGGGCGGTTGAGTTTTGCGAATGCGCCGCCGGACTCTTTGTCCCAGACCCATTTCTGTGGAGGGTGATAGGGGGTTTTCTCTGTCATGTCAGCTCAGTCGTCAGATAATCAGATCGTCGATGGTTCACGTCGACGGGTCGGTCCGGCACAGCCTGGCGGGATCATGCTCCATACATGGTTTTGCCGCCCACGACGGTGCGCACGATTTCGATGTGTTTGATCTGGTCCGGATCAACGTCCTGCGGCGCATCAGCGAGAATAACAAAGTCCGCGAGTTTGCCGGTTGTGATGCTGCCCTTGATGCCTTCTTCGAATGAGGCATAGGCTCCGTTAATGGTGCATATTTTCAGGGCGTCCTCGATGCTGATACGCTGATTGGGTCCCCAGACCCGACCATCGAAGTCTTTACGTGTCACCATCGATTGAATCGCCATCAGGGGCTCGTAGGGGCCGGGTGTGTAATCGGACGCGGGGGCGACCGGAATGCCATAATCGAGAAACGATTTATGCGCAAACATCCAGCGCATTCGCTCCTCACCGTAGTCCACCCACTTATTGCCGTGATAGTGTACGTAAGTGTAAAACGGTGCGGGGATAACTCCTAAGTCCCTGATGCGACTCAGCAACTCGGGATTGACCAGGGAGCAGTGTTCGATGCGGTGTCGCGTGTCAGCTCTTGGCCATAGCGTCTGAGCTCTTTCATAGGCGTCAAGTACCATTTTTATGGTGACATCGCCGTTGGCGTGAATGGCCACCTGAAAATCGTTGCGATGGGCGTTTTCTACCGATTGAAAGATTTCCTCTTCGGTCATGTACAGTAAACCGTAGTCATCAGGCCTGCCTTCATAGGGTTCGCTCATTCGCATGGTGCGTTCGGAGGCCGACCCGTCAGCGGTGAATTTAACCGCACCAATTCGGAATACTTCATCACCCATGCCTGTTCTCACGCCGGCATTCACCAGATCGTCGAACAGCCTGCCCCGTGGGAAGAGATACATACGAAACCGCATGCCGCCAGCTTCCCGTGCGTCCTGATAGGCAATCATATCGTCCCGGTATCCCCCGGTCTGATGCACTGATGTCAGTCCGGCCTGCGTCATGAGTTCGGAAATCAGCACGACGCCATCTCTGCGTTGTTCACGGGTTGAGTCCGACGGAATGAGCTCACTGAAAACGGCCCGGGCTCCGCCAGCGACCAGTCCTGTCAGTCGACCGTTTTCGTCGCGATAAAACCTGCCGCCGGGCGGATCCTGAGTCTCGGATGTTACGCCGGCCAAACCCAGCGCCATGCTGTTGTAGACGCTGGTATGGCCACCGCGATGGCGAACCACGACAGGATGATCCGGCACCAGAGCATCAATATCATCACGATTCAGGGGGCGTCCCTCCGACAATTTGGTGTCGTCGTATTTGAATGCCTGTATCCACTGTCCTGCGGGCGTTGAACCCGCCCGTTCCTGAAGCGCGGCGGCAATGTCCGAGGCAGAGCGGAGGTCAGCATTCACCTGAACCAGTTCGTTCACGCCAGCACCGGACGGATGCGAGTGGGCATCGATAAAACCGGGAGTGACAAACATGCCTTCAGCGTCGACAATTTCAGTGCTGCTTCCGGCCAGGGCCCGGATATCTGCACTGGAGCCAACCGCCAGAAAACGGTCTCCCTTGACGGCGAAGGCCTCTGCGCTGGGGTTTTCCGGATCGCTGGTGAACACTCTGGCGTTGATGACAACGTAGTCAGGCGCAGCACCGCGCAAATCTGCTTGCGGTTGTGCGAGTACCGATTGGCCCGGAAGACCCAGCCCGGCAGCTGCGAGCGCTGAGCTGGAGCCAATAAATTTCCTTCTCGAAAGTTTTCGCATTGTTGCCTCCTGTCAGGGTGACTGTGTTGTGGGTGTGCCGCCTGCGAAACAGGCCGCTGCTAATGATTGACTGTGTTTCACTATAACGTCCTGCACTTCGCGGCTGCAAGTGACTCAGAGCGACTTGAGATAGCCCATAATAGGTGGGGTGCTGCTCGAAAAGGGTTCCCTTATCCCCGTCTTCTCAGGTATCGTCTGACTATGCCTGACAATGTCGAAGAATATCCTGATACCGGCGCCTCGCAGACGCTCAGCGAAGCGGAGTTGCGCGCGCATTGGATGCCATTTACCGGGAACCGGCAATTCAAGCGCCAGCCCCGACTTTTCAGCAGCGCTGAAGGTGTTTACTACACCACCGTAGACGGACGCAAAGTTTTCGATGGTCTGTCGGGCCTGTGGACATGCGGGTTGGGCCACTGTCGCACGGAAATTTCTGAAGCGGTAAGCAGACAGGTGGCCTCGCTGGATTATTCCCCCGGATTTCAGTACGGCCATCCGCTCAGCTTCAAACTGGCGCATAAGGTCGTGGAACTCACCCCTGATGGTCTGGATCAGGTGTTCTTCACCGATTCTGGGTCGGAGACTATCGATACGGCTCTGAAGATGGCGCGCGGTTACTGGCGCAACAAGGGTTTGCCGGGCAAGACCAAGTTCATCGGGCGGATCAAAGGTTATCACGGGGTCAACTACGGCGGCATCGGCGTGGGAGGCATCGGTTTTAATCGCAAGCTGTTCGGCCAGGCCGTTGATGCAGACCACATTCCGCACACCGTTCTGCCCGAGAACACCTTCAGCAGGGGGCTGCCTGACGCCGGTGCACACCTGGCAGATGAGCTTGAAGAGCTGGTTCTGCTGCATGATGCCTCAAATATCGCGGCTGTTGTGGTGGAGCCCATGTCGGGTACGGCCGGCGTGCTGCCTCCGCCCAAGGGTTACCTCAAACGGCTGCGGGAAATTTGTGATGCCCACAACCTGCTGCTGATTTTTGATGAGGTGATTACCGGACTCGGAAGAATGGGCGCTTTCACCGGTGCTGAAGAGTTCGGTGTCACTCCGGACATCCTCACTCTCGCCAAGCAGATCACCAACGGCGCCCAGCCGTTAGGCGCCGTGGTGAGCAAGCAGGAAATCTACGACACCTACATGGATCAGGGCGGACCGGAATATATGGTCGAGTTTCCGCACGGATATACGTATTCTGCCCACCCGGTTGCCTGCGCGGCGGGACTTGCCGCACTGGATGTGCTTGAGCGTGAACAGCTCCCCCAGCGGGTAAAAGCGATGTCAGGCTACTTTGAACAGGCTGTGCATCAGCTGAAGGGAGCGCCTTACGTTGAGGACATTCGCAACTACGGATTTGCAGCGGGTATCAGTCTGCAACACTATCCCGGAGAGCCCCTGCGCCGGCCATTTGAGCTGGGTCTGAAGTGCTTTGAAAAGGGTTTCTATGTGCGCTGGGGTGGGGATACCGTTCAACTGGCGCCGGCTTTTGTAGTGACTGAGGAACAGATCGACAGTCTGATCAATGCAGTTGGAGAAGCCCTGCATGAACTCCCCTGACACCCTTGTCGGCGCAGATCCTGCGTATCTGGGACACTACATTAATGGCGGGGAAGTCCCGGACCGTAGCCGGACTCAAGACGTTTTCAATCCCGCTTCGGGTGAAGTCACACTGAAGGTAGGCCTGGCGAGCCAGTCCACAGTTTCGGACGCGGTGACCGCCGCAGCCGCTGCATTCCCGGCCTGGCGGCAGACCCCGCCGCAAAAACGTGCGCAAATTCTGTTCCGCTACAAGCAGCTGCTTCAGGATAACGCAGAAAATATCTGCCAGTTGATTACCGCTGAACATGGTAAGGTGATTGATGACGCGCATGGTGAACTCGGTCGCGGCATTGAAGTGGTTGACTATGCCTGCGGCATCAGTGAGTTGCTGAAAGGAGAGTATTCCAAAAATGCCGGCCCCGAGATTGACAGCTGGTCTGAATTTCAGCCGCTTGGCGTCGTAGCAGGCGTCACGCCGTTTAATTTTCCGGCAATGGTTCCCATGTGGATGTTCCCTATGGCCATTGCCTGCGGTAACACGTTCATTCTAAAACCCTCCGAGCGCGACCCCAGTCCGGCTATGCTGCTGGGGAAACTGCTTACTGATGCCGGTTTGCCTGACGGTGTGTTCAACGTCATCAACGGCGACAGCGACACGGTTCAGTATCTCATCGATGATGTGCGCGTCGAGGCGCTGAGTTTTGTCGGTTCAACACCTATAGCAGAATCAATCTTTACCCGTGGCTCTGCCAAGGGTAAGCGTGTTCAGGCGCTTGGAGGGGCTAAGAATCACGCAGTAATTTTGCCTGACGCCGACCTTGAGAACGCTGTAAATGCGCTCATGGGAGCCGCTTACGGCTCCTGTGGAGAGCGCTGCATGGCGATCTCTGTCGCAGTTTGTGTTGGCGAAGAGACGGCAGATAAAACCGTGGCACTGCTGCGGGACAAAATCTCCAACCTGAAAATCGGGCCGGGTGTTGACGCAGCCAACGACATGGGCCCCTTGATCAGCAAAGAGGCGCTTCAACGGGTGACGCAGTATATTGACCGGGGAGTAGCCGAAGGCGCTGAACTGCTGGCGGACGGCAGGGGCTTTTCGCTGGCGGGACACGAGTCCGGTTTCTTTGTCGGTGCTACGCTGTTCGATAAAGTGCAGCCTGACATGTCAATTTATCGGGATGAAATTTTCGGGCCGGTGTTGTGTGTGCTGCGCGTGGATTCACTGGGTGCGGCCATGAAGCTGATAGATGAGCACGAATTCGGCAATGGCACCTGTCTGTTCACCCGGGATGGAGAGGCAGCTCGTTATTTTACCGACAATATTCAGGTGGGTATGGTCGGCGTAAATGTTGCTCTGCCCGTGCCCATTGCCAGTCAGAGCTTTGGAGGCTGGAAGCGATCTCTGTTCGGTGATCTGTATGTGTATGGCCCCGATGCCGTCAGGTTTTACACCCGCCGCAAGACGATGACCCAACGCTGGCCGGCCAGCAGCGTCACAGAAAAAGCCCGCTACGCCTTTCCAAGTACCTGAATATCTGGCGGGATCCGCACGGACATTGCCTGAATGCCTTGGCTTTCATTGTGCCTTGCCGTCTCGGCGTGCCCGATCTGATGTGAGTGACGACGCCTGCTTGGCCGGCAGTACTCTGACTTTTTGCGATCAACCTCTGGTAGACTACCCGGTACCAAGCCAGCCGATCAGCGACTGGTTGCCACGGACCATGTAAACAGTTTTTTATGAGTGTTTTCAGCAGATTTGGACCCAGACTCGGTCTTGTTGCTTCTGTTGCCTTGCTGGCGGCCTGCGGGTCTTTGGTGAGCGGCGTAAGACCGCTCAATGCTGAATACTGCGATAATTTTCTGATTTACGACATGTGTGCCAGGGATACAAACCGTGACGGCATTGTCGAGGTGGTTTACTTCACCGATACCCGAGAGGTGTTCATGTACCACCCTGAGTCCGAGGGTAACTATCCGAGCGATCTGGGGCTGCATCGGTGTGCCATGCCAATGGACGAGGAACTGGTGGCGACCACTAATCGAGTCTTTTACGTGGACGATTCCACGACCTTTCTGGAAAAGCAGGACATCAAAGGAGCCATGATGCTCAAATACGTGACCTACATGCCAGAGGTCACTGCCTGCAACCTGCGCGCGGAGCAAGAGGCTGCCAGCAATTAGACCGAATGGTGCGTCTGTCGTCTAGGACTCCGAACTTTCGTCGGGATTCTTGTTGCTGATCCACACTGTTTGATAGGGACGCAGTCTGAGTTGCTCTCCGATATCCTGATAGGGCTCGCCGCTTATCAGATCCTGCCACTGGTCGATGCTGATCAGATTGATATCTGCCAGGCAGATCGATTTTTCCTCATCCGTGACGTTGCTGATACAGAAGATACTCTGATCCCGATTGATGCTTTGGCGCCAGAAAGCAAAGATTTCATGACCCAGGTGCAGGGTGTACTGGGTGGCGTTGGGATGAAAGGCCTGCTGCTTCTTGCGGATGTTCAGAAGTCGTGTCAGTTCGCGAAAAACGCACGCATGCACAGACGCCGGGTCCCCCAGTTCGTTCTCCAGATCTTCCTCTAGCCAGATTTGACGATTGATAGAGCGGTTGCGGCCCGTATGCTCAAGCCGGGCCAGATCATTACGCGTGCCGAGGAAGCTCTGAATGTAGATGGCCGGGATGCCTTCCAGAGCAAGCATGATGGTATGAGCACAGATATAGCGCTCATACCCCAGACGGTTTTCGGGGCCGTCGAACGTGCCCTGCAGCAGGTCATACAGTGCAATGTTCAGTTCATAGGGTTTGTCATAGCCTTCTCTGGCGCGCCGGTACGTGACTTTACCCCCGGCGTTTTGTGCGCAGCGAACGAGTTTGTCCCGCTCCTCATTACTGAGCAGACCATCTAGCGGGCGAAGCCCGATCCCATCGTGTGACGCAATGAAGTTCAGATAAGCAGTGCCTAACTGGGCCGGAGGCATGCTCATCATCCATGTTTTCAGATGGCGGCAATCGCCAGCCAGCAGGGTATAGGCCAGCAGAGGCGGCAAAGAAAAGTTGTAGATGATGTGCGCTTCGTTGGCATTGCCGAAATAAGTCAGATTTTCCCGATTCGGCACATTGTTTTCACAGATAATCAGCGCTTCGGGGGAATGATGTTCAATGAGTGTCCGGAAGAGTTTGATAATTTCATGAGTCTGCTGAAGGTGTACGCAGGAGGTACCCGGCTCTTTCCACAGGAAAGGCACGGCATCCATCCTGAAGATGCTCACGCCATGGTCAAGATATCTGCGCACTATCTGGACGAATTCCCTCAGCACATCCGGATTGCGGAAATTCAGGTCTATCTGGTCGCTGCTGAATGTGCACCAGACGTGGCGTTCACCATCCACTGTTTCTACGGAGGAGAACAGGGGTGAGTTTCTCGGCCTGACGACTGCGCTGTAGTCTTCATCCGGGTCCGCCTCGACGAAATATCCCTTGCCCGGTGTCTCGCCGTTTCTGAAGTTGTCGAACCAGCGACTTTGGCGCGAAACATGATTGATGACCAGGTCCGACATCAGTTTGAAATCTCCGGCTATATCCTCGATTTCCCGCCACCCCCCGATGGCCGGATTCACCTCCAGGTAGTCGATTACGGAAAAGCCGTCGTCCGAGCTAAACGGGAAAAAGGGAAGAATATGCACTGTTGAGACGGTTTCTTTGAGATGCGTGTTCAGAAAACGCCGGAGGGTGACAAGCGGCAGCTCATTCTGCTTTTTGATGGTGTTGCCGTAGGTGATTACCACGCTGTCGCTCTGATCCCAGTGGCTTTTGTGTGGGACCGGGCGCTGAACGTCGTGACCCCTGCTGATCGCTGTTACCAGATCCCCGCTCAGGACATCGAGATCCTGAGCGGGGTAAATGACGGCAAGATGTGCTTTTACGCGCCGCAAAAGGTCCTGTTCGGTTGCTAGAGTCTGCTCTTGCATATTGGTCAGGGAGTGAATTCCGCCTGGTCTTCCTCTACGGCCGTTTTCAGTTGCTCAAGAATATCTGGAATGGCGCTGATGACTCTGTTCCAGCTTGGGATGAAGGGCTTCTCCATGGGGCGCTCGAGAAACTGCTCCCCAGCCTCCATGATATTGCCTGCAAACATCTCAATTGACGCTTCTTCCATATGCCGATCGTAGGTCAGTCCGTTCATCTCGGCATCATGCTGATACGTGTCGACAAAATCCAGTGCCATACGATAGTAGGTTGCCTTGATTGTGCGAAAGGCCTCGGGAGTGAACACCTCGCCATTAGTTGCTAATTTGCGAAAGAATGCTTTGGCAATATCCATGCTCATCCTAGACAGACCTTTTTCCCGGTCGTCCACTGAAAGGTCCTGATGTTTGTGATCATAAACATCGGCGATATCTGACTGACACAGCCGATTGGTCGCGTAGTTTCGCTTCATCTCCGACAGCACACCGATTTCCAACCCCCAGTCGCTCGGGATGCGCAGATCGTTGATGACATAGGCGCGCATACTGAATTCACCGGCAAGCGGGTAGCGGAAGCTGTCCATATACTCCAGGAATTCTGAACAGCCGCATACCCTCTTAAGCGTTCGGATCAGGGGTGTGACAAACAGTCGGACGACACGGCCTGAGATCCGATCGCCGGCAACCCGAGAGTAAAATCCCTTATTGAATGCGTAGCTGAAATTGGGATTCGCCACCGGGTAGAGGAGCCTTGCCAGCAGGCTCCGGTCATAGGTGAGGATGTCGCAGTCATGAAGCGCGACAGCGTCGGCTTTTCCAGAAGCCAGGATATAGCCGTAACAGTACCAGACGTTTCGACCTTTTCCTTCCTCGGTAGGAGCCAGGCCTAGTTCTTTTAGCTGACCGTCAATTGCCCGCAATCTTGGGCCGTCATTCCACAAGATTTTGTGGTGTTGAGGAAGTCCGGAGAAATAGTCTATCGCAAAGCGATACTGGTCTTCGCTCGCTCGGTCCAGCCCGATTACGATTTCGCTCAGATAAGGAACTTTGGTCAGTTCCTCCACAATACCCGACAAGGCCGGTCCTTCAAGTTCAGAAAACAGAGAAGGCAATACCAGGCCCATGGGTCTGCTTTTCTGGAATCGCATCAGGTCTGCCTCCATGGCTTCGAGTGGGCGCTGCCTGAGATTGTGCAGGGTCGTTACGACTCCGTTTTGATGAAAATCACCCATGATTCCTCCGTCAATTAATGAGCAGTTGCTGCGAATCGAGCAGGTTTAGAATTTGTCTGATTCCGTCATTCCAGCCGGCCGGGCCAGGGAGGCTGGTGCGAATGATTGTCGCAGGGCCCTGTGGATCCAGTTGATCAGACTTGCCGGACTTAATGACAACAGCCACGTCAGCGGCAGCAAGCAGGGACAGATCATTGGGGCTGTCACCGAGCGCAATCAGGAAAGGAAGGGGCGGGTTTTGACGCGCCTGCCACCACTTCATCGCTTCGCCTTTGTCGAATTGGCTCTGGATGCTGATGAAACGTCCCCCCTCGAGCGTGGTGAGTGACAGTTTCTGAATTTCGCTCTTAAAAAGCTGGAAATTGGCCTGCGTATCCTGCCACAGCATCGGTTCGGTGAATTCGCGTCTCTGGGCGTTTCCGGCATCTCCCTCGGACAGGCCTGTCAGCCCAGCAATCTTCACAGCCGGCCAGTCTGAGAAACCGGTAAATCTCAGTGACAGCCGTTCTCTGAGTTGGTGCACGGCATCGAGCCAGCGCGTCCGGGGTAAACCGAATTCGGTCAGGATCTGGCCTGAGGAGTCATAGACGGCGGCGCCGTTCTCGCAGATAAATGGTGCAGTGAGGCCGCTGGCGCGCTGAACGGCAAGTATTTCGACGGCGGTTTTGCTGGAGGCAAAAATCGGGGTGACGCCTCGCCTTGCCAGCTCTGTCAGCGCGGGCTTTGCCGCTTCGATAGAGTAGCTTTCGTGCTCCATGAGACTACCGTCCAGGTCAGTAAAGACCAAAAACGGGGCACTTGTTGCAACAATCTGGTTCATAACCGCTATGGTGCTACAAGTTTCACGCCAACCTTTGCTGACCGGCATGATAAAACTGTGTGCCCACACAGGAATGAGGCTAAAGCTCTGAATTTATTGTTATTTAAGAAACAGACCTTGTTCGAAAAAGCATCCTGCCCGCGCCTTGCTGACGAGAACAGAAGGGGCTTATTTTAGAAATGCACAAAAGTAGTGCAATGAGGCAGGCGGCCGGACAGCCTTGCACCGGTCTGGATCTGTTTCTTGCTTACAATCCGCCGGACAGGCGCCAGACTGTATCCGGAGTAAGCGGCATATCGACATGTTTAACCCCGTGCGGCGTCAGTGCGTTGACCACGGCGTTTACAATCGCAGGTGGGGCGCCGATCGCTCCGGCTTCTCCGGCTCCCTTGATGCCAAGAGGATTTGTTGTGCAGGGAACCTCGCGACGCAGAAAGCGTATATTAGGGACGTTGTCCGCTCGGGGCAGGGTGTAATCCATCAGACTGGCTGACAGCAGTTGACCGGTCTCGGGATCATAGGCGCACGACTCCAGCAAGGCCTGTCCCAGCCCCTGACCAATACCCCCATGGACCTGTCCTTCCAGCAGCAGCGGATTGATGACTTTCCCGAAATCATCGACCACTGTGTAATCGAGCAGTTCGATCACGCCGGTCTCGGGGTCGATTTCCAGTTCGCAGATATGGGTGCCATTGGGATAGGTTGCCTGTCCCGGCGCGAAGGTTTCCGCTTCATCAAAACTCAGTCCGTCGCCGGTTGCGGCCGACACGCAAACCTCCTTGAAACTGGCGCTGCGATCGGTTCCGACAATCTGAAAGCGCCCGTGTTCGAAGCCGATATCTGCGGCCGAAGCCTCCAACAGGTCTGCGGCCTTGAGTCTGGCAGATTCGATCAGTTTCTCCGATGCGGCACTGACTGCTGCGCCTCCGACCGGCACTGAGCGAGACCCCATGGTGCCGCCGCCGCTTTGAATCCGGTCGGAGTCGCCCTGCACAATTGATATGTCGGTGAAATCAACTCCCAGCCGTTCCTGAATGATCTGGCGAAAAGCTGTCTCGTGGCCTTGTCCGTTGTTTTGTGTCCCGATGTAGAGTGTGACATGTCCCTCGCCATCTACCGCAAGGCGCGCCTGCTCCGGAGCGCCACCTGCACACCGCTCGATATAGCAGGCCATGCCGATGCCGCGCAATTTGTGCCGGGCAGCTGATTCAGATTGTCGCTGCTGAAAACTGTGCCATCCGGATTCGTCCAGCGCTTGCTCCATGTGTTGCTGAAATTCACCCGAGTCATATTCCAGATCGAAAGCCGTGGTAAAAGGCATGGCATCGGACGGAATCAAATTTCGGCGGCGCATTTCATCCGGGCTGAGGCCGATTTCCTGTGCCGCGAAGTCGATCAGTCTTTCAATGGCGTAAATAGCCTCTGGTCTGCCGGCGCCGCGATAGGCATCGACCGGTGCGGTATTGGTGAAGACGCCTTTGACCTGCACATAGGCCGTGGGAATCGTGTAACAGCCCACTAGCATTGACACACCGGCAGCGGTCGGCACGAATGGCCCGAAATTGGAAAGATAGGCGCCCATGTTCGCGACGGTAGCGACTTCGAGTCCCAGCATTTTACCCGCCGAATCGAGCGCGAGCCGCAGCGTGCTGACGTGATCCCGGCCATGGCTGTCTGCAGTGAACGCTTCGCTGCGCTCAGCTATCCACTTCACCGGTCGGTTAAGCTTGCGCGCGGCGTAGAGCAGACAGACGTACTCCGGAAACAGGAATATCTTCATCCCGAATCCACCGCCTACGTCATAACATTTCACCAGAATGTCTTCCGGCTCGCAGTGGAAAATGGCGCCCGCCAGCAGTCGTCTGAGCAGATGAACCCCCTGACAGGATACGTGGAGAATCATCCGGCCGGTGTCAGGATCGATAGCGGCTATCGCGCCCCGAGTTTCCATGGAAGTGGGTATGACCCGGTTATTCACCAGTTTGAGCTCAACGGTTTTATCCGCTGCCGCAAAGGCGGCTTCGGTTTCAGCTCGTTTCCCGCTTTCCCAATGGAAACACTGATTGTTCCCGGCCTCATCCCATATTTGCGGTGCCTCTGCGCTCAGACTTTTTTCAGTCTCAACGGTGGCGTCCAGCAGTTCATAGTCGATCCACAGCTGGTCGGCTGCATCCAGAGCCTGTTGTTTGGTCTCGGCAACGATGAGGGCCACAGCATCGCCGACATGTCGCACCCGATCGATCGCCAGGGCGGGGCGCGCGGGCTTAACGCAGGGTGTGCCGTCGATGTTGTTGACGTCGGCGCCGCAGGGGACATCACCAATGCTGTCTGCACGAAGATCCTCTCCGGTGTAGACGGCGAGGATGCCGGGCAGTCCGGTCACCGAATCCCTATCGATCTCGACGATGCGCGCGTGAGCATGCGGGGAGCGGACGAAAACACCCACCGTTTCATTGTCCAGAGACACATCCTCGATGTAAGTGCCTGTACCGCGGGTGAAACGCTGATCTTCGACTCGGGTAACGGACTGGCCAATGCCGAACTTTTCCATGAAAACTGCCTCTGAAGATGCCGGTCTGTATGAGGGTGGCTGACTGTCTAATGTAGCGGAAATCGCGCTGCTGATACAGGCTCATCGTTGAATGCAGAGCAGCGAGACCGTCGGGAAGAAGCGGCGTGATTAGGCTGAGCCGACCAAATCGACAAGGCGTCAACAAGCGAAAAAAAAGGACAGGGCGGCGCGCGCACCCTGTCCTTCTGTCTGGTAGCTATGGGTGGACTTGAACCACCGACCCCAGCATTATGAATGCTGTGCTCTAACCAGCTGAGCTACATAGCCATGACTGTTGCAAGTGCGCGCTGCGAGACGGCACCCGGAATTTCGCTCCTGCGGCAAAGTCGCGGTCTGAGGTGAGAGCGACTGTGCGACTGTCAGAAGGCCGCGAATTTTGGCCATTCGACGGGTAAATGTCAAGATTCAGGCTAGTCGATTACCACGTTACGAACGACCGCATAGTAATCTCCCACGGCGCGGCGGAAGGCGGATTCTCCGACTTGCTCATCATTACCGTGGACGCCGGTGTGCTCACCTGAATCAGTGATCAGCGGATTGAAACCATAACTTACGATGCCCAAATCCCGCGTGAAGTGGCTGTCGGTAAACCCGGTACTGACACTGGGCAGCACCCGCGAACCGGGGTGCAATTCCTGAGTGACGGATTCGATAGCTCTGAACAGCCGCGTGTTTGTCTCAGATATCGCCGGCGTGAACGCCATGATCGTTTCAATCTCCACGCCGGTAAAGCCTATCAGATCGTCCAGCTCACTGATGAATTGGGCAGCAGGCTTATCCGGCAATATGCGACAGTCCAGTTCGGCCCAGGCCGTGGGCGGAATGACGTTGATCTTGGTTGAGCCGCTCATTCTGGTCATGGAGCAGGTATCGCGGATCAGGGAATTGTGTCCCGGTCGCGCCGCGTGAAGCCTGGCGACGAAATCGGGATCCTGAATGGCCGACTGGATATCGGCGTAGGAGCCCGCCCAGTCGGCCCCCATATCAACCGACAGGGCGCCGAAATAGTCATCCACCGGGCCGATGATTCGAGGGGGAAACGGATTTTCCAGCAGCGTGTTGAGCGCCTGCACAATCCGAGTCACTGCGCTGGTGGTGCGAGGGGACGAGCCATGCCCCGGTGTGTCAACGGCATTAAGACGCAACCAGACCGGAACCTTCTGTGTGACCTCGACGCTGAATACCACATCGCCTTCGTCGCTACGGCTGCCGCCGCCGCCCTCGTTCAGCAGAATGCCAATATCCTCAAAAATTTCAGGGCGGTTTTCAATCAGCCAGCCAACGCCATAAAAGCCGCCGGCCTCTTCATCGGCAGTGGCCAGAAACACGACGTCCCTGTTCAGGGCAACGCCGGAGCGATGCAGGGCGAGAAAAGTCGCGAGCTGCAGTGTACCAAGACCCTTCATGTCGCGAGCGCCACGACCCAAGATGAAGCCGTCACGAATCGCACCGGACAGGACCGGAATGGTCCAGAATTCTTCATTTGCCGGGACCACATCTGAGTGCTGAAGCAGAATCAGCCCTGGCTCGTCGCCGCCTTCCAGCCGGGCCCAGATATTGCCCCGGCCGGGCGCGCTTTCAGCGGTCTCATATTCAATGCCTTCGGCCTCGAAGATCTCTGCCAGAAAATCAACAGCGCGCGTTTCATTGCCGGGCGGGTTGATGGTGTCAATCTGAATGTACTGCTGCAGCCAGCTCACCGCTTCATCTTCCAGAGTCTGGCTCGCTGCGCCAGCGCTGATTCCGAACAGCAGAAAACCCAATAATCCTTGTCTTATGCTCATGCTAGCCTCCTGAATGTTCGCGGCGGACCGCGAAGTTTACGATCACCTGCTGAAACGCTGCGCTACACATTGAATCGAAAATGAATGACGTCTCCGTCGGCGACGACGTAGTCTTTTCCTTCGAGTCGCCACTTACCGGCGTCCTTAGCGCCTGACTCTCCGCCGTTGTCGACATAGTCAGCATAACCGACGATCTCAGCACGGATAAATCCTTTTTCGAAGTCGGTGTGAATGACGCCGGCAGCTTCCGGCGCTGTCGCACCGGCTCTGACAGTCCAGGCCCGCACTTCCTTCGGACCGGCAGTGAAGTAGGTCTGCAATCCCAGCAGTGAGTATCCGGCGCGTATCACTCTGTCGAGGCCGGGCTCTTCCATGCCCAGGTCCTGAAGGAATTCGGTCTTTTCCTCATTTTCCAGTTCCGCAATTTCCGCTTCCAGTTTGTTGCAGATGGCGACGACCTCAGCGCTTTCACCGGCAGCAATGCGCTGCACCGTCTCCAGGTGCGGATTGTCTGAGAAGCCTTCTTCATCCACGTTGGCGATGTACATTACCGGCTTACCGGTGAGCAGATGAAGGCTTTTTAGATCGGCTTGTTCTTCCTTGTAAAGTTCGAGAGTCCGCACTGGTTGGGCAGTATCGAGATGGGCTTTCACTTTTTCCAGCAAGGCGACCTGGCGTTGTGCGTCTTTATCGCCGCTTTTGGCGACACGGCTCACCCGATCGAGGCTCTTTTCTACCGTCTCAAGATCCGCAAGCGCCAGTTCGGTATTTATCGTGTCGATGTCCGCAGCCGGGTCAATTGTATTGGCCACGTGGGTGACATTTTCATCTTCGAAACAGCGCACCACATGGGCGATGGCATCGCATTCCCGGATGTTGGCGAGGAATTGGTTGCCAAGTCCTTCGCCCTTGGAGGCCCCCGCCACCAGACCTGCAATGTCGGTAAATTCGACCGTGGTGGGGATAAGCTTTTCTGGTTTGACCAGTTCAGCAAGTTTGTCCAGTCGCGTGTCGGGAATCGACACGATTCCAGAATTGGGCTCGATAGTGCAAAAAGGAAAGTTTTCGGCAGCAATGCCGGCTTCAGTCAGGGCATTGAACAGAGTTGATTTTCCCACATTGGGCAATCCTACGATTCCACATTTTACTGACATATTGCTGTGATCCTCTGCTTGCTCAGTTTGTGTGCAGCAACTTCATGGCGTCTTCCCATTCGCCGGCGACGGCCTTGGGTATGACCCTGATGGCTTCTTCGATATCTGACATGATGATCTGTGCTTCAGACCTCGAAGGAGGGCTCAGCACATAGTTCGCCACCATGGACTTGTGGCCCGGATGCCCGACACCGATTCGCAGCCGATAGAACCCGTTTTGCCCACCCAGTGCGCTGATGATATCCCTGATGCCGTTGTGGCCGCCGTGGCCGCCTCCTTCCTTGAACCTTGTCACACCGACGTCAAAATCAATCTCATCGTAGGCCACCAGCATATGCTGTGGCTCGATCTTAAAGAACTTGCACAGGGCAGCGACGGATTTTCCACTGTGATTCATGAAGGTGGTAGGAAACAGCAGTTTAATGTCATGTCCATCGACACGGATAGTGCCGAATTCGCCGAAAAACTTACTCTCGCCACGGAGTGAGCCGCCATAGCTCTTACAGAGATGGTGAAGAAATATCACGCCGGCATTATGACGGTCGGAATCGTGTTTGGGGCCCGGATTTCCCAGACCCACAATCACTTTGAGAGAATCGCCTGGCATAGTGTTACCTGGCTGGTGAGTTTGGCCTAGCTATCGGCGCTGTCACCTGAATCATCTGCAGCAGTGTCATCCTCGCCGGCAGCCGCAGCATCCGAGCTGTCACCGCCCCCGCGTGGCGCCTGGACCTGAGCAATTGACAGGTCACTGTCTTCGCCGTGGGACAGGGCAACACTGGTAACGCCTTCGGGTAAAGCAATATCAGAAATGTGCAGGGTCTGACCGACTTCCACCTCGAGCATGTCCACCTCAATATACTCAGGCAGATTGCTGGGCAGGCAAGAGATTTCAATCTCATTAAGTGTCTTACGAATGCTTCCGCTGCCGAGCTTCACACCCACACACTTGTCTTCGTTGATGAAGTGCAGTGGCACTTTTACGGTGATCGCCTGCTTCTCATCGACGCGCAGGAAATCGGCGTGCAGGATGAAGGGCTTGGCCGGATGGCGCTGAAGCGCTTTGATTACGGCTTTTTCTTTATCCTTGCCAATATTCAGTGTGATGACATGGGAGAAAAAGGCTTCGTTCTCGGTAGCGTGCAAGATGTCGTCATGGGCAATGGTCAGCGCCATGGGGTCCTTGTTGCCGCCATAGAGAATGGCCGGTATCGCGTCATCCAGACGACGCAGGCGGCGGCTCGCACCTTTCCCTGAGTCAGTCCGGACTGAGCAGTTAAGCTCGAATTGGTCTGCAGACATGATGAGTCTCCTTCACAGTAAACTCCCGGCAGCTTGCGACCGGCTGCAGGGAGCGTTTCACAAAAAAGGATGCAGACTTTTCGTCCGCACCCCGGTCAATTTACTCAGCTGATGTGACGTCTCACGTGTTGTCAAACATCGCGCTGATGGATTCCTCGTTACTGACGCGTCTTATGGATTCAGCCAGAAGTTTTGCCATGGACAACTGACGAATGCGGCTGCAATTCTTGGCTGCATCCGACAGCGGTATGGTGTCAGTCACCACCAGTGAATCCAGCGCTGAGCCTTCGATATTTTCAATCGCCGGGCCGCTCAGAATGGGGTGTGTGGCGTAGGCCATCACCCGTTGCGCGCCATGGTCCTTGAGCGCTTCCGCTGCCTTGCAGAGGGTCCCGGCAGTGTCCACCATATCGTCGACAATCAGGCAGCTCCGGCCTTCAACATCACCGATAATGTGCATGACCTGTGCTTCATTGGCGGTCGGGCGACGCTTGTCGATGATGGCCAGGTCTACGTTAAGTTGTTTCGCCACCGCGCGGGCTCTTACCACACCGCCCACATCAGGAGACACGACCGTCAGGTTTTCATAGCGTTGCCGCTCGATGTCCTCTGTCAGTACCGGTGAACCGTAAACGTTGTCCACCGGGATACTGAAAAAGCCCTGAATCTGCTCGGCGTGTAAGTCGACGGTCAGAACCCGGTTGACGCCTACTGCACTGATCATATCCGCCACGACTTTGGCGCTGATCGCGACTCTGGCAGATCTAACCCGCCGATCTTGTCTGGCGTAGCCGTAATAAGGAACCACCGCAGTGATCCGGTTGGCCGAGGCCCGATGCAGAGCATCGGCCGTCAGCAGCAGCTCCATGATGCTGTCGTTGGTCGGCGCGCAGGTCGGCTGAATAATAAAGACATCTTTTCCCCGCACGTTTTCGTTCAGCTCGACGGACACTTCGCCATCACTGAATTTACTGATGCTGGCATGGCCAAGTGGCACTCCGATGTGTCTGGCGATGGCGCCTGCGAGTTCAGGGTTCGCGTTACCGGTAAAAACCATCAAGTTGGTTGCCACGACATTGTCCTATCTGTTGAGTGCTGTTGTGCTTATTTTTGGCTAATCGATAAGGGGGTCAGGGTGATGTCTTTGCTGCAACCGGATTTCCCCTTCGGCCTTGACAGCCAGCAACAAAAATTACCCTGACCCCCTCGGGTCGGCGATGTCATCATGACGTCGCTGAGTATTTGGCTGGGGTGGCTGGATTCGAACCAACGCATGCAAGGATCAAAACCTTGTGCCTTACCACTTGGCGACACCCCAAAAAAACAGTACTACGTTCAAACCTCTATTTTAGGTCGGATACCTGCCGGGTTCCAGAGAATTCAGGCCGCGGGCCACAAATCCCTGCCAGCGCGCCGGCAGTTGAGACAGCGCGGCCTTCGCAGTGTTCTCTGCTGCAAAACTCGCAAAGACGCTGGCTCCCGTTCCGGTCATCCGGGCCAGCCCGAACTGAGTGAGCCAAGCCAGTGCTCGCGCCACTTCCGGATAAAGTTCACAGGTCACAGGCTCGCAGTCATTTCGGGAGCCCCCCGCCAGAAAGTCGGCCATTTTGATGGCTGGCGAGTTCCGTGTCAAATTTTCATGACTGAATATTTCCGCGGTGGACACTGCACAATCTGGCGTGACCACCAGATACCATCTGGGTGGCAGGGTAACCGCCTGCAGTTGTTCTCCGACACCCTCCCCCCATGCCGATCTGCCGTCAATAAAAAGCGGGACGTCAGCGCCGAGCTGCAGCCCGAGCGCTTTCAGATCGGTCTGACCAAGGTTGAGCTGCCAGTATCTGTTCAGGGCGATCAGTGTGGTAGCCGCGTCGCTACTGCCGCCTCCCAGTCCGCCGCCCATGGGTATGCGTTTGTCGACAGAAATCCTGGCGCCCAGAGCAGGGACGCCGGCGTGCGTGCGCAAGAGTCTCGCTGCCTGAAGAATCAGGTTGTTTTCCAGGGGCAGTCTCTGACCGGTGGTGTTGCTGCGAACCTCAAGCTGGAGTTCGCCGCTGCTGAGCGGTTCAAACTGCAGCGTGTCGCCTTCGTCCAGGAGTTGGAACAGGGTCTGAAGCTGATGATAGCCATCATTGCGTCGTCCGAGAACATGCAGAAAGAGATTGAGTTTCGCCGGTGCGAACCAGCGCAGCGCGAACTCGTTCAACGGGCTGTCTCCTGATTCTCTGGCAAGGTCCAGCTCAGCCCGACGAAGCGCAGTCGCGCGTCGTTTTCACTGCGCATGATGTCTACCCTGCGTGGCAGTGTCAGCCCTCCGTAATCTCTGAGGTCAGACAGGGTTATCGTCCAGTCGGCTTGTTCGAATGACGTCAGCTGATTCAGGTCATTGAACAGCAGCGCAGCTGGTCTGTCTGGAACCGGGAGACCTTTAATCCAGAATTCCAGATAAGAAATGGGCAGTTCATATCCCAGCTGCTGAAGAATCAGCTCTTCCGGCGAGTTCGCACTGAAATGCTTGTCCCCCTGATCGAGGCTGACACGCCCGGGCTCGCCCTGAATCAGGGTATTGCCGGCATTAAAAGTACCCCACAATCGAATCCGGTAGGCCCGGTTGCTGTGTTGCCACTGGATGCGAGGCGTCTGAGATTCATTGTCATAGCGCACATTCACCCGACCACGGAGCTGCCAGTGCGTCAGTTTTTCAAGCTGCTGGCTCTGCAGAGCCCAGATACTGTTTTCATTTGCCGGTGGCGCGAGACTGGTGCAGGCGGAAAGCGCTGCTGTTAACAGGTACATGCTGGCCAAGCGCAGGGCGCCTGTTCCGATCATTGCAAATGAGGAAGAATTGAAGCGAGAAATCAAGACCGCGATTCCCCGCCGCTCAGAGATCGGCTTGCAGTCGATCGACCACTTCTTTAATCAGATCGCTGTCAGGTTGGTTCTCAAGCGCGCCGCGCCAGACCTCAACGGCCTCCTGTTCGCGTCCCATCATCCACAGGACTTCGCCGACGTGTGAAGCCACTTCGGCATCAGGAAAAACCGCGTAAGCGCGCCGCAGATTGGTCAGGGCTTCTTCATATCTGCCCAGTTTGAACTGCGCCCATCCGAGGCTGTCAATGATGGCGGGGTCATCGGGTGAAATGGCGATGGCGCGTTCTATCAGTTCCAGGGCTTCCTGATAGCGATCTGTCTGGTCTGCCAGCATATAGCCAAGGTGGTTCAGTGCTCTGGAGTCCTCGGGTTGCATCCGAATGATCTGTTTCAGATCCTGTTCTGATCCTGCCTTGTCCCCCAGACTGTCGAACAACAGTACCCGGGCGAACAGTAAGTCCGTCTCATTGGGGTATTTGTTCAGCGCGCGATCGAGGAGTTCCCGTGCTCTGTCCGGATGCCCGGCCTGAATCAGCGCACCAGACTCAATCGTGTGAAAGAGTATCTCCAGACGCGGCTGACCTCTCGAAAGCTGGCTGAGGTGGTCATGGGCAGGATCCAGATCCCCGAGCTGAATGGCCAGGCGCGTTGCCTGCTGCTGGGCGGCCAGAAAGTTCTGAGTACCGATTCTGACTTCCCGGTAAGCGGCTATGGCGAGTGGCAGATTGTTGCGCTGTTCATTGACATATCCGAGATAGTAGTTGGCCTCGTCAGCACGCGGATCGACTTCCGTCAGCTGCGTAAACTTGTCACTGGCCTGGTCGAACTGCTCCAGTTCAACATCGAGAAGTGCCATGGAGAACAGCGTTTCCCAATCCTGCGGATCCTGAGCCATCATGGCGGCAAATTGTGCCTGCGCCAGTTGATAGCGTTCATTCTGGATCAGCAGCCGTGCATAGGTCAGGCGCAGATTTCTGTTGTCGTCGAACTCGCGAACTCCCTCTGCAAGTGTCTCAAGGGCGTCATCGGCGTCACCTGCGCTCTGCAGGATCTGAGCCTGTAACAGAACCAGTCGGGGGTTGGGATCAATCAGTTCAAGCAGTTGCTCAAACTCGGCCAGAGCCTCCCGGTAGTCGCCGTTCTGAGCCAGTAATTGAACCAGGGTCAGCTGGATGGAGTGCTGGTCTGAAAATTCCCGGGCCAGCTGCCGCAGATTAGCGATCAGACGCGCGCGGGCAGGGGCATCGAGTTGGCCGGTCCTGGCAGATAAGGCTGAAAAATCGATCTCACCGCCCAGCTCGATAACACGCGCCATGTGGGAAAGCGCCTGTTCGTAGTTTCCGGTTTCCAGGAACTGGAAGCTCAGCATCAGTTCCGGTTGTGGGTCGCTTGGATCAATTTCACTCCAAAGCAGTCCGAGCTGCAGCAATGCATTGAGGTCATTATTCGCTGACGCGAATTGCACGGCACGGCGGATAATGCCCAGATCTTTTGTTTCAAGCGCCAAATTAAAATAGCTGTCACCGGCGTCTTCCAGGACACCGCGCTGGGCGCCCAGTTCACTGATGATTGCCTGATAAAGCTGTGCTTTGGTAAAGCTACCGTACTCGACTTCCGGCTCAGGCATGGAGGCCGTCTGCGCCTGCTCGCTGCTTGGGTCCACGGTGACCGGCTCAGCTGCCACAGAGGCGGAGTCAGACCGGTTTGAAGAGCTGCTGCACGCGCTCAACCACATGCAAGCGCAGCAACAGAGAATAATTCGGTTTAGCATAGTTATCGTACAGTCGCCCGGATTCAGGGTGGCAGCCCGGGCCTCTGCCAGGCCCGGTAATTGTGCTGCCCTCGTTTTAACGACCAAATCATATACGCTCCGAGGCTTTGTTTGTATCACTTATTCAGGGCTACCTTTCTGATTTTGCTTTCTTTTCTCTCCATCTGCCGGGATGAAATGAGCATGCTCGGGCGAATTTTAGTACCATAAGCGCCCTTTTGTCGGCGTCACTGCGTGCCTGACTGAATACTGACGGTTTTGAAAGATTTATGGCGCTCCTGTTAGTGGGGATAAACCACACCACCGCTTCGATTGATCTGCGAGAGAAGGTCGCCTTTCCGCCGGCTATTATCAGCGAGGCTTTGAGCGATCTGATGGCGCTGCCGGCGGTCGCCGAGGCCGTGGTGGTTTCAACCTGCAATCGGACGGAAATTTACGTCGATTTGACGATTGATCACACCCCTGACGCCGGGCCGGCGTATCGCCCGGTCGTTGAGTGGTTATCCCGGTACCATGACCTGAACCCGGAGCAACTGTCGCAGAGTTGCTACTTCCATGAAGGTAATGAAGTGGTTCGTCACCTGATGCGGGTGTCTTGTGGCCTCGACTCCATGATTCTCGGGGAGCCGCAAATTCTGGGTCAGATCAAGTCTGCCTTCGCGCTCTCAAAAGACCACGACGCCGTGGGTGCAGCGCTCGGGCGGGCGTTTCAGGGCGCGTTTTCCATTGCCAAGGAGGTTCGTACTGAAACGGCAATTGGAGAAAGTCCGGTATCCGTTGCCTATGCCGCAGCGGTTCTGGCTGATCGCATTTTCAGCGATTTGCCGAGCCTGACTGTGCTGCTGATTGGTGCTGGCCGCACGATTGAACTGGTGGCGAGGCATCTGGTTGAAAAGGGCGTCAGATCACTGGTGGTTGCCAATCGCACGCTGGACAACGCGCTGGAAATTGCGGGGCGCTTCGATGCCATTGGGGCACTGCTGTCTGAGATTCCTGAGAGGCTGATCGACGCTGATATTGTGGTGTCTTCGACCAATAGCCAGCTTCCTTTGTTGGGTAAAGGGGCGGTGGAGCGAGCTCTGAAGGCGCGCAGGCACAAACCCATGCTGTTGATCGATCTGGCCGTGCCCCGGGACATCGAGCAGGAAGTGGGCCAGGTTGCGGATGCCTATCTGTACAGTATTGATGACATCAGCGAAGTCATTGAGGACAGCCAGAAGAGCCGGGAGGAAGCGGCGCAGCAGGCGCACTCTATAATCGAGCGGGGAGTTGAGGCGTTTCAGAAGCAGTTAAGATCTTTAAATGCGGTCACCACCCTCAAGGCCTTTCGGGACAAAGCCGATGGCATCAGAGCGCTTGAGCTGGAAAAAGCCTATAAGGCGATTCAGAAAGGGGAAGCGGCAGAAGCTGTGATAGAAAGTTTGGCGCGGAATCTGACTAACAAACTGATTCATTCTCCCAGTGTGCAGATGAAGCGGGCCAGCGCTGAAGGCAGAGAAGAAATGCTTGAGCACGTCCGGGAATTGTTCGATCTGGACGAAGACGAATAGTGCCTCGGACGTCACTGCTAAAGAGACAGAAATTAGCCCATGAAAAATTCAATCCGACTGAAACTGGAAAACCTTAAAGACCGATTTGACGAGCTTGAGGCACTGCTGAGTGATGCTGATGTTATTTCAGATCAGAATCAGTTCAGGGAGCTTTCCAAAGAATATGCGGAGCTGGAAGAAGTGGTAAAAAGCTTTAACCGCTTTCAGGAAATCAGTTCGAATCTGGAGCAGGCCCGGGAAATGGTCGCCGACGATGATCCGGACATTCGCGCTATGGCAGAGGATGAAATCAAAGAGGCAGAGGCGGCGCTGGCGCAGCTGGATCTTGATCTGCAGAAGCTGTTGCTGCCGAAGGACTCCAAGGATTCATGTAATGTATTTCTTGAAATACGCGCTGGCACTGGTGGTGATGAGGCAGCTATTTTTTCGGGTGATCTGTTCAAGATGTACTCGCGCTTTGCTGAGTCTCAGAAATGGAAGTCAGAGATAATCAATGAGCGTCCGGGAGAGCATGGCGGCTTCAAGGAGATTATTGCCCGTATTGAAGGAAAGGACGTCTATGAGAAGCTCAAATTCGAATCGGGTGCCCACCGGGTACAGCGGGTTCCGGAGACGGAAACACAGGGAAGGATTCATACGTCGGCCTGCACGGTCGCCATCATGCCTGAACTGGAAGAAGTGGATGAAGTGGATTTGAATAAGGGGGATTTGCGCATTGATACGTTTCGGGCCAGCGGTGCCGGCGGGCAGCACGTGAATAAAACCGATTCCGCAATCCGGATTACCCATCTGCCCACCGGTATCGTGGTCGAATGTCAGGATGAGCGCTCTCAGCACAAGAACAAAGCCCGGGCCATGTCGTTGCTGCAGGCAAAGTTGCTTGATCAGGCTCAGGCAGAGCAACAACAGGAAGAATCCGATGCCCGCCGCAAATTGGTGGGCAGTGGTGACCGGTCGGAAAAAATTCGCACCTACAATTATCCGCAGGGGCGGGTCACAGATCATCGGATCAAGCTCACCCTTTATAACCTGACGGAGATCATGGCGGGCGAACTGGGTTCGGTTGTGCAGCCTCTGATTAACGAATATCAGGCGGATTTGCTCGCCAGTCTGGCAGCGGAGGATTAAGCCGGCGTGACCGACACGATCAAGCAGGCGCTTGCCGTCGCCGAGGGTCAGTTTTTACAGAGCGACTCGCCGCGGCTCGATGCGGAGCTCCTGCTTGCTCACAGCCTCTCAGTTGAGCGCAGCTATTTATACGCGTATCCCGACCGTGTCCTCAGTAGTGACGTCAGTCAGCGGTTTGATGAACTCGTCCGTCGACGCGCACAGTCAGAACCGATTGCCTATTTGCTGGGTGAGAAAAGTTTCTGGGATCTGACGCTCAAAGTGTCCCCTGCAGTTCTGATTCCCCGGCCGGAGACGGAATTGCTGGTTGAAACCGCGCTGGGCCTCGGCGACTGTGCCGCATCGCGACAGGTCGCGGATCTTGGTACCGGCAGCGGTGCCATTGCACTGGCTGTTGGGAAATCACGACCTCGGTGGCGCATCACGGGGACAGACATCAGCCCCGATGCCCTGGAGATCGCCCGGCAAAACAGGGAAACTCTGGGCTTGGGTAATGTCGCCTTCGAGGAGGGTTCCTGGTGCGACGTGTTGCCAGGCGGGACAATGAATATCATTATCGCCAATCCACCTTACATCGCTCCGGACGACCCGCACTTGACTCTGGGAGAGCTGCGCTATGAGCCTGTTATGGCCTTGCGCGCCGACTTTGATGGCTACCGGGATCTGCAGTGCATAGTGGCACAGGCGAGGGAAAAGTTGGCATCAGGAGGCTGGCTGCTGCTGGAGCATGGCTATACACAGCAGGAGACATTGCTGGCCTTGCTGCGGGACTTTGGCTACCGCGATGTGGAGGGTAAGAAGGATCTTGCCGGTGTGCCGCGAATGGTACAGGCCCGTTGGCCCGGTCCAGTGAGTGACTAGACTCCGCATAACTTGTCATAATCCGGATGACTGACAAAATCCGCGCCGTAGTAACTGAAAAGAATCCTGCATTATGAAAGACGCTTCTTTGCTCCGATATAGCCGCCAGATCATGCTGCCGGAGTTCGATATAGCCGGTCAGCAGCGTCTGAACGAAGCAAGGGTGCTTGTCGTCGGTATGGGTGGCCTCGGATGTCCTGCTGCGATGTATCTGGCAGCAGCCGGCGTCGGCAGCCTGATTATTGTTGATGATGACACCGTCGAACTGACCAATTTACAGCGGCAGATCGCCCACACTGAACGTGATCTGGGTCAATCTAAAGTGGAGTCGGCAAAAAATACTTTGGCAGCTCTGAACCCGGAGGTGGATGTGCTTGCGATCAATGAGCGTGTTGATGCTGGCCGCCTCTGCGAGCTGGCTGAGCAGGTTGATGTGATTGTTGATGCCTGCGATAACTTTTCTACGCGCTTTGCCGTCAATGCGGCTGCGATCCGGGCAGGTAAGCCACTGGTCTCTGGTGCAGCGATTCGCATGGAGGGGCAGGTGGCTGTTTTTGATTCAAGAAATCCTGACAGCCCATGTTACCAGTGCCTTTACCGGCCGGGAGGGAGTGATGACAGCTCTTGCTCGGCAAATGGTGTCATGGCGCCCGTTGTCGGCGTCATTGGTTCATTGCAGGCATTGGAAACGATCAAGGTCATTGCCAGTTATGGTGAACCGCTGGTCGGCAGGCTGCTCATTTTCGACGGGCTGACAATGAGCTGGCGCGAGGTAAAGCTGCCGCGGGATACAAACTGTGCGGCCTGCCGCCACCGGCCGGCCTGACCGGTTTTTGCGATCGTCCCGCTGATCTTCCAATTGCTTCTGTATATCCATCTAGCTATCATGCCGGCGTTTGGCCTTGCGGCCTCAACTATCAGCAGTAATTAATCATGACAGACACATCCGGCGAGCAACAGCTGTCGTTCGACCATTTTGAGCTGCAAAAACCGCTCAGAGAGGCAATCGATCAGCTCGGTTTTGAGTTTTGTACCCCGATTCAGGCGCAGAGCCTTGTCCACACTCTGGCCGGACATGACGTGACGGGTAAAGCGCAAACAGGCACCGGCAAAACAGCGGCTTTCCTGATTACGATCATCAACGACCTGTTGAGCAACCCGATCGAAGAAAAACGGTATCTGGCTGAACCAAGAGCGCTTGTCGTGGCTCCGACCCGCGAGCTGGCAATACAGATTGCCAGCGATGCCGCCAAGCTGACTGCTTGCTGTGATCTGCATACAGTTACTCTGGTGGGCGGAGAAGACTATCAGAAACAAAACCGGGCGCTGGATGCCAAACCGGTTGATCTCGTGGTTGCGACCCCTGGGCGACTGCTGGATTTCGTGTCCAATGACAATTTATACCTCGGCCTTATTGAGCTGTTGGTGCTGGATGAAGCTGACCGCATGCTTGATATGGGATTCATTCCGCAGGTGCGCCAGATTGTGGCCAGAACGCCAAGAAAAGATTGTCGGCAAACCCTTCTGTTCAGCGCGACCTTCACCCCGGAAATTGCCGAGTTGACTACCCGCTGGGCGATGGACCCTATCATGGTTGAAGTCGAGCCTGAAAAGGTCGCTGCAGATGCAGTTGATCAGGTCGTTTACCTGGTGACAACTGCTGCCAAATACAACCTGCTGTATCAGCTTGTTACTCAACCGGAAGTTGAGAAAGTGATGGTTTTCAGCAATCGTCGCGATCAGGTGCGGCGGCTGGCCGATAATCTTTACCGCAATGGGATTGATTGTGGTCTGCTGTCCGGCGAGATCGCTCAGAATAAGCGAATCCGCACGCTGGAGGACTTCAAATCAGGCAAGCTCAAGGTGCTGGTCGCGACTGATGTGGCGGGCAGAGGTCTGCATATTGATGATGTCACGCATGTCATCAACTACACCTTACCGGAAGAGCCGGAGGATTACGTCCATCGCATCGGGCGTACCGGTCGGGCCGGAGCGGTGGGTACTTCAATCAGCTTTGCCTGTGAGGAAGACTCATTTCTGCTGCCGGATATTGAAGAAAAACTGGGTCAAAAGCTGGAGTGCACCCACCCGGAAGAGAGTTTGCTGGAGACGCCGCCTGCGTTCTCACGACCCTCACGATTTAAGGAAAAGAGTGCCCGACCCAGTCGGGGCGGTGGCGCTCGCCGGCGCTGAGCCGCTCTTTACTGCATCTTCTCCCGCAGCAATTGATTGACCTGGCCAGGATTGGCCTTTCCCTGGGAAAGTTTCATGGCCTGGCCCACCAGGAAGCCAAGCACCGCTTCCTTACCATCTCTGAATTGTTGCACCTGTTCAGGGTGGTTGGTGATGACCTCGTCTACCAGCGACTCGATTGCGCCACTGTCGGTGACCTGTTTCAGTCCTCGTGATTCAATGATCTGGTCGACATCGGATCCGTCTTCCAGCATGGCTTCAAAGACAGTTTTACCGATCTTGCCAGAAATGGTGTCGTCCTTGATTCTCTGGATCAGCCTCGCCAGACGCTCGGCCTGAATAGGCGATTCGGCAAGGTCCCAGTTGTTCTTGTTCAGGGCAGCCTGCAGATCTCCGGTCACCCAGTTCGCTGCCATCTTCGCATCGCCACTGCTGCGCGCCACAGTCTCAAAGTATTCGGCCATTTCGCGGGTCGCCGTCAGGACGCCAGCATCATAGTCGCTGAGGCCGTATTCGCTGACAAACCGCGCGCTTTTGGCATCGGGCAATTCCGGCAGGGTGGCCCGTATCGCCTCGATGTAGGTGTCGTCGATTTCTACTGGCAGCAGGTCCGGTTCAGGAAAGTAGCGATAGTCGTTGGCGAATTCTTTGCTGCGCATGGGTGAACTGGTATCGCGCTCGGCATCATAGCGCCTGGTCTCCTGAATCACGGTACCGCCGTCTTCCAGCACATCCTGCTGACGCTGAATTTCTGAATTAATGGCTTTTTCGACAAAGCGAAACGAGTTGATGTTTTTCAGCTCGGTGCGCGTTCCAAGTTCAGTGCTGCCCTTTGGTCTGATCGATACATTCACATCGCAACGCATGGAACCCTGAGCCATGATTGCATCGGAAATATCCAGATAGCGCACGATGGCATGCAGTTTCTTGAGGTAGGCTACAGCCTCTTTGGCATTTCTGATTTCTGGCTCCGACACAATTTCCAGCAGCGGTTCTCCCGAGCGGTTGAGATCAATACCTGACATGCCGTGGAAATCTTCATGCAGGGACTTGCCGGCATTCTCTTCGATGTGCGCGCGGGTGACGCCTATCTGCCTTTCGCTGCCGTCTTCCAGTGTGATGGTCAGTGAGCCTTTGCCGACTGTGGGGAAGTCGAGTTGGGTGACCTGATAGCCTTTGGGCAAATCCGGATAGAAATAGTTTTTCCGGTCGAATACTGACCGCTTTCCGATTTCTGCATCGATTGCCAGGCCAAATTTTACCGCCATCCGCAGTGCCTCTTTATTCAGCACAGGCAGCGTGCCCGGCATGGCCAGATCGAAAATATTGGCTTCAGTGTTCGGCTCGGCGCCAAAGATGGATGCAGTTCCTGAAAACAGTTTGGTGTTGGTGGACAGTGATACGTGCACCTCAAGTCCGATAACGGCTTCCCATTCCATATCAGTGGCCCTCCTCGAAGGCGGTTGCCCGCAAACGGTGCCAATCCGTATTCAACTGGAACTGATGCGCGACATTGAGCAGGCGTGATTCGGCGAAATCGCTGGCCACCAGGTGCATACCAACGGGCAAGCCGTTCGCCAGACCGGCGGGCACGGACATACCGGGTAATCCTGCCAAATTCACTGCGATCGTATAGATATCCTCAAGATACATGGCGACCGGATCTGTCTTGGCTCCCAGAGTGAACGCCGTATGCGGTGAAGTCGGACCGATGATGATGTCAACCTGCTGGAAAGCGGCGTTGAAATCCTGTTTGATCAGGCGTCGAATTTTCTGCGCTTTACGGTAGTAAGCATCGTAAAAGCCCGCTGACAGTGCGTAGGTGCCGACCATGATCCGGCGCTTGACCTCATCTCCGAACCCTTCGCTGCGTGATCTTTTGTACATGTCCTCAAGATCGAGCGGGTTATCACAACGATAGCCGTATCTCACGCCATCAAACCTCGACAGGTTGGCAGAAGCTTCGGCCGGCGCGACCACGTAATACGCGCTCACGGAGAGGTGGTTGTTCGGCAGGTCAATATCGATCAGTTGAGCGCCAAGCTTTTCATAGACGCCAAGCGCTTCTCGCACTGCCTGTTCAACTTCAGGGGACAGGCCTTCGGCGAAGTGTTGCCGGGGAATTCCGATGCGCAACCCCTGCAGAGAGTTGTTCAGGTCGGCCGTATAGTCTTCCACCGGCACATCAGCACAGGTGCTGTCTTTGGTGTCAAGCCCGGCCATGGCGTTGAGCATCAGAGCTGCGTCTTCGGCGCTTTTACAGATCGGGCCGGCTTGATCAAGGCTGGAGGCGAAGGCAATCATGCCCCAGCGAGAAATCCGCCCGTAACTGGGTTTTAGCCCGGTGATCCCGCAAAACGCGGCGGGTTGTCGAATCGAGCCCCCGGTGTCGGTACCGGTTGCCATTGCGCACAGGTCAGCTGCTATCGCGGCGGCAGACCCGCCGGAAGAGCCACCGGGCACCCGGTCTGTGTCCCAGGGGTTTTTGACGGGCCCGAAATAGCTGGTTTCATTGGATGATCCCATGGCGAATTCATCCATATTGGTTTTACCCAGCATGACTGCGCCCGCGTCGTTGAACCGACTCACGACGGTCGCGTCATAGGGGGCGATGAAATTGTGCAGCATCTTTGAGCCACAGCTTGTCTTGATGCCCGAGGTGCAGAAGATGTCCTTGTGAGCGAGAGGGATGCCGAGCAAAGGGGAAGTCAGTCCGTCAGCTCTCGCTGCATCTGCCTGCGCTGCCTGGGTGAGCGCTGATTCCTCGCAAACCGTGACAAAGGCATTCAGAGTGCTGTTGTACTGATTGATCCGGTCGAGATATGCCTGCGTCAGTTCGACGCTGGAGATGTCACCACGACTCAGCGCACCGGAGAGTTCTGCGACTGTTTTTTCTATCATGAGTTAACTTGGCCTGAATTTAACGGATTTCAGTGGGCGAATCTTGCTTAGAGGGCACTATTCAATGACCTTGGGGACCAGATAGAGGCCTTCCTCAACCTCCGGCGCAAGCTGCTGGAGTTCGTCGCGACGGTTGGATTCGGTCACATCGTCCTCTCGCAGTCGTTGGGTCATGTCCAGCGGGTGGGCGAGCGGCGCGACAGCATCTGTATCTACCGACTGCATTTGATCGATCAGGGCAAGAATGTCCGTGATTCGTCCGGTCACTTCGTCTTTTTCTGCGTCGCTTATGTGAAGACGCGCCAGCTGCGCGACTTTTTCTACTTCTGTTTTGTCGAATGCCATATCAGGTACTCCGGCTCGCGCCAAGATGTGTCTGTGCCGTGGAAAGCCAGATATTTCAAGGCTGCCACTTGCTCTCGCCACCCGCGGTTGCTAGAGTTCGAGCTAATTCGCGCGGACGCGAGATTATACTGGAAATTCGGCAACTTAGGTGAATTTCGGTCGATTTTGCCGATGGCGGGCTCCGGGAGATTCCATCAGCCAAACTAATCCTCTCCAGCGTTCAAAAAAAGTGCTTCGCGCACTCAATCATTAGGCTCATTTGCCGTCTAATTATGGAATAACAACCGCTGCCGGGATTGGAATCATCTTTTAAGGAAGACAGCTATTCATGTTCAAAAAAATTCGGGGAATGTTCTCCAACGATCTGTCGATCGACCTGGGGACAGCAAACACCCTTATCTACGTTCGGGATGAAGGTATTGTTCTGAACGAACCCTCTGTGGTGGCGATCAGAACCCATAACGGACAGAAAACGGTGACGGCCGTGGGTTCGGATGCCAAGCGGATGCTGGGCCGGACCCCCGGTAACATCACGGCGATCCGGCCTCTGAAAGACGGAGTGATTGCCGACTTTCAAGTGACGGAAAAAATGCTTCAGCATTTTATCAATAAAGTGCACGAAAACAGCTTTTTCCCGCCCAGTCCCAGGGTGCTGGTCTGCGTGCCGTGTAAGTCGACGCAGGTGGAGCGACGGGCAATACGGGAATCAGTGGCCAGCGCCGGCGCCAGGGATGTGCGCCTGATAGAAGAGCCGATGGCGGCCGCCATCGGGGCGGGTCTGCCGGTCGAGCAGGCCAGTGGCTCTATGGTAGTAGATATTGGCGGTGGTACGACTGAAATTGCCATCATTTCGCTTAACGGTGTGGTCTACTCAGAGTCGGTCAGAGTGGGCGGCGATCGCTTCGATGAAGCCATTACCACGCATGTCAGGCGCAACTACGGCAGCCTGATCGGCGATGCGACTGCCGAGCGGATCAAGAAAGAAATCGGCTGTGCCTATGCCGGTAATGCGGGCGAAATCCGGGAAATCGATGTCCGCGGGCGGAATCTGGCAGAAGGTGTACCGCGCAGCTTCACACTGAACAGCGATGAAATTCTTGAGGCGCTTCAGGAGCCGCTGACTGCGATTGTGCAGGCCGTTAAAAGTGCGCTTGAACAGTCTCCGCCGGAACTGGCATCAGACATCGCTGAGAGCGGTCTCGTTCTGACCGGGGGTGGTGCGCTGTTGAAAGATCTCGACAAGCTGTTGTCGGAGGAAACAGGTCTGCCGGTTATTGTGGCCGAGGATCCGCTTTCCTGTGTCGCCCGGGGCGGCGGCACCGCGATGGAGTTGATGGATGCGCACGACATGGATCTGCTGACGCTGGATTAACAGCGTGCCTCTGTCAGGGCGTTAGCTCCGGACGCGGCGGCAGCGATTCAGGAAATTGTGAGGGTAAGCTCATCGACAAAACGCTTTTCATCAAAGGTGTGGCGCTCGAATACCGGGCCTTGTCTTTCCTCTTGCTTTCTATCTGTCTCATGGTGGCAGATAGCCGGTTTTCGTATCTGGAACAGCTGCGCTTCGGTTTGGGCTACGCGGCTACGCCGGTTTACTGGGTTGCAGATATTCCTACCCGGGTTTCATTCTGGATCGATGATGTGTTCGTTTCCCGGACAGACCTGCTTGAAGAAAACGAGCGATTAAGGGAAGACCTGCTGATTGCACAGCGGGAATTGCAGCTTCTTGAATCCTTGGCCAGTGAGAACTCCCGTCTGCGCGATCTTCGGGAGGCGACTCAGGTAATCACCGGTGAGGTGCTGCCGGCTGAGATTATCAATGTGTCTCCTGACCCCTATTCGAAGAGAGTTCTGATTAACAAAGGTTCCGCTGACGGAGTATTTGTCGGTCAGGCTCTGCTCGATTCCCGCGGGCTGATGGGGCAGGTTGATGAAGTGCTGCCCTTCACCGCCTGGGTCCTGCTGATTACCGACTCTCATCACGTCACACCGGTTGAGGTGAATCGCAACGGCGAACGGGCTTTAGCTCGCGGCAGTCGCACGACGTCAACCGAGCTTGAACTTGAATTCGTCACCCAGACTCAGGATATGCAGGCGGGTGACATGCTTGTCAGTTCGGGAATGGGGCAGGTCTATCCAAAAAACTATCCGGTGGCCAGAGTAACAAGTATTTCCAAAGATCCCGGGCAGGATTTTGCGCGAGTCTTGGCAGAGCCTCTCGCTCAGCTGGCCAGCACCCGACACGTCATGCTGGTCTTTGCCAACGATGAGACCGTTATGCCTGAATTTGAACTCGAGCAGGGCTCGGCGGAGGGTCAGGGCGGGGCGGACACCGGCTCTGCTGAAAATCGGGTGTCACAGCTTAACTTGAGCCCTGCCGCTCAGTAGCCCCGTTATGCAAAAAAAAGCACATGCAGTTTGGGTTATTTTTCTGACGTTTTTTCTCGCGTATCTGCTGGCGATTGTTCCATTTCCTGAGTGGGCAATGGATTACCGACCCGAGTGGGTGCCGATGGTGCTCATGTACTGGGTGATGGCGCTGCCGTACCGGGTTGGTATTGGCACTGCCTGGGTGGCAGGGATCGTACTGGATGTGCTCGAGGGCTCAGTGCTCGGTTTAAATGCACTTGGCCTGGTTGTCATCGCTTACATCACCCTGAGCTTGCATCAGCGCCTGCGCATGTTCTCCTCGCTGCAGCAAGCGGGTCTGGTTTTTGCGATGGTCGGTATCAATCTGATGCTGAATCACTGGCTGTTGATATTAACCGGGCAGACGGTCGCCTCGGGCCGCTTGTTCTTAATGGCTGCACTGACCAGCGCGATTATCTGGCCTTCCGTCTTTCAGCTGCTGCGGCAGATCCGGCGGAGTTTCGACGTTCACTGACCCCACTGACGTTTGCATCTGGAAGTTGGCATGACACACAGAATAATCCTGGCATCAGCGTCTCCCCGCCGCGCTCAGCTACTGACACAGCTCGGCGTCTGCTTCGACATGCTTCCCCAGGCCATTGATGAGACGCCCCAGAGCGGAGAAAGTGCAACAGAGCTGTCGCTGCGGCTGGCGCATGAAAAAGCCCAGTCTGCCCTTGCAGATGCCGGCGATGGCGGGGCGCTGGTTCTCGGTTCAGACACCGTGGTGGATGTCGATGACACGCTGTTGGGAAAGCCGGTCAACGGCGAAGATGCGGTGAGCATGCTGCTTCAGCTTTCCGGCCGGATTCACCGGGTCTGCACTGCTGTCAGCTTGGCCTCAAGGGAGTCGTCTGCTTCTCGTCTCAGCGAAACCAAGGTGCGGTTCCGAGAGATTACCGATTCGGAAGCACATGCCTACTGGAATACCGGAGAGCCCAAGGGCAAGGCCGGTGGCTACGCCATTCAGGGCCGCGGCGCCGTGTTTGTTGAATCCATCAGCGGCAGCTACAGCGGAGTCATGGGTCTGCCTTTGTTCGAGACCGCTGCCTTGCTGGCCGAGTTTGCTGTGCTGCCCTGGCAATTACCCGCCGCCGACGGCGAAAAGGGTGATGCGCAGTCATGAGCGAAGAGATTCTTATTAATGTCACGCTGATGGAGACCAGGGTGGCCTTGCTCGAGAACGGGCTTCTGCAGGAAATCTTTATTGAGCGACACAATCGACGCGGATATGTTGGCGATATTTTTCGAGGCAGAGTCGTGCGGGTGATGCCGGGCATGGAAGCAGCCTTCGTGGATATTGGTTTGGACCGGGCCGCTTTCATCCATAACTCGGACATTGCTTTACTTGATGCGGATGGGTGCGAACAGCGGGATGAGATTTCTCCGCCCATTCAGGAGAGTCTGAAAGACGGACAGGACATTATTGTTCAGGTTGCGAAGGACGCTATCAGCAGCAAAGGCGCGAGGCTGACGACTCATCTCACTCTGCCATCTCGGAACCTGGTATTCATGCCCCGCAACAAACATCTGGGAATTTCACAGCGCTTGGAAGACGAAGAGGAGCGGGAACGTCTGTTGGAACTCCTGCAGGAAGTGCTCAGACAGGAAAACTGGAGTGGTCCCGGGGGGTTTATTGTCCGCACTGCTGCGGAGGGGATTGAGGCAGAAGAATTCGTCGAAGACGTCAGATTTTTAAAACGACTGTGGGACAAAGTCGAACAGCGCATTCAACGCAAGGACGGCGTCAAGGCGGTCTATCGAGAGGTTCCCCTGTACATGCGGACGGTCAGAGATCTGATCCGGCCGGAAGTTGAGAAGATTCGGGTTGATAATCAGGAAAAATTCGATGAGATGGTTCAGTTTCTGGAGGATTTTGTGCCGGAACTGGATGCCAGACTGGAATGCTACAGCGGTGAGCGACCAATTTTCGACTTTTACGGTATTGAAGATGAAATCGATCGGGCGCTGAGTAACAGGGTGAAGCTGAAATCCGGTGGAGATCTTGTGATTGAGCAAACTGAGGCGATGACGACGATTGATGTCAACACCGGTGCCTATCTGGGAAGTCGGAATCACGCTGAGACGATCCTGAAAACCAACCTCGAAGCCGCCACTGCCATTGCCCGTCAGTTACGGGTGCGTAATCTGGGGGGGATCATCATTCTTGATTTCATTGATATGACAGATCCTGAGCATCAGCGTCAGGTGCAGCGAACGCTCGCCAAGGCGCTCGAGAAGGACAGAGCCCGCACCTCAATTACGGGTATTTCGCAACTCGGATTGATTGAAATGACCCGTAAACGGACCAGGGAGAGTCTCGGTCAGATTCTCAACAGCGATTGTCCTGTCTGCGAAGGTCGCGGCACACAGAAATCGCCCGAAACTGTCTGCTATGAGATTTTTCGTGAAATCTTGCGAGTGGCCAGAGCCTATGAAAACGACATTTTACTGGTGACGGCGTCACAGCGTGTGGTGGATCGCTTGCTGGACGAGGAGTCTGTTACGCTCGCGAGTCTTCAGGAATTGCTTGGCAAGACGGTCAAATTTGAAGTCGAACCTATGTATACTCAGGAGCAGTTCGACGTCGTTCTGACCTAGCGGTCCGGCCTGTGCCCGACGACTGGAATTTAAGCCCCTGTTCAGTGTACGGGAGATATAACGCTCAGGCTGCAACAACCTCTGCTGATCGGTGTCGTCGTACCAGTCCAGCTTCGCCGCGTGCCTACCAATCATGATCACTGCGTTAATCAAGAAACTCTACGAGCAACTCTTGCTGCTGTTGATCGTTGCGCTGATTGCTCTAGCGGCTTACGTGTCGCTCGGGCGTCAGTTCATGCCTGCAATTTCAAGTTATACCGCTTTTCTGGAGGAGCAGATAGCCCAGAGAACCGGGCTACCCGTGGCCATTGGCTCGGTGGCTGGGGAATTTTCGGGTTTTAATCCCGTCCTCTTACTCTCGGATCTGCAGCTGGCGATTGACGACAGCGCTGAATCGCCAGCGCTTGAGTTTTCTGAGGCAAGAATTGCGCTCGATATGGGCAGATCAATCTGGCAGAGGCGATGGGTGCTCGATGAGTTTGTGATCCGCAACCTCCGGATTGACCTAACCCAGAGCGCTGACGGGTCATGGCAGCTGTCAGGCGTTGCGACTCCGGGCAGCAATGATCCGGTCGATCTGAACGCCCTCTATCAGACATTCCTGTCTTTCAATCAGCTCGAGCTGCAAGGTGTCGCTATCAATGTTCATCCTCGCAATGGTGACAGTTTCGGTTTTGTTCAGGGTACAGCTTCCGTCCGCAATCAGGGACAAAATCACTACCTGCACGTTAACGCCAGCCTTGAGGGAAACCCTGAGCCACTGACCGTTTCATTCGAAGTGCAGGGTAGCGCCCTGGATCAGGCGAGCGGCATGCTGCATGTTCTGGTCCCTCAAGCCGATTATTCCCGGGTGTTCGCCGGTCAGGAGCTGGGCGCTCTGGCCATTCTCGGACTGGAGGGCAGCGGGCAGGCGTGGATAGGAATCGAAGCAGGGCAGCTGAGCGATGCGACGGCCGAATTCGACATCCCCAGTCTGACCGTTGGCGGGCAAGGAGCAGAGCAGGACCGTCAACCGGAATCTGAACAGCTGGGTCTGACGGACCTGAAAGGCCTGGCGAGGTTAAGTCGCCGCAGCGGGGAGAGTGCCTGGGAGCTGGCGCTGGCAAATATGTCGATGACCTATCGTACTGACTCCTGGCAGTCTTTTAACGCACGGCTTCTGTTCGCGCCGGATCAGCTTCTGACAATCGCTGCTGATCATCTGGATTTGGGTTTGCTGGCACGCCTGGCAGGTGACAGCGGGATTTTGCCGGATGCGACGGAAGCGGACCTGAAGGGTTTCAATCCGGATGGTTCCCTTCAGAACGTTAATCTGAGTCTGCCGATTTCAGAGACGGAGAGTCGACCGCTTACACTGAGAACCAATATTGCAGACCTGCAGCTGGAGTCAGTCAGAAATTCGCCCAATCTCTGGGGAATGGACGGCTTCGTTGAGCTCGAGTTTGACCGCTCTGCCCAACAGCTGACCGGTGTTGCTGAAGTGAACTCAACCGACTTCAGTATGAATATTCCGTCCACATTCACCAGAGTGTGGGACTACTCCCGGGTGAACGGTCGCCTGCACATTGACGTGTCAATGGCGAATGGTCAGGTCGTGAAGCTTGCCAGCGACAGAATCGTTGCTGAGTCAGATGCTCTCGACGGCAGTGTCAGATTCACCTCGATTACTGAACGCTTCGCCGATGGCAGTCGTGATGCGAGGCTTGATCTTATGGTGGGGGCAGATCGCATTGAGGGCTCCCAGAAATCGCTCTACCTGCCTGATGGTCCGAACATCAGCGACAATCTCCGCAACACCATGGAATTCCTGGAACGGGCCCTGATTGATGGCCAGGTATACAACAGCGGGATTCTCTACCGGGGATCAACTGTCAGCGGATCCGATGCGATGAGTAAAACCTTTCAGAGTTTCTGGCAGCTCAGTGACGGGCAGATCAATTTCAGCGATGACTGGCCGAATCTGGAAGCGCTGACCGCCACAGTGCAAACCGATGACGACAATATTGATATTACGGTGGACTCAGGCAGCAGCCTCGGTCTGCAATTCGAAACTGCCACCGGCGCAGTCCGACGTGACGCGGCCTCTCGAAACTGGCTGACCGTTCTGGGTTCAGCAACCGGCGAAACATCCAGCGCTTTGGAATACCTGCGAGTCGCGCCTGTGGGTGACGGTCTCAAGAATGCGCTTGCAAGCTGGCAGTCGCAAGGCGCCGTTGCCGGGGATCTGTCGCTGTCGATTCCGCTTGATCAGCCGGAAGCTGACACTGCGGTTCATCTTGAACTGTTGCTGGAAGAAAACGATCTGATCATCTCGGATTACGATCTTGATATCAGCCAGTTATCCGGTTCGGTCATTTATGATTCGGAGGCAGGCTTTGAGCCGACGGAGTTGACCGGCCAGATGTTTGGCGGGTCAATGGAGGCGACCTTGTCCTCGGTTCAGGAGCAGGGAGCGCTTGCCAGTATTGTCGTTGAAGGGACGGGTGTGACGTCCCCTCAGGCGATGATTGAGTGGCCCCGACAAAATGAATTTGTCAGAAGCTTGCTTGCCAATATGGCAGGTGACTTTGCCTACGAAGCGGTGATCAGGATGCATCAGGCCGCCGCGCGTGAATCGGGCAGTGAACTCGAGATTCGCTCCGATTTGCGGGGCGTGACCATGGATTTGCCCCCGCCCTACGGTAAGCAGGCTGAATCGGTGGCTCCGCTGGATCTGCACATTCAGTTTGAAGAAGGCCGCCAGCAATCTGCCGGCAGTTTGGGCGATTCATTGCGTTTTACCTTGAATCAGCCCGTCGATGAGCCGACCCGGGGTCTGGTTATGCTCGGTCAGCAAAGCGGCAGTCTCGACCCGCTGGCAGAAAGCTTGCCGCCGGGACTGTCGATTCTGGGTGATTTCGACCGGTTTGAGCTTGAACCCTGGGTCGAGTTTATCTCCGGTATGTCGGATGGCGCTCAGTCTGATTCCGAGCTGGATCAGACAATAGCCTTTGCTGATATCCGGGCGGATGTGTTCTCTCTCTATGGGGAGGAACTTCCCGAAGTGGCTTTTCGCGTAGAACCTTCTCAGCCTGACTCAGGCTGGATGGCCCGACTGACCAGTGAGTCAGTACAGGGTCAGGTGATCATCCCTTATGACAGTGACTACTACCTGCAGGTCGACCTTGATTATCTCTACCTGCCGGGGGAAGAGGCGCCAACTCAGGCCGATCCGGCGCTGTCCGGAACAGAGGTGTCGATGCCGATGAGCGAGAATCCCGATTCCGATGAGCCTGAAACCGATCCGCTCGAGAATCTTGATCCGAGGGAGCTTCCGCTGATGCGCTTTGAGACTGATCAGTTCAGGATCGGTGAGAGCGAATACGGCAGCTGGGCTTTTACTCTCACGCCGACCGGGATAGGCGCAGAGTTTCATGACATTAATTTTGATTTCAGAGGGTTGCGCTTGGGCAGAGACAGCCTGGATGACAGCATTGAGTTTCTGGAGCCGCACTTCAGCTGGTTCTACGACGGGGTGCAGCACAGCAGTGAACTCACTGGCGTTCTGATCGCTGATGACATCAGTGGCGTGCTGGAAGCCAATGGCTATGCCCCCAGCGTTCAAAGCAATCAGGCTGTGTTCGTGACCGAAGTGAGATGGCCCGGGTCTCCCGCGTTTTTCTCTAACGATCACCTGGGTGGTCGGATCGACATGCGGGTGACTGATGGTCGCTTCCTGCGCGACTCAGGCAGTGGGGGTGCGCTGCGGCTGGTGAGCTTCATCAATCTGTCTGCGATTTTTCAGCGTCTGCGTTTCAGTGATGATTTGCTACGCAGCGGCCTGGCATTTGACGAAATTACCGGGCAGTTTGATCTCTCTGATGGCCTGCTGCAAATTACGGACCGGCTGGTCATCTCGGGACCAAGCAGCCTTTACCAGATTGTCGGAGAGGTGGACCTGGCGGAGGAGACTGTGCAAGGGGAAATGACCGTGACTTTGCCGGTCAGCAACAATCTTCCGTGGATAGGGCTGTTAAGCGCCAATATCCCTTTGGCTGTTGGGGCTTACTTATTCGACCAGATCTTCGGCAGCCAGGTCGACAGTCTGTCCAGCGCGATCTATACCCTGTCCGGCCCGCTTGAGGGTCTGGAACCTCAGTTTAAGCAAGCCTTCGGTGCTCCGTCAGCGAGCCAGACACAACCTTAGACCTCTCCGGTTTCTGCTGCCGCCTCCGGGGCAAATATTGCCTGTGTCAGATTGATTCTATTATCATTTCAGCCCGTTCAACGCAGCGACACAAGAGGATCAGATGATCAACAAGAGCTTGCTGAGTAACGCGGTTGCTCTGATGTTAGTGATCGTTGGGTATCTGATGGCAGGCCCGTATCAGCGTTACATTCTGAACACAGGCTTATTCGCGCTCTCTGGTGGGATCACCAACTGGCTCGCGGTACACATGCTATTCGAGCGAGTGCCGGGTCTCTATGGCTCTGGGGTCGTGCAGTTGCGTTTCGAAGAATTCAAACACGGCATCCGCGGTTTGATCATGGAGCAGTTCTTCAATCATGGCGATCTGTCGGCGTTTTTTCAGCAAACCGGCAACACAGCTGATCGGCTGGGTGAGCAGCTGAAGGGCGCGATCGAAGATCTGGATCTCGATTCGGCCTTCGATTCCCTGCTTGACGTCATCATGAATTCCTCATTTTCGGGCATGTTGGGCATGCTCGGCGGGAAGGACGCGCTCAGTCCCCTGAAGACGCCCTTTGTTGAGCGCATGCGGGATTATTTCAGGGCTCAGTTTGCCAACCGGACATTTCAGTCCAGAATTGAAAATGCACTGCGAGGCGCGCTGGATGAGGAATCAATCCGTCAGACAGTGGCCGACTTGATTGATCGTCGCCTGGATGAAATGACACCGAAGATGGTAAAGGACATTGTTCAGCAGATGATCCACAAACATCTGGGTTGGCTGGTGGTCTGGGGCTGTGCTTTCGGCGGGATGATTGGGCTGGTGGTGACTCTTGCCAATGGTTAGGGGTAGTTCGGATGGTCGCCTCTGATTCGCTGAAAATTGTAAAGAGACGATCGGTGACTGACGCTTGAGCACCCAGCGATGGGCTGTGCTGAGAGTAGTTTTGGAACGGCATCGCCGATAATCAGACCAATCACAGTCTTTCTCAGAAGAACAGGCCATTTCCGGCCATTTAACGCATCGAACATTCAAAAACCTTAGATTAGAGACTGTTTTTGTGACAAGTTTTTGGCTTTGGTTGGTGAAAAGATGTCGGTGCTGTAATACAATCATGTCCCGCTTAGGATGACGCTTGAAAATCGTGCAACGCTTGCGCAGTTTCTCGCATCGAACCTGAAGTTCCCCTTCAGGCAACTCAGATTGCCGGACTTCGCGGTATTTTCGATACATTTTTGATACCTAATTCAGTAGTAAGGTGAGCAAGTAGTATGGCTAGACCAGTTGAATTTGATGAGGCGAAGGTCCTCACCAGCGCGATGGAGCAATTTTGGAAAGAAGGGTACGAAGCCAGTTCGGTTCAGAAGCTTCTTGACTGCACCGGCATTAATCGAGGCACCCTTTACAATTCGTTCGGCGACAAGGACACTTTTTTCAAGTCCTGTGTCGATCAGTACAGCAACATTATCGAGCAACACCTTGATGCCTCGCTGAAAAATGAAAAGCTTGGTCCGTGGGAATCGATAAGCGCCTATTTCACCGAATCAGTGGCCGGCGTCAGCAACAGGCATCGGGCCATGGGGTGTCTGCTGGTGAACTCGCTCTGTGAAAGCATCAATTACGACCGGGACATGAAGCGCACGGTGCGCAGCGTGTTGGCGGGTATTCGTAAGGCAATGCTGGTTCGCCTAAAAGAGGCGCAGAAAAAAGGCAAGCTCAAGAAAGGGGTTTCAGCCGAAACTGCGGCCGATGTCCTGATGAATATGATGCACGGGTTGCGTGTGAATTCGCGCGACGGCAAGAATGCCCGCCAGCTGCAGGATTTGGCGAGGTTCACCATCAATTCTCTGAAGAAGTAGCCCGAACCCAACCGGGTACGGGCAGGTGAGGCCATCGGTAACACTCGGCCGTGTCCATAGTCGTGGGGAAAGCAGAGCTTTTGCATCTGGATTCAGCACTGATATACTCGGGCAATCCCTTGAACAGTGCTAGGAAATTACAATGAAAAAAATATCCGGTAAGCGTTCCGAAGACGATGCCAAAATCGATCTTACGCCCATGCTGGACGTGGTCTTTATTCTTCTGATCTTTTTTGTGGTAACGGCAACTTTCCTGTCGGAGACCTCCATCAGCGCGGCCAGTAGTGACAACAACAACAATGAAACGCCTCCGGAAGATACTGACAAGAAGAATATCCTGTTTGAGATCGGTCCGAATAACGAGATCATCCTGAACGGCAATCCGCGGCCGATTATTGCGACGCAGGTTCGCTCTAACATCGACCAGCTGAAAGCGGAAAACCCGGCAGCCTCAGTGATTATTCAGCCTGACAATTCCTCTGAAGTGTCGACTCTGGTGATGATCATGGATGCAGCCCGTCAGGCAGGAATGGCCAATATCTCTATTGTCGAGCCGAACTGATTCGTCTCCAGACGGACTTACGGTAAAAACGCACCCTCGCAAGATGGTGCGTTTTTTATTGGGCGTCAGTCTGGTGGTGGTGCGAGCCGGAAGGATAGCCGGCTCATGCTCAGGGCTGTGATCAGCTAAGCAAGCGCTTGCATGAAATGAAGAACCTTTGGAATCAGTCAGACGCCGCAGCCTGCAACAGCGAGCTGGATCTGCGCGTATACAGTTCGAGGCTTCTGGGTGCAGCGCCGTCTCTGGTGCTGCACGGCGGCGGTAACACATCCGTCAAAGCCGAATTCATCAATGTTTTCAGCGAGTCTGTGCCGGCGCTCTATGTTAAGGGCTCAGGTTGGGATTTGCGGACCATTGAGGCTGCCGGATTTCCGCCCGTGGATCTGGCCTACTTGCAGCGGCTGGGCGCGTTAGCCGAGTTGTCCGACACTGACATGATGCGACAGCTGCGATTGGCTCTGCTGGACCCCGCCGGGCCCACGCCGTCCGTCGAGGCCATCCTGCACGCAATTATTCCTTGCAAATATGTTGATCACACCCACGCTGATGCAGTGGTCACACTGAGTAATACCCCCGGCGGGACTGAGCCTTTGCAGGACCTCCTCGGCGACGAGGTCTTGATCTTGCCGTATACCATGCCCGGGTTCGTTCTGGCACGACAGGTGGCAGAAGCCACCCTGCACGTCGACTGGGAGCGTCTCAAGGGCATCGTGCTGCTGCATCACGGTATTTTCACTTTCCATGAAGAGGCTGAACAAAGCTACAGTAATATGATTGAACTGGTCAGCATGGCAGAGAAACGACTGGCCACCCGCTCTGTACCGTGCGGGCCGACACAGCATCTGGTCACCTCGGGGCAAGAAGAGCTGGCACTGGCAAAACTCAGGAAAGCGGCTTCACAGCTTTTTGGTGCAGCCGTTCTGGTTCAGTGGGACAAGTCCGAACCGGCCTGCGGCTTTGCTGCGCTCGAGAATGCTGCTGATCTCGTCCAGCGCGGTCCTCTGACGCCTGATCACAGTATCCACACCAAGCCATTTGGCGCAGTGTTTGAGGACAATTTGCCTTCTGACCTTGCTCAATTTGCAGCGCTGTACCGCGCCTATTTCGACTCGCATCGTCTCCCCGAGCACCGGATTCTCGACCTGATGCCGCGTTTTGGAGTCTGGCTCGGCAAAGGCATGATTTATCTTGCTGCGAATGCCAAGCGTTTACAGATCGTCAGGGATATCTCGACTCACACGCTCAGCGCAATCCAGCAGGCTGAGGCTTTCGGTGGTTGGGAGGCATTGTCCAGGGAGGATTTGTTTGCCGTTGAATACTGGGAACTGGAACAGGCGAAATTAAAAACCCATCACCTCAAACCTGAGATGGAGGGGATGGTGGCGCTGGTCACAGGCGCAGCCTCTGGTATTGGTCTGGCGACGGTTGAAGCTCTCGCCGCCAGAGGGGCTGCAGTGGTTGCGCTTGATGTGGCGTTTAACCGCTCAGCAGGCAATTCGGACTTGCCCCAGGCTGCGATGTGCCTGCAGGTCGATGTGACCGATGAGACTGCGCTGCAGGAGGCGATTCATTCAGCGGTTCGACAGTTTGGAGGAATCGATCTGCTGGTCAGTAACGCGGGGAGCTTCCCGTCCGGCAGTTTGCTGGCAGATATCGATGAAGCCACGTGGCAACAATCGCTTGATCTGAATCTCAGCGCTCACCTGCGCCTGCTGCGCTGCTGTGAACCGTATCTGTCCGAGGGCCATGAGCCGGCCGTGGTGTTCGTCGGTTCCAAGAATGTACCCGCTCCGGGACCCGGAGCAGGGGCCTATTCAGTTGCCAAGTCGGGGATGACACAACTGATGCGGATTGCGGCTCTGGAGCTGGGCAAAAAGGGTATCCGGTGTAACGCGGTTCACCCTAATGCGGTCTACGACACGGCCATCTGGACAGAAGAAGTGCTTGCCAGTCGCGCGGCTCACTATGGTGTTTCAGTGGAAGACTATAAATCCGCTAATGTACTCGGGACTGAATTAGGCTCCCAAGACGTTGCTGAGGTGATTTGCGCGCTCCTCAGTCAGCGATTTGCGAAAACTACCGGAGCCCAGGTGCCGATTGACGGAGGAAACGAGCGGGTAATCTGACTCGAGTCTCAGGGAACAGAAGACGTGATTGTAAACGGCAAAAATCGGCAGAGTATCTGGTATGACGCGTCAGGCGATGAGGTGCTGATCATTGATCAGACCCGCTTGCCACATGAGTTCAAGGTATTGTCACTGGTGAATCTTGAGTCGGCCTGTGCCGCTATCCAGTCAATGCAGGTGCGAGGAGCGCCTCTGATCGGGGTGACCGCAGCGTACGGGGTCTACCTGGGCCTGCGGGAAGATCCTGATTCGCTGGATCGGATCTGCCGCGCTCTTGCCGCCACCCGGCCTACGGCGGTGAATCTGCAGTGGGCACTCCAAAGATGCCGAGACCGGTTGGCCAGTGTGCCTCTCGACCGGAGAGTTGAGCAGGCTCTGGCACTCGCCCAGGACATCGAGCAGGAAGATGTCGCCATTTGCGAAGCAATGGGAGAACATGGAGCCGACCTGTTGGAGCAGCTCTGGCAGAGAAAATCTCAGGATCAGGATCACCTGAACATACTCACGCACTGTAACGCCGGTTCGCTGGCCACCGTCGACTGGGGCACCGCACTGTCTGTGGTCTACAAAACGGTGCAGAGAGGCGTGCCTGTACATGTCTGGGTTGACGAGACCCGGCCCCGTAATCAGGGCGCCGCGCTGACCTGTTGGGAACTCGGGCAGGCTGCCGTCCCACATACTCTTATCGTTGACAATGCAGGCGGTCATCTTATGCAGCAAGGGCAGGTTGACGTGTGTGTGGTGGGCAGCGACCGGACCGCCCGTAACGGGGATGTCTGCAACAAGATTGGCACCTACCTGAAGGCCCTGGCTGCTTATGACAACGGCATTCCTTTTTACGTGGCGCTCCCGCTTTCCTCAATTGATTTCTCCCTTGAATCGGGTCTGAATCGGATCCCTATCGAAGAGCGTGACAGTGATGAAGTCACTGAGGTGGCCGGAATCATGCCTGACGGGCTGCCCGGACGGGTTCGTACCGCGCCGCCGGGCGTCAGGGCTGGCAATCCGGGCTTCGATGTGACTCCTGCCCGCCTGGTTACTGCGCTGATTACGGAACGCGGAGCGGTAAAGGCTGAGACAGAGGCAATCTCCGCCCTGCAGGGCGCGGCTGACCGCTGATTCAGCCCGGAGGCCAAGTCAAGGGACGGCCTCCAAGAATGTGAAGATGAAGGTGAAAAACGGTTTGGCCACCATGGCTCCCGGTGTTGATGACATAGCGGAAGCCGGATTCTTCCAGGCCTAACTGGACCACAATTCTGTTGGCCGCGGCCATGAGCGCACCCAGCAGCGGCTCATGCTCTTCTGAGCGATCATTGACCGCTGAGAGATGCTTTCTGGGTATGACGAGCACGTGTGTCGGTGCGGCCGGATTGATGTCGTGAAAAGCGTAGACATGATCATCCGAATAGACCTTGTTCGAGGGTATATCGCCTGAGATAATTTTGCAGAACAAACAATCGTTGGACATCAGTCACTCCAGCTGGTGGAAATTTTGGTCAGCAGATCGATGCAGACGCCGCATCGACCGCTCTTCCTGAATATCGATATGCTATAACTAACGCTCTGCAATTCGAAGTTGAATTTCATGCGCCCATTTTTGCTCGTCTCCTGCTTTGCCTTCTTGCTCTGCGTCGCAAATGCGCAGACCGAACCCTCCCGTTATGGGTTTCGCGTGGTGAATGTCTATCCTCATGATATGTCCTCCTTCACGCAGGGGTTGCTATTTCATGAGGGTTTTCTTTACGAAGGAACCGGGAAACGCGGGGTTTCCAAGCTCAGTAAAGTTTCTCTCGAAGATGCTCGTGAGATCATGAGTAAACCACTCGGACGCCGCTACTTCGGTGAAGGTATTCAGATTGTCGGAGAGAAAATCTACCAGCTCACCTGGCAATCCCACATGGTCTTCGTCTACGACAAAAATGACTTTGCTCAGTTGGGGACGCACTACAATCCGACCGAAGGCTGGGGGCTTGCTTTTGATGGAGAGCACTTAATTCTGAGCGACGGTTCCGCCCGACTTCAGTTTCTTAACCCTGATGATTTTTCTCCCGTTCGCTCGGTTGAAGTCACGCTGCAGGGATCGCCGGTAAATAACCTGAACGAACTGGAATATATCAATGGTGAAGTTTGGGCGAATGTGTGGCAAACGGACTTCATCGTAAGGATTGATCCGGCGACGGGCACCATCAATTCCCTGGTAGATCTTACCGGTTTATCCGACCGGACCGAACTGGGAAGCAACGAAGCCGTACTGAACGGTATTGCCTGGGACGCCGAGTCCGAAAGGCTGTTCGTTACCGGTAAACACTGGGCACACCTGTTTGAAATCGAGCTGGTAGCTCTTTGATGTGGGTTCAACGGCGTGTCGGGCTGAAAGCCAGGTCGCGAGGATTCCATCTGGTTACTGAAGAGATTTGCCGGCAGCTGCCGGAATTGACTCGTTTGTCCGTTGGCCTGGCGCATTTTTTTCTGCAGCATACGTCAGCTTCTTTGAGTTTGAATGAAAATGCTGATCCTGCCGTCCGCCGCGATATGGAATCCTATTTCAATCGGCTGGCACCGGAAAACGCGCCGTATTTCGAGCATGTTGAAGAAGGTCCAGACGATATGCCTGCTCATCTGAAATCTGCGCTTCTGGGGAGCGAGCTCACCGTTCCCGTGCGGGAGGGGCAACTGCAGTTGGGGGCATGGCAGGGTATTTATCTGGGTGAACACAGAAACCGGGCTGCCGAGCGGACTGTTATTGTCACCCTGCACGGGGAACCGGCGTAAGTGGCTGCGGCTGAGAGCAGGCCGACTGCGCTCCCTGCATTGACGCATAGCGTGCGCACCGGTGCCAGATTTCTGGGTCTTGTGCTGCTCTCTGTCTTGCTCATCTCTTGCGAAGCGATCTCCTATTATTCTCAGGCGGCACGAGGACAGGTGAAGATTCTGACAGGGCGTCAGAATATTCAGACCCTGCTTGACAGGCGCGATCTGCCACAGAATTTGCGGGATAAATTTGAACTGATACTCCAGATCAGAGAATTCGCCCTTGCTGAACTCGAGCTTCCCGTTGGTGACAACTACTTAACCTACGTGGATATCGGGCGCGAGCATGTGGTCTGGAATGTATTCGCTGCGCCCGAATTGTCCACTGAGGCTGTCAGTTGGTGCTACCCCGTTGCCGGATGTCTGGCCTACCGGGGCTATTTTTCGGAATCTGAAGCGCTGGCGTATGCTCAGCAGCTCAAATCAGAGGGGCTGGATGTCTATACCGGTGGTGTTGATGCCTATTCAACGCTGGGTTGGTTTGATGATTCGCTGCTGAGTACCGTGGTGGATCGCTCGGACTATCAGCTGGCAGGCTTGGTTTTTCACGAGTTGGCGCATCAGGTGGCCTTTGCCGCAGGAGATACCAGCTTCAACGAGAGTTTTGCCACTGCAGTGGAAAGAGAAGGCATCAGAAGGTGGTCTGAATCTCTCAATGATAAGCGTCTGCTTGACGGTGCTGAGCTCAGTCTTTCACGCCAGTCCGACTTTGTTGCGCTTGTGACGCATTGGCGCAGTCAATTGCACGAGCTCTACGAAAGTGAGCTGCCAGATGCAGAAAAGAGAAGTCGCAAGCAGGCGCTGCAGTCGGAATTGCGTGCAGCCTACCGATTGCTTAAGGAAAGCTGGCAGGGGTACGGGGGCTATGATGCCTGGTTTGCCAGAGATCTGAACAATGCCCAGCTGTCTACGGTGGCTTCATACAATGACTGGGTACCGGCATTCGAGATGTTGCTGGATCAGGAAGAAGGTAAGCTGAGTGCATTCTACCGACGTGTCGCCGAACTGGCCGACCAGGAAGCGCCGGTGAGGGAAGAGGCGTTGAGACGGCTCGATTCACTGTCTGGCGAGGCGACGCTCTAGGCTTTCGACCAGATCTGCATAGAAATCGGAGTCAGTATCCTTGGCCGAGGCCGATCGATAGGCTGCCAATGCCTCTTCCAACCGACCCGACTGCTCCAGCAGACGACCGAGGCTCCGGTCAAAAAACGCATTCCCGGGCATCGCCCTGATGCCGGCCTGATAGACGCGTATTGCAAGTTCCGGATAGCCGTTGTTGTTGTAGGTATTCGCCATTATATGTACTTGTGAATCGTCATCTGGGTTCAGCTCGATTGCGCGTTCGTCGTATTCAATGGCGCTTTCATAGTTCCTGCTGTTCCGCTCCAGCTCTCCCAGGGTTTGTACGGCAGCAATCAGAGACGCGGTAGTTTGTGTTTCGAGCTCAATGAATCGCGCCAGAAGCGGCTTGGCTTCTTCGTAGTTTTCGAGAAAGTAATAGGTGTTGGCAAGGTTACGAATTGCGTCAGAAAAACTGGGATCTGCACTGATGGCTTTCCTGTATTCCTCGATGGCTTCCTCATGACGACCGAGGCTGCTGAACGTATTGCCGCGACGGAACAATCTCTGTGCCAGACTGGCGTCTATCGTCGGCCCCTGTCGAGGCAGCGCCAGTCCGTTGTAGCGGTCCAGCACGGCGCTTGCACCACCATCCTGCGCATGGCCTGGCGGCGACAGCAGAAGGATGCCCAGTGTGGTGAAACAGGCAATTTGGTGCGCAGTCATGGACAATCCTTTCTTTACGTCAGTTAGGCAGCCGAAAATATACCTGAGCTTCAGGCCTGCTGCCAGCAGCGCCTGACGACGGCTTTCAGGACAGGGTAACCATGCCGGCTTGTTCTGTTTCCGTGATTTCGCCGACCATTGCCGCCTGGTCGTGACCGGTTGCAAGCAGCATTTTCAGGCAGTCCTCGGCCCGGGAACGGGGAATGCTGATCAACAGTCCGCCGGCGGTTTGCGGGTCAAACAGTACGGGAAAAAGGTCGTGATTCTGAAATTCTGTCTGGTTGCTGATTCGGGCCGCATTCAGTTGGTTGTCGGTGTGAAGTGAACTGACTATGCCTCGGCCGAGGGTTGTCAGTGTTCCTGCAAAAGTCGGAATCTGTTCAAGAAACAGAGTTGCGCCCATGTCGTTGTCTGCCAGCATTTCCAGCAGATGACCCAGTAATCCAAAGCCGGTGATATCTGTGCAGGCATGGGCAGCATGTGTCACAGAAATTTCGGATGCTTTCCGGTTCGAGTTGAGCATGCTCTGCATAAGAGCGTCTATCCATTCGTGGCGTGCCTGATGGCGCATGTCAGCAGCAAGCAGGGTTCCGGAACCCAGTGGTCTGGTGAGTATCAGTGCATCTCCAATTTTGAGGTTGCTTTTTGTGAGGATAGTTTCCGGAGCCGCAAAGCCATTGACGGCAAGGCCGAATTGCAATTGTTCGGCTTCCGCCGAATGCCCGCCGATCAGGCTACAGTCATTTTCTTCCAGTGCCTCAGTGCAGCCAAGCATGAGTTCCCGTAACTGCTGCCTGCCGTACTTTTTCTCCGCGAACGGCAGCCCAGCCAGAGCCAGAGCAGAGTGAGCCTGCACTCCCATGGCATAGATATCGCTCAAACTGTGATTGGTTGCGATTTTGCCGAACAGAAACGGGTCGCGGGTAAATGCTTTGATAAAGTCGAGGCTTTGCAGGAGTATTCGTCCGTCCGGCAATTGAATACGTGACGCATCTTCAGCGCCACCTGATTCGCTCACTACATCGTCTCTTTTGAATTCGGGTAACTCGCTGAGCACTTCTTCCAGTACGCTGCTGGCGACTTTTGCCCCGCACCCGGCGCAGCGCATGGCATGATTGCGCAGCTTGGTCTGGGCCTGTTGGTCCAGTAGCCCCGGCGCGATGTTCAGCTCCACGGGCATTTGAGGCAGTTCTGAGTATTTTTTCAGGAAGCGCCGGTCGATAGTGTCTTTAAGTCGCCACATGCTGGCACCCTGGTAAAACCATTCACCACGGGTGGCGATGGCCGACTTGCTGCCCATGCTGATGAGGGCCAGCGTCTTTTTCTGCGGGAAGTAGCGCTTGAGTGATCGACCGGTGACAAAGCGGCGCAAGTTTTCTGCCAGGATTTTCCCCTGACGCACCGCATAGACGCCGGATTTCGGTCTGGGTTCGTTGCGTATGGTGGCGGCATCACCAGCCGCAAAGACAAAGTCGTGGCTTGTGGTCTGCAGCGTCGGGCCAACCTCAATGAACCCATCTTCACTCTTTGCGAGTCCGCACTGAAACGGCCATTCCGGCAGGCTTGCTCCGGTTGCATAAATTGCCGAATCGCACTTCAGTTCCGTGCTATCCGTCAGCGCGAGCCTGTTTTTGTCAAAGCGGTCGACGCGACTGCCAAAGCGGATTTCAATGCCCCTGCGCTCGAGTTCCTGCCGGGCAAACTCCCGGCTTCTGGCGTTATGTCCTGACAGCAATTGATCAGCTGCGGTGAAGAGGCAGATCTGCAGTCGTCCGGGGGCTTGTTTGTTTCCACTTTCGACCGGATTAATCGCAATTTGCGAGGCGAAAGCCAGCTCCACACTGGCGGGACCACCGCCAACGATAGCCAGCCTGTAGTCCCGGCCTGCTGCCATCGCGGTGCTGGCCTGCTGTTTGATGGATTCCCACTTCCCAAGAAACCTGTCAATCGGTTTCACTGCCAGTGCGTGATCAGTCGCTCCGGTAATCAATGCGCTGTCAGGGCGTGAGCCGATGTTCAGTGACAGACAATCGAAGGGAATATCTGGCCGATTACCGAGCTTGATGCTTCGGTCGTTGAGATTGATCTCTGTGACTTCTGACTGAATCAAACGCGCGCCGGCGAACTGTGCCAGTGGGCGCAAATCAATGTGCATCAGGTCTCGGTTGTAGTGACCGACAAGATGCGCAGGCAATGATCCGGAGTACGGGGTCACGACCTCCCGGGTGATCAGCGTCACCGCCAGGCCGGGCACAGGATGCATGCCGAGCTGGCGAAGTACCGCCAGATGACTGTGGCCGCCACCGATCAGTACCAAGTGTTTGACGATCGGGCTGATATTCATTTTTGAGAGAACGGGGACACGGTGTGGTTGATCTGAATGTTGTCTCTGCGCGGTTCGAGTTTAACGAGAATTGCAGCCATTGTACCTGCAGCGGACCCATCAGGCATACCGATAGGCGGCCCGGGGTACAGACCGGCCAGAGCGGGTTACCTCAGGACAGGCTCGACTGGTTGGCGGCGGCATCGAGTCGATCAGCGATCCGGGTTTCCTGTCCAAATTCCGGCAAATCCGGGATCAGCTGCGACAGCAGAAGAGAACCCAGCGCAATGCCGGCTCCAATGAGAAAAACGGCACTGTGATTGATGACCCAGACCAGACCCAGCAAGGCCGGCAAGACTACTGCAGCAATGTGATTGATGGTAAAGCTGATTGAGGACGTTGCTGCAATGTCCTCAGGCCTGGCAATTTTCTGGAAGTAGGTCTTGATCGCGATCGCCATGGCAAAAAACAGGTGATCCAACAAATAGAGCGCCACCGCGACCGCGAGACTGTCAACGAATGCGTAACTGACAAAAACGACAACAAGTCCAATATATTCCACTGTCAGCGCGCGCCTCTCGCCGATTACGCTGATTAACCTGCCAATTTTGGGCGCGAGCCAGAAAGTGAGTACTGCGTTGACTAAAGTCAGCAGCACGACATTTTCCACAGGGAAATTAAATTTCTCTACCAGCAGAAACCCGGCGAATACCACAAAAATCTGACGACGGGCACCAGCCAGAAATGTCAGAGCATAGTAAAGCCAGTAGTTTTTTCGTAAAAAAAGTTGCTTCCGTTGCGTAACCGGATCATCAAATTTCGGGATACCAGCCCAGCAAAACAGACCGATTGCTATGGCTATGCCCCCCGCGATCAGGTACACCAGCGCGTAGTTGACGCTGTAAATCAACAGGTAGAGATACAGGCTTCCCAGTACTAAAAAGTTGCATATGGCTCTTGCACTCATAAGCTTACCCAGCACCTCTGGCGCTTCATCTGTCGAGAGCCATTGCAAGCTCAGCGAATTGTGGAGCGTTTCGAGATAGTGAAAGCCAATCGACATGATGACGGTGCTGAAATATAGCCACATGGCGGTGGGGTAGAACGCGGTAATCGCAGTGCCGAAACCGAGGAGCAGCAAGGACAGAACGGCAAAGCTCTGCTGACGGATTATCAGCATCACCCATATGGCAGTGAACGCCAGAAAGCCGGGGACTTCCCGCAGGCTCTGCAATATGCCGATTTCCTCGCCGCTGAAAGATGCCCGTTCAACAACAAAATTATTCAGCATGACTTGCCAGGTTGCGAATGCGATGGTGTTGCCTATGGCCAAGAGGTAGAGAAAAGTCTTCCGGTCTTGCAGTGCTGCGCTCAGGGCTGTTGCTTTCATAGTTGCTCTACCGAATTGGAACGTGGGTGTCCGGCTGGACAACCCGACTGAGACGCAAGGCGCGCTAGCGCCGTGGTCAACCGGATTATATCATCTCGCCTTATGTCTGCGCTTGAGATCTATGCTGGCCCGAAAGCCAAAAGCCGAATCAAAGAGAACGGGCTCGATCCTGCTCAGTTTTCCCTGTTGGTGGGCGCTTCGGGAGGCCCAAAATGGTTCGTGCTGTATGGCCTGGACCGCTTCCTGTTCGGTGACTATTTCGCCGCCAGGGAAAAGCCTCTGATGACGCTCGGCTCATCCGCAGGGGCCTGGCGTTTAAGCTGTCTTGGTACCGCGACCCCACTGCGGGCAATAGACGAACTGGCTGCCCGTTATAGCCGGGAGACTTACTCTGCCAAGCCGACCGTTGCGGAAATTACGGAAAAAATGCATTCGATGTTAGCGGCGGCGCTGGGATCTTCCGGTGCGGCCGAGATTGCAGCGAATCAGCTGATTCAGACTCATATCGTGGCAGACCGCTGCAAAGGTTTGGCAGGTTCTGAATCCGCCAGCCTGCAGAAACTGTCGCTGGCGGGAAGTGCGATTGCGAACGTGTTCAGCAGGCGCTCGCTCTCGTGGTTCTTTCAGCGAACGATTTTTACCACCATGCGAGCAAGTGGGCAGAGTCCGTTTGCATCCTTGACGGATCTGGATACCGCCATAGTCCCTTTAACCGAGGACAATGTCCCTGAAGCCATGTTAGCCAGTGGGTCTATCCCTTTTTTGCTGGAGGGGGTAAGGAATGTCAAGGGAGCGCCCGAGGGTCTCTACTGGGACGGCGGCATCACTGACTATCATTTTGATCTGCCATTTCACGCAATTGACGGCCTTGTTCTCTATCCACATTTCAGCCCTGTTATCACGCCCGGGTGGTTTGACAAAAAGCTGTTCTGGCGACAGCCTTCATCAAAGCATTTCGACAATGTCGTGTTACTGACTCCCAGTGCTGAATTCACTGCCCGTCTGCCGGGTGGCAAGATCCCCGACCGGAATGACTTCCAGCGGTACAGTGAAAGCGAAAGGCTGGCAAACTGGCGCCGGGTGCTGGATTACAGCCACGAACTGGCACTGGAATTTGCTCAAGGGGTTGAAGATCCGGATCGTTTGATGATCAGGGATTTTTCCGACCGGCCTGTCTAGTCGGGCAGAGCGACCCAACGCGGCAGGCGATGGCTCAGCCATCTGTGTCGAATAGGGTTCGGCTAACCGTGCCCGGCCTTGAAGAAGTCGGGCAAAAGATCGATAACATGCCTGTTAACCTCGCAATCATCGGAACGCTATGGCCAAAGTTAAAAAATTGCGAACAGTTTGTTGTATTCTGCTCCTTTCTGTTCTGCTCACGGCATGTGTCAGCACTGCTGCAGGCGCTGTTGTTTCGGTCGTGGCGGAAGTGGCGACCCTGCCTTTCAAGATTCTTGGGCTTGCGGTGGACGCCCTCATCCCCTGATGGGCAGACCGAACAGGCAAAAGGTTCAGATATCATGAGTTTTAACCCTGAAGATTACGACATTCCCGAGAGCTACCGTCATTGGGAGGGAGACGCGGCAGAGGACTATATCGGGCCGTTCTTTTTCTACATGGACGGAGAGCACCCGCGAACGGCGTTCAGAGTTCAGGCCCGCCACTGCAATGCGCATCAGACGGTGCACGGTGGTGTGCTGATGTCTTTCGCGGACTACACGCTGTGTCTCGGTGCGAACGGAGGCTCTGAGTCGGAGAGTGTTGTGACCGTGAGCTGCAACAATGAGTTCATCGCGCCTGCCAGTGAGGGAGCACTGATCACGGGAGAGGCGGAGACCATTCGGCGCGGTCGCAATATGGTATTCATGCGCTGTCTGCTTCGGGCCGGTGACCAAATCGTGCTGACCAGCAGCGCGGTCATAAAACGCCTGGGCAAGAAGTAGCTATTCTGCCCGTTCAGCGCTGAGTCAGTGCGTGAAACAGCTCTGAAAAAGAGTCAAACAGGAAGGCCGGTTGCTCAGATTCCAGTTCTTCGCGGCCACCGTAGCCCCAGAGTACGCCGGCGCTCTGAAGTCGATTTTCATGAGCGGCCTGCAGGTCAATTGCGCGATCCCCTATCATCAGCGCGTCCGAATCAATGGTGCCGCTTTGCAGCAGATCCCTGAGTTGTTCCGATTTTGTTTCCGTTGCAAGGGGGCCGCTGATGAAGTCAAAGAAGCGGACTATTTCGAATAGCTCCAGAATTTTAAGGGCGTTAGGTCTGAGTTTGGAGGTGCATACCCCAAGCCGAAAGCCGAAATTTTTCAGGGCAGCAAGCGTTGCCTTTGCCTCAGGATAGAGGGCGTTTTCCCGGTACCCCAGCTCTGCATAGCGCTCGCGATAACGCGCTGCAAGCGCAGAAACATAGGCCGGATCATCATTGTCACTCAGCAGGGCGAGGATTTGTTCAAGGGGAGGCCCGATGTGCCGTTTTATCTCATGATCGGCCCGGGGTGGCTGATCAAAGGATGTGAGTGCAAAGTTCATGCAGCGAACTACCCCCAGTGCCGGGTCGCTCAGCGTGCCGTCAAGATCAAAGATCAATGTGGTGTAGCGCATGTCTTTTGTTAATCTGCCAGTGAATAGACTTTTTCCGCTGTGCCGAAGAACAAGGCATGCTTTTCGTCTTCAGAAAAACGTAAAGTCATCTTTTTGAAGGCGTTATAAAGTACGTGATAGCTGACGGAAAGCCGGTCGACCGGGAAGTTGCTTTCAAACATGCAGCGTTCAGGGCCGAAACTGTCAATCATATGCAGGTAGTACTGCTCCTGCTCCGCAATAATTTCATCTGAGCTGGGTGGTATCTGAGCCTGATGCCACCGGAAGCCGTTATCCGGCATCGCCAGCCCGCCAAGTTTTACATAGACATTGGGGAGTCTGGCAAGTCTTCGCATATCCTCCTTCCAGCTTTGATAGATGTCTTCTCTGTGGTTGCGGTAGATACCCTCTCCAAGTGGTGTTCCGAAGTGGTCCAGTACGACAACACACTCGGGAACTGCCTGTGCGAGCTCAATGAAGTCTGAGTTTTGGTGATGATAGTGCCAGGTGTCATAGGTGTAACCGAGGCTTCCCAGAAGCCTGAGTCCCTCTCTGAAGGCTGGATCGCGATAGAGTTCTTTGGGCGCCGGGCCCGGGATAAACAAATCTTCCGGCCTGTCATCGCACGCTCCGGCATGCCTAATGCCGCGAAATTTCCCTTTACAAGCCGCTTGGTGCAGCCCGAGTAGTTCGGCAAGTTTCGACTCTTCGAGCCTTAGGTCAGCATGCCCGATGATGCCGGCAACAGTTGCGCGGTCGGCAGTGGCGGCGCTTGTTGAGGCCAGTTCGGAGATGTAACGGGTTTCGCCCAGAGGTCTGAGATACTCCGGTCCCTCGCGCAGATAAAATGCTCCGCATTCCATGAATACTGTCTGGACCACATTGTGTCCGCTGCCGGTGTCAGACCAGAGTTCGTCCAGCAAATAATCACTGCCAAAACGCCTTTTCCACAGATGATGATGGGGGTCAATGATAGGTCGATCAGGGTCGATGATTTCTTCTTTGACCTGATTTAACCAGTAATTGCTGCCCGGTGTCGGATGCGCCATATCAAGGCTCCTCACGAATGTGTCGCACGCGTCTTTGACCCACTGTCTGCGCTGTGGATACCGGATGCTTTGCTAGTGTAGTATGCAGTCTGCATTGACTTCGATAGTGTTTCAACTTGTCAACTCTGCTCACAGAGCATCAAGAACGCTCAATCGTGATCATGCCAGCGGCGCGGGCAGCGCGGGGCCAGACAGCTGGCAGGCGGGCCGCATGCACCCCAAGGACGGGTGCGGCGCCGACAACACAATAACAACAAGTCTCATTTCTGCAGCAGGAGCCGCGCATGAGTATCACCGCCACCGTTATCATTCTCTATCTGGGGTTCTTTGCTGCATTCGGCATCTATCTAAATCGCAATAACAGTACTGCAAGTGACTGGGCGATCGGGGGTGGCAGCCTCGGTATTTTCATGCTGGCCGCGGGTGTGGCAGGCACTCGCATTGGCGGTGCCGGGACCTATGGGGTCGCAGGCGATGTGATCAGCGAGGGCCTGGGTCATCTCTGGTACGGAGTAAACTCGTTCGCAGCACTTTTTTTGGTGGGCCTGTTTTTTGCGATTCCCTATCGCCGTCTTCAGGTTGTCAGTGTGGGTCAGGTCTTCGACTACCGGTTTGGTTCCTATCGGTGCCAATGGCTGACCAGCCTTTGCGTGCAGGCTGAGTATCTGGTCGTGAACATTATCGAGCCCTATGTCATTGGCTCAATTATCAGCGGTGTGACCGGCCTGCCGTTCGTTGTAGGGGTTGCCATCGGAGGCTTCCTGATTGTGACGTTCACAGTGACAGGGGGGCTTAAAGGCACCGCTATTGCCAACGTCGTCCATTGTTCTGTGATCATTCTCGGCTTACTGCTGGTTGGCACAATAGCCATGAATAACCTTGGAGGCTGGGAAGCCGTGACGACACTGGCTGACGGCATGCTGGCTGACGCGGGTAAAGAGCAGTCGAGTTGGTGGAGCTTCACCGGCATTGGTTGGGCGACCATTATTGCCCTTTTTATCTCTGCGACGATTCACACTCCGGCTGCGTCGGTGTACGCCAATTACGCGAGTTCGGCCGCCAAGCAGGACTACCTGATTCCCGGGTTCTTTCTGGCCGGAATCATTGCTGCCTTGATGCCTCTGGTGGCTGGTTTTATCGGTATTCTGACTATGGCGACATACGGGTCTGAAAGCGGCCTGACCAGCTATCTGAATATCGCGCAGCTGGCCATGGACACCGGGCCGATTCTCGGTGGCATTGCTCTGGCGGCGGTGTTGGCGGCGGTCATTTCGTCCGGCGCGCCGATTCTGCTGGCCAGCGCTACCATGTTTGTGAATGACTGGATTCCTGCAGCCAAAGAATATGACTCCGACCGCAAGCTGCGCGCCTACAAAATAGTGACGGTGCTTTACGGTACTGCAGCGGCAGTGATCGCCTGGCTGGGAAATATCAGCTCGGTTCTGCAACTGCTGCTGTTGGGCTTTGCGATGGTTGTGCCCCCGGCTATCGCGGTCGGGTATGTGTTTTACTGGCGGCGGACAACTGAGCAGGGCGTGTTCTGGGGTATGGCGACCGGGTTTGCAGGTGGATTGGTGATGTGGTTGTTCAACACGCTGTTCGGCGGGGCGGAAAATGCCACAGCCGGCGGGTTTGCGCAGGCATGGTATGAACTGATCACCTTTCTTGGTGAATGGCGGGATCCCTCATTTCTGACCCTGATGCTGCCTTTGATAGTGATCCCGGTCGTAAGCCTGATGGGATCCAGACCAGACGGTGATGAAGAGAGAGCTGAGTCTTTCTATGTCAGGCTGGGAAGCATCAAGCGAAACTTCGACTGGGCCTGAGTTTTTTCCGTCAGCTGCCTGCCTGAATCAGAAACGGTCCCGGGGTCGCATAGCTTTTCTCCAGCAGTGTGCAGAAGTCTTCAGCCGACTGCGCTTTGGCCCCGGGTACGCCGAACCCCTTGGCAAGATCTACCCAGTCGATTTCCGGATTGCCGATGTCGAACAGGCTGTTGGCAATGTCGCCCGGATTCTCTACGCCCAGTCTCGCGTACTCTACGTTAAGAATGTTGTAGGAATTGTTGGCGAATATTACGGTGGTGACATTCTGCTGTTCTCTGGCCTGAGTCCAGAGGCACTGAATGGTGTAAGCGGCCCCGCCATCTCCCAGCAAGGCCAGCACCGGTCGGTCGGGGCAGGCCAGCGCCGCGCCCGTTGCACAGGGCCCTCCCTGACCAATGGCGCCCCCCGTAAGACTGAGCCAGCTGTTGGGAGCCGTGTTCTGACAAAAAGGATAGGCAGCGTTTCCGCCACCGGAATCAGTGCAGACGATGACGTCTTCCGGCATGGTGGCGGCAATAGCCTGAACCGTCGATTTGTTGTTCAGTTCTCCCGTGGGTTTACCGATGTCTGCTTTCTGAAAACGCGTAACTTCTGATTGCATCGCGCCGAGGCGTTCGGCCACCCGCTGAAGCGCCTCAAAGGAATCTTCTTCAATGAAGGACAGCCGGGACACTTTGCAACCCTCCGGCACCATCTGTCCGGGAATTCCACGGTAGGCGAAAAATGAAGCCGGAATTTCGCCGCCCACCAGAATGAGGTGCTCGGTGCCTTTCAGAGCGGCCAGTATTTGTTCCGGAAAATAAGGCAGTCTTTCAACGGAAACCCGGCCCGGCCCGCCATCAACGCGGGCGGGGAAGGTGCCATTCAGCAAGCGGCATCCGGTCTTGCTCGCGATCCGGCTGGCAACCTCCATAGCCGCCTGCTCGGCGCCCTGATTTTCCAGAAGCAGCGCCGTTTTTCCTCCCTTGGACAGGATATTGGCAACCTCTATGACGGCGGTTTCATTCACCGTGGCGCGGACGGGTTCCGGGTTGGGACTGACGGGGCCGTGACTGTCTCCCCAGGCGGCGTCTGCTCCCATGATCAATGTTGCGATCTGTCCGGTGGTACCCGCGCTTTGTCGAAGCGAGGCGGTGTAAGCATCTGCGCCATCCTGTGCAAGGGTTTCCGACGTTGAGCAAGATTTTATCCAGCAGGAGAAATTCCGCGCCAGAGTGTCAATGTCAGAGGTGAGCGGCGCATCAAAGCCCACGTGATAATTAGGATGATTGCCAATAATGTTGATCATTGGTGCATTGCCCCGGCGCGCATTGTGCAAGTTGGCAATACCATTGGCCATGCCGGGACCGAGATGGAGCAGCGTTGCCGCCGGTTTTCCGGTCATTCGGCCGACGCCGTCGGCAGCACCAGTGCAGACACCTTCGAACAGGGCCAGTACCGATTTCATTCTCGGTACCGCATCCAGAGCCTGAACCAGATGCATTTCCGAGGTGCCGGGGTTAGCTATACAAAATTCTACGCCGCAGTCGGCGAGCGTATTGATCAGTGCGGTGGCGCCGTTCATTCTGACATCCTGATTGCTAGTGTTGTTGCGATGTGGACCTCAATCATAGCATCAAGTTCGCCTTAGCGTAGGGCCACCGGCACGGATATGACACTATGGACAAATCTGTTGGTGTGGTGGATGGTCAGTGAAACCGCTCCGGAACTCCCGCTTAATCCGGTTTGGCACTGCCTCCGTAGAGAATTTCAGGTACACTCCCCCGATCGTCACAGTGAAAATTTTGGAGATTCATATGAAGGCTCATGCATTCGCTGCTGTTCTCACCGGGCTGCTTTCCACAGGCCAGGTGCTGGCACAGGGCACGTATTCACCGGAGCGTACTCAATGGGGCCAACCCGATCTTCAGGGAGTCTGGAATTTCAGCTCAGTGATTCCTCTTGAGCGCCCGGCATTTTTTGGTGACAAGACTGAGTTAACGCCGCAGGAAATTGAGGCCTTCAAAGCGCAGACTGAATTGGGTCTCGAGGCGCTGAATAATCAGGGTGTCGGGGGATATAACACCTTCTGGACTGAGATGGGCAACGGGGATGATAACCGGACCGCCAGGCTGGTCTATCCTGCGAACGGTAAGCTTCCGGCAACTGTTGAAGGTGTGCCTGTGCAGGTTGGCGGTTTGGGGCCTGATGAACCCGGCGAGCGCCCGGTTCGCATGGTGGTCGGCGGTATCGCCAAAAATGGGCCGGAGGACAGAGGTCTCTCCGAGCGATGCATCGTCGGCTTCAATTCGGGGCCTCCATTTGAGCCAAACCTCTATAACAACAATGTTCAGCTTATCCAGGGCAAGGACACCGCCGTGATCATGACCGAAATGATTCACGACGCGCGGATTGTTCCGCTGGATAACCGCCCCGGTCTTGATGACGATATCAGGCTCTGGACAGGCGATTCGCGCGGCTACTGGGAAGGGGATACGCTGGTGATTGAGACCAAAAATTTCAATAGCCTGACCCAGAGTTTCAGCGTCTACGGATCTGCCGAAAACAAAGTGCTGACCGAGCGATTCACGCGAACAGGGCCGTTTACCATGGAATACGAGTACACGCTGGAAGACCCTTCGACCTTTACCGATAAAATTCAGGTGATGACTGTGATGTCTAAAGTGGATGGGCAGCTGTATGAATATGCCTGTCATGAAGGCAATTACGGTATGGTCAATATTCTTCGTGGCGAGCGCATGGCGGAAGCGCGCGGAAGCTAAGCAGGCCAAAGTGGTTTCGATGGCCCGGGCAAGCGTCATCATCCAGCCACAAAAAGGCCGGCGACAGTCGGCTTTTTTGTGCGTCTGTCCGGGCTGACCGGAGCACAACCGGGTGCTGTCTTGATCTAATTGCCTCCTCTGATACGATGACGTCTTCCCTGTTCTCCGACGTATCTAGTGGGTACTTCAGAAGTAATGAAACCAGTGGGTTTTCTGACTCTAATCAGCATCCGCCGATGGCTTACCCTGACCACGTTCCTGTTGCTCACATTCAGCGGTACTGTTCTCGCCCAGCTGCCGCCTCCTGATCAGTCTGAAACGGCAATACCCGCTGATCTGAATGGCCTGCACTTCTACCTGATCACGGTGGATGTGGGGAACAACGTCTGGGACAATTTCGGGCACACTGCGCTTCGTCTTTATGACGAAAATACAAACACCGATCTGGTATTCAACTGGGGGGTGTTTGACATCAGTGGCGGCGTGGTCGACTTCTCCTACAATTTTTTTAAAGGCGTGATGAACTATCGTCTTGCGACCAGCTTGCCAAGCCGTGAATTCGATGTCTATCGCGCCCAGGGCAGAACGGTTTGGCAGGATCGCATCAATCTGACCAATCCGCAGAAAGAAAAACTTTACCGCCGGTTGATGTGGAATCTGCAGGCAGAAAATCTCACCTATGAATACCATTATTTCTTTGATAACTGCACAACTCGCGTCCGTGACTATCTGGATGAGGCTCTTGGCGGGGCTATCTCTGCTCAATACAGCGGCGTCACGGGAAAGACGTTCCGCCATCACATACGGGAGCACTACGCTTCACTTTCATTGATCGGCTTTTCGCTGGACGTGCTGATGAACAGCAATATCGACCGGCAGGTGAGCGAATGGGAGGACATGTTTCTACCCCTGAGTTTTCGCCAACGTCTGCAGGCGATGAGTTCTGATGTGGGCGGCGCTGAGCAAGTCCTGCCGCTGCTGTCAGACCATCAGCAGATTATGGAATTTTCGCCACCTACCGTTCAGCAGAGTGGATATCGGATCGCGTCGGTGGGATTGCTGGTGCCTGTGTTGGTTCTGCTGGTTATGCTGAAGCGGATACCCATGTCCTACTTTGCGACGCATGCGCGCATCAGTCTCAGAGCTGCCGGACTGAACTTCCGCTTGCTGGGGGTAGTGGGTGTGGTTACGGCTTTATTCAGCGGTGTCCTGGGTTTGCTGATGTTGGGCAGCTGGTTTGTCTCGGACCACATTGATACGCACCACAACTTCAATCTGCTCCTGTTCTGGCCTACCGATTTGCTGGGCATAGTAATCGCACTTCGATGGTTGCTATTCCGTCGTCCCTGGCCAATGAGTCATAACAGTGCGCCTTTTATCAACAATTATCTGCTGGCTCATGTACTTGCCATGCTTGCCTATGGCGCTGCCGCCTTTTTCGAATTGACTGATCAGGTTATTGTCGACCTGGCGGTAAATGTAGTGCCCGGGTTATTGCTCTTTACCCTACTGATCTGGCTGGTGGGTTTCGAACCTGCCAGATCCAAGAACATGTTCTTGTAATTACGGAGGCCGGTCTTGATGGATGAAGCAGACAAGTTATGTATTAGCCCAAGGGCGGAGAAGGCCGCGAGTCTTGAAGAGTTCGCTCAGAAAATTGCTGACTCGGCGGCACGTTTGCCCCAGATCGAAGATGGAACCCCTGAGCAAATTCGTGCCTGGCGCAAAGAGCGGGGCAATCCCTTTGCGCCTTCGCCGAGGTTGATGCACAAGACTCAAGATCTCATGATTCCCTTGAGCCGTGGACAAGTGAAGGTTCGGCATTACATTCCCGAAAATGCGGCGCTGGCCAGTGCTGCGTGCTGTATTTATTTCCACGGTGGGGGCTTTGTGCTCGGCGATGTCGATGAATACGACACGCTCACCCAGCATCTGGCTGCGAACAGTGGTTGTCATGTCCTGTCGGTGGACTACGAGCTGGCTCCTGCCAGCAAGGTAAAACAAATCCATCAGGACGGTCTTGAGGTCTATCGCTGGGTTCGCGAACACGGGACTGATCTCGGAATTGACCCGGACCGGATTGCGCTGGCCGGAGACAGCGCCGGTGGCAATCTTACCGCAGCCGTGACGCTGGCGTGTAAAAGGGAGGGTGTCCCGCAACCCCGGTTCCAGGTGCTGATTTATCCGTCCGTCGATCCAGCAATGGAGTTCCAGTCAGTGGAAGAATTTGCTGAAGGGTATTTTTTGACTAAAGCAGGAATGAGCTGGTTCCGGGGGCATTATCTGGAATCGCCGGATCAGGCTCTGGATCCTGAATTGAGGTTTCTGAGCCAGGATCTGGTTGGTCTGGCACCTGCGATGGTGATCACTGCCGGCTTCGATCCTCTCAGAGACGAAGGGCAGGCCTATGCGGACAAACTCAAAGAGAGTCATGTTCGGGTAGAGCACATTTGCTACACCGATCAGATTCATGCATTTCTGTCATTCGCTGGAGGTATCCGGGCAGGGGATGATGCCCTGCGTCGAATCGGAGCTGCCTTGCAGACCGAATTGGCCTGATTCGGAGCCGAAAAAAAGGCCGAGCCTTTCGACTCGACCGATCTTCCGTAACGGCTGGACTGAAGCTTTTGTGCTGTCAGTCTATGTCTTTGACAATCAGGGGTCGACGATTTCAACCCGACGGTTGCGCTGGTAGGCGGCATCGCCGGTAGAGCGATCTGCCGGACGCTCTTCGCCATAACTGACAACCTCGATCTGATTGCGTGCAGCGCCGTTTACAATCAGATAGTTCAGAATGCCGTTGGCCCGTCGCTCGCCAAGAGCCAGGTTATATTCGCGGGTTCCCCGCTCGTCAGCATGACCTTCCAGGCGGACTCGCTTGCTAGGATTGGCGGCAAGGTCGCGTGCATGGTAGGTCAGCACATCGCGGTCTGATCCGCGGAATTCGGAAACGTCAAAATCGAAATAGAAGATCCGGGTTGCCAGCGCAGACCGGCGTGCTCTCTCCTCTGCCGCGGCCGCAGCGGCCTCGGCGGCGCTCTGGCCGCTTTCGCTTGAACTGTTGGTGGTCTGCTCAGTCTGGCTGCTGTCTGCAGCGGCGTCTTCGCTGGTCGAGCTACAGGCTGCAAGCCCGCCGAGCGCAAAGATAACTAAGGCCAATTTTGTCAGTTGAGTTATTTTCATGGCGACTCCAGAGATCAGAAGACCCGATTTAAAAAACCGAGCTATTACAGTGCGTTAACGAGTGGGCGAAGAATACTGCATTTAATCGCGCAAATCTATTGGCCGCAAGCATTTTTCATCGTTCTCAGCAGGAATCTTTGTCCTGACGCTCTGTCGTTTCCGTACCGCAGATATTCGTCGAACGATCGTTCGGTTTTTGTTTCACTCCGCGGTCGGTGGTGGTACCCTTCCGACCCTGTGTTGGCGTGGTTTCAGTGTTGCCAATTTACACCGCAACAAGCACTGTAGTCCCCCCGCGCTGCCAATGACTCAAAAATTCCTGGTTTTAGGAGAAACGACGTGAATGCTGACTTTACAGCTGAAGAACTGGCTTTTCAGGAAGAAGTTCGGGAGTTCCTGCAAAACGAATTCCCTGCTGATCTCAAGGCGAAGGTAGACGCCAGTGTCCGCTTGGACAAGGATGACATGGTCCGCTGGCAAAAGATTCTGTTCAAAAAAGGCTGGGCAGCACCAACCTGGCCGGTTGAATACGGTGGCACGGGCTGGAGTCACACCAAAACCCACATCTTTGCGACCGAAATGGGGCTTTACGGGGCACCGGAACCGATTCCATTCGGGATGAAAATGGTAGCGCCCGTCATCATGGCCTACGGCAGTGAAGAGCAGAAGCAGCGATTCCTACCCGACATTCTGGAAAGTAACGTCTGGTGGTGCCAGGGATACTCCGAGCCTAACGCTGGATCCGATCTTGCGTCACTGAAGACTGCAGCGGTCCGCGAGGGAGATGAATATGTCGTCAACGGCAGCAAAACCTGGAATACGCTCGGCCAGTACGCGGACTGGATCTTTTGTCTGGTCCGGACGGACAACACCGTCAAAAAACAGGAAGGGATCAGTTTTCTGCTTATTGACATGAAAACGCCCGGCATCACGATCAAGCCAATCGTGCTTCTTGACGGTTTTCCGGAGGTCAATGAAGTTTTCTTCGATAACGTACGGGTTCCGGCAGAAAATCTGATCGGCGAGGAAAACAAAGGATGGACCTATGCCAAGGTGCTGCTTACCCACGAGCGTACCAACATAGCAGGGGTTCCCCGAGGCAAGCGCCGGCTGAAAGCGCTCAAGCGCATTGCAGGAGAGACAGAAGATGGCTTTGGCGCGAGCATGCTGGAAAATGCCTCGTTCAAGCAGCGGCTTGCCGAAATTGAAATTGAGTTGCAGGCTCTTGAGTACTCTGAACTTCGAACGCTGGCCGCGTTGAGTGTGGGCAAAGCCCCGGGACCTGAATCTTCGATTCTGAAGATAGTCGGCACTGAACTGGCACAGAAGATGGATGAAATGTTCGTCGAGCTGGCAGGTTATAACTGTCTCCCGTTCGTGCCCGAGCAGTTCGAACCCGGGTTTGATGGCGATGCGATTGGTCCGGGCGATTCCGCGTCAGCAGCACTGACCTATTTCAATAATCGCAAGCTCTCGATCTTTGGTGGTTCGAATGAAATTCAGCGCAATATCATCACCAAAGCGGTACTGGGCCTGTAAATAACTGATTAAGCGGAAGGGGCGGTCACAGGATCGCCAATAGCAGAGGTTTTTAACGTGGATTTTTCTTATACAGAAGTACAACAGATGCTGCAGGACTCAGTGCAGAAATTTGTTCAGAAGAGCTATGACTTCGACACGCGCAATAAAATAATCGGCTCTGAAACAGGTTATAGCGCGGACAACTGGCAGTTGTTTGCGGAGCTGGGGTGGCTTGCGGTGCCATTCTCCGAGGAAGATGGCGGGCTCGGAGGGTCTGCCGTCGACCTGATGGTGATCATGGAGGAGTTTGGTAAAGCCAATCTTGTCGAACCCTATACGGCCACCGCAGTACTGGGTGGATCGCTCGTTGCGAACCTGGCCACCGGTGAGCAGAAAGAAACACTGCTCGGAGGCATTATTGGCGGCGAGCTGCAGATCGCACCGGCACTGGCCGAGCCGAATGGTCGTTACAATCCAGCCAGTGTGGCGACTACGGCCACTGCTGACGGAGATCAGATCATACTCAACGGCACGAAAATCGCTGTTGAAAACGGCCCGAATGCGAACACTCTGCTGGTGAGCGCCCGCGAGTCGGGGGAAATTCGGGACGTCGAAGGCATCTCTGTGTTCGCAGTTGAAGCAGGATCGCCCGGCGTGAAGATCAGGAAATATCGCACAGTAGACGGTAAGCAGGCGGCTGAAGTCACCCTTGATCATGTTTCAGTCGCGGCGAGCAATCGGTTGGGCGACGCAGGTGCTGCATTGCCGGGAATTGAATCCGCGCTGAACCGCTCAATCGTTGCAGTCAGTGCTGAAGCGGTAGGGGCCCTTGAAGTGCTGCTGCAGAAAACAGTTGAATACAGCAAAACCCGTAAGCAGTTCGGCACCGCTATCGGTACTTTTCAGGCCCTGCAGCATCGGATGGCTGACATGTTTATTCAGTGCCAGCTGGCCCGTTCAATCGTGATCATGGCGGCGATGTCTCTGGACAGTGATGATTCTTCCGTTGAGAAGGCCAAGGCCGTGGCTGCTGCTAAAAGCCGTGTCGGGAAAGCCATAAAAAGCGTTGGTCAGGAAGCGATACAGATTCACGGCGGTATTGCCATGACTGAGGAGCTTGATGTGGGTCATCTGTTCAAGCGCGTAACCGCCCTGGATCTCGCCTACGGCGACGGTGATTATCATACTCAGCGCTTTGCCGCGCTCTAAACCCCCCACGTCCGATGAGTGAGCTCGTCTTTGTCCGCCATGGGCAAGCCTCGTTCGGCGCAGCCTCCTACGATGCGCTGAGCGAGCGCGGCTTCGAGCAGGTACGTGAGCTCGCCAGGCACTGGCTGGAAATGGGAGAGTCTTTTCAGGCTATCTACTCAGGGACTCTGCAGCGACAAAGAGAAACGGCCGCCGAACTGGCTCCAGTGGTCAAGGATCAGGCCGCGCCGCAGCGCCTGAAGTCTCTTAATGAATACCATGGCGACCCGCTGATCCACATCTATCTGCGCGACCACGCCGAGCGGGAGGGTGTCGCGCCTCCTGACGGGTGGCCGATCAAGGACAACAGAACTTTTCAATCGGTCCTGGAAGCCGCCTCCGCCTGCTGGATCCGGGATGAACTTGAGCCTCAGGACTGCGATCAGGGATTCGAATACTGGCGAGACTTCAAGCAGCGGGTCTATGGGGCAGTAGATCAGATTATGGCAGCACACAGCGGTGGCAGCAGGGTTCTGGTGTCAACCTCCGGTGGCGTGATCGCCACAGCGCTGCAGCGGGTGCTCGGATTTTCCGATCAGCAGGTGATTGCAACCAACTGGATGGTGCACAACAGTTCCGTTACCAAGGTGCGCTACGGGGGTGGCAGAATCTCCCTGAGCCAATTCAACAGCCTGCCTCATTTAGAGCGCCAGGATAAGCAACATCTGATAACCTACCGCTAAACATCCGCCAACAATAAGGAAAATAAAAATTGTCTAGTGTGGACCTGATTGACCGAGCCGGTGACATTCGTGCCGGCGAAGAACTTGATACTGACCGGCTGCGCGATTATCTGGAACCGATACTCGGACCCGTGGCAAAGACTCTGGAAGTCACTCAGTTCCCTGGCGGGCACTCAAATCTGACGTATCTGTTATCTGCCGGCAGTCAGCGGTGGGTACTGCGACGTCCGCCGTTTGGCAGCAAGGTGAAATCCGCCCATGACATGTCCAGAGAGTATCGGATTCTTTCGGCTCTGAAAGATGTGTTTGCCTTCGGTCCTGTGCCGGAACATTTCTGCGATGATCATGAGATTATTGGCTGTGATTTTTATCTGATGAACTGCATTGAGGGCCTGGTGATTCGTCGCGAGTATCCTGCCGGCCTTCAGTTAAGTCCGACTCAGATACGACAGCAGTTGTTGAATTTTTTTGACGTGCTTGCGGATCTCCATTCGGTGGATCTGGTAGCCGCCGGCCTGGACAGCTTCGGGCGGCCAGAGGGTTATGTGCGTCGTCAGGTTGAAGGCTGGTGTCGCCGCTGGGCCGACTCTGCAACGCCGGATACGGTTGACGTTGACGCCACCATGCAGTGGCTGCACGACAACATGCCTGCCGAAAGTGGCAAGGCCAGCGTGATTCACAATGATTACAAGCTGGATAATGTGATCTTCAGCGCCGACAACCCGCTTGAGGTTATCGGCGTGCTGGATTGGGAAATGGCTACCGTCGGAGATCCTCTGATGGATTTGGGCTGTACCCTGGGCTACTGGGTGCAGGTTTCTGATCCGGATTTCTTCCGGGAGTCGCGTACCATGCCATCAGACATCGAAGGCGCGCCTACGCGGCGGGAAATTATCCAGAGATTTCAGGAAAAAACCGGCCTCTCTGTCGACAATTTTCCGTTCTATTTCTGCTTCGGCCTGTTCCGTTTGTGTGTGATCGGCCAGCAGATTTACTATCGCTACTATCACGGGCACACCAAAGATGAGCGTTTTGCGGGGTTTCTTAAGAAAGCATTCGTGCTCCAGCAGATGTGTGAACTGATTATCAAAGGTGAGGTGACAGACTGATGGGTGTCTCAATTAACGAGTTATTTAACGTGACCGGTAAGGTGGCGGTCGTTACCGGAGGGTCGCGGGGCATCGGTCGGATGATCGCCGAGGCGTATGTTGAAAACGGCGTGAAGACCTACATCACTGCTCGAAAAGAGGCGGCCTGTCAGCAAACGGCGGATGAACTGAACCAAAAAGGAGAGTGTGTTGCGCTGCCTGTGGATCTCTCCACGTCGGAGGGCAGAGCACAGTTTGTCTCCGAAATGAAAGCCCGGGAAAAGAAACTCGATATTCTGGTTAACAACGCCGGCGCTGCCTGGGGTGCTCCTTTTGAGGAATACCCAGACGAAGGTTATGACAAAGTCATGGATATCAACGTAAAAGCCATTTTTATGCTGACCCGTGACCTGCTGCCTTTGCTGGAAGAAGGCGCCAGTCCGGAGAACCCCAGTCGAGTGATCAATATCGGTTCCATAGACGGTCTGCGCGTTTCCACTACGGACAACTTCGCTTACGGGGCCAGTAAGGCGGCGGTGCACTTCCTGACAAAGAATCTGGCAGTGCGCCTGGCGAGTAAGGGGCTGACCGTGAACGCCATTGCGCCCGGCCCGTTTGAGAGCAAAATGATGGACCATATGCTTTCGCAGTTCAGAGATAAAATCGAAGCGGAAAATCCTCTGGGACGGATTGGCAACCCCTCAGATATGGGGGGATTGGCCGTCTATCTGGCCTCGCCGGCGACCAGCTACATGACAGGTCAGGTGATCGCGCTGGACGGTGGACGGCATCTGGGTGCCAGACAAGACTAATTCCGCTGAAACCTTCCCAATGATCTCGGCTTGGTGCTACTGTAATCCCTGGACTTAGCGGAAACCTCCCACTGTTGGTTGGCAGACTATCGTGAGCGACAATTCTTTACCTACCGTTCCCCGTACCATTGTTGCCGCTATGGCGTTCGCCAGCGGCTTCTGCATCATGACAGTGGAAATGCTGGGTGCGCGTATCCTCTCGCCATATTTTGGCGGGAGCCTCTCTGTATGGGGCAGCATCATCACAATCTTTATGTTAGCGCTGGCGCTGGGGTATTTGTGGGGTGGCAAACTGTCCGCGCGCAAACCCAGCGCAATAACCTTTGCCGGATTTTTCATCGGGGCGGCGGTCTTCTCCATTCCTATTATTGTTTTCTCAGATGCGATTATGGAACCAATTTTTATGGCGCTGGAGGACCCTCGTTATGGTTCTTTGTTTGCTGCCATATTCCTGTTCTTTATTCCGACGAGTATCCTCGGCATGATTTCGCCTTACGCGGTTCGGCTCATGGTGCAGAATGAAGCGCACAGCGGGCAGATGGCGGGTTTACTCTACTTTATTTCTACGCTGGGAAGCGCAGCCGGAACTCTCGGGACCAGTTTTTATTTCGTGCTCTGGTTCGAGGTCAATCAAATTTTATGGGGTGCTATCTTTACTCTTCTGCTTGCTGGTCTGGTGATACTTGCGGCGCATTATTTCGGGAAGGATAAGAGTGCAACGCATGCCGAGGCAGTCAATCGTGCGTAAATCAGTGCTGTTTGTGTCTGCGATAAGCGCGCTGTTAAGCAGTGTGCTGGCCGGCGTTGTCGCCGCAGAAACTATTCATGAGGAGCGCTCCAAATATCGGGATATCACTGTCACTGAGGTTGGAAACAGGCGCTGCCTGCTATTTAACGTGCATCGGGGTGATCGTAATCAGACCTGTGTTCTGGTCAATGACAAGCAGCGGCTCGTGTTTGACTACACCCGCATGAGTTTTGCGGGTCTGTTGCTCAATGATCGCCCTGAGAGCATTCTGGTGATCGGCCTGGGAGGCGGCTCTATCCCTCTGACCTTCGCTGATCTGTTTCCCGACGCCCGGATTGATGTCGTTGAAATCGATGAGGCCGTAGTCAGTGTTGCGGAGGAATTTTTCTTCTTCGAAGAAACCGAGAATATGACGGTTTACGTCGATGACGGCCGGCCATTTATCAAGCGAGCAGGAATCAGGCGGGAGAAATATGACTACATCGTGCTGGATGCTTTCAGCGGCGATTATATTCCCGAGCACATGCTGACCCGCGAATTTCTGGATGAAGTGCGAAACATCATGCGACCGGAGTCGGTGCTGGTCGCCAATACCTTTTCAACCAGCAGGCTTTACGATCATGAGTCGGTGACCTATCAGCGGGCCTTCGGTGAGTTCTTTAATTTCAAGTTACCCACCACAGGAAACCGGATAATCATTACCCAGCTGGAGCCTTTGCCTCCCAGAAGCCAGCTGGTGGAAAAAGCCCAGTCGTTTGCAGGTCGATTGGAGAAATACGGCGTCCCCATCGTCGAGTACCCCTCGAGGCTGTCCACCCGGGTCGATTGGGACATGAGCCGCAGGCAGCTCACCGATCAATACGCTCCGGCTAACCTGCTGCGAGGCAACTGAGGGTCTGCCGCCGCCTTTGATGGCTTTTTGGGGTGCGGGGCCGCTTGATGAGTCGGGGTCACTGAATTCAACAATGGTGCCCGGCACCTGGCGGCACGGTCGTCGTGACGCTAAGAAAAATCCCGCATCATGTTTCGAGCGATAATGACCTGCTGAATCTGGCTGGTTCCCTCGTAAAGTCTGAACAAACGCACGTCCCGGTAGAAGCGCTCCACCGCATATTCAGACATATAGCCAGCTCCTCCATGGATCTGAACTGCGCGATCCGCGACGCGGCCGACCATTTCAGTGGCAAACAGCTTGCAGGCAGAAGACTCGGTGCTCACGTTCTCTCCGCTGTCGCGTTTTCTGGCGGTTTCAAGGGTCATGCATTTCGCGGCGTAGGTCTCAGTCTGGGAGTCTGCCAGCATGCCCTGTATCAGCTGTTGTTCAGCAATTGGCTTGCCAAATTGTTTGCGCTGCAGGGCGTATTCAAGTGAGTCGTGAATCAGTCGCTCAGCGACGCCTACGCTTACGCCGGAAATGTGCAGGCGGCCCCGGTCCAGAACTTTCATCGCTGTCACGAAGCCTTCACCTTCTTCTCCGATCAGATTTTCGGCGGGCACCCTGCAGTCCTCAAAAATTACATCACAGGTCATGGAGCCGGCTTGCCCCATTTTTTTGTCTACTGAGCCAAGGGTAATTCCCGGAGTGTCCCGCTCAACGATGAAAGAAGAGATACCCCTCGCTCCCTTATTGTCCGGATCGGTCCGCGCCATCACGTTGAACGTGTGGGCAACCTTGGCATTGGTGATATAGCGCTTGGTTCCATTGAGAACATAATGATCGCCATCCCTGACCGCGGTGGTTTTCAGTGAGGCGGCATCAGAACCGGCTTCCGGTTCCGTGAGACAAAAGCAGGAGATCCATTCGCCGGAGGCGTATTTCGGCAGGTACTTCTGCTTTTGTTCCTCTGTGCCATTAAACACTACTGCTGCAGAGCCGATGCCGTTGTTCGTGCCCATGATGGAGCGAAAAGCGGGGGAGGTTCTTCCCAGGGCGATGGAAACCAGGATTTCCTCTTCCATGGTCAGGCCGAGACCGCCGTACTCTTCCGGAATGGTGAGCCCGAAGAGTCCCAGAGCTTTCATCTCTTCGAGAATGTCGTCAGGTAGCCTGCCTTCGGTAGCCAGACGCTCTTCATTAGGTACAAGTCTCTCCCTGACAAAGCGTTCAATCAGATCGACAAGCTGCTTAATTGTTTCCTGATCCCTGATCATGTAGACCCCCTTTTTTCGGTGCGGCTAAGCTACCACAGCCGCAGGTTTTATGCGACTCTGGCCCCGATTTGCGGGCCTGCGCGCCTATGCTAGAATGCCAGGATATCTGCGCTGCAGCGCACATTCAGGTTACCGCACGAGCGCCCAAGCTTGTGAGGCCCGCTGTACGCAAACGGTACTCAGGTACTTCGTCCTGGGTTATCAATCCCGCCACGCTCATTCGACAAATAAAAAGGGTATGAGATGTCTGAAACTGCCTTAACCGATGCGTTTATCTACGACGGCATCAGAACGCCCTTCGGGCGCCATGCAGGTGCCCTTGCGCCGGTCCGACCAGACGATCTTTTGGCTCATGTCATCAGAACGGTAGTCGAGAAAAACGATTTCCCGAAGGAAGCCTTTGAGGATGTTATTGCCGGTAACACAAACCAGGCCGGTGAAGATTGCCGGAATGTTGGACGCTTCGCCTCGCTTCTTGCAGGGATGCCCGTTGAGGTTGGTGGACTGACGGTCAACCGACTGTGTGCCTCCGGCCTGGCGGCGACCCTGCACGCTGCGAATTCGGTGAAAATACGCGAAGGAGAACTGTTCGTGGCAGGCGGCGTGGAATCTATGAGCCGCGCTCCCCTGGTGTTGTCCAAGGCGCACGGGCCTTATGACCGTGGTCAATCACTGGCAGACAGTACTCTGGGCGCCCGATTTACCAACCCCGCCTTCGCTGCCGGGTTTGGTAATGACACGATGCCGGAAACCGCAGACAACATCGCGTCGGACGTCGAGATTTCCCGGGAAGACAGCGACCGCTTTGCTGCGGCTTCTCAGGCTAAATATGAAGCCGCGCGCGCGGACGGTTTTTTTGAAAATGAAATAGTTGCCATTGATGTACCGCAGGGAAGAAAAAAACCGCCAGTTACCGTCGCGGCGGACGAGCACCCCCGGCCCCAGACCACGCTTGAATCATTGTCCGGACTGCGAACGCTGTTCGATAACGGTGTCGTTACCGCTGGAAATGCTTCGGGGATCAATGACGGAGCTGCCGCACTGATAGTGGGGAGCCGTGAAGCAGGTGAACGCTACGGAGTCAAACCCAGGGCTCGCATCGTGGCGGGCGCGGTCGCCGGTGTCGAGCCGCGGGTGATGGGTTTTGGTCCGGTCTTTGCGATTCAGAAAGCCCTCGGGCGAGCGGGCCTGCAGCTGTCGGATATGGACATTATTGAAATCAATGAAGCCTTCGCCTCTCAGGTGCTTGGCTGTCTTAAGTTGCTTGATGTTGATTTTTCGGATTCACGCGTAAATCCCAATGGCGGTGCCATTGCCGTCGGACATCCTCTTGGTGCTTCTGGTGCGCGGATTGCCCTGACGGCCATGCGGCAGCTGGAACGGAGCGGTGGGCGCTATGCGGCCATCAGTCTGTGTATCGGTATCGGTCAGGGGCTGGCGGCAATTCTGGAACGAGTTGACTGAAATACTTTCATTTAAAAAAGTAAGGAATAAATATGTCGGAAGTTGTGAGTTATCAGCTGAAGGAAAACATTGGTGTCAT
>Ga0255776_10000112_pt1 | contig 82784 bp, 49 predicted proteins | sample 071ome_19_FD_179974 | JGI IMG/M metagenome (GOLD analysis project Ga0255776, IMG submission 179974) | Coastal salt marsh microbial communities from the Groves Creek Marsh, Skidaway Island, Georgia - 071413AT metaG (version 2) | ecosystem: Environmental > Aquatic > Marine > Intertidal zone >...
CGCGTGCGCTATCAACGCGATACTGTACACGAGCATCATATTTTACTCGATTGGCTTACAAGGTAGCTTTTGGTTTGTGGTCTTGGCAAATTTTGTCAACATGATTGTGTGCATGCTCATTGGGTATACCATCGCAGCAACCGTTCCAGGCGAGATTGGACCGGGAGTGGTTCTTCCTGTCTTTTCCACGTTGAATATGCTGGTGAGCGGCTTTTTCGTGCGTTTCGAAACGATACCGGTAATCTGGAAGTGGTTTTATGACTTTTCCTGGATTCAGTGGGGGTGGAGTGCGGTCATGGTGAACGAGTTTGGTGGATCTGTGAGCTTTCGCGATCACTGCACACCCGAAGGACTGGAAGACATGTTCGTTCAACTAAACATCCCGCCAAACCAAGAACGAGCGTTCAGATTCTGGTTGCGAAGTCAGAGCACAGATGGTACAGAGTGCGAACCTATTACAGGTTTTTCCGTTTTAAAAACGTTCGCGCTAGACGGACGTAAACGCTTTCAAAGCGTCGCGTACGCAGCCGCATGGATACCGGTTTGTTTTCTGCTCTTCTATTTGGGCGTGACGTTTGTGAGACATGAGAAGCGTTAAATCGTTTTCAAACTCCAGTGAGATACTATTTGTTATACTTGTTGTTGTTGTTGTTGTTACACACATTACCAATATTTCTAATTCTCAGCAAATCTCTCTCTCTCTTTCTCTCTCTTCTTTTAGCGGCGTGGGCAGTCTTTGCAAAAGCTAGACTTGTCCTTTCTCTCCGGGTGGACGCACTTCGATTTGGCCATTTCGTTTTTAGAGTCGCACCCGACGTCGGCGTTTGCATCATCGGTAATCGCCGTTTGCGCGTGCGCTGGCTTCATGGAGAGAGAGCACGTCGGTGGCGCAGACGCGCGAGAGACAACTTTAGTTCGTTGTTGTTGTTTTTGTTGCTGTTGCGCCTGTTCGTTTAGTATTATTCAAAATGGATAGAACAGGTGTCAGTAATCAGCTCCGATGGCGGCTCTCGCGTTCGCGCGCGAGAGAGAGAAAGGGAGAGAACGAAAAATCCAAGAGAGAAGAAACGACGACGACTCACAGATGCAACGACGCGAACGGTACTTAAAGCAGCGAAAGCCATGGTATTTTTATATATGTCTGCGGGTTTGTGTTCGGGAAGACTTTTTGTGTAGGAAAAGAAGTGCCGTGTCGTTTCGTGGCGGAAAAAAAGCGTCGTTTTGGGAAAACAAAAAGCGCGTTCTCGCGCGTGGGTGTGTGGCTCTCGCACAGAGAAGAGAGACGAGCGAGGCGTGGGGAAGGGGAGAGGAGAGTTTTTTCGCCTCGGAGCAGACAGAACTCGACACACGAACGCGGAAAACGAAAAAAAGCAGGGAAGGAAAAAAAAAAGAAAGACGTGACTTGAAAAGCCCACATAAAAATAAATTTTTAGCGAGCACAACCATGGCTGACGTACAGCACGAGAGAGGTTATCAAAAGCAAGTCGGCGTTAACGTTGGGTAAGTGTTACTATTTAGAATAGAACTTTGTATTTTCCGAGCGGTTAGATCTATCGCGCGTTCGAGCGACGGGGAGGATTCCGACTTCGGACTGCCCCCCGCTTTCAAGATTTCGCTTTAAGTAAGGCGGAAAATGGCGAGTTCCAACGCGAGTTCTAGGGCACGGGGATGCGCGTATCTGTGCATGTTTACTTTTCAACGCGCATAAGTGATGTTGTTACGTGTAGTTGTGCACGAATAATGTCGGATGTGTATTCGCGAGATGTAAATATGGGGCGGTGAAGATGCGCGCGCATGGGAGAAGGAAGCCCTCATTTTTGAAGGCGCAGTGTAGGGCCTTTTAGGATCCCGGGACGCTTTTTTGCACCTTTCCCGCGCTCCTTTCCTCTTTCGCGCGCAATCGTTGGTCGTGAATAGGAGGGGGTGCCTGTTCGTTCGAGAGCTTGGATTGGCTGCCTGGAATTTTCGATTCGTCTGAGAAAGACTCCCTCACACGCGCGATGGTGATGATGGATCTCTCCTCTCTGTTTCTCCCTCTTTTTTTCCTCTTTATTTCTTTTGTACTCACCTCTAACAACCTCTCTTTACGCCAATAATATTACAGTTTCGCCGCGTCTACGAGAAAGAAAGCGCCGGGTAAAGCGGGTACCCGTTACTACAAGAACGTTGGTTTGGGCTTTAAGACTCCGAAGGAGGCCATCGAAGGCAACTACATCGACAAGAAGTGCCCGTTCACTGGTAACGTCTCCATCAGAGGTAGAATCTTGTCCGGCGTCGTCAAGTCTACGAAAATGAACCGCACCATCATCCTCCGCATGGATTACTTGCACTTTATCAAAAAGTACCAGAGATACGAGAAGAGACACTCCAACATCGCCGCGCACATTTCCCCGGCGTTTCGATGCAAGGAAGGCGACAAGGTTGTCGTCGGCCAGTGCAGACCGTTGTCCAAGACGGTTCGATTCAACGTCTTGAAGGTCATTCCGGCGGGTTCGACTTCGGGCAAAGGTTTCGTCGCGAACTAAGAGTGTTAAAGTAGGTTTTATAAGGGTAATTAGCTAATTTGTGCTCTTTGAATAGTTTGTTATATAACGATGATTTTGAGTACGATCATAGTAGAGAAAGAATGAAAGAAACAAAACCGACTCAATGTCCGCTCGCAGCTCAAGTTTTTCGTGTAAAATTCGAGTTAAATTTTGCTTAATTTTCCTCATTGATATCGTCTCTTCTTCTTCTTCTTCTTCTTCTTCTTCTACTGCATCAAAAGATGGCATCCTCCTTATCGGTAGGAGGGGGAGGAGGAGGCAACAACAACGCCTTGGAAGATTACATTTCAACTTTTGTCACGTACAAATACGTCCGTCTCCGTAACCCGCACTGGTTGGGATACTCGCACTTCGTCTTACGAATCGTTCTGTTAATCGGGTACGTGTTCTTTTACGAAATCTTATTCAAGAGCTCGCACTTGAAGTACGAAACGCCCATCCATCAACCTATTCCTCTGTGGTTGCAACGTCCAGACGTGTTAGATGTAAATTTAATGTCCTATTGTTTCGACGGAGGCCCGCCTTGTCGAGAGTGGAACATCGTGGACGACGAACACAACAACGGGAAACCGGTGAGAAAAGATTCGTTATTTATTACGACGCAGTGGGTGGAATCGCACCAGGAGAGGCGGTCAAAGAACTGCATGAAACGGAAAGGATTCACCGGTGAGTTAGAAGAAAACGTATCGAATAATAGCGATAGTGATAGCGATAACGGCAACAACAACAACAATTATAGTAATAGCACGGGTCTGAAAGATTTTCACACTAGCGGGAACTTGGGCCGAGGCGGTCGGCTGGCGAGAGGAGACCATCAACTTTTACCCGAGTGCGGGTCCTGGGAAGAGGTTGAGAGGGAAATATTCCGAGTCTCCGGGGCAGAGCAGTTTGCAATCCACGTGAAACCAGAATACGTGGCCACGTCCTGGTCAGTACACGCTGGCTTTCTTCAAGTAACCTTACCAAATAAGAAGATTTTTCGACCAAACTATCTCTCGGAGACTCCAAAAGACGTGGTGATTAAAGTTGGGGACATCGTAAAAAACGTCGAGTTATATCCGAATGAGTTAAAAAAGAAGGAGTTGTCGGTGATTGTACAAGGTTTACGTGAGAAAGGATTGGAATACTTATTAGAAGCGGACGAATTATACGAATACGACGGAAAAACGCAAACGTTGAGGCAAAACGGGCTAACGTTAGCTCTGGAGTTAACGTACTCAAACACATCGCCATTTGACGTGTTCAAGGCTTTAGCTGGTCAAGGGTCGGAGACGTTTCCATGGCACTGTCAAATGGACGTGCGTTTAGTCGGGTACACGGAAGTAAGAGCGCAAGAGTATGTCTTCAAAAATTGGCCGACGGAGAGAATCAACTTACAAAGAGCCGGTATTCACTTGATTGTGTACCAAAAAGGTAAGTTGGGGAGGTTTGATTTAGGGGCATTGGTGTTAGTATTCATCACGGGGGGTGGTTTGATGACTGCGGCGAGAATGTTCATCGAACTCATGTCCACGACGTTTGGTCCTGAGGCGGCGAGACATCGGAGAGCTTTGACAGAAGACGTCGACTTAGCGGCGCACATAGATTAGTTAGTTTGTATTATCAACACTTTTTCAATGATTCTCATATGATTACATGGTCACTATGATGATTTTTACTATCAATCCAATTCAACTCTCGTATATTATTACTATTATATGAGTAACGTATTATAGTTCTTCTCCATCAGCATCTGAGCATTTACAACTCTTACGATGACGACAATGATTCAGTTCTTCTTGTTGATATACAACTACATTTTGATCGAGGTTGCCTCGCTTTCGATGGACATTTCGCCGATTCCAATTCTTCCTACACCATCGACACCCCAATTTTGCCACGAGTTAACCATAATCCAATACGGTTCACCACCTTTCCCGGTCTCTTCGTCGTCGCCTTCAAATCCCCACCCGATGATTTTAGTCGCGTGTAAGCCTAAAGGTTTCCCGCCTTCTGGTTGTTCGTACACGCCGTGTCTATGTCCATAAAAATCATCACACACTGGACCAAAAGTTACCGCCATGGACCCATACTTATGTAGTTCTTGCGTAATGCATTTCCAATCTCCCGGCGGGCACTCATACGGCTCCGATGTTGGCCTAACCATCTTCGATTCTGCGATGGGCGTCCCGTCCGCGCACGTCGTTGGGCACTCCTCGGCGACAGTCCCGGGCACTTGGCACGGATGGTCGCACGCCTCGAACTCGTACGGCAAGCACGCGCTCGATGAATCACCAAGCATACCACCAGTTGGTATTCCTTTTTCGATCGCTTCTTGTAAAGTGTCGACGACGTTCCCGCCATCGCATCCGGCGCCCGCACTGTAGCACGACAACGCGTACTGTGGCGACAACTCTTCCTTAGACCCGTGCGCGATGCACGCTCTATCGTTCATGATTTCCGTCGCCGCGACTGCCCAGCAACTTCCACACTTGCCTTGATCTCTGACAGTACCGATTATTCCTTTACATTGTGCCCATTCTTTCCTCGCGTCAAAGTGTCTCGGCAAACCCAACGATTCCGGGTCAAACGAAGCCTTGATGTCTCGTTTGTATTCCTCCGTGTTCGTGTTGCTCCCCCAGTTCCCTAACTCCGGAGTTAAATTTGTGTATGGAATGTACTGTTTCGAGTATCGATCGTCGGAGGCGAACTCGGATTTTAAAATCATTTGCGGTTGTTGTTGTTGTTGTTGTTCGCCGCCGGGGGTGTTCTTTCCAATTAAGTAACCAGATTTTACTTTTGAAATCGGCTGGACGCCCAAACTCGAGAGGAGCTTCAAGCCGGCATCCTCGTATTTAGAGTCTCCTCCTCCTCCTCCTCGGAAGAAGAAGAAGAAATTGTTGTTGCTCTTGTTATTCAACGACGAAAGAACGCTCTCGCCTGGATGCGCGACGTAGTTCTTACCGGCGTACGCGGACGCTAAGAGAAGAGTAGTGGCGCCCACGAGCGCGAGCGATTTCCGCACTCTTCCGAAATTTTGAGCCGCGCGGCCCTCCTCGTCCTCGTTTTTCGTCGTGTTCGCCTGTCCGTGGGACAACAGTCTGTCCGTCTCTTTCATCATTTGGCTCTATTTATATCGCAAAATAATCACACGTAACCTCTCTCTCTCTGTCTCTGTCTCTGTGTGTGTGTGTCTTGTCTGTCTGTGTTATGTATGTACAAGTTCAAAGCGCGCTTTATTATTTACATTCACAAAGCGCGCAAAGAAAAATGGGGGTAAAAAATCCGGAGGGTGTTGGGGAAAGAAAATTTTGAAACGGGCCAGAGCGCCAGACGCAAGCCAGCGAGGAACGCGGGAAAAAAGGCACACAAAACACGCCCAGAGAGAGAGAGAGAGAGAGAGAGAGGGGCACACATGTCTTCTGTCTTCAAACCCATGTCACCGCCACGACGAGGCGTCGATGCGGACGAGGACGATTTCTCGCCAACCGCGATCGCATCCTCTGCGAATGTTGTCATCAATACCACCCGACAACAACAACAAGAGACGTTCTTGCACGGGTCCACCTGCGTCGTCTGGGAAGGCGAATTGTACACCTACGGCGGTCTCGGTGAATACGGCGAGTTTGTGGATTCCATCACGAGATGGTCCGGCAGAGGCGAGAGCCGAGAGGTGACACCGCAGAATAAGAACATGAAAACAGACGTGCCGCCGGGGAGATACGGACACACGGCGACGATGAGCGGTGACTACATGTATGTTTTCGGCGGACAAGGGAGATACGGCGCGTTGAATGACCTTTGGGTGTTCGACTTTGTGCGAGCGATGTGGTCGCCATTAGATGCCATAGGAGAAGCGCCCAGAGAAAGGTTCGGCCACTGCGCGTGCGTTTCCGAGAACGTTTTGTTTATTTTCGGCGGAAAAGACGCCAGGCCCGGAATGAACGTGGAAAGTTTTGACGATTTGTACGGGTTCGATATCGCTGAGAGAGAATGGTTGCTCATTGAGAGCAGGTACGGAAGACCGAGCGGTGGAGAAGGGTGCGCTTTAACGGCGGTAGATTCAGTGCTGCACGTGTTGAGTCCGTCTATGCCATCGTCATCCACGACGACCGGCGGTTCTCAACTGAGCCACAGCATGCAGAACATGCACTCTTCGTCGTCAATGAGCGGACTCATCACGGTGGACGAGACGCAATCGGCGGCACATCTCACAGGATCTTCTTCCCAGCAACAAATCGAACAATCTCTGTCAGCTTCTAGACGGTCTAGTGTAGAATCTCTGGGTTCCTCGAACATGGATGTCGGAATGTCCGTGTGGATTTTAGAAGGCGGGCAAACGTCATCGGATGGTAAAGCGAAGCAACCTCGATGGACAAAAGTAGCGCACCAGAACGAATCCGAGGTGCCTTCGTCGAGAACCTCCTATGTCGCCTCAAAGTTTGGTAATAATTGGATCGTCCATGGTGGTCGATCCTTAAGCGATGATGGTAACGTCGTCGTTCTTGGCGATGCGTATTGTTTCCATTTCCCAACCGGTGAATGGGCGAGACTTGATCCTATAGCAGACACGGACCCGAGATTTGGACACTGTGGCGCGTGCATAGATGGCGCTTTAGTCATGTTTCACGGCGCGAGAAGTTCATCCTCGAAAGTATCGGATAAAGACGTGGATCCGTGCATTGCAATCAATTTAGAAGCCTTGTTACCGTTTCCTCTCGGAGAAGATGAAGAGGAACAATTTCTAGTCGATCGCGAAGCGGAAAATTACGCTCATTGGAATTCAGGCGTCGCGAGCTCGGTACAGTCTGAATTTGGTGGAACTTTTCTCAGTGGTGGTGGTGTTTTGGCTGGAGGCGATAATAGTGAAATGAATTACTCTTTCAATGAAAATGAGACCACTGGTTCTTTCAGCGAAAATTTGGACGAGTCTTTTGAGCGAGGAGGTAGTTTTGCTGCCTCTCGAAATGCGGCGCTTGAAGCCAAGGTACTCGCCCAGCTCAACAGCAAAGGCATCACAAACAGATCTGGAGGACATTTCGGTCAGTCTTTACACGCTCCAAAGTGCGGTTATCACGAAGTTGGGGACGTTGAGTTCGTCATCGATGATATTAAAGTTCATGCGCATGCGGATGTTTTGAGCGAACACTCTGACTATTTGAGACGCGTTTTAAACGCTTCAGAAGTTGGGATGGCTTTGAACAGAGAGGTGGAAGTAGTCGCGAAGCTCAAGGAAAAAGGAAGCTTGCTCAATGGCATCATCGCCGCGATGATTCAAATTTTGTATTTTATAATAGTCGCATTTTCTTTCGGATTAAAGAAGTTTGTTACGCCCAAGGAGCGAATGAACGTGAAAATTATCGTCCTGAGAGATGTACAAGCTCCTGTTTTGATCGCAACTTTGCGATGGATTTATGAAATTCCAGTCCAACCGAGCCAGGAGATTTTAGCGGACGTGTATCGTCTTGCGATAAAATTCGGAATCGATGGTTTACCGAACTATTGCTTGCATCGGTTGCGGACAGAGATGAACCCATACCTAGCGGCTTCGGCGGCGCGTTTGGCGTATGAAATTCGTGATTTGACTTTGTGGCAAGCCGCGGTGAGATGTGCGCAAGGTGATTGGGCAGGTGTCAGTCAATCGGAAGAGTTTATAAATCTGAGACTTTCGAAACCTTCAATAGCGAAAGAGTACGCGTTGAGTTCTCACCAGTCTATCGAAATCCCTGGACATCTTTCATTTGCTCGGCGTCATGCCAACAAGAAATAGATTTAGATTTAGCTTCTCGATTAATTTATGTATTTACAGCGCTTATAATCAACTCTAATATCTTCTAAGTCTAATGTTTCTGCTATTATTATGATGCTTTACAATCCTGAAACCCAACCTGATTGTAATAGGTTGTCCACCAATCTGAGCGATAAACTTGGGTTGGCCAAGATGACTATCTCTCCATTTTCGAGACCGACAATTATATTCGTTTCGTCGCTCGTGAGTGTTAACGATGTGACTGATGACTCTAACGCCCACGTGTTGTACAAAGAGAGCCACGGCAAGGTAAACAAGCAGACTCCGCCATTGCCTCCCTTTCCTCGCTGTGCTGCCGATGCGGTTTTTTTTCCAGTTCCTACGATGACATATTCGCCTGATCGACTCCATGATAAAGAAGTTACCAGCGGGATAAGATTCTTCAAAGGTCTTTCAGCAACTATGCGTCCGTTCAAAGTGCATGCTCGTAAAGTATGCGATTCTCTTTCCCACGCAATAATGATACCATCGGGTGTGATGACATTCATCTCACCTCTGAGAGAAGGAACGCTTGTAACGACTTCATTCGTCATCAGACGAAAAATAGTTGTTCCATTCGTCTTCGAAGTAGCAACGATAACATTCAAATCTGCAGAAACCGAAACCGCGTCTATTCTTGCACCGTGTCCGCGGTAATATCGCACAGGTCTTGTACCGACTATGTAGGCATCATTTCCAGGAGCCGCGTCAAAGTTATTTCCAAACGTCTCGAATTCTCGGCGATGAATAACTTCCAATACTGTTGATCCTTCGTTGAATATGCTATTCGCTTCGACACGCATCATCGCGATATTATCGCGCAAACCTTCGCGTATATTATCCAAATTTGTTTTTGTGCTCGGATATTTAACCAGCCAAAGTGAAACTGTGGAATCATCTGAACCGACGACCAATATTTGGTCGTCGCACGCCAACGCAAGAGACGTGACAATCCCACCGTGCACTTTTCGCATGCATTCTAATCGGCATCCGTTCGGATCGCTGGAATATATGCGAACCGAATTATCAATGTTACCTCCTAAGAATATTCTTTTTCCGTCTGAAGTTATGCAAATTGGTTTCTTTTCAATCGTGCTCTCATCCAAGATTGTTTCTAAAACATTCATTGCCTTTTGAGGAAAGCCAAAAAATCCACCGATGAGTGAAGTTGACTTGGAAAGAAGCGTGGACGATAACAATCCTCCGCTAGATGGGAAAGACGATGAAGTCGACGACGCTCCCGGTTTCCTTCTAGACGCCACAAAAGTGAATGGATTTGATGTCCCATCTGGAATATTTGGACTAAACTGATGTTTTACAATTTCCAATTTTGCGTTGATCACAAGTAAACTGTTCCCGAAACTCGATACACTTGCAATAGCCTGCGTTTCGTTCGTTTTTAAACGGTACTTTCCGACAACACCGGGTCTGTCGAATAGCCAATGAGAACCACTCAGCGTATCGTGTGCTCGTTGTCGTGCAGGATGCGGTGCGTTCAGTAATTGACTCGGCGTTTGCCCAAAGTTCTCAATTTGGTCTCGCAAAGCACGTCGCATGGTTGCGTTTGTTATTTTTGAAACATCTACGTTTCCTTCGTACGTGGTATAATAGAAAACATTGGTTGCTTTGACTGCTTCTGCACCACGCTGTTTAAATCCAAATATGAGATCAATCCATGTGTGCAAATTTTTGGACACGTGTTCAGATTCTAAAGCCGCTCTTTGTTTTGCAACGAAATCAACCGCATCGCTTGCCCACTTTGGAAGTTTGACATCTCCGACCTTTTCACCTTTTTGCGTGATGCCAAAATCACAATTGTTCAAGTTTAAAAACATCTCAGGCATTGTGAAAAATTCAGGCGTGAGTTCTTTTACATCTGAAATATCATTCAAGACAGACTTCCACATGGATTCGACGCTAGTAAAAAGTCTATCCGCGTGATCAAATTTACCGCCCTGCAAATTATACGCCAAAGTTGTAAATGGCTCAAGTCTGAGGAGATAAAACATCACGACCCCAGCAGATGAGTAATGGGAACCGTAATGAAACGGTGGGATTTCAGGATCATCTTTCAGCGCATCATACCTCTCTTTGACTTGGTTCAGTCGTTTCGAGTTCAGCGCTCCAATGGGTTTCGATAAATCTCTGAAAGTCTTTGGGTCATTCAAGTCCAATACCTCTGATTCATAATCTGCAATCACGTGAGGAAAGACAGGATACTGCGTAATATCCAGATAACTACGCCCAGCGAGCGTATTCAAAGCTAAGATGTAATCAAAATTCGATAGTTCGCGTCGAATCCATCGCGACGTGATGTCGCTTTTCCGCATCAAAACCTCCGGGTTCGAGGCCTCGAGGTAGAGAGGAACAAAGTTTTTCGGCTTCATTCGAATCAAACATCTGTAGATATTCTTCCTTTCTTCAGAAGATCCGAAGTCTACGAAGTATGTCTCTCGCGATAGAAAGAAAAACTCCAGCGCGCTTCTCTGCAACAAATAACGCCTCGACTGTACCTGATGAAGTTCATCTAGTTTCTGAATCCATGAATGTTCGATTTCGGTTTCGGTATCTTTTCCTGTGAAAGCTATGCAATCTTCCGTGAGAGTGAACGAACCGCGATACGTCCTTAACGGTGTGACCATCGTAGATTCATCGTTCGTGTAAACCGGTTCGTCATTGACAATCATTGAATTGGTAAGTTTATACGCGAGACGAGTCGCATCACTTTTAGCTCCGTTTTGTTCCCTTGCCCTGTTCTTCTTCTCTAACTTTTTTTCTTCCTCCTCCTGTACCTCCTGAATCATTTTTTCTTCGCTATCAAAATCTAAACTCTCTCTTCTGTTCACAGCTTTTGGTAAGGTTATCGAAGGTAGTTCTTCCTGGGTTCGTTCTTTCTGTTCTCGCTTTGGAGCTTCCCGCATTCTTTTTAAAATGTAGCGTCTTCTCTTTCCAGTCTCGATCGGGTCAACCTCCCATGGGAAATTTGCAAAATCTCCGCCTTCAAACTCACTGAGCCTCTCCGCGCTTTCTCGCTCGTACTTCATGCGCATTGCGAGCATTGATTCTCGACGTGCAAGTTCTTTTCGCTCTATTTCGAGACATCGTTTGGACAATGGCAGATTTTTGAAATCTTTTTCTACCCAGTCTTGGACAAACGTCAAGTAGGCTTTCTCTTTCGTGCCTCGCAAGGATTTGTACGCTTTCCATCGCTCTTCCGCGGATACATGATCACCAGGGTCACTTTTGGATACATCTGTCCCGTTCCCGAGTAAGTTACGAATTTCGGCATACATATCGGCCAATTTTTGGGTATCCTCGTCACTTGATTTTGAATCGATCCCATCAACGCGATGCAAATAATCATCCACGACTGATAATAATTTCAAACCGTTATCGCGCATAACGAGGGAGTTTTCCGACATGCTGAGCTTATTAAAGCCTCTGAGTTCTTTGAACACAAATGAAAGCAGATTTGTCAATACTTTATGCTCAATTGCTTTCGCATTAGCTTCTCCGGTTGTCTTGAAAGATTTAGACAAAATTTCGAGCACAAAAGCACCATCCCGAGAAGCTCTCAAAGCGTGATGTAGCAGAATGTCAAGTAAATCAATACCAACTTTGATGGTGTCTTCATCATTCTTCTCATCGATGTTCGTGCGAATAAGTAGCAAGATAATCCACTCTGGAAATTCGAGTGTAGAAACTAAAGTGTCTCTGTTCTCTGCCTTTGTACACGCCAAAAGAATGAACGCTTCCAAAGCCCTCTTACGAACACTTGGTTTAGAGTAAGGTAATGATTCAAGAAGGGCGTCAAACATCAGCTCGTTCTTTACTGATGGTACGTTAGCTGCCATTATGTCATCGAGATGATTAATCTTTGTCGCTAACGAAACCGAAAGCAAAGCGCCAAATACGGATTCGTTCAAAAGCATACGAGGACTTGATCGAACAGTATGCCTGATTGAACGAACTACCAGCGATGCCGTGACGCTACCTTCTTCATTTATTGCTTTTGCAGAAGTCAAATCGTTAATATTTAGGAAGCCATTATTCATTAAATGTCCAGTGATCAGAATGACATCGGCAATTATCTCACATTCAATGCCGTATTTCTCTTCTTTACCAGATATTCCATCTTCTTCATTTTTTAATGTAATTTTTCGGAGCAGATGCATCAAAATTTCGATGCCACCTTGACCAATAAAATTCTCCGTGAATGCACTCCTGAAAGAGTGATTTAACGCGTGAACAGCTCTGTTTAAAGTTTTCAATCCTTTCGAGACGATGACTAAGTACTCTTCACTACCGTCGAAAACGCTGATAAATTGGAGCAGAATTTTTGAAGCTTCGATCGCATCTCCTGCGGAAACAATCACAAAGAGCGAAAGAGTAAGCTCTTCTGCGATATCTTCGTAGGATTTGAGTAATTCAATATTATCCCAACCGGTATCTAGGAGCATCTGCAAACCGTTTAATTTCACGAGTGCGCTTGCGTTTGCATGCGCTTCTGCATTCAACGATCGCAACACTTCAACGATACCATTTGGAGAACAACCAGTTTGAGCGTATGGTTGGAGCGTCAAATAAAGAGACGCAAGCATTTCATCGTACAAACCGTCGTGATCTCTAGAAATGACGAGAAGTTTACCTAGTAATTTACATATTTCGATGTGCAAACTATCCTCATTTGGCATCTCCTGAAAGAGCCTGGGAAGTATTTGAGAAAGTAGCCTTCCCAAATTCATGCTCGCCATTGCTTGAACGTTTTGAGAATGACTTTGAGCTAATTCGACCATGACATGAAGAATTAAGCATGCGTTGGCCTTATCAAAGCTGCGATTATCCTCTATTTCTCCTTCATCGAGTAAAAATCTTAACATTTCACATGGCCCGGGCTGGAAATTCTCCCACATCGAATCACGAATCAAATCTCTTTTGAATACCTTTGTGTTTCCGATCAAAATCCCTTTTCTATCTGCATTCCTAGACGCAGAGGGGGCAAGATTTGTGACAGATTTAGCCTTCACTTTCGACACGGTAGGATGGAACAATTGCAAAAGTTTCGGCGAGAGCGATTTGTCGAATATCTCAGATTCATCTTCTTCAACCTCTGTAGTTGGAGGTGCGATAGACGTGGCGACGGTACCACTTGTCGTTCTAGAGAGTGGATCGTTACTGCTCTCGTGATGATAATGAGTACTGTTATGTCTAGCACCAACTCCACCGCCACTACTATTAGAACCTATTATGGATTGACTCAAAGCTGTAGTCAAAATTGACTCTCGATGTTGTCCAACATAGCATGGCACGTAGCTCCCCCCGCGCTCGTATAGTTTCTTGAAAGCCTGCGTTCCAAGTCCATCTTTAAAGATATACACGGGCCCAAGCTCAGCGTATAAAGCGCACTGTCTTCTCTTATCTTGCATGCCTGCCATTGCTGCGGGAGGGTTTGTTCCCAAACAACAAAAACCAAGCGGTTTCGTGACTTTAGGTAGCTTCATCGAGTGCATCTCGACGAGCTTCCCGTTGATATACAACGATGCCATCTCTCTTTTCACGGAGTACTCGACACCAACGCACAACCAAGTTTTCAACGGAAACTGGTGCGAAAATGGAAGCGTAATCCTTTCGCCTTTTTCTCCTTGGGCTTCGAATATCAAATAGTTCTTGTGAAAATAACTCTCATATCCTGAAGACCCCTCGCTCGAAAGCAACGAGAAAAGTCGCGGCATGTATTCTACTTCACTTCCAGCTGCCGCGGATGCTAAAACTTGCGCCGTTGTTGGCGAGATCTTCATATTTGGAGTTGAAATTTGCGCAGCCTGAGCTAACGCTTCAGCATTAATCTGATTTGTTTCGGAGTTTTCAAAACTATTTATGTACACGTAAGTGACAATGGCAAAACCATCCTTTGCAAACGGCCATTTTGATTCTGCGTTCCCTAAAATCCCCGCACTTTCGCCGTCTAAATGAAAGCAACATTTTGGTGAGAATGACGGCGTCGAAAAGCATTCATTTGTTTTTCGAAGCGAACGCAACAATGCCTCCATGCCTTCTTTCTTCCTGTTCCTGTTTTTTGCAATCATTTCGAACCAAAAGCGCAGTGTTCGCGGTGAACACGAAGCGCTCGCGAACACCCCAATAATATCAAGCAGAATTGCATCTTCGTACTCGGAATGTTCCCTGTTTTCATCGCACAATCGCTCTATGAATATTCGCAAGGCGTCCGTGGAAGCATCGACGGATGCCAACGCTCGCAACGAAGGCGAAGACGAAGACGAACGCACAACCGGTGATTGCAATTCACTAGTCTCATTTTTGTTCAACTGTCCTTTTCCTTCTCCTTTTGATTCCCCAGCATCATACGCGCCTCGAAGTTGTTCGTGTATTAATTCAATGTTCTCTAAGGATTGTTCGAGGATGAAATCGGAGATTATAGCCTCCAAAGATCTTCCGCCGTGTGCTCGAACCATTTTTGCACAATTGTAACTACTTGTACTTTCGATATTTTGGCACAAGCGAGATTGATTATCCCGCTCTCTTCTTCTTGTTCTTCTTCTCCTTTTTGTTCGACTCACGCGAGCAACGAAATAGCAATTATTCACTGTTTCCTGCGTTCAGAGAATTGCCGTGTTCGTGACATGGTTTCACTCGTGAGAAGTATGGCGTCACTATTCTTTTTTCTTCTCGGGCATTAAATTCTCTCTGTAACCTGAATTTAGTTCTGGTTTCCTGCTCTGAGTTCACGTGTGTGTGCACTGCAACTACGAGAGATTTGTATGCTACTCGTATATATTCCGTTCGCGTGAAGTGCTGCGCAACTCAAATACACGAGGGAACCCCCGAGAGCGAACCAAAAAAGAAAGCAGTTTCTCAAGTAGGATATGCTATTATCAATTAGTACTCGTACATTCACACACAACCAAACTATTATTCTTTTTTAAGGCTACACGTATTCGTATCTAGTCTCCTCCTCTGCCTCTCCCGCGACCTCGGCCTCCGCGTCCGCCGCCGCCGCCCCGACCCTGATACGGTCCTCTTTGTGCCGCTCTCCTCTCGTTCTCCTCTTTAGCTAACTGAATGATTTCCTCTTGCACGCACATGTACTTAATCGTATTTCCTCGAATAAAGCAAGTGTCCAGCTCGTGAAACCGGTCGCCGTCTTTGTTCGTGCAGACCACTTTCGTCAAGTGGACGTTCATCCACGCGTCGCAGGCGTTTAAAACTCCGTTATAGGTTTCTCCGTTTTTCAACTCGACGAGCATAGAGTGCCCTTGAGAGGTTTTCAGCAGCGATAGCGGTAACATTTTATACGTTACTCTGTTCTCTTCGTGTTTCTGAAGTAGTAAAGCGCGAGAGAGTGCGATCTCGTCTTCTTCTTCTTCTTCCTTTTTCTTTCGGACTTTGCGGGACCAATAATTCTCTTCGATCTCTCTTTTTCTCTGACTCGCGACGACAACTTCTCCTCGCTTCGATGATGCGTGTGTCGAAAAGCAACGTATTGCCAATGTCAGTTTTTTACGTGTACTCGCGCGCGCGCGTGTTTTGAGTTTTTTCTAGAGGTAAAGTACACGCGATGAATGACGCGCAATCAATTATTATGAAGCGAGAGAGAGGCAAAGCAAGGAAGGACAAGGGGGCACGAAAAGGGAAGCCTACCGACCAGCTCGTCTCTCACATTCGTATTTCCTCCAAATCTCGTTAAAAGCAAATCAAACATAAAAGTTGCACTTTTACCATTTCATGCCCACATCGCCATCGCACCGCACGAATCGAGAGTTTAAACCCGCACTTTGATTTCTAACCGCTTTTTTTACGAGAAGAGAGGTTTTTTTTGTCGCACGTTTGCGCTGGTTCTCGCGGCGCGTAAAAATTAGCCCGGGAGAGCGGAAAGAAGATGGCTGGACGACTTTCGATTCCAGTTGGGATTAAGAAACTGACGAATGTCGCGGTGGTGAGATACAAAACGCACGGCATTAGGTTTGAAATCGCGTGCTATAAAAACACGGTCATTTCTTATCGAGCAGGTGCAGAGAAGGACTTAGATAACGTGTTACAAACGACCGCTATTTACTTGAATGTTTCCAAGGGCATCGTCGCAAAAGAGGCGGATATGAAGAAGGCGTTCGGGACGACGGACGAGGAGAAGATATGCCGAGTGATTTTAGAAAAAGGCGAGTTACAGGTTGGAGAGAAAGAAAGAGAGGTCGGGCAAGAGTCGGTGACGCGAGATTGCGTGAATATATTGGTTGAAAAGACTATAAATCCAGAGACGAATAGGCCATACCCACACGGCATGATTGAAAGCGCGCTGAAGGAATGTCACTTTTCGGTAGATCCGACAAAGTCAGCAAAGCAACAAGCGCTAGCGATGATACCGAAATTAGCCAAATTGTTTCCGATTAAACGAGCGCCGATGCGATTTAAGTTTACCGTGGTAGCAGAGAGCGAAGAAGAGGCGAAAACAAAGGAGGAGGACATGTTGAATTTTCTCAAAGAACACGAAGCAAATGTAGAGACAAACAGTTTAAGCAAGGAGAAAAGTGATAGTAATGATAGTAATAGCAACTTCACACGAACAATTGTGTGTACGATAGAATCTTCGATGTATAGACCGTGCGACGCGTACGCAAAAGCGAGTAAAGGGAGCGTGCGTTTAGACGTGTTATCGCTCTCGGTGACCGCAGAGGCGGAGAGTCGTTCCGCGTTCGACGAGAGTTCATTACAAAACCAAACCGCAACGTATCGAAAGCAAAAAGATATGGAGGACTCTTTAGAAGGTGGAATGGCAAGACTTCAGCTCGGGCAACGATCGGATCCTACCCGGATAAAAGCTTCTTCGCGAAGTAATAAAAGAGATGAGAAAGGTACCGGAGCGGGAGTAGAGATGGTCGTAGACGAGAAATTCATACTCGTTCCGAGAGGGTTCATTAAGGATTTACCTGAGGAGCACAAATCCCGAAGGGAACGGTTCCAAGAGCTCGATACGATAGAAGAAGGATGGCACGTCGAATTGAGAAAGAAAGAAAGCTCCTCCATCGTCGAGGCGGTGTTCTTCTCTCCGAACAACGAAGCTTTTAAATCATACGCGGAAGCGCGTCGCAAGGCTCTTGGAATTAGTTGATTCTCTTAACACACTATTTTTGTTTAAGCAGCTACTACATATATATATATAACAACAATGACGATAATAATCTTCTTCTAGTCTTCGATATTATCCTCCTCGTCCTCCTCCTCCTCGTCGTCGTCGAAACCAATATCTTTCGCCTTCATCAACTTCTCTTCTCGCATCTCTTCCAAGCCGAGCTCTTCTTTTTGCTCTTCCTTATCCAAGTCCAAATCGTCAAACTTCGGTGTCGGTTCACCAGTCATTTCGATCCATTTTTGGTCCTCCCACTCGTCGTCAACGCACAATCTGCCGATGTTATATAAGAAGTCCAATGTATCTTCGGGAGGATCCGGACACTCTCCAAAATCGTACGGAAATCGAGGGTCATATACCTCCACCGAAGACTGCATCATCCTCTTCCTTTCCTTCGGGTCAAAGTTTATCAACTCCACGATTTTCTCGTGGTCCCACTCGCTCTCGTCTACTGTACTCTTATCTCTCAAGCGAATGTCCCCATCTTGCGACAGGTACCGAAACTTTTTAATCTGCTCTTCCTTATCTTTCATCGCTTGCGCTCTTTCTTTCTTCACGCGTTCTTTATATAAGCGCGCCTTTTCTTCGAACGCGTCGTATTTTTCCGGAGGTTTCTGAAACGAAACAAACTCTGGTTCCGGTTCGTACTCCTCCTCTGGTTTCGTAAAATCCCAACACGGCCAGTTCGCTTTCTTTCCCATGACTTCTTTAATGTGCTCCTCCCACGGGGTCGTTTCGTCGTCGTCGTCTTCTTCGACTCTTAATTCGTACTGCGACCACGGCGCGTGAAAACCGTTCGCGTCTTCGATAGTCTGCGCCTCAATTTCTCGCTGCGTTTTCCTCCGAGGCGTATTGTTGCTGGAAGCATCTTTGATCGATTTCACCGGTAAAGGGTAGGCGGAAGAAGAAGAGGAGGAACTCGTCGCTGAACCGTCGCGCTCGAACGAGTCTATGAACGCCCTGTCGTCATCGATTTCCTCTCCGTGGCCGTCGTTTTCTTCAGCATCGTCAGCCAGGGCAAAAGTTGTCGTTTTCCGCGACACTTTTTTCGCCGAGGCGTAAAAACGACGGCGGGTGGTGCAGAGCGAAGACGACGCGTTTGTTTTTGTCGTCGTCGTTTTCGTCGTCGTTTGTGCGCTTCTCGTGGCGGCGAGCATCGTGCGCGTGCTTTGATTATACAGAAATATTAGTACGTAATAGCGGGAAGATTTAAATGTCGCTCCGCCGCCGCTGAAAAAAAAGTTGTGCGATAAAAAAGCGTCTCACGCGAACACAAAAACACGCCTTTTGTTTGACATTTGACGCGTGCCCAAAAAGCACAAAAATTCTCCTCCACACCTCCTCAAAAAAACAACTAAACAACGCACGTAGAAAATGAGAGCGGCGGCGACAACCACGGGTAGATACCATCGTCGGTTTTTCATGAAAGCGATGTCTGCGTCGTCGTCGTTTACTTCTTCTTTGTCTGTCCCGGTAGTGTTACACTCTCGAAGAAGCAGCAATAGCACCGCGAGCACGAGTGGAAGAAGAGGAGGTTGTTATTCCATACCTGCTTCTTCTTCCAGAGTGGAATTCTTGAGAAACGCGAGGAGAACTACTAACGGTGGTGGTTGCACGAGAGTGAGAGCGTCGTCGTCGTCGTCGTCGTCGTCGTCGTCTTCAGAGGGTGGAGAGGAAACGACGAGGATACCCCGCGTACCGAAAACAGGTCCGAAACAAAGACTGGATGAACTGACGTTACAAACCAACCCAGAGTTGAGCAGAAACGTCGTCCAAAGTTGGATTCAACAAGGGAAAGTCTTGGTGGATGGTGAGAAAATAACAAAGCCGGGGACAAAGTTGAAACCGAACGTGACGATTGAAGTCTTAGCCGAGGAACCTAAATTCGTCTGTCGAGGAGGGTTGAAGCTAGAGAAAGCGCTGCAGTTTTTCGAGGTGGACGTTCGAGATAAGATTTGTTTAGACTCCGGGTTGAGCACCGGCGGTTTCACTGACTGTTTGTTGCAACAAGGCGCGAAGAAAGTGTATGGTGTAGACGTCGGGTACGGGCAAGTGCACGAGAAAATTAGAACGGACGAACGAGTTGTAGTCATGGAACGACAGAATTTGCGCTATTTAGAGTCTTTGCCTGATTTAGTGGAAGTGGTGACTTTGGATCTGAGTTTTATATCGGTGTTGAAAGTTTTACCGAGCGTAGCGAAAGTGTCAAAACCAAATGGCGATTTAATTGTTTTGATTAAACCACAATTTGAAGCCAAACGGGAACAAATTGGGAGTAAAGGAGTCGTTCGGGATACGAAAGTGCACGAAGAGGTGATCCATAACGTAATTGAAGGGGCGAAGACGTTAGGATACGAGTACATTAATCACACCGTATCGCCAATTAAAGGGGCGAAAGAAGGAAATACGGAATTTTTAGGGCACTTTCGCTATAATGCATGAATACTACTTAAGGTCACTTTACACGTTACGCGCACATGTATTTGTTCAATAAATATGTAATGATACATCACCTTCACATTTTTCTGGTTGGTTGGTTTGCTAAAGTGAGGAAAACTATGCCGCTATTATTTATTATTTACTTCGTTCTATTGTCCCCTCTTTGAAAGCTGCTCCGAGACCATCACCAACTGTTTTCGCTTCTGTTGCACTACGCCCAAAATCTTCTCCATGTTCACTTGCAACTCCTGCACTTTCTTTTTACAATACTCCTCCGCCCCTCTCGGTGTTTTCTCTACGAAATACCCCGTGCCTATATCTACTAAAACTTTATCTGTCGCGCCTACTTTCCCCGGAACGTACAAACTCTCCGTCACAGGCACTAACATAGGCTTCCCTACTTCCTCTTCGTTCAAAGCATCGCAGGCCATTCCAGATGAATGATATTTCCCCACCGCTCCCTGTAATTGTCTTAAACTATCCGAGCACATGTTCAAATCGTGTCTCAGTTGCTCTTGCAATACCTGTTCAGTGATGAGGAAGAAGAGGGAGAGGAAGAGGAGGGAAAAAAGTCAATTTTTGTGAGGTTTGTGCGTACGAAGAACAAAACAGATCGGAGAATCGAAAACAGAGACGAAAAAAGAAGGAAAGAAGGAAGGTGCCGAACTCACCGAGAGTTGTTCGACAGGTGCCGTTCGAATGTCGATGCTCGTCACGGAGGACATGATTTATTATACGGGAGAGAAAGAGATGATAACGTGCGCGCTGTAAAAGCAAATATACTTTTTTCTGGCGCTTTGAAAAAAGAAGTCAAAAGTACATCAAACCCAAAGACGAGAAAACCCGCCTACCCCGCGCGACTGAAAGTTCAAAAATTTTCGAAGCGCAAGCGCATACATATTATGTACAACATCGAATAAAATAGAAATCTTATTTATGATAGCCTATCACTTCTCCCCTGAGCTCTTCGCCCTCGCCCGGATATATTCTCAAAATTTCTCCGTTATCTTTATACAAGTCTTTGATTCCGCTCACGTATCCAACCTCGACCTCGTTGCTCGCCTGGTAATGGAAGATGCTATATTCGAATTCGGTCGATCTGTTTTTCTCGCTCTGTCCGGGAGAGAGTTTACCTATTTTATAGTTCGACTGAAAGGTTTGGGAGGAGATGTACCAGTATCGCACTACATGCATATTTGCATCGGAAATCGTTTCTCTGATGTCACCGTTGCCGTAATACATGGTCGATGTGGGACCACTGTCGACGCGAAAGGTGTTTGGTTGTACAAATTTTGTCACTTTCGTGCCATCCATATATTTTCGGATGATTTTCCCATCCGCGTGAACGTCCTCGGAAACTCCAGTTTCTGCGACATCGTTCCAAATCGGTGCTGGAGCGAAAGCTGGAGTTCGCAACAGTTCGTCTGGAACTTTTTCTTCGTCGTAAACATGCTGTTCTTCTACTTCTTCTTTCACGTGCTCATTCGTAACTTCCTCCACGGGAGAAGCATCGATGTAAACCGGAGGCGGAGACGCTTTCGCAAACATTGGCGACGATTTCATCGATTTTGAAACTACTGGTTCCGTTTTAACCGGCGTACTAGAGCTATGCGAGCGTTGAGACATCTTCATGCGACGCATTTCTTCTGACATTCGCTCTTTCTCCAACTTCAATGCAGACGCTTCGTGCGATAAATTTTCAACTTGTTTGCGCAAACGATCGACAGTCAACTTTGCTTTTTGATCTCTATACTTTTGATCTTCCTTCATTTTTTCTATTTCGCCTCTCAAAATCTTGATCTCTTCGCGCTCCGTTCGAGATTGCCCTAAAATTGAACGTTCTTTTTGTTCAAGCGCAAATCTCTCTCGCTTCATGTGACTTGCGAAATCATCCTTTTGTTCTTTGAACTCCATCATCTGCTTCTTGAAATTTTTCATATCTCTTTCCAGTTCTGCTCGGTCCTTATCCAGAGCTTTTCGAGCGTTTTCTTGTCTTTTAATTGCAGAACGGTTGATCGCGGCAGGGGACATGGAGCTTCGCGCTAACTCATTGATTCGTTGGGACGAGGAGGGTGGCATGGGTGAGCCCCGCACGGAACTTCGGAAAGTGGACGGCGGCGGAGTACTCGTTGCCTCGGGTGATGTTGCTCGGTGTTTTCTCAACACAGACTTTTTTTCGTCTTCACCACTCGTTTGCGTAAATGTCGCTACACCTGGACCGTTCGTCATTGTTGTGGTTGCTACTGCTTCCACATCACTCGCTTGGACGTGCTTTGAAGCGTACGGATACGAAAGCGGATCTTTAGAACGCATCTCCGCCGCACTTCGTCCATGTCGCACAAACTCTTCTGCCGCGCGCTCAATCGACTCCTTCGACGCTTCCCTTCTGATGGCATGCTCCAAAAATTCAAAATTCTCCACTTCTTGTTGCATTTCGTACTCCTCGAGTTCCCACGCGGTCATTTTTGTCTTATCTTTTACTGCTACTTGTTGCTCGGCTTTTCGCGAAGAAGTTGCCAACGGGGACGGCGACGTGCGCTCTTTCGGAGGAGTATAAATCCGTTTAACGCCCGTCCCTTTCTTTAAAAACGGTCTTTTGGGTGAGTCTGTGCTCGTGTTATTGTTCGCATTCACCGGTGATATCGAAGCAGGAACAGCACTCTTCGCGGCCATCAGACTGTCAACGCCTGTTCCGCCGGTGGTCGTTCCACCTCCACCCGCGGTCGTCGCAAAATTTTGTGTAGCGCTCATCGCGTACACGTTCCCAGTTGTCTCCTTCAAAACGTCTTTGGCGATAGACTTAGGCGGGACCAGCAATGCCGGGTCCCCTCCTTTCAGAGCCTCTCGAACGATGTCGTCGAACTTCTTCTCGTTCCGAACCACAGGAATATCGTCGAAATTCATTTTGACTTTTTTTTTTGAAAATTTCTCTACGAGTGTGTGTACCTGTGATTTTGAACGCACGACGTAGTAATAATCGCGTGCGTACGTAATAAATTTGTGTGTATATATATACCGATGGTGCACACTCTCTCTCTTCTTGTTTTCACCAGCGCGAGACGGGCGGGATGCGTATCACTCACTCGCGCACTTCTTTTTTTGAAGTGAATTTCCAAAGAAAAATTTTTATTTAAAAATATAACGGGGGGGGGGGGGCACAAAAGCAAAATGGAAAAAATTGCAAAAGGATGCAACCAAAAAGCAGCCGGGGTTGGCGAGTGGCACCCACACGCGACGGCAAAAAACACAGCAGAGGCGAGAGAGTGGGGTGTTCTTCTCTATCCAAAGAAAAAAATGACTCTCCTCCTCCTCCTCCCTCTCTCTTCCTCTTCTGCTTCTAACGCCACCGACGTCGTCGTCGTTTGTAAAAAGAATTCTTTCACCTCTCGCTCTTCTTGCTCTCTCGCTTTTCCTCCAGGAAGACGAGGACATCTCGGACGACGCCAACGACGACGCCAATCGACAACTTTCTTTTCAGAAGCGGCATCGAAAACGGCGGCAACCAACTCTCGCTCCACCACCTCCTCTTCTTCCTCTTTCCTTTTCCGACAGAGCGGGCGAGCGATTCAACGCAACGGCATTCGTAGTAATAGCACCGGCAAAATCAACAGCAGCGGTAATAGCATGCTCGTGAAAGATGAAGTGGACGATCCGGCCATCCGCCCAGTCGCCGAAGAAGCCATCTCGTGGGCGTTTCAGCACGGTTTAGTCGTCGCCAGTGGGAAGGAGACGGCTGGTCAAGTGTTTCATGCACCAGTAGCGTTGTATCCGACTCCATTTCCGAAGGACTTGTTTGAGTTTGCGAAAGATATAACGCCAAAGTTTGCGGAGCTGTACGATAAAGTCTCCGAAGACGACGCGTTCATGCGAGAGACTTTGAGAGAAGCCGCACTGAGCGACCCAGATTTTACCGGGAGACTCTGGAAAATTTACGAGGCGTGCGGGAAACGCGGGAACGGGCGATTAGATAAAGAGCTGGGTATTTTGCGTACGGATTATATGCTCGACACGCGCTCAGGAATGCCATTACAAGTTGAAGTGAACACGGTGAGTACGTCGTTTATGGGGCTAGGCTCGAAAGTGACGCTGTTGCATCAACATTTAGCCGAGTATACGAAAGACAGTGGAATGAATTTGAAGAAAGAAAACATGCCGATGAATGACTCCCTCAATCAAGCGGCGAAAACCCTTTGCGAAGGTTGGAAGTGCATGGAATGCAAAAATGCGAGCATTTTGATGGTCGTTCAAGAGGGCGAAACGAACATTTTCGATCAACGATTGATATCTCAAAAAGTATTCGAAACAATCGGCGTGAAGACGATTCGCAAGACGCTTGGAGAAGTCAACGAAAGCGGTAGACTAGACGAGAAAACAAATCTTTTTTCCATCGACGGTCATTTATGCAGCGTGATATATTTCCGCGCTGGGTACTCGCCGAGCGATTTTCCGAGCGAAGCGCAGTGGGAAGCGAAGATGATGTTGGAGAAATCGAGCTCTTTGAAGTCACCTTCCGTGGCAATGCACTTGGCCGGTTCGAAAAAGATTCAACAAGCTTTAGCTGAAGAAGGCGTGCTCGAAAAGTTTATGCCAAACGACGCGAGCGAGATGCGCAAAGTGTTTGCCGGTTTGTATTCTTTCGAGGGCGAAGCAAACATGCAAAAAACAATTCAGCTGGGATTGTCTAACCCGGCGAATTACGTGTTAAAGCCACAACGCGAGGGCGGCGGGAACAACTTGTACGGAAAAGAACTGAAAGAAAAATTAGAAAACGATACGAAAGATTTACCGGCGTACATCTTAATGCAGAGAATATTTCCTCCCAGTCATCAAGTGACCATGTTGAGAAGAGGATTAGCGTACGAAATCGAAAGCTTGAGCGAATTAGGAATTTACGGTTCGTACTTACGCGTGGGAGATGTGAATAGTAGTGCCTCACGAGTTATGAACGAGCACGGCGGGAGCTTGTTGAGAACGAAAGCAGCTTCGAGCGACGAAGGTGGAGTCGCAGCTGGTTATGCCGTTTTAGATAGTCCGTATTTAGTGTAATGATGATGTGCGAACGAAACGAAGTAATATTTACGAGCGTGTTATCTATAAAGTCGGTGTGCGTGGATGTGGTGAAACAGCAAAATTTTCCTCCCACCTCAATACAAACACACCTCACAACTCAGAACTTTTTTTTAAGATGCCCATCGCGGGAGGCGGAACTGCGGACGTCTGGGGCGACGACGACGACGACGACGACGACGACGACATCGGTGAAGAAGAGAGAGTGAATGAAAATAACAACAAGTTAAATCTTCTCCAGCAAGAGTCAGAGACTCGAAGAGAGAGATTTTTCAACGCCGGTTATCGGGACGGTTTAGACGAGGGGAGAACCGCCACGGTGCAAAAAGGATTCAACGAAGGATATAAGACAGGTTTCAAAGAAGGATTTGAGTTTGGACGAGTCAGAGGCGCGGTGAGATCTTTGAAGATACTCCATAATAATAACACCGGTGAAACAACGAAAGAGAAGAAGATGCATGTCAATGATAATGATTCGTTGATATCAAAGCACGGAATAGTTGCGTTGTCCAGCACAGAAGCGCGACGGTTAAAGTTCGTACACAGGACAAAAAGTGAAGACGAAGAAGTAAATGAAGAGGCGCATCGTCTATTAACGCAGGAAGCTCTAGAGACGCTGAAGAAGCGATTGCTGGAAGAAGAAAATGTAAAACTGTAGTGTAATAGAATAGCATTAGTTTGTACAACGCGTTTGTGTCATTGAGATGATATATATGAGAACTGTCTAAGCGTCTACCAATCGCGAAAGCGACTGTATCAAATGTCGCAAGTTAGCCCGAGTACTCGGATCACCAGAGACGCTCGAAATGTCTCCGGATACTTTTTCTACGTGTTGCAAAGTCTTCGTCAGTGTCGAGATGGATTGTCTCAACATGTCTTGATTTTCCTCGGTTAAAATTGTTTGTCGCAACTCCCGAATATCTTGCACCGTTGCCGATGCATGTCCCGCTAATAGCTCAATAGTTTCCAATGTTCCTTGGTCTTTGACACCTTGCATCATCGGTCGAAGCTCTCTGGCAATTAACGCAGCTTCAGTTAACAACGGCTCTAAAACCTGCATCAAATCTTGAGCCCCATCCGTGACTTGAAACATCTTTCGAATTCCATCCTGTTGTTCCATTTCTCTCGCCAAGCGCGTGCAAATGCCAACTAAATCATCCATAGAAACCCCAGGTCTGCCCTCAATTCGTCCTCTATCGCAAACAATAACACCTTCCCCTTCACACCCAGCATCTAATGGACCCCATTGCGCCTGTGGGATGGGTAATTTCGGGGTAATATCAATAATAGTCTCTGCAATTAAACCTGACTGATTTGCGTCAATCGTCGAATTTCTTGGAATTGGTACTCTTTTATCGTCCATTTCCACCAGAACCGTCACTTTATCCAAAGCTGGTTGCACAGACAATACCGTTCCCGCTTTCACGCCTCTGATTCTTACGTTTGTTCCGACTTGAATCCCACACGCCAGTGGGAATTCAATAAACGCCTGGTACGAGTTCTTCCTCGCGTTGTTGAAGATACCCACTATCCATCCACAAATTAAAGCCCCTAACATTGCACCTCCAACGATAAACAAACCTACTCCGCCTTCCATGATCCGAGTTCTACCAAAGCCAAAATCTTGCAACGGCTTCGCCAATCTGTTCCATAAAGCTCCGAGAATTTTCATCGGCGGTCCGAGGAAGAGATTCAAAACTGCATTCCCTTTAAAAATGTCACTGTTGTTGTTATTGTCGTCCGAAGCTGCGTACGCGGAGAAGTTATTACTCGTCGTCGCTCTCGTGACAACTTTCTTGCTGAACACGGAATTCGTGTAGGACCCGTTGCCCCACCAATTCTTCTTACCGTATCTGTATGCTGTTTCTGATGCTTTGATGGACGACGACGAATAGTGATCGTTCTCGTTACCTTTCAACGAATAGTTACTACTGCTGCTACTGTTATTATTATTATTATTACTGTTGCGAACGCCAACGATGACGCCCGATCCTCTCTTCTTGTTATTCTTTCTTTGTTCTTGCAACGCTTGCACCAGCGGTTGTTGTTGTCGTTGTTGTTGTCGTCTTCGCCCGCTCGTGGTCGTGCTCTCTTCATTCTTCGAAGAGGAAAGAGATACGCAGCGGAAGATTGTTTGTGTGCGTCTCGCGGACATAACGCGCGTCGTCTTCGTTGTCGTCGTTGCTCCACCTCTGAACGAACACGAGGACTCAGAGAACGACGTCGATCTCATGCGAAGAGCGTTTAACCCTGTAAAGGAGGCTGACATTCTTTCAGATGAAGAAGCGCAAGTTTTCTTTGGAGAGATTCAAACAAAACGAGGGGAGAAGATATACGACGCCAGCGAGTGAGCGAGAAAAACCAAAAACGATAAAAACCAACAACGCGCAAGCAAGCAAGGCACGTGTAATATTTTTTTTCTTCTCTCTTCCTAATTATACAGCTACTTTATTCAAAACATCTCTCCTCTCTCCTTACGAACCAGTGCATTAGACGGTAAATATTGAACGGCGACGTGTTGTTCTTGTTCTTGAAGTTGTCCCATAGACAAAGAGGAGTGCGTTCGCTTCCCGCCCGGGGAGCTTTTAGTATTGCTCTTTTTCGGCGGTCGGTGCGAATGTAACGTCGGCTTCTCGCCCCACTTTTCGTGGAATTTATCCAACTTTACCTTTTGGTAAGACGTGCTTGAGTCTAAGTTCGCCAAGTGAGAGGTATCCGGAATGCCCGCTATGCGTTTCATAATCGTGGATTTGAACAACGTTGCCTGGAAGAGCGAGTATGTGTTGCTCGTGATCCAGTAACAAAACACGCCTTGCGTAAAATTCCACGTCATTGGCACTAAAGCTACGGCTAAACCTCTAAGCACCCACTTCATGGTCATCCCTTGTTGATTGTTGTTCATGCCTTCTACGGCGCCTAACTCAACCGACGCTAAAAATAAAGCAGACGTCAACAAAGGCATCATCATGGTTGGATCCGAGGCTGATAAATCGGTAAACCAAAGGGCCCCTCCGTCTTTGAACGATCCGATCCCATCTGCCATTCTCGAGATGGCAAAGTAGAAGGAAACGAACAACGGCGCAGAAACTAATAAAGGTGCTAACGACTTCACCGGATGACAATCGTATTTTCTCCAAATAGCCGTCACTTCGCTTAAATGTCTCTGTGCCGCCTCCGGGTCGTTTTGTGCTTGCACTTGTTTCGCCCGTTCTTGAAGACGCTCCATCTCCGGTCTTGCCAATTGCATTCGCGCCGTATTTCGCATTTGCATCACGGTGAATGGTAATGTTAATGTTCTCATAACTACGGTCGCCGCGGCAATCGCTTGGTACCACTCTAATCCACTGACGAGATGAAAGTATTCCATGACGTACATCAAACCGGCGGTGGTGTACCACGACTCTCCCGCTATTTGCGCAACTTCGCCGACAAGTTCTGTTCCCGGAGGAAGAGTACTAGTGCTACTAAGATCTGTTACTATTGATGACACGGAGTCTCCTCCTACATCGACACCACCACTACTACTAACCGTGCCATCTTCGAGCTCGCTCGTTGCCGAAGACGAAGAAGAGGAAGAAGGACTTTCGTCGCTGCTGCTGTTGTTACTCCAAAACGCATATCCACGCACTTGACTCGTCAACAAGGAGGAAGATGTTCTCGTAACGCTACTTCTATTCGTAAATCTGCCGTTGTTGTTATTGTTGTTGTTAATATTGTTATTAAAGCCACTGTATTTTCGTCGCTGCAGTGTTCTCTGTTGATTACGGTATCGTTTGCTTTCCTCTTCTTTCGTTACTTCTGTCGCCGACGAGGAGGAAAAAAGACGACGCATTCGGTCTTCTTCTCCTCGTCCTCCTCCTCCTCCTCCAGGAGCGGCAGAAACGATCGATCGCACCAAGGACGACGAGAGTAATCCCCCCGCGGCGTCCAAAGTGTGACCTTTCGACGAGGAGGACACGAGCGACGATGTCTGTCTCGTTGTAAACGCGAGCGTTCGTCGTCGAAGTGCCATCTTTGTGGATTGAGAAGAGTTATGATAGAGAAACAAAGAAGTGGGGAGGGGCGAGGGGGAAGGTGAGAAAAAAACACTCTGAGAGTGAAGCGCATGTTGTGCGCTTCGAGCTCAAAGGCTAGGCTATACCCTGAAAACGAGAAGGGAGCCAAAAACGCAAAAACCAAAAGAAAAAAACTCCAACACCCTCTTTTTTTTCCTTGGCCGATCACACCACCCTGACCCCCTAAATATTGAAAAAACAAGGGAAAACGCCCCTCAGCCTCACCTCGTTCGCTCAAATATAATATAATCATCTTCACTCGTTTGCCACGCAATATATATACTCTTTTGTGCGCGCCTTTTCACATATTTAAAGTACGCCGCGAATCGGAGAGACACGGAAAGAAAGAGAGGAAAGAACGATCTCGCGCGTAGTTAAGACGTATTGAGATCGTCCGATCGTTATCTTCTTCTTTGGTAAATTACAAAAACGCGCGTGAGAGAGAGAGAGAGACCTTTGGAAAAGGGCCGCGTCTTTTAATTTTAGGGAACCTGTCTCTTTCCTCGCCGGTTTCGACCGATCGAGCGATACTTTGAAGAAGAAAAGTGGAAAGAAACATGTCGCCGATGAAGAAACCGTACAATGACATCGAGTCTGGCGATGCGAACGATGGGACGAAACCGTTGTTGACCGCGGGAAAATCAGGTCCAGAGTCGCAGTACGGCACGAAACACTCCTCGGAAAACGGAAGCGATTCCGGGTTCGAAGGAAGCGACGCTTTAAAAACGAACGATCAGTATTACATGGGCGTGGATAAAGCCACTTTATTCAACACTCCCGAAGAAGGTTTAACAGAAATTGAAGCCGAGAGACGTTTGCAGCTGTTTGGCTTGAATGAACTTTCCAGGAAGGAAGAAAACGTCTGGGTGAAACTCGCGCTTGAATTTGTTCAGCCCATGCCGTTGATGATTTGGGCCGCGATTCTTATCGAGAGTTTAGAAGCCTACGTGCACAGTTCACCCGACGACGTGGTCGACGTCTTAGTTCTTATTGTTTTGCAATTACTAAACGTTTTGGTTGGCTTTATCGAAGAGTTGAAGGCTGGTGATTCCATTGCAGCTCTGAGAGATTCGTTGAAACCAGAAGCAATCGTTAAGAGAGAAAATAAAATATACACGATCAACGCAACTTTGTTAGTTCCGGGAGATGTGGTCGCGTTGGGTGCCGGTGGAGCTATTCCAGCTGATTGCAGATTACGAGAAGGTAAACCGATTCAAGTCGACCAAGCCGCTTTGACCGGTGAAAGTTTACCGGTGGCAATGTTTGAAGGTTCCGAAGCGAAGATGGGATCGACGGTCACCCGCGGGGAAATCGAAGCTACGGTTACCGCGACTGGGTCGCAAACGTTCTTCGGTAAAACCGCAGATTTAGTGCAAGGTGTAGACGAGCTTGGACACTTTGAGAAAGTGTTGAGAGAGATCATGTACATCTTGGTTGGGTTGGGGGTATTTATTTGCGCATTGGTGTTTATTTACTTGAACATGATTGGTGTCGATTTCTGGCAAACGCTCGCGTTCAACGTCGTTCTTTTAGTTGCTTCGATTCCAATTGCGTTGAGAGTCGTGTGCACGACGACGTTGGCGTTGGGATGCCACGAATTAGCCGCGGAGAAGGCCATCGTAGCTCGCCTTTCCTCCGTGGAAGAACTCGCGGGTATGACAATCTTGTGCTCGGACAAGACTGGAACGTTGACATTGAACAAGATGATGTTGCAAGATTATTTACCGACGTTCGTTCCAGACATTACGAGAGAAGAAGTACTGAAATTAGCCGCTTTGGCGGCGAAATGGTGGGAGCCGGCGAAGGATGCGTTGGATACTTTGGTGTTGAACTCAGTTGATCGCGTCGTGTTGGACCCGTACGAGCATACTGATTACGTTCCCTTTGATCCGATCATCAAGAGAACCGAAGCAACTGTGAAGAATGAAACCACCGGTGAGAAATTTGTCGTCACTAAAGGTGCTCCGCACGTGCTTTTGGAGATGAGTTCGAACAAAGATCAAATCGGTAAAGAAGTTGAAGAAAAAGTATTAGAGCTTGCGCACAGAGGTATTCGGTCCTTGGCCGTCGCGAGAACGAAAAATGGCGATGTCACCGAACGAAAATTTGAATTTATCGGTATTCTCACCTTTTTAGATCCTCCTCGTCCGGATACGAAACATACCATCGATTGTGCGAATGACTTTGGCGTCTCGGTGAAAATGATCACTGGCGACCACCGAGCAATTGCGGTGGAAACCTGCCGCACGTTAGGTATGGGAACGAATGTTTTAGGTGCTGAGAAGCTTCCCTTGCTCACCGCGCAGGAACTCGAAGCGTCGACGACGTTGGGCAGAGACTACGGTGAGATGTGCCGCCAAGCAGATGGTTTCGCCCAAGTCTTCCCGGAGCACAAATATCTCATCGTAGAGGCGTTACGTCAACAAGGTTACTTGGTTGGCATGACTGGCGATGGTGTGAACGATGCTCCGGCGCTGAAAAGGTCTGACGTCGGTATCGCCGTTCAAGGGGCGACTTCTGCCGCGCAAGCTGCGGCCGATATTGTCTTGACGCAACCGGGTTTGTCCACCATCGTTACCGCAATTGTGACCTCCAGGAAGATCTTCCAAAGAATGAAGAACTTTGTGATTTACCGCGTCGCGTGTACCGAACAGTTGCTGTTCTTCTTCTTCATCTCCTGCATCTTCTATCATCCGAACGAGTACAACGCGGATTGGCCGTCGTACTTCGCGATTCCAGTCATCGCTTTGGTCACTATCACCATCTTGAACGACGGTACCATTATTTCAGTCGCGTACGATCACGTCGATGCCTCCATAAAGCCAGAGAAGTGGGATTTGAATATCTTATATATTGTTTCTTCAGCTATTGGTATGGTTGCTTTAATTGGTTCAATCGTATTATTGGAGCTATCCTTGGATTCGCAATCGCCAGACAGCATGTGGAGATCCATGGGATTACCAATGATGTCCTACGGAGAGATCCAAACACTCATGTACTTAAAAATCTCGCTTTCGGATTACTTCTCGGTGTTCAACTCCAGAACGAAAGGGTGGATGTGGTCGAGAATGCCGTCGATGGTTTTAGTTGGCGCGTTCATTCTCGCCACTACGTGCTCTACGTTTTTGGCTGTCTATTGGCCATTTGGAAACGGTATGAAAGGCATCGAGTGGGATTTAGCAGTGTACTGTTGGTTATACGTGATCATGTGGGCATTCATTCAAGATGCAGCTAAGGTTATCACGTACAAGGTGTTGCAATCTATCGGCTGGGTTGAATCCGTCAAGGTGATTGATGAGAAGGCTTTGAAGAGAGGGAGAGAAGCAGTTATCAGTGCACTGTAAGTGAAAGAATGGATGGGCACATGCAAATAATTCATTTTACCATATTTATTCGTCATGCATAGTAGAATTAGAGTGAGAGAGAGCATAAGAGAGGGAGAAGAGTTGTTGTCATACATTTATTTGTATTAAAGCTTAATATGCAAAACTAATTTTGTACTTCCACACTTTGTGCGGACGCTTTCTTTGATGTGACCGTTTTTCTTACCTCTTCACCTGGTTTCAACTCAACGGTGCTCCCTCGCACACGCACATGACATCGAAAGTAATTACAGGAAGGTTGAATCATACACGCTGCGGAAGTAGCCGCGGGAGCATCTGCCCCAACAACGTACAATGCGTGGTAAAACGCAGCAAAGAACTGAAAGATATCATCCCCTTCTGCACCAGCTGTGATGAAGTTGTCAGGATCTTCGTTGGTAGGCGCCACGATGGCTTTTGCTCCCGCATCTAACAAAGCTTCGACCAAATCTGCACTAATAGAAGCTTGACTGACGATAATTTTATCATTCCACATTCCAATAAGTTTACTCGCCGTGTAATCTGATAAATACTCCAAAGGAATAGTTCTTTTGAAGAGATACGCACCAAGTTGCCCGTCGTTGGAATCCGATTGCAAGTGCTTTCCTATGAACGTGTGCAAAACACCTTCTACCTCGACCGAGGGTACCGAGGAACACATTTCATAAAGAGAAGTGAACTTTTGCGACTGTTTTGACGGATATTTCGCACACTCTATGAACAAATTCGCCACAGCTGACGGCTCTGCGATAGCCGTAATATCATGTTGCCAACGCAACACGATGCCCTCCAAATCTGAAACGCAGTTCAAGTGAATAACACCTGCGTTTGCACCAATTCTTTTAAACTGCGCGTTGAGGTTCTCAATTGCTTTGTTGTTCGCGTCTACAAGTTCTTGCTCTCCTCCCATCTTGTTTCTATCACTTTTAAAGCTACCGTTTTTCCCACTAATAGTATTGTCCTTTGCACGGGCATGGCTGTTATCGTTGTTCTTGTTCTCACTCGCGGCTCCATTTTTACCAAAAGAGAATCCGTTATTTTCAGGATTGTAACTCGAAGACGTATCTATACGAGCAAATGGGATGGACCGCAGAGCGCAAAATTCTTCAACAATTTCAGTTTTCGCCGCGAATTCATTTTCGTATCTCTGCGCCTCAATGACTAAAACTCCTTTCTTAGAGCCAAGTTCGGTTGCGATCACAGCCGCTGTTTCTTCGTCCAAGGCATCTGGCTGCAACAACTGACACAGTTCGCCAAATCGCTCGTTTTCGGATTTCACATACTCACCTGTTGCTTCTCGTAGCCGTTTCAGCGCTTGCTTATCGATTTCATCTAAATCTATATCACACCTCAAATCGATGGGGTTGAAACGGAAGTACTTCGTCTCTGGTATCAAAGGTAAAAGCGTTCCCAACGCCTCGTCTACCCTTTCTACGTTACAAGAGGATTCGAGCATGATCAAAGAAGCGTCGATCAGACTGTGACTTGAAGCACCCCGTTTAACCCGTGGAACTTCTCCTGTCCCGAGGGACACCACGCACTCAATCTGCCGATCTGGCCACAAACGCCTCGCCTCCATGATGCCCATCATTGCTGGGTTGTTACAGGTCACGGCACCATCTTGCCATTTCTCATCACCCAACGTAAAATCTGCTAAATAATACGGGGCAGCGCTCGAAGCTCTCAAACAGTGCCACATCAAGTGTTTACACGAACCAGGCATCGCATATCTTCCGTGGTTTTCATCCTCAGCGGTTTCCGGGTACTGGTAGTTTCTAAAGACGTATGGAGAAGAAGGATATTTCGATACAATTGTACCGACGACGAATACTTTCGGGCCGCCTCTTAACGATGTTTCAATGAATGGTTCTTGTTTACCATCTATTTCAGATTCTTGTTGGAGTAAGCTTTCGAACACGTTCGCATCGTGTTTCGATCCGTGCACGGCAACTCTCCACTTCTGCTGCCCATCGCGGTACAAGTTATCAAATCGGTCTTTCCAAGACGCTTCTCCTTCCTGTCTATCTTTCGGCTTTGAGAATATTCTGGTCCCTAAGTCTGTGTAGATTTCATCACATCTCGTCAAATCATGTTTCCGAACTCCCACAGCGCATGCCTTGAGTGATATAAAGAGAGAAGTTAGCTATTGTATGTTTCTTTCTTCAAGGAAGTGACCGTCTTTCCTTTGGAAAATCAGAACAAGAAAGAAAAATACTAAAATAGAAAAAAAATAGAAAGAAGAAAAAAAATACTATTTCAACCAAACGCGCGTTTACGCGCGATATTTCACCGATTTTAGCATCACTTACCAGTATACCACCGGTACTCGTACCGCAGATCAAGTCAAAAAGCTCATGAATTGGTTTACCCGTGCCTTCCTAAGACCGGTTGCAAAATTGTCAGAATGGTTTCATACAGCGGTGCTTTGACCGAGCACATAAACTGTAAAGAAAAATTGTTCGTACCTCGATTCGTCGCAACATTTGCACGGTAGAAATACCGCGCATGCCTCCTCCGTCCATACACAAGATTCTTACACCTTTACCGACAATCGGACGCCGATTGACAGCCTGTCTGACGATTTCATTCTCGCCGAAGATAGCCAAGGCTCGAGTTGCGTATTTCTTAATTAATTCCGTATTTTCATTTTCTGGAAAGCTCAGCGCTAATTCTGCAAGTAAACTACGTATGCCTCTCATCTTTAACATTGCTCGTCTGTTGACAGATTCAAAGCCTAAATTTCCCAGTGCTAATAGGCCGGAAGATTTTAATTCAGAATTATCGCTCTAAATAAAATAAATAAAATTTTGAGTTATTTTTCGGGAAATGATATTTATCATCTAAACGCACCTTGATTATATCAACAAGTAAGCTAATTAATGTTTCATCGTATATGCTCTGTTTTTTTCATGGGAAAATCGTAAATTCGGTTAGAATATAAAGTTCAAAAAATAATTAATTAAAAATAAAAACAAAAAAAATCAATAGCCTACATACCTTTGATAATTTTCCCGACGCGAACGCCAGGGATGCGAGAATATTGCATCCGCATATTTGTACGGCATAATTAGAGTCCTGTTTTGCGTAAGTAGGGAAAAAAATAATTAAAAGTCAATTTTTATTGTTGAGCAAAATGTAGCCTTTTAGCGAGTAGAAGATGAAAAAAAGGAAGAAGCACAGGAGCAAACTAGAGAAGAAACGACCACTTACCGCCATCAAACTTTGTATTCTTTGAGATACTTTCGAATCGATGAGCTTTTGCGCTATATCGGGAAGTTGACTCATAGCAGCTATGATGTGTGTTGCTTCGCGGATGACGTTCTCGTCAGAAGTTAAAAGCATCGTTAGCATTTGCTGGAGTGCGCCTTCGGTGGCGGCTATTTCGACGCAGTTCGAAGGATCTTCTTGCGCGATCTTCGCTAAAGCGGTAGCTATGAGCAAGTGTTGGCAACTCGAGTGTCTAAATACGAGAGTAAAAAAAGCCGAAAACGCTTTTCCTTTCTGGGCCGCTTTTCCTGAAATCGCCTGAGGAATGTAGCTCGAAGTCGTGTCTCCGACTTGCACATCCACGTTTGTCAAATCGTCATTTGCGCTTACGACGACGTTTACTAACGATAAACACCTCAAAGATTTACAGTGGTGCATTTCTGGTAGATACTCCACCGGGTTCCCATACAAATGAAATGTATGCACTTTCGATAACGCTTTCATATCCATCACGGGTTTCGTCAGTTTATTTCCTTTGAAAGAAATTATCTGGAGCATCTTATTCTCCCTTAAATCCGTTCGTATTTTCGTAAGTTGGTTGTTGTCGCAGTGCAATTCTCTCAAGCTTTTCAAGTTTACCAGACTCGGCAAGTCGTTGAGCTTATTGTTGTTCAGCTTCAACACTTCCAAACGAGGGAAGAACTGCGTGATTTCTACAGGCAACTCCGTCAACTGCGCATTGGAGAGATCGATTGAAACTACATTCTTGAACCTTTCTCGAATGTCGCCCAAGATTCTAACCACACCTTCGCCTAAAACTAACTCCTCGATGGAATCCAAATCGCACCCTTTCAGTAATGAATACAATCCTTCGCACAGTGTTGCCGTTCCTGTGTTGTTCTGTCTCGTCAAGCGAAAGACTTTGGGAGTCGGTTTATACGGCTCTATTGTCAATCGAACTTTCACTTTGACGACGTCGTAGCCACCTTGTAAACACAACAACTGCGCTTTCACCACGTCGCCTTGTTCTTTGAAGGGTAAGCTCATCTGTCCGTCGGCTATCTTGTCCAAAATCTCCTCGTGGTCTCGCTCTGAATTATATTCCACGTTCACTTCGTGAAATTGGAGCTCCGTTTTTGTCATCTCTTCTCCTTCTTCTTCTTTTACTTCTTGTTGAACGGAAGCAGAAGTGTTACTAGTTGTCGTCGTAACACTGACTTCCTCTCGATACCCGAACGATAAGTTGAACACGTCCGGCGTTCGGCCCATGGTTAGAGAGCGAAACATGTTTTTTTGATTAGTGTTTGGTGTTCGTTGGAAGGCACTTTGGCACAGCAAGCGGCCTTTTTTGAGGATTGAGGTCCTTTTTTCTGTGCTCTCTCGAGCTCTTCTCACAGCTTTTCACAAAAGCTTTTCCAGCGCGTACAAGGAACGGGAACGAACACACAAACGAATAAAACTTCAAAAAAAAAAAAGTGAAAAAGAACGAACAGCACCACGGAAGATATCCGATATCAAACATGAGAGAGAGAGAGAGATGAAAACTCAAACGCGCGCTCAACGAGTATTACTACTAGTAAAAGAACTGTTACTGTGAGAGGGGAACACACACACACACACACACACACACACACACACACACATTTGTTGGAACTTTTTACGAACGAGAGATGTCAACATTTTCCTATCGCGCCTTGTTGAAATCCAAACGAGAAGGAAAAAATGGAACAACAACAACGACAGCAACGACGACGATGAAGACGTTGGTATCACAGAAGAAGAGGAAGTTAGACGACGAGATGATCTTGAGCATCCTCCGAATAATCGCTCTCCAATTACGAGTCAACAACGAATCTGAGGTTACCGGAAATAGTAAGAATAATAATTTGTTCTTGTTAAAACACCACGCGGAAGTGTTACACGGAGATACCGATGCTTCTTACACTTGGAAACGGAAAGCTTTGGAACTCATAGAAGAAGGTGAAGAATACGAAATATATGAAGAGAGAACAAAAGCAGGAGGTAAAGATTTGGCGAAACTTTTGCTGGAAGGATTAGATTTATTAACGGATTGTTTGCTGACGACAAAGTTATACGAGCAGTTCATCACGGCTGTAGAGTCCACGGAGCACAGGGAAAGTCAGCGATTCATAGTCACCTTCTTGTTGAAAGAATTTGTGCCAAAAGAACGCCTGGACATTTTGAAAGAGATTTGCGAGTTTGTTCACTCTACGACGTGCGGATTCAACGCTAAAACTGGTAATGTATTTGTAAAAGATAAAACAGCGTTGCGATCCATAGCGAGCGCTATTGGGCCGCGAATATTAAAGCCATCACGAGAGAAGTGCGCGACGTCCCGGACGCGAGAAGAAGACGAAGCATTTCTGGTCGTTTCACTGATGGAACTCATCTTCGTGGACTATTATTCAATCATGACGGATGCTGAAAACGAGAACCAACCAGTTTTCATCGAGAATATGCGAAGCGAGAAGTTTGGGAATAATATATATTTCGATACTTCTGTGAGTGCGTCATCGTATGCGGAAATGTATCTCAAAAGCGTAGGAACGATGAACAGACAAGATCACCGCGACAGAAAGAATAAAACGGAATATGATTTTGACGACAGCAAAAGTAAGAATATCATCGACGACGGCATAAATATCAACAAGGATGATTTTGATGACAACGATGACGACAACGATGACGAATCGTTTTCGTTTCGTCGCGAGTATTTTTATAATAATGACAAGAACGGTTTTAGAAGCAGCAGAAAGTTTGAAATCTATTCCGACGATGGAGAGTACGACGATGACGATATTCGAGGAGAAGGTTTGATTGACGACAATAGTTTGCCTGCGTGGATGAACGAAGCAACCGCAGGTGTGAAAGGAGGGAAACACAGGCGCGCTACCTTTGGTATATCTTCACCATCCGAGTTTGAAGTGGATGGGGAAGTGGACGATGGGAGCGAAGACAACGACAGTGCGCTGCCGCCTTGGATGAATGAGCAAGACCTTTCTGCATACGCGTCTCTTTCTCCAACTCCGAGATGGATAAAAGAAATTGTCGCCACTGGCGGTAAATGGGATTTGAATTCAGCATTTGGGAACTACGAAGAAGGAAATAGTGCTTTCGGTGAAAGCCTGAAGCGCGAATTTGATCTGAGTCGATTCGAGAAAATATACGGTGAGGAGGAAGCGGCACGAAGTGATTCTGAAGCCGAAGATTGGGAGAAACACCGAACGAAGCAACAACGACGTAAGCAACCCATTAAGAAAGATGCAAACAAACTCAGCAGCAGTGAAAACGAAGAAGAATATGTTCTTGTCCATTCCTCCGGGGAGGAGGAAGAAGAAGAAGAAGAGTTAACGAAGAGAAAAGTTCGACGAAGAGTGAAGAGGCGCGAAAAGAAAATAGATGAAACACAGTTACCGATAGATGCCGATTTATTACCTTCGTCAGCTATCGAAGAAGATGAAGAAGAGTACGAGTATACGGACGATGAAAGCTTTGAAAGTGGTGAGGACGATCTTGATGATATCGCTCAAAAGGGTGAACTGGTACCGTCAATGGAAAAGTTGGAGCCTTCTAAGTCTCGTCGCAAACGCCGCAAAAGAAAAAATATTGCTCTAAAAAGGGAAGGAGAACAAGTAACGACGACTACCACGCCATTGCCACCACGAGAGGACAGCGGAAAGGGTGATGATGAGCTTGAAGTATACGAAGATGGTGATCTCGAGGAAGCCTCAGACGTCGATGATTATGAAGACGACGAAGATTCAATTTGGGAAGACGTTAGTCAAGAAGAGGAAGAGTTTGACGACGACGACATATACGATTTACCCGAAGATAATAGACGCGAGGCTAAAGAAATACCTGTTTCTACGACGGAAGGTGGTGATATGATAGCTTCTGCGCTAGTTTCGGCCACTGGGGCACCACCGACTGTGGCATCAATTTTGGATGCGACAAGTCAGGCGATGTTAAAATCACCTAAATCGGGAACCGCCGCGTCTGTGCCAGCAATCGCTCGATTAAAAATCGCAGCATCGAAGAATCGAAAATCGCGAAGAAAAATGAAAGGAGTTGAGGTATCCGCCGTGGCGGAAGCTATTCGACGAAGAGCGACGAAAACTCCAACACAGGATTCTGTGGAAAAAGAAGCTCTCCAAGATGTGGATGTGGAAGCACAAGAACAAAAGTCAGCGAAAAGGACGCCACCAATTTCACCTTCGAGAAAGAAGTCACCGATAAAAACACCCATGAAGCAACCAGCGCTTGAAGTTGATGTCGTTGCGAGCCCAAAATCAAATAAAAGTGTAAAAGCGATAGAGGATGAGGAACCGTCTTCAGTCGAGGCCAAAATTGAAGCGAATAAAGAGGATGGTACAGAGTTTACAACACCGCTTCGAATAGATCCTAACGCTGCTATGGCGTCACCAAAAGAAGGATTAATAGGCAAAGAGCACGAAGAGAGAGATTTTTCACCACGAGCTGAACTCTTTTCATCGTTGCCAACTTCTCCAACTGATGCTACTATTACAACTCTTGACGAAGGTGTACAGCATGAACAAGTTGGAGCGCAAGACATGGACAGTAGCTTTTCTGAAGGATTTTACGACGCCGTTGAGAAGAGTTTCTCCCCGGGAAGTAAGAAGAAAGAAGCAATGATTGATGCTTCGATATTACCGAGCAAACTTGAGTCGTCTCAGTATTCCAGCGATGTTCCGTTATCGAAAGAAACCGAAGAAGCTTTGTTACAAATGGCGAGAAGCGGGAAATTAACTGAGCTGTTGAGAGATCTTGACGAAATCGAAGATGACGATGAAGGAGATGACGCTCTTATTATGGAAGGAGAAGAAGGTAAATCGAAAGAAAAGTTCTCACTACAATCTTTCCAAGCGGATATCGAGACTATTTTGAAAGGTAAACTTGCAAAAGCTATCCAAGGAAAAGCCGAGAAGATGCGCCGAAAGAACTTGAAGAAAGGAGATATCGCGGAACTACTGCTCGTTGGATTGGACAAATCTGGTAACGCTGAGGAAGAGGAAATGAGAATAGGAGGGTTTTCCAAAAGCTCAAATCTGCATAAAAACTTGGTCGGAGAAGGTGTTCATGACATCGATGCTGAAATGGTACTCTCTCCGGTTGCTTCTCCACGAGAGCAAAAAACCATCGGCAGGGAAGAAATCAAAAAAATGCAAGATAAGCTAAAATTGGAGGAAACTTTATCGCCAACAGATGGCGATTCCGATAAAAGTAAAGGAAAGCAAAGTGATGGTAGCGCGACGCCGCCTCCAGAACCATCTCCTCAACTGCAGAAATCTCCATCAGCTCCCCCTCCTCCACCCCCTCCTCCACCCCCTCCTCCTCCGCCGAGAAAATCGCCAGTGAAGTCACCTTCACCCTTGAAAGACGCCACTTCAACTGCTCTTGCTTCTGTACCGAAAGCAACAAAATTGGTACCATCTGCACCTCCACCTCCTCCTGCACCTCCACCACCTCCGCCAGGTGTTTCGAAACCAAAAGTAACCGTTCCGCCACCTCCGCCACCGCCTCCGCCTCCCGGAGGAGCAGCAGCAAAGAAACCAGAAAAAGGTGGTGCAGCGCCTCCGCCGCCTCCCCCTCCTCCCCCCCCTGGAATGGGTGGGAAAAAGCCATCATCTGCACTACCGCCTCCTCCTCCTCCTCCACGGGCACCACCAGGATTCAAGAAAGCAGAAAAAGGAGCTCCTCCTTCTCCGCCTCCTCCTCCTCCAGGTGGAGCGAAAGCGCCACAAAAAGGACCAAAAGTGGCTCCACCCCCTCCGCCCCCGCCAGCACCACCTGGTTTTGTTCAAGCGAATACTAAAGCAGCGCCACCACCTCCACCCGCTGGTCCGAGAATTCCCGCACCTCCAGTACCACCAGGAATGTCTATGACTGCTATCGCGGCGGCGGCAAAGTTTGCAAAAATTGCTCGTAAGAAAGTCAAAATGCTTCACTGGGAAAAATTGCAAGCCATTGAAGGAACAATTTGGGAGAATGCAAATACAGACGATGCCATTTCTAAGCTGAATATTGAAGAGTTGGAGACATTGTTTGCGTTACAAGATGCTGTTCCAATGAAGAAAGCGAGCGGTGCAAAGCCAAAGTCGGTTTCATTGATCGATGCAAAACGAGCTTTGAACATCTCCATTCAATTAGCGGGTGTGCGAATGCCATTCGCATCGATTAAGCAATGCTTCATTGACATGAACAATCCGAAGAAACTGACGTTGGAGAACTTACAGACGCTCCTAACAGCAGTTCCAGATCGCAAGGAAATTGAAAAAATCACCAAATACAACGGGGAGTTGGAAGAACTTGGAACGTCCGAGCAATACTTTTTGCAAGTTATGGGCATTAAGCGTCTCGAGCAACGCATTGAGTCCATGATTTTCAAGGAGCAAAGTTCAATCATGATTAACTCAATTACGCAAGATATCAAGCTCGTGAAGCGTGCGGGAGATGATTTGAAGAACTCGAAAACGATGGTGAAACTATTGGAAGGTATTCTCGCTGTGGGCAACCATTTGAATGTTGGATCTCGGAGTGGTTCTGCTGTTGGCTTCAGACTTGAAGTCTTGTTAAAATTGGCAGATGTAAAAGCGATCGACAAGAAAACGTCGCTTCTACACTTTGTGTATCGAGAAATGCGAAAGACGGTACCGGAAATTGAAGATTTGAATAAAGAATTGGAATCGGTAACAGCGGCGGCAACTCTATACTTGGACGGAACGTTTGATATGTTGAAGCAAGTTAAAAGTGGGATGACTTTGATCGCTCAGGAGCTTGATTACGCATCTAAGCACCTCGAAGGAGAAGGTGGTGATCTGTTCCAGAAGTACGTTGATAATATGGAACCGTTTGTTTCTAAAACTGAAGATAAAGTGAACGAAGTAGACGGTCTGGTGCGAGATGCGCAGGACTTGTTGAAAAAGACGAGCGAGTTCTTTGGCGAACCGTTTAAAGCGGAAAATTCTGCGCGATTATTTGGAATAGTAAAGAACTTTTTACAAGTCTTTGAAAAGATGAGGGCAGATGTGAAGGCGAGCGAGGCTGAAGAGAAGAGAAAGATGCGGATGGAAGAGTTTATGAACAACAAAAAGCTTAAAGCTGGAGATGGGAAGAAAAAGGAAGCACCCGTCCGCGTGCTAGATGCAAGAGATGCAATGTTGAGTGAGCTGAGAAGTAAAACGAAACTCGTACCTCCTATAAAAGTAGGCGGTGTTGGAAAGAAAGATACGAGTCTCTCGCCGCGCAAACAACCGCGGTCGCCAAAGAAAAAACAAGCTTCGGACCGGTCGGAATCTCATCACCCAGTCCCTCATTCTCGGGCGAGCCTCGCAGACAGACTTGGAAGGCACAAGAAGAAGCAAAGTAAGAGTGCAGCTGCATCAGAAGTGCCTTTGCCACCCATTCCTCCACGTGTTGAAACGAAGGTGTCTGTTGTGCTTCCTCCACCTCCTCCACCTCCTGCACCAATTGGTTTTGTTCAAGCGAATACAAAAGCGGCGCCTCCGCCACCACCGCCGATTGGTCATATTTCCGATATTCCATCGTCGCCGTCGCAACCATCGAGTGCATCAGCTTCCTCCGAAGTGGCAAAAGCAGCGTTACCCCCCCCACCGCCCCCACCTCCTCCTCCTCCAGGCTTTCAACAAGCGAAAAAGGGGGATTATGATACTTTGCCCGCGCCTCCTCCTCCTCCTCCTCCTCCTCCCCCGGGTGCTTTTTATTAGTAAAAGTAGCTAGTAGCCAAACGAAGTGTACATTAACATATAGTATTTTAAAGCACGCGGTGTATATTTATTTACAAAAGCTTATTATCAGTAGTCTATTCATCCATGTCTGCTATCTCCAATGCAAAATCGTCGCGAACAACGCTCTTTGCATTTTTATCCGTAGCTAATCTCCCGAATACTTCGCCAAACTGTTTCATATACACTTCCTCCTCGTCTTGCGTGATGCATTCTATATCCGACGTCGCGTGCGCAACGCAAAGTAGAGCGTATCCTTCGTCTCTCATTTCCTTCGAAACGCCCAACGCTTCGATTTGTTCTAAACTTCCTTTCGTAACCTTCACCGCACACTTCGTGCAACATCCCATTCTACACGCGTTCGCCAACTCCCATCCCTGTTGCTCGGCTTCAAATAATATGTACCTTCCTTCTGGTACGTCCAACTCTAAGACTTCTCCGGTTTCGTGATCGGTTATTTTTACGTTCCTTATTGGTGCGTCCACTTCACTCGAGCCTTTGTTTTGCCACGCGACGTTTTCCACGTTGATTAAAGTATCAAAGTCACCCGCGCCCGCTTTGCGAGAGGCGATGTTGAAGTCATCCTCCATGAACAAATCAACAGTCCCGTCTTTGCTGACGTATTTTTTCTTCCACTCTTCCGTGGTTAAATTCGCGATGGACTTTCTCGCCTCCACCGCTTCTCTGATGGCTTTTCTCGAGTCAAAACTTTCGCTCTTTTCTTTGATATTCTTTCCGTCTTCTTGTAAAGACATGGCGATGGGCCCCATGGAAACGCCGGCTTTTTCTAACATCTTTTCAGCTTTCGAAAAGAGATTTTCTCCCCTCTCGCTGTCGTCATTTTCGTCGTTTTTCGCGCGAGTGACGACGCGTCGAGCGTTTCCTCGACGCTGATTATCGCGTTGTTGAACGTGTTGGAAGCGACGTTGACGATGACTCTTTCTGCTCTTCTTCGTTCCTTCGTGGGTAACAGAGCAAGGAAAAGAGACCGAGCGAGAGGAGTAAGACGTCGTCACCGACGACATCGTCGCGTGCATCTTCAAATATAGCAGTGGTAGTGGTTTAGTTCGCAAGCGGCGCTCGTGAGTGTGGAAGAAGAGCGGAGTTGAGAGATTCTTAACTCTCTCTGCTTCCGATATTATCCACTCTGTCGCAGACTGTTTTTATTTTATTTATCTGTTTATATCTCTCCCCTCAATCAAACACACGACAAAAGCAAGGCACGCTCGCACGCGCACTACCACCCACTAACTAACTTTACACGATGTTCGCGAACAGTACCATCATGACTTCATCAGCCGCGCGCGTCTTCTCCTCCCACTCTTCCTCCACTTCTTCTTCTTGTTCGAGAAAGAGCGGCGACGTCTTCGTCTCCGCGAAGCGACGAGGTGAAAAGATATCGTCGTCGTCGTCGTCGTCGTCATCGTCACGATTCGATAACAACAATAATAATATCAACAATAAGAAGAAGAGCGCGCTCTTCGTGCCGAAGGCGTTGAATAAATGCGGAGAGTACGATTACGAAGGAGAAGAGCATTCACACGCGACGACGACGAAAACGATAAAGACGTCGTTGTTCACCACCAGCGCTACCACCCAAAACCAAACGAGAGGAAGAAAGATAAGAACGAACGCATTTTCTGGTGCGCACAACAACAACATGGCAGCGGCTTCATCTACAGAAAATTCATCACCGTTGGATAAGATGGAAGCATTAATCGGCGCGATTTGGAAGTTCGTCCGTCCGCACACGATTCGTGGGACGTTATTAGGCACCACCGCCTTGGTCTCTAAAGTTTTGATTGAAAATCCAGAACTCATTCAACTCTCGTTGTTCCCGCGCGCGTTGCTGGGTTTATTCGCTTTGTTGTGCGGAAACGGATTCATCGTTGGGATTAATCAAATTTACGACGTTGAGATTGATAAAGTGAATAAACCGTATTTGCCGATCGCGGCGGGTGAGTTGTCGTTACCGATGGCTTGGGCGTTTTGCTTGGCTACAGCGCTTGGAGGCGCAACCATCGTCGCCATGAATTTTGGTCCATTGATTACTTCTTTGTACACCTTTGGTTTGTTCTTGGGAACGATTTATTCCGTACCACCGTTACGCTTGAAACGTTTCGCGTTGCCTGCGTTTATGATTATCGCCACCGTGAGAGGATTCTTGTTAAACTTTGGCGTCTTTCACGCGACTAGAGCGGCGTTGCGCTTGCCGTTCGTTTGGTCGCCGCCAGTTTTGTTCATCACCATTTTCGTGACTGTGTTTGCGACCGCTATTGCCGTCACGAAAGATTTAGCAGATATCGATGGCGATAAGCAGTTTGGGATAGAGACTTTTACGACAAAGATGGGCGTGAAGAACGTGAGTTACATAGGAAGTGGTTTGTTGTTGATGAACTACGTGTTTGCGATTGGTTTGTCCGTCTTCAACCCGACCTGGTTCAATCAGAAGATTATGATCACCGTGCACGCAATCTTAGCCGCTTATTTAATCGCCAAGACGAGAAAGTTGGAGAAGGCTGGATTCACTCAAAGTGCCGTGCAAACGTACTACCAAGATGTCTGGAAGTTGTTCTACTCTGAGTATTTATTACTTCCGTTTATTTAAAAATTTACTTTTTGTGTTAATCGAGGTGGGCGCGAGGAGAGCAAGAGAAGAGAGAAGAATGTGACGTCGAGTGAGATTTTCGTAGCGAGGCAAATTTCAGGTTTTACGTTTTTTTCAAAGAAGTAAAATTTGTGTGTTCATTTTCCAATATAACAACAAAGTATCTTTAAAATTAAGGAGTATCCACGATGCTCGTCCAGCCCGCTCTCTTGTTCCCTTCTTCCGCCCAGAGCTCTAAGAACTTCCCCGGAGTGCCCGGATTCTTCTTGTTGTACGCAGTCGGTAATAACGTTTCGATGGAGTTGTACACGTGCTCCGGGATTTTTCTTCTACCGGCCTTGGTCGTTTCTACGACATCTAAAGTCACGTCCGAGTTGCGCTGGTGTCTCAACTCGATCGCTTTACCCTCTGGAAACATCGATACCGATCGCCTGAAGATGAGCAATGTCCTGTGGGAACGCGCCAAGTAACGTGACTCCGTGCCGACGACTACGTTGTTCGGTTGCATTTGCACCCACGTCAAGTTTTCCACGTAGTTGAAGTTCTTCTCTTGCATGACATCGCAGACCAACGATAAGTTTTCTTTTTCGACCCAAATGAAAATAAAACCGAGTGGAGTTAACGTTTCCAACGGTAACTGCGCGATATCTTCCACGGTCACGTTCCCTTTATCCGGAGCTTGATCGATGTTCCACGGTGGGTTCATCAAGATGCCCAAATAGTCCTTCGCAAGCTTCGAAAAGTCCATGTTTTTGTCAATCTTCATCTTCAATTGCGTGCAATCTGGAACCGCAGCGAGTTCTTTCTCTCTCACATCCTTTGGCACGAACGGTTTCACCGCTCTGCCCCAGGTGATCGGTAATGGATCGTTCGGTAAATCGTGTTTTGGCAATTTGAAAATGTTCAGTTCGCGCGGATCGAAGAATTTCTTTTTTCGAATCATAAACCCGGTATCGCTGTTATACGCGGTGATCATGTGCGACTTTTGGGGTTTCGGTTCTCTAGGCGCCTTCGGCTCTCTCGGTTCTCTCGGTTCTCTCGGTCCTTTCTTCGCTTTCAACGCTTTTGGCCATCGACGTTTCCCAGTCATCATCTCCCAAAACTCTGCGTCTTCGTCGTCGTACTGTTCCATATCTTCGTCGTCGTATTCCTTGTAAAAGTCTCGCTCGAGCTCGTCGAAACCAAACATGGCAGCGTCTTCGGCTTTCATCGCTTTGCGCATGGTAAACGCCGACGTCGCTCGGAACACTTCTCTCAGCTGCTCCTCCGTCAAACCTTCTTCTTCCTCTTCGTTGTCGCTCGTTTCTTGTTCTCGTTCTTGTTCATGTTCTCCGTCTTTTTGAATTTTTTCGTTATTTTTACCATCCGTGATGTCTTTCAAAATCTCTCCTCCTTCGCCTTTTTCTTGCGCTTGTTGCTGTTCCAATTTCATCTTCTTCTCCAACTTCAACTGCTCTTGTTTCTCTTTGTGCATCTGTTGAATCCTCTCCAACTCGGCGAATTTGGCCATGATCATCTCCGGCGTTTCGTCTTCTTCTACGTACCCGACGTACATGGACGAACTCGGTTTCACCTTTGACTTCGAGCGCGAGGAGTTGCGGATGTTTTGCGACGCTTTGCGCTTCGGGCGAGTCGAGACTGGCGGAGGAGGACGAGGAGCGACATCTTTGCTCTTCTTTTTCGTCGTTTTCTTTTTGACTTCTGCCGTTGCTGCTACGTCATCACCCTCGATGTTCTCCTGATTCGAAGAGGAAGGAGGGATGATCTCTTCAGCTTGTTGTTGTTGTTCTTGCGTTTCTGCCATGTTTATGAGTACCAGCAGCGGAGCGCGCGCGTGCCTCGTTGTGAAGAGAGTGCAAAAATCCTCCTCCTCCTCCTACAAAACTCTCTTCTTTTGAATTCAAAATTTTACCGAAACCCTAAACTATACGAAGAAAAAAAATTTCTCATTTGCCCGACAAGATACAAAACAAAAAACAACGCACGTGTGTTCTTGTAATAATATCATAGACCGCGCGCGCTTTTGTTGTTGAGAGCAGAGAGAGAGAGAGAGAGATTGATGACGGAGATTGAAGAAAAAGGTGGAGAGACGATGACTTCACCAAATCCTCCTCCTCCTTCTGCGGACGGGAAAGAACAACCGAAACCGAGACTGGTCATCAAATCCATGGTCTTGGAGAACTTCAAGTCCTACGCCGGGGCACAACACGTCGGTCCGTTCCATAAGGTGAGTGTTATTAGACGCGATGACGTTGTTACTATTCGTTATAGTCGTTCGATTTTTCTCTCTCCGTAAATGTTTTGTGTCGTGGGTAATCCCTCTCTCTCTCTGCGCTCGCGCGTCGTGATACATTAAAATGTAACCGTACGACGAGAGGAGAGGAGAACGCGACTTCTTTGTTCCCCTCATGAGACATCTCTCTCTCTTTCTTATATTTACTAACAACTACTCATCGCTATTACGCTCTCTCTTTCTCTGCAAACAGTCGTTCTCATCTGTGGTCGGCCCAAATGGTTCTGGAAAATCGAACGTCATCGATGCGATGATGTTTGTGTTTGGTAAACGCGCGAAACAGTTGAGATTGAACAAAGTCTCCGAGTTGATTCACAAGTCGACCAATTTTAGAAACTTGGAATACGCGCGCGTCGAAGTGCACTTTCACGAGATTGTAGATTCGGACACGGATCCAGAAGGGTTCACCTCGGTACCTAATTCTGAGTTTACCATCGCCAGAGAGGCTTACATTAACAACACTTCGAAATATTTCGTGAACAAGAAAACTTCCAACTTCACCGAGGTGACAAACTTGTTGAAAGGTAAAGGCGTGGACTTGAACAACAACCGTTTTTTGATTTTGCAAGGCGAAGTCGAACAAATTTCAATGATGAAGCCAAAAGGAGTCAATCCTGGAGACGAAGGGTTATTAGAGTACATGGAAGATATCATCGGAACGAACCAGTACGTTGAACCGATCGAAGAGGCGGGTAAGAAGCTCGAAGAGTTGAACGATAAGAGAGGGGGAATGGTTTCGCGATTGACGCTCGTCGAAAAAGAGAAGGACGCGTTGGAAATCGTAAAGAACGAAGCTGAGTTATTTTTGCAAAAGGAGAAAGATTTGTTGCAAGCAAAGTCAATTTCTTTACAGTTGGAAGTCATGGAAACTCGAAAAGTGATGGCAGAAATGTCCGAGAATCGCATCGGTTTACAAACCAGCTTGGAGGAAGAAAAATCCAAGCAAAGTGAACACAAAGAGTCGCTGAAAGGTATCGAAGCGAAATTTAAAGCTCAGGCGACGGAGATGAATGAAATTCAGCATAATCTCGACAACGCTACGAAAGAGTTTGCCGAGTTTGAAAAGAAAGACGTAAAGTTTCGCGAAGATTTGAAGCACATGAAGCAGCAGGTGAAGAAACTCGACGAGAAGTTGACTAAGGAAACCGCGCAAAAGGAAAAAATCGTTGCTGAGTGTGAAAATATTGAAAAAGACGTTCCAGCGTTGGAAGCGAGAAAAGCTGATCTCGAGGCGAAAGTACAAGGCGAAGAGAGTAAACTCGATGAAATGTTGGACGGGTTAAAAGGCGAAATGGCGGAAATTGGTTCGAAAATTGATGCCGTTGAAAAGGAGCTGCAGCCATGGGAAGGTAAAATTGCCGATGCGAGAGGCGAATTCGACGTTGCCAACGCAGAGCGAAAGCTGGTGCTCGAAAAACATGCCGAAGTTGAAAAGAACTTAAAAGCTGCCATTGATGGTAAAGCGTCCGCGGAAGCGAAAGTGAAGTCGTTGACGAAACAGATAGCGGATGACGAAGCACAACTTGCGATTGAGCTCGAGAAGGTGGAAAAAGCGAGAAAGGCTGAAACTGCGGCGAAGGCAAAAGAGGCCGGTTTGCTTGAAATTACTAGAGATGCCAGAGGTAAACTCGAACAACGAAAGACGACAGCTTCGCAGGAAAGTCAAAAAGGTGCCATCGTGCAGGCTTTGTTGGATGCGCAAAGCGCCGGCGGCGTTAAGGGCGTTATTGGTCGTCTCGGAGATTTGGGTGCGATTGATAAGAAGTATGACGTCGCGGTATCGACCGCGGTTGGTGCTTTAGACTATGTTGTCGTTGAAACAACCGCGGACGCGCAGAACTGCGTGCAGTATTTGCGAAGAAACAACTTGGGGGTTGCAACTTTTTTGATTCTGGAGAAACAGGCGCACTTGGCACAAAAGTTGAAGGAAAATCAAAATAACATTCCAGAAAATGCGCCGAGATTGATTGATTTGATTAAACCGGCGGAAGAGCGATTGTTACCTGCGTTCTACTTTGCCGTTCGTGAAACTGCGGTGGCTGAAGACTTGGATCAAGCTGGCAGAATTGCATATGGCGCCAAACGCCACCGTGTCGTGACGTTGAAAGGTCAAGTCATCGAGACCTCGGGTACGATGTCCGGTGGTGGTTCGAAACCGATTTCAGGACGCATGCGCGTTGGCAAGGAAAAACCGGTTGTCGTCGACGAAAAAGCTGCAGCGAGAGAAGTTGCAGAGTCTGAGAAAGAGTTGCAAAAAGCTACGGCAGATTTGGAAAGAGCAAAAAAAGCTGCGTTTGAAGCGTTGAGAGAAGCGAGAGACGCAGAGGCAAAATGTGCGCAATACGAGAGATCGTTACCGAAGTTGAAAGCCGAATTGGAAGCTGCCGAAGGGAAGATTGTCGATCTAGATGGTCGATTAGATGAACTCAAAGCTGCGCACGAGGCATCAAAGAACGATGCTTCTGAGTTGCGCGAGCTTGACGAAAAGGTTGCGCAAGCCGACGCCGCGTTGAAATCCGTCCTTGACGGCGCTTCGAAGCTCAAAGCCGAACTTAAGAAGTGGCAAGATGCCTTGGAAAACGTTGGCGGTGAAGAGTTGCGACGACAAAAGTCTATCGTCAAGGAAGTTCGCTTCGGCATCGAGATGGCCTCTAAGAAAGTGACAGAAAAGAGAGCAGCCGCAAAATCGCACGTTAAAACGATGGAGCGGTTGACGAAATCCGTCTCTGAAGCAGAAGCGGAGAGAGAGAAGATCAAGAACGAAATGGATGCTATAAAAGAAGAATTCAAAGGTTTGGAAGAGGGCGCAATGAAGGTTTTGGAGTCTCAGGGCCAGTTGAAGGCTCTCGCAGAAACCAAAGCTGGCGAGTGTGCAGCATCGCAAGCCGAGCTCGAAGAAGTCATGAAGATTGTGAACGAGTTGAGATCTGTAGAAGTTGACCTTCAAGGTAAGATTGATGAAATCGATAACAAGATGAGAGAACATGGCAAAGTGGAAAAAGGTTGCTTGAAGGAGATGGAAAAATTACAAAATGAGAGAAATTCCCTCTCGCCGGGTGTTGACGAAAGCGAAATTCTCTTGAACGTCTCGGACGAACAACTCAATGAGATTAATGCAGAAAGTAACGACGAAATGATCAACAATATCGAAGCTGAGTTAAAAGAAATGAAACCAGACATGACTTCCATCGAGCAGTTCGCAGCAAAGTTGGCTGAGTACGAAGAGAGAGTTGGAGATTTGAAAACCGTCACGGAGGAACGCGACACGTTCCGACAAACGTTTGATGAGCTGCGTAAGAAGAGACTAGAAGAGTTCATGGCCGGATTCTCTATAATTTCCATCAAATTGAAAGAAATGTACCAGATGATTACTTTAGGCGGTGACGCGGAGCTCGAGTTGGTCGATTCGCTCGATCCATTTTCTGAAGGTATTGTCTTTTCTGTTCGACCGCCGAAGAAAAGTTGGAAGAATATTGCGAACTTATCAGGTGGAGAGAAGACACTCTCATCCCTCGCGTTAGTATTTGCGTTGCATCACTACAAACCAACGCCTTTGTACGTCATGGATGAGATTGATGCAGCCTTGGACTTTAAGAACGTCTCAATCGTTGGGCACTACATCAAGGAGAGAACGAAAGACGCGCAGTTTGTCATTATTTCATTACGTAACAATATGTTCGAGCTTGCGGATCGGTTGGTTGGTATTTACAAAACTGAGAACCACACAAAGACGGTTGCTATCAATCCTGGCGCATTTACGGTCGGTTCAAAGGTGCAAGCAAATGACGCTGCGCCGAAGGCAGTCTTGGGCTCCAACGCAGCCACCGCAAAATAAGAATGAAAGGAAGAAAGAAGAAAGTTTCTCTTGTATCATAACTTTAAAATCGACAATAAGAATAATATACATCAATTTAGCTACCAGTATTTGATTCTACCAGTGGTACTACACATTAATATGAAACTACTAAACAATACACTAGTCTTACTACGACATTATCATTAGTCTTTCACGATGGTGCTAAAGTTGCACGCAGAAAAACGCTCATTACACATCCAACCATAGTTCCGATTGCATATCCAATTGTACCGGCAAGCACGGCGGGCTGTAAAGCTCGCTTCCATCCTTTTGATGCCGCCATAGCGAAAGCAGTTGCAGGCCCGCCAGCACTAGCATTCAATCCAATCAAAGTTGCCCAAAGAGGCACGCGAAAAGCTTTAGCGAAAAGAAGCGCGAATAAAAGCTGCGCCAGTAAGAGGAAGAAGATGAAACCAAAGAGTGGTGCACCGACGGCAAAGGCGGTGAACACGTTACATCCTGCACCTATGCATGCAAAAAACAATAACATGATGTTCTTTGATATAAACTGCGAGCCAGAAAAATCCAACTTTGAGTTTAGAAGGACTCCTACAAAAGGGGCAATGATGCACGTTATTGCCAGCGAGAAGTTTTCTAGATTTGAAAGTTTTGCCAGGAGCGAAGAAACAAACAAAATCGCTGTTGCAACAACAGAGGCTCTCATAGCACTACCAGCAATCATCTCCGGAGTTGAATTAGTCTTTTCTTTTGCTTTCGCAGTTCTTTCATCTTCCTCAACATCGACTGCTAGAGGGTAAGGAGGTTTGCAAGGTAAAACCATCAAGATACCTAAGAAAACAGCCATCAACACGTTGTCTGTCGCCATCGACGCCGCTAATAGATTCGCATTCGTCAATTCGAGCGCTTTAGCCGTCGCTGCAAAGTTCAAAGAGCCTCCAATATAGCTAGCGCACATACACGCCGCAATTTTGTACCCGAGCGCACCAAGAGATTTTGAAAACAGAGCGAACGAAAAAACGGTGCCTAAAATTGAACCCACAGAGGCGAACAAGAAACCCAGTAACACCTCCTTTGATTGAGTCGCAAAGTCGCTTACTTTCACATTTAATAACGCCAAAGTCACTCCTAAAGGCATCAATACATCCCATATCAAATCAAACACAACCGTTGTTGCATTTGATGAAAATGTAAACACACCCGTAAACGAAGCGAGGAAACAACCTACTATCAGGGCAGATAGCGCGTTACCTAGATATTTTCCAAACTGTGTTTCCTTTTCTATCATATCACCAGCGAACGCGCAAGAAATGAGACTCGCAAGAACCAACGCGCTTTCATAATAAAGCTTAACATTTCCGTCGCCCGTAAAATTGGCGGAGACACATGCGAGCCCATTCTGCGACAGCGAGGAAGTTGTTATTGTTGTCGTTGTTTCCTTCTTCTTTTTCTGTTGGTACGAGGAAGTAGGGGAATGCGGAGTTCTCCTCTTCTCATGTATGTATGTCAGAGAAGGCCTCGAGACGAAATGTTTCGACGCGAGAACTTCCATCATCCTTCGCTCATGAGCGCAACGGCTGCGCGTACGTACGAAAAAATGATATGATGGTCAATGAGCTGTATATGCGCAGGCGCGCGCGAACAAACTGAAATAAAAAAGAGCGTGGCTTTGATGTTGTGAGAGAAACTCACATTTTTCAAAAAACGTACGCGTAGAGAGCATCTTCAGTTGTAGAATATCTCAAACACATATAAACACAGAATATAAATATACCTCCACCGAGGATGAACCGGCACCAACTCGAGCGTTCAAAGACGACAACGAACGAAAGGGTAGAGGAGAAGCGAGAAGAATAGGCAGAGTGGGTAGAAACTCTCCCTCTCGCTCCCTCTCTTTCTCTCTCGCTACAAAGAATGGGTGCGAATTCGCAAATTGAGACCGCGTTTAATGTGGCAGCGTCAACGGCGTTGCTCTTCGCCGGAACTTCGCACGCGATACTGCAGAGACCATCGATACTGGTATGTTCGTTATTTATGCGTACTTCTTAATTTGTTTGTGCGATTGCGTGTGTCTTTGTGTGTGCACGTATTCACTCGCACGAAGCGAGAATCGACGCACGACTCCAACGAAAACTCACCTCTTTTAAAAAATTACTCTCTCTTTCCTTTCACCAAATATCAACGACAGTCGATACTGTTTCTCTTCGTGTTTGCGGCGGAAAGGATCACGGGGTCTCAGAACAGAGTTTTAACTCAAGAAATAGTGCGAACGAGGCGGCAGATAATATGGTGGACAGCGTTGGGCTTGGCCATATTTGGAATGCTAGGCGAGCTTGTAGTACAGACTTCCTTCATAGCATTTAAATCGAATTCAAAATGGCACGAAGAGTTCGTGCGAGTGCTTGGCTTTGTGAAGCTGCGTTCGATTTTGGAATATGTAATGGAATTCGTGCCTCTCTTTCTCGTCGCCATATCTGCTGCCGGGAAATTACACTTGAGTCGGGAGCGAGAAATTGCCCTCCTAGATGGCAGCGATGCGGAGGAAGATGGGGTGGTTTTAGTCGACCCTTCCGTTTTGCGAGACAGAGCGTTGATTCGATGCGCGTTTACCGCAGGTATTGCTGCAGCGGCAGTACCATCTATAACTGGAATACCTTACTTTCTCTTTGCGGCTATATTCCTCACAAGCTGGGGACTTTTGGACAAAAGAAAGCTCGTTCGACCACCGGCATTTATTTTGGTTGTAGCGATGGGATATGCTTGCGTGCACTTTATGCTTATCATGTGTTACCAGTTTCCTCAACTACACGATAGTGCGAATAAAGCGTTTGCCTCTTGGATTGGTTTGTATATCATGGATGGTAGTGACGGGCCAATCGTCCGAGGTATGCGCTTGTTACAGTTATTTGCCATCGCGGGTTTCTTTTCCTCCGTGTGCGAAGCGTCCGCGAATGAAGATATCGTAGACGAAGTACAGTATAATCAAGATGGATCCATCACCGAAGGCTTGGACGATATCGATGAGCCGCTGATCACGCACATGCGAAGTTCTGATCGAGAAACGAGCGAGGCGGCCCTGGTAGATCCGGGCGTACCAATTCGACTTCTTGCAAAATTTTCCGGAGTGATTTCTGCTTGTGCTATTACACTTTCAGCCATAACAGCTCCTTCCGCATTAGCGTTTCCAATATTGCTCTTTTCTCTGATGTCCGTGTTGTATCCGCCCACACACAGAGAATTCTCGAAATTGATTGCGCCTTCGGCGCTGATTTATGTTGCTTTGTGGTCGTTTGTCGAATTCATTGTGCAGGCAATTCCAGGAACAGATAATAACAGTTTCTTTCTCGTTTTAGGACTATCGAGACAAGAAAATGATTGGATTGGGTCTTTAAGGATGGCATCCGTGTTTACCGGGATGACAATTTTAGCGTATTTCAGCCGATTTGCAAGAGGAACCCCTAACGAGACTACATTGCAGGCAGCGGCGAGCATGCGAGAGGAATCCCTTCCCGCCTCTTTTATTTTCGTAAATGCAGAATACGATAACGTTGATTATGACTTTGATGAAGACGGGTTTACACCTTCAGAGAGCGGATGGGCTGGTGTTGCAGCCAGTTTCGCTTCGAAGCTCCTCATCCCGCTCCTACTTTGGCTTGTCGCGTTATCCAGAGATGATGTTATTCACGCAGGTTTATTTTGCTTATTCTTACTCACAATAGTAAAACCTGGTAAGACGAGTGTTTTGGTCTTTACTGCAAGAATTATGGCAATGCTAATCGCGTGCATGTATTTGTGGTCTCTAGACACCTTACCGGCGCTTCTGGGAAGACGCAGGTTTTCAAAATTTGAAGATTTCCTGAAAATTGTCGGCCTTTGGAATGAAGACGTAGTGCGATCGATGTGGCCGATGGCACTGGTATTATTTGTTGATGTAGCTGTTATTCATATGCCGGGAATTATTCGTGCTTTGTCTCATTTGTTCCCGGATATTGATGACGGAGAGACGCCTCTGTCATCGAATACAGTAAGTGCTCGCGCTAATATTGACGATGAAAATAACACTGACAGTCGTCGTAAGAGAGTACAAGCACTCCCCAAAATCAAATTGTTAATTGGTGCGATCCTCTCAGAGTTTTGGATATCTTCAAAGAGAGTCTTACATTTCACCGGAGCCTACTCGGTGTTGATCATTGGTTTATTCACTGTGCTCACAAATGAATGCTCGCTTTTGAATTTAGCCCTCTTGCTATTTCTTGGAGGAGCGCTTGTAGTGCCTTTTGATACAGTGGAAGATAGAAATAGGAGATCTGTGCGCTGGGGGGCACTGTTTACTTTTGCTTTAGCTAATTTAGCTGTGAGATATGCATTTGGAGCATTTCCATTAGCTCGATGGGTCGGGATGAATTCCGAGGCGCAAGACTTCTTGGCAAATAATGTTGGATTAGAACCAAACCTACCTAGAAACAAATTAATGACGTCCTTGTTAGGGCCTAGCTTATTGCTAATCGCGACACATTTTCACAGGATCGGGTTGTTGCGCACAGAGCCAACGAGTCTAGTATCGGCAGGAGCGGGAAGTGATCAACCAATTCGATTGGTAATAGCGGGTACTCAAAAAGGCCGCATCCCGATGATAAAGCGGATATGTATTTTACACTGCGATAAATTCTTGACACTTGTTGCTTTAGGATTCTCTTTTCAGCGTGGAGTTGATATCATTGGGGGCTTGATGCTTTTTGCTCTGATGTGTACTTTATTCTCACCAAAATTGGCAAGAACGAGTGAAATTTTGGGTGGCGTTGCCATTCTTTCGGCCCTTTTGGAATACACTTACAATATTGATTGGATACACAGAGCACTTAGCGATAACGAAGATACAATGACTTGGATTGGAGCGCGATATTATCCCGTGCGGGAAGAAGATTCAATGAAAGAAGAAGCAATATGGCCGCGGAACGAAAGAATGCTACTTTGGCCTGTTTTTGTTTTGGTGGCTGTAGAATTTTGCCGTATTTCCAGAAATTGGCTCGTTAAGCTACCACCAGCTTTGAAATCGGGTTGTGCACCAGAGCCTTGTCATTTGTTTTGGCCACCGCGAAATCCAGAGGCGCGAAGCGCAGCTTTAAAGCGAACCACCATAACTAAGAAGGCCCCTTTCCGCAGGATGGACTCCATTCCTGACGACCACGAGCTCGTATCTGAAGATATAAATTCAGAAGATGGAACATCCACTACTGCTTACTCAGAAACTTACTTATCGGGCGATAGATCAGAGTCTTTGAGAGCAAGAGCTAGGCGGCTGTTGTTTCAGAAAGCGAGAACATCGATTGATCAGTTGAATTCTCTTTTGTTTATTTTACCCGAGTTTGTGGAAGGGGCTTTGGCGTTATTGATGCCTGGTCTTGCATATGTAATTTTTGGTACCGTCGGTATTGCGTCTGGTAATATTCTTTCACTCGTGTATCTGGGGTTAATGCTCCAAATGATGGAGAAAGAGCAAGTATTCACTGCGCCAAGCAATCGGTTGAAAGTATGGAAAATAGTATCCTTCGTCTGCGGAGTGGCGCTATTTTGGCAGTATATAGCATCCATGGGAGAATATCCAAAAGATAGCGAAAACGACGGCTTCTCCGAAATGCCGCCAACTCCTCCATCTCTAAATAGTAGTAATAGTAGCGGCGATGATGCTTCTCTCGGAAAATCTGAGCGTGAGTATGAAACGGATGAGTTACTTGTTTGGTTTGGTCTTGTGAAACGCTCTAAATATATGTTGCTTGGACACTTTCTTGCCTTCTTTGTGGCTGTGTGTCAACTCAGAATGGACTCTGTATTAGCTTCTATGGAAGAACGCGCGAGAACTGCTGTCATTGCGGAAAATCCGGATCTAGAAGAAGAGCAAATCACAGAAGCAGCAACATTGATGCTTCCTAGAAGAACACCCACGCAGTTGGCGTTACTTCCGAGACGCCCCGGTGATCCAAGTTTAAAAATATTCTCAGCTCTGACGTGGGAAGCAACAACGAACTGGACCATACTAGATTGGACGAGGTATTACACCGTGCGCTATTCCAGAGAGGCTGCTTTTATCCTCGTCATCGTTGCTGGCACGTGTATGAATGACGTCATCCACGCAGGGTACCTGGTTCTTTCCATCAGTATACTTAAAAATCGAACATGGGATAGAGTGGATGAGCTGCTCGTTTGGATGAAAAGATATAATTTACTGATCATGGGATCTGTCTTGGCATACCAAGCTCCATTTGAGAGTCTCGTGGGTGTTTGGTTTGCCAATCGTGAAAACGCTCTATGCTCTTTCTTGCACCTGATTGGATTTTATCGCGTAGATTCTGTTCTTGGCTTCAGTGCAGGACAGCTCGGACCAGATCTTTTCATTTTCGCAACCATGTCTTGTTTGAGATATCTCATCAACTCTCACGAGTATGCAGCTGTGTTAGAGATGGATCGTCAGGCACGTTCGAGAACGAAAACAGGTGATAAAGCTGAAACGTGGAAACGGGTGAGGAAATACTATCTACAGTGTCTCAAGGCTATGCGAGAGCGAGAAGACAGACATAAGCGAGTCGAAGAGATTCGCAATGACATTCAAAATCTGTCTCTTGAAGTCGTGCGTCTAGAAAATATGCAGCAAAAGGATAGAACTTCAGAAACCGTCAAACATCGCAAAGATGAAGATGACGGTGACGGTGAAGATGATAAATCTGTAAAAGCACCGAGTATCTCTGAATCAAAGCTTCGTCATCGCAAAATCGCCGGTGCCAGACCTAAGATCGATGACTGGGTTGAAGAACAAGCCAAAACACCACCTCGAGAAACGCCGTGGGAAGGCATCGATAGATCGTTTGCAGGCTCAGATACTATCCAAGATTCTGAGACATACGCTGGAGGCGGTGAAAGCGTCGCGAGCGATTTGAAGGACGGAGCAAATAATGAAGTTGAGGAAAAACTCGAAGACTTGGTTGATGAATTCATCAGAGGCGATAGAAGATCTGTTTTTGGCTTCATAGTTGCGGGAATAATTGATATCTGGCCTTGGATAAGCGCTCCAGAAAGTTCTCTGGTGTACTTCTTCTATTTTCTTGCTTTTGCGATGAATTTTTCTTTAATTACAGTTGTCTATCCAACTTCTTTGGTTTGCGCAGCGTTGATAGCGTCACCGAAACCAGGTCCAAAGTTTTGGAGATTCATGCTCCGATACTCCGAAACTGTGATAGTATTGAGTTATATTTTAAGCATTCCATGCTCGAAAGCGTGCTTCTCGTGGAAGCTTTGCGGCCAGACCAACATTATAGGCGTGCCAGATTTCTCAAAGCCATTTGTGATATCTACTTTACCATTGTTTTTGGCATACTTCGCGACTTTACTGCATTCATTCGGCCAAGGAGGAGTGTACGAGCTGAAGCCACGCTACGATACATGGTTGAGTAGCACACATGTGCTCGGTGAAGATGAAATTGTCGAAAATTCTGAAAATGTTTTGGATGAGGCAGTGACGGAAGAAATGTCGCCTCGAAGTCGATATAGAACAGGTAGAAGAGGAACACTGCCTGACTTTGAAAACTTGAGACAAAGCGGAAATGATTACCTATACTCTAGAGACTCGCTCCAAAATATTGCAAGAAATCTTGACACGTTCTTCCAGCGATTGCTGACAGAAGAAACCGAGTTTGGACCTTCCTTCATATCAATTTCAATTTTGGATACGGAGGATCATACCGAGGACGATTGGACCAAAATAGGGAATGACTTGAATTTTGCTCTTTTGCAGTTGCAAGACTTCGAAAATGCGAACAATTCAGATTATTATTCACTTGATCTCGTTGAGACTGATGTAAAAGGTACTTTATATCAAAAAGGGCACCGTACGGCTGTGTTCCAAGTTGTGGCTCCACTAACTATTTTGACTCCCGCTGCTGATGCAGCCAATGGAGTGAAGAAATTGCAACTTAGAGAAGCGGCGGGTGATTTACAGGCAAGCGAAGAAAACGTAATGCCCAGTTTACCCGGGATCACTTCTGTACGTGCATTTCATCGCGAACCGGAAAATTTCTATGGAATAACTGCAACTGTGGATATCATCGCAGCATTATTCGCGTTGTTCTTTTATCAGTCCAGCATTGAGGCTGACCCGCAAGCATTAATTGAAACTGTCAGTCAAGGATTATTTCCGCAAGATTATGTGTTCACAATGTTCTTCATTCTTGTCTTATTACTTGTTGATGCAGTGATATATCTGAAGAGAGCGAAAGCAGCGAAAGTGTTTTATCATTACACCACTTTTGCGTTTTACACCACCGGGCTACTCATTTTATACCACAAATCCACGACGTCAAATCACAAAGCGTTGCGAGTATTCTTCCTCCTCAAATGCCTTTCGTTCGCAACAAGCGCTCGGCAGCTACGATGTGGGTTTCCTGTGGTCGTGAACGAAAGTTTACGATGGTTGAAAAGACGCAACGAAGAGTTTGCCTCAATTCTGTTTGGAATTTATTACTCGATACCATTTTTGTACGAGCTCAAAGTTTTGTTGGACTTTGCGTGCACAGCCTCGAGTTTAGATATATTCGATTGGTTGAAACTCGAAGACATCAATCGAAGCTTATTTGAGATTGATATTCGGAACAAGACGTACTACAAGCGATATCCGTTTGGGAAGCCTCAACCTACATGGAAAAAAGTGTATTTGGAAGGTGGCGGTCTTTTCGTTCTTTTGTTTGCAGCTTTGGTTGTACCATTTTTTGTGTTTTCGACTTCAAATCCGCAAGTGGGACCAAACCCCGTTCTAGAGACTCAGATGAACATTACATTCTTATCTCCGAGTGGTTCGTCTGCATTCGAAGTGTTCTCTGGGGGTAATCGAAGAACTATTCAATCCGAGGAGTGGATGAGCTTGAACACCGACTCTGTAAGTCCGCCTCCCGTCCGCCACCCGAATCAAATTCAGGACGCGTGCTTATCGCCCGACTCAGATAAAATTTGGGCTCTGCCGCCTCCAGCTATGAAAGATTTCTCGAATTCTATCGTTGCTGGGACTGAAATTCAAACATATTGGAATTTCCGCCGTGCGTTACCTTTGGATAATCGAATAGTCACCGCAGGCGGAAGATCAGTGGTTTTACAAGAAAGAGAAGCGGAGAAGTTGAGGAAAATGATCAGCGGTGAAGAAGGTGATGCTGTCCTTATTAAAGGTTTATATCCTCGCGTTTGGAGAATCCTTGGCAAAGGAGATCCGGTGCGAGAAATTTCAACGAATCAATTTGTCGATTGCTCGTTTAAGTTGAACGGAATTAACACTTCTCAACCTTGGTGGAGTGTAGGATGTGGTGTCAACGTCAAATTGAGTTCTGGCGAGAACATATTTTGGGAGCAGTGTAAAGATACCGGTTCGGGACCGGAAATTATTCTGATCTCGAGCGAGGTCGCGACCGGTGCGTTTGCGCAGTTCTCGAAAATCGTCGGTGGTCTTACTGGCATGTATGTTGCATACATCTTAGCCATCGGGACGTTCATTCGAGGAATGACTTCAAATTTAGTCACGAAGATTCCACATCAAGATTTGCCGTGTACCAGGCGCTTGACCGCCTTGTGCGAGGATATATACGTCATGCGTAACGCGGGAGAGCATTTATTGGAAGAACGTCTGTATTGGCTCTTAATTAGGATCTACAGAAGTCCCACGGTCTTGTTTGAGTTTACGAGAACAGAAAGAGGAGACGCAGAACCAGAACGACCGCAAAGACAGTTTGTGACGCACTGATATTGTACAAATATTATTAGAATTAGTCTACATTTTAGAAGTTAAAGTTGTTCATTGTAATACAAGGCTATTTAGCTATTATGCAAAGAAGAATGAATTCTGGTGATGAGTGTGTGCTGTAGATAAAAACAACACTTGTCAAAGTGCGTCCAACTATTCGTGCTGCGTGCTTCAACTCTCACATGATGATTACGTCGTCGTCATCGACAGCGTAGTTCTTCGAATACTTCTTAACTTCTTCTATCACCCTTTTCTTGTACTGCTCTTTGCTACGTTTCAACGACGCATACGCGTCTGAGTTCGCCGCGTCGTCGTTGTTCGGATTATCCAACAAATCTTGCACCCCGACTAATATTTGTTTCACTGAAATCGACGCCTTCCACCCTTTCTCCTCGTTCAAAATCGATAAACAAATCAATCCCGTCGGATAGACGTTTGGATGGAAAAACCCTCTCGGCAACGTCACTCTAGGTGGTTTCACCGGATACTCTTTCGGAAATGTCATCGTTATCGGGAACTCTCCGCCTTCCCAAGGCGTATTCGCTTTTCCAGGCACCACGCACTTCCACACCATGAGGTCGACCGTTCCGTTCCTCGTTTCTGGTTTCGCGACGAAACCATACGGATGGTCTCGGCGCCAGTTTTTTCGCTCTTGCGCTAAACGAGTGGTGGCTAAGTTACTCATTTATTATTGTTGTTAACGCGCGCGCGTGAAGAGAGTTGAGTGCCTGCGTGCGTATGGTGGACGAGAGGTTCAGAGGGTGATTTGCGCGGAGACGAAACAAGAAGAATGCGAATGGATGCGCGTGTTACGTCTCTTTTTTTTTTTGAAAATTGAGAGCATGCAGAGAAAAAATCTCCAACTATCTCCTTGTGTGCTTGACGTTGTGATGTTGTGATGTTGTGAGGAAGCGAGGAACCGGGAAAGAAGCAACAACTCTTATCGTCGTCGTCGTCGTCGTCGTTTAAAATGAAGAAGAATTAGTATTACATTTCCGTGCCACCGTAGGCTCTCTCGTAAAACACGGGAGGTTTCAGTCCACTCAACCAATCGCTCGCGTGAGTGGGCAACAAACCCATCGCGTTCAACTTTCGCAACGCGAGCGCTAAACCTATCAACTGTATCGCGCAATACATCAACCTCGGCGTCGTGACGTCGGTGTTCTTATCGCCAAAACGTTCAAAAGTTTTCCCGCTCGTGAGTATAGCTTTAATCGGTTGGAATAAACCGTTGAAAGTGACCATTATGCTGAAAATTTGAATCCCGTTTCCTGTGAACCACATCATAACTCCAGTCATCATTACGCCCGAGAAAGAACTCTGGGCGAATTTGTACGCGTTTCGTATTCTAAACTGTCGCATCTTCTCTTCGTCTCTTTTTTGTACTTGTTGGGGAGTTTTTTTCTGTTTTCCCGCCCCCGCGTTCGCGCCACCACCACTATCACTCGTCGTCGTCGTCGTCGTCCCTTCCAAAGAAGACGTACTGTTATTAAACCCGGGAGGGTTGACGTATTGACTCGTCGTATCTTTCGATATCGATCGCGCCAAAGCGCTCGGTTTGAAGTCCACTTTAAACAGCGACATTTTTTTTAACTCTCTCTTTTTACGACTAAAAATGCTACGGGGTGCTACTCCCTTTTTTTAATATTAATCTCTACCTTCTCTTCTCTCCTAGATGAAGCAATCTCTCTCTCTCTTTTCCTCTGCTTTGCAAGGCAAGCGCTTTTGCGTTTGGAATCGCGCGCGTGTGAGTGTGTGCGCGCGTGCGTTTATGTGAAGGAGGGAGTCCCAAAAAAGAAAAGAAGTGAAAAAAAAGAAAATCACCAGCAGAAAAAAAAAACGCTCGTTGACACAAATACCAGATTATTGATCGGACGGAGATATGAAGACGAGAACAACGACGAGGACATCAGCAGGAACAGAGGAAAAGAAGAAGAAGAAGGAGAAGAAAAAGAAGAAACAAAACCAAACGACGACTTCGACGGAAAAAACTGAGCGCGACCTCGATGAACTCGAAAGCATCAATCCCCTCAGAAGAAGAGGGAGAGGGAGAAGAGAACGATCTCGAGTTTACGATAAAAACGACGACGAAGACGACGACGAAGTCGGTATCGATAGACAGAGAGGAAGGAGAAGAGGCGAGGAGAAAAGGTTTTCTTCATTTTCTTCTTCTTCTTCTTCTTCTTCTTCTGGTGGTGAAGATGATGACGACAGCGACAAGAACAAAGCAGCTGAAGATATACTCTTAGAAAATTCCAGACGCATGCGGTTCAACGACACTCGACGAAAACGAGAGTTATTCGCACAAGTAGAACGAGAGCAAGATACGCTGATGCAAATCCAACGAGAGAAGGCAATGAAAGCGTATTTAGACCAAGAGATGGTTGATATGAAGAAAAAATTAACGATAGAGAGCGCTTTGAACGAAGAAGAAGACGAGGAGAGAACGAGGAACGCGGAGATGGCTGCCGAAACGTTGTGTAAATCTTTAGACGAGGCGGATTGTTTTACGAGAGAGGATATCGATTGGGATGATCACGAACAAAAATGGGCAAAGTTTGATGCAGCGACTACTTGCGGAGGAAAAGAGGTAGAAGGAGAGCAAAATAAAATCTCAATGTCTGATATTCCGTGGCCGCCTTCGAAAGACATCTTGCAGCACATGGCTGCGTTTGAGATGCGCCAAAAAGGAGGAGGAGAAGAGTTTGAGGACGGGTCGCGCGCTGAAAGAAAAGCAGCCGCAGCTGAGAAGATTTATAAGAAAGCGTTCAGACGCGCCAATTTGCGATGGCATCCGGACAAGTTCACGGCGAAATACGGAAAATATTTAGACGAAAACGACCGGGACGCCATCTTAGAGAGAGTGGAAGAAATTTCCATGACTGTTAACAGTTCCTTGGAAAAGTTGATGACACTTGCGTAAATTTGTATCTACTGGTACCGTAAAAAAAAAATAACGTCGGGTCGCAAAAATACACGCACTTAACATAAGCACTAAAACGCGCGCGCCACGCACGACTATAAAAGCATGAGTTCGCAGCGCCTACTTCAAGAATTTAAGAATCTGGAGAGAGATAAAACGCGCGTAGTCGACGACGTTTGCTTATCACCACACGACAACTTGTATTGTTGGCGCGCGAAGATGAGAGAGTTTGACGAGGAAACTCCGGACGCGAAACTCTTGAGAGAGGACTTGAAGCTCCTCCAAAAACGCTTCGGAGGAGACGGCAAAATACAAATGGAATTGAATTTCACCTCGAAATATCCGATCGAGCCACCGATTATTCGCGTCGTTTTGCCTCGCATGCGGCAATACACGGGCAACATTACGATTGGAGGTGCCGTGTGTTCGGAGTTTTTGATGGATAAGTACGATCCAAATTTTAAAGTATCTGAGATTATGAGGATGGTTCGATTGAACATGCTTAATGCTCCTGTTGTTACTGTCACTACACAATTTGGCCCCGGACCTCGACGTGCGGGGCCTTTGCGAGTAGACTTGGATGGACGAGATCATTTGGGAAGCCCGTTGAGAGAGTATTCGCGCGCCTCGGCAGAATCGAGTCTCTGGCGAGCTTATGCGCATCACAAAGAAAATGGCTGGTGAAGTATAAATCAATGAATTAGAACACAGTATGCACGCAAACTAATATTACAACATGTGGGTGTTCGTTTTCACGATGTGTTGCTTTTTTTTCGCTTCAATATAATTTGCTCACTTCACTTTTACACAAAATCATACACTCGCCTCACGCTTCTCTCTCTTTCTCTCTCTCACTTTCTCTCTCTTTCTCTCTCTCTCTTCTCTCACTTTCTCTCTCAATATCTCTCTCACTTTCTCTCTTCTCAGACGCGTAGCCAGAATAACTTTTTAATATACAAATAAATTTCGATTCTTATACAATCGTTTCAACGCGCTTCACTCATCACAAAAACTCTCACTTCTCTCTCTCTCTCTCACTTTCTCTCTCAATATCTCTCTCTCTTTTCTCACTTTCTCTCTCAATATCTCTCACTTCTCTCACTTTCTCTCTTCTCAGACGCGTAGCCAGAATAACTTTTTAATATACAAATAAATTTCGATTCTTATACAATCGTTTCACCGCGCTTCACTCATCACAAAAACTCTCACTTCTCTCTCTCTCTTTCTCTCTCTCTCTTATCAGTACCGGTACCTGGAATTATTATAGTTGTATTGCACTTTTCAAGACTCCACCGCTGCATTGTTCGTTGCAGGCACTGAAATACTTTTTTGCGGCAAAGTTGTTGCTCCCAACCACTCCGTTCTGGACGGATACGCGGCAACAGGTCGGTACAATCCAGCCGCGTCGGCTGGAGAATCCCGGCCTTGATAAGACATAAACGAATCTGACATTTTCATTTGTGCACCGTTCGGTCCACCTGCAGTGGCAGGATCCTTCGTTTCCGCCGTAGATTGCGTTTCTGCAGACTGCGAACTCGGTCTCGGTATCGCCATCGCTGCAGGATTTTGTCCCGACAACAACATGTTATATTGCGCGGTCCACATGGAAGGATGAATCCCGGCAGCCATCGCCGATGCCATCGCAATTTGCTGCTGTTGTTGATATGCGGCCGAGTTGCGCTGCATGTGTGCCATCCACTCGTTCATATTTTTCTGTTGTTGTTGAGAAGGATCCATGGGTGGAAACATTGACGTTTCCGTGGGCGATGCGGCGTGCGTAGGCACAAACGAAAGCGGCGGCGCAAACATTGGATTGTAGTAGTACGGGCTCGTCATCGGAATCGTCTGCGGCGGCGACTGAGCGCCGTAAAATTGACCCGCAATTGGATGACCGTTGGCGTATTCCTTTTGTTCCTGAAGAAACCGTTGGTGTTGTTGCTGTTGCTGCTGTTCTTGTTGTAGTTGCTGCTGCCGTTGCAAAATCGAATCGTTTTGTTTTTGTTGTCTCTTTGTATTATTTTTCTGTTGTCTCGCGTCGTGCGTCAAAACCATGTCTGCTAACGTTCGCATGGACTCTTCCTCGCGCGAATTGAGCTTATCGGTGGTCATTCCTTTCGTGCTTCCGTTGTTCTTCAACATTTTCGTCAACGATGATGATGTCGCGTTGTTGTTGTTCGCCTTACTAGCCTTAGGCAATGCCGTAGTTCCGATTGTCGCGTCTGAGCCACCGTTTTGCGATCCAGACGCTTGCTGCGCCACAAACGTCGTCACTCCATCTCCAGGCCCGTGTTGAATGTCAAACAAACTCGCTCTTCGTTTTCTCTTTTGCGTATTTTGATGTCGTATGAAATATTTCTGCGCGTGCGAAGCCACCTGCGTTGGTGTCCTCGTTTGTACAAAGTGTCTCGATATCCCGCGCCAATCGCCTTTCCCTAACGCGTTCAAGCCCATCAAGAATGATCTGTGCTCTTCTTCCGTCCAGGAAACGCCTGATGATGATGAGAAAATTTTAGAGTCCCGTTAGTTTCAGTTTTGAAAAAATATATCTTTCGTTTCTCGTCTTCGCTGTGAGCCTCTCGTTCAAGTCGTCTTTTCCTCTCCTCAGTTGTAGGCCACTCAAAAATCGTTCGCCTTCCGAAAAATTTAAAAAGACAAGTCCGAAAAGTCAACTTTTTCGAGCGAGAAAAAATCTAAAACAGGTGCCCAAGGGAAAACGAACAGACGGGGTGTGGGTGAAAAGCAAAAATTGATAACGAATTAACGACCGGGGGACGCGCGCGCCCGACGCGAACGGCAAAAATGACCAAAGATCTGCGTTCAAACCATCTTTGTTTGTCGTGAACGCGAAAATAAACGTCTCGATCCGCGCACGAAGGACTAGAGCGTACCTTTCTTTCTTTCAGTTGTCGATTTCAAATTCGCGGTGTTTTGGTTCGCTCGTACACCAGGAGGCACCACGTTAGTGTCAGATTCATACCCCAACGTGTTGGGTTTGTTTAAGCTCGCTTGCGCGTTCAACTTGTTCTTGTTGAACTCCTCGTTCGAGGAGGACTTTTTAAACCCGTCCGCACGTTTAGCTGCCATGATGTGTCCTCACGCCTCCGTCAACCCGCGCGGAAGAACGAGAATCAGATCTTTTCCTTACGTGTCGAAAATTCTCCTCCCCTCCTTTTATTTTATATTTTGTGAATTTTTATGTGCCGATTCAAAAAAAAGTTCCCTCCTTTCAAACAATAAACGTGATCGCGAAGCGCGTGATGTGAAATTCGCGCGAAAAAGAATGCTCTCCGTCGATGCGTCGAGTTGTTTTTGTTTTTGTATGTTCGCGTGCGCGTGTTATCAAGCGGTCAATTTGTGTGAGGAATAATTTTTTTTGTGTCGCGGGAAAATTTAGATACGAAAAATACGAAGCGAGTAAAAAAGATATTTTTGCTTTGTGGTGCTCTTTTTTGGACAAAAAGCTCTTTTTGCTTCCCGACGATCCAATATATCCTTCCATATCCGTGAGCGAGCTGCTCGTCCGAACGCATTCCCCCCGCGTGCTTTTTTTCCCTCTCGCGGAAAACACCCACACAAAAATATAGAATAACACTAAAGACTCACTGTGAGAAAGTAAGCAGAGTTAGAACTGCGAAGAGAAAACAAACGCGCGATTAATAACTAACACGTGGTCGTCGTCGTCGTCGACGGTTTCTCAGTCCTCTGGTGTCAAATCGCGATGAGGAAGACGGCGACTATTCCGCTTCTCTTGTTCCTGACGACGATGTGTTTCTGTTGTTGTTCGTCGACTTTTTTGTTCGCGTTTGGACAAGAACAACAAGAACAACAACAACATCGTCAACAACCGATAGGATTACCGAACGGTGAAGTCATCGAACTCAACGATAACAACTTCGATAAGTACATCAACAAAGGAAACACCGAGCAGTTGCCGGTGATAATTGACGTCTACGCGACGTGGTGCGTTCACTGTAAACAGTTGGAGCCGACGTGGAAGGAACTCGCGAGAGAGTTAAAGTCGGAAGTGTACGTCGGGAAAATCGACGGGGAAAAAGAGCGCGCGTTAGCGAATCGATTGAGCGCGAACAAAGGATTTCCGACGATTATCTTGCTGCATCAGAATAAAATGCGCGTGTATTCTGGCGAACGAAGCGTGGAGAAGCTGACGCACTTTTGCCGAAAAGGTTGGCGAGACGTGAAACCAGAGCCGTGGCACAAAACGCCGAATAACAGCTTCGGAGCGATTTTTGGGTACGTGCATAAAGTACCGGGGATATTGAAAGGCATGTACTCGCAATTCTCTAAAGATTATTCAGACACGCAGATTTTATTCATGGCATTGTCCGTGCCCGTGGTGAGCGGAATGTTGTTGATTTGGGTCGCGGATGCGATTACGGTGCGGAGAACGGTTTCTAGATCTAGACGGTACGTCGCCGAACAAGAGCTGATAAGAAGGCGAGCTGCTCAAGCTGCCGCAGATGCCCGCCCACACGCAGATTAGGAGAGACGACATATTAATTCATACACAGTAATTCATATAGAAATTTTACGCATCAACGCCCAATATCACTTTTACGCTTACAAAAAACTAATATATAAATTTGACATTTTTTATTTGTATTCGAAACCTCTTTCCGCCTCGGTCGTTCGCCACAACAAAGCCGAGTATATGTTCGCTAATGCGTGTCCACAAATTGGTACAAACAAGTCTCCATCGGCGAGATATTCGCACGTCGCTCCGTACAGAATACCAACCGCTGCTGCCCACACTGCAAAGGAGACTTTTCTTTCGTTGCTAACGTGCAAAGCGCCGAAAACCGTACCCGCGACCAAAACGCCAACCGCCTCTCCACCCAACGCTGGCATTAAAGCCCCGCGAAAGAGCATTTCCTCCGCTAACGCAGGGTACGCCGCGCAAAACAAAACGTCCGAAAACTCCAAATTCGTCAAAACTTGTTTGTTAGAAGTATTCGTCTCCTTTCTGAAATCCTCCGACACGGACATAAAAGCGACTCTCCCCGCGGTCACGCCAACCGCCAAAGCCGACGCTAAACACGCGTGCTTCCAATCTACGCCATCTTTGATCAAACCAAGCGTCAATGGATTCATCTCCGCGAGTTTCGGGACGATAAACCGCGCCCCTAATCCGAGCATTAAAATCAATGTCGACGTCGACGTACACGACGCCACCACGTCGTCTCTGCTCGGAATCACCAAAGACGAAGTAGAAGCTTCGCTCATCGCTCTCTCTTTCTCCTCTCGAAATTCTCTTTTCCTCTTCTCGACGACGTCGTTGTATGTTTCTTTGTTCACTTTTCGTTTCTTCGGTTTCTGTAACTTGATGGAATTGTTGTTGTTGCTGTTGTTGTTGCTGCTGCTCTCCATCTTTGTCGCGCTCGTCGCGTCCATCGTCGCGGTCTCTTCCTTCGTTTCCTCGTCGTTATCCGTCGTCGTCGTCGTCGTCGTCGTCGTCTCTCTTTCCATCTTTCTTCTCTCTTTTCTGTTCATGGGTTTCGACGACGACGACGACGACGACGAAGCGCGCACACTACCAGCGCTCGTTCTTCCTCTCCTTCGCTCCGGTGCTGCTCCTGCTGCTGCTGCTGCTGGTGGTGGTGGTCGTATCGTCGTTAAGCCTGGTCTCATCGTCTGCGTAAACATATATTTTTTTTCTCTCGACTTTTCTCGCGCTCGCTCTCTTCGCAAGAAATAAAAATTCGCAATAAAAATTATATTTCGACTCGACTGCTCCGCATAAAACCAAGACGCGGTCTTGACGCGTTAAACTCTTTTATATATTATTACTCGACTTTATAAAGCACAGAGTTGAAATGAACAACGACAACAACAACGACATAATCTTCGGATAAAAGCGGACCGCGCGCAGAGAGAGAGAGAGAGAGAGAGAGAGAGAGAAGGAGAGAGAAGATGGATTTCTGGTTCAACGCGTTGAACAACAACAACAACAACAAGAACAACGAGGAAGAAGATGAGAAGAAGGAGGAAGAGGAAGAATTCTTCCAGTCGCCGATGAAACCGTCTCCTCCTGTCGTTGTTCGAGACGAGAAGAACGCGAATGAAGAGGAGGAGGAAGCAGAAGAAGAGAAGAAGAGTGATTCTCGCGGCAGCAGCGGTCATCATCGCCAAAGCGTTCTGTCTCCGACGACGACGACCTCGACGATATCGACGACGACCGGAGGCGGTTACTCTTCGGAATACAATTCGAGTCCAGAGACGACGAGCGAGTTAAAGTCAAAGAAGATTGGTGATGAGAACGACAACCAGAGAGGAAGAGAGGGAGCGAAAGTGATAAACAGAAGATCATCGACAGAAAAGTATATGCTCACGAAAGAAAGCTTCGACGTCACGACGAAGGAGAAGAATGGAGAAGACGACGGCGCCGAAGGCGACGACGACGAGGGAATATTGCGAGACGACGAGCAAGGGATGCGCTCATCGATACTTTACGAAAATCCAGATCATACGCTCGTAGAAGAGGACGAAGAAGAAAGAGAAGAAGAAGAAGAAGAAGAAGAAGAAGAAGAAGACGTAGAGAAGGAAGTAGAAGTGGTAGAGAAGAAAAAGAAACAGAAGAAAAGCGAAAACAATAAGAAGAAAATCACCCGAGTGGAGAGGCTCCGAGAGTATTTTAAGCTTCCACCGGACGAGGAGCTGTTGGACGAATTCTTGTGCGCTTTGCATAAGAAGATTTTGTTACAAGGACGGATGTACGTGTTCAATAATTACGTATGTTTCTATTCGAGCGTATTCGGATATCAAAAGCGAAAACGGATTCCGTTCAAAGACGTGACGCTCATGGAAAAAGCAAAAACGGCGGGAATTTTCAACAACGCGCTTTACATCGTACACCAAGGCGGGAAGAGAGAGTTTTTCACGAGTTTTATTTTCCCGGACAAAGTGTTCAAGTTTCTCGAACAGCAATGGAGAACAAGTAGCGATTATGGTAGACTCTTTAGAGGACATCGAGGGCACGAATCCATGGACTTTGACGCGACATTGAGACGAAGGGAGGAACAACTAATGCTTGCGCAGCTCGGAGATTCGGATCAATCTGATACGGAGGAAAACTCCGAGGAGAAGAAGATAAGCAATATGCTCGGGACGCAAAGTTGGACGGATACGCCTGTTAATGATTCAGAGCTCACGCACGAGCAAATGAAATCACTCAGACGGCGAAGAAAAATGAGTGAACACCGCGAATCTGTGGAAGAGGACACTGATGATCTGAGTTCAGACAATACCGCCACTACCGGAGAGAATACTTTCGAGGACAACGAAGTCACTTCCGAAACAAAGAGACGCGCGAGAACGCCTGATCTTACCACGAGCAAATTGTATTTGGATCGAAAAGAAGATAGAAGAAAAGAGAATGGAGGAGAAAATGGAGAAGAAGTTGCAAATGACGTTGAAACTGATGACTTCGGCGAAATACCGAGAGTACACGCATTGCCTGGTGATGAGCAAGACGAGAGCGCGAGAATACCGGCCGAGTGCGGCGAAGGATTGGTGAGTGCCCAATTCGATTGCACACCCAAAGAATTCTTCAAGGCGTGTTTTTCAAACTCCGCCACTAATACTTTCTTTTTCGCGCAAACAAAAGCGTCTGGAATGACGGATTTCTCTTGCACGGAGTGGGCAAAACACTCTCACTACGGGTTTTCGCGGGACGTTAAATTTGTCGCACCGGTAAATTCAACTTTCGGTCCGAAAGAGACGCGTTGCGTGCAGACACAAACGTATAAACTCTACCCAGACGATAATTTAATCATCGGTTATTCCCAGGTTCAGCTCGATATCCCGTATGGAGATTACTTTTCCGTAGAATCCAAGTGGAATTGCGTTCCAATTTCCTCTGAGGGCGACGGTAAGATGAATGGATGCGAAGTTACGTTTTACGTCCACGTTGTGTTCGAAAAATATACGTATTTGCAGTCTGTGATTCAATCGTCGGTAATTTCAGAGACGAAAGCGAGTGCCGAATCATTTTTGAACGCCGCTAAAGAGTTGTTAAACAATAAGGGTGGCGTCATATCCGAAGAGAAAAGCGCATCATTCCTGGAAAGGTTGTCAAAACGATTTTCGATCGACGTTACCAAGGTGAAAATTCCAGAAGGTTCGCGCGATGCCGTTTTCAGCATGCTCTATCCATCGGCAGGAAAAGATTCAGACGCTAAAATGCGTCCAGCCTCAACAAATACGCACCAGACCACGACGTCGTCGTTCGCAAAGAAAAGTACAAAGGATAAGCTCATATCCGGCGCACGACGCGCGAAAGAACTGGCAAAGCAATTCTTTGGCCTGTTTACGATTCAGAATTTATTGATGTTTGTGCTCTTTATGGTGGTGGCTTGGACGCTCTTAGCGATGTGCGCAAGTTGTGCACAAAAGCTCTGGTACGTCGTGAAGTATCCATTCGTCGTTGTATTCGGAGATAGCGACGCAAATGTAGAAAAATATTGGGAGCGCCGAATCACAATTTTGACGCAAGAGCTTGGCGCTCTCGAACGAAAAGTTCAGTTAGTGTCCAAAGAGATTACGCTCGCCAAGCAAAGCTTGAAGAAAGCCTCGGGCTCGTAAAGAAATTTTCGTCCAAAGCCGAGAACAAATTAGCTATGTAATAAGGAATTGTATGTATAGTGATCAGTTTTGCTATGAAATATTTATCGCGCATCAATTTCTATTATATTTTATTAAAACAAACAAAAACTTGTGATCATAGCACCCGGGCGTTCAAAATGTCTCGGTACAACAAACGCATGAAAAAAGTTGTCTCGTCCGGATTTGCCACCCACAAAATTGACGCTGATTCTCTCACTTTACTGTCGTTACCGGTTAATGTAAATCTATCACCTACGTGTAAAGTTTGCGATCCTTTCACCTTCAGGTGTTTCATCAGCGCTTGCAAACCGATGTGCTTGTTTCCCACGTCTACAAACACATCATTCCCACCATTGAACGCACAAAACGGAATATCCGACGTCGACAACTCCGCTTGCGCAGCTAATGCCAACTCTTCGAGATTCTCGTAGATGGTATCCGTCGTCGGGATAACACCGACCGCGTATTCTTTACGCATTACTTGGCAGTCCACGCCTAAATATCTCGAGTATCTCGTCAAAAAGATCTCTGCTCTATCCAAAAAGGCTTGTAAATCCTTCCCTTCTCTCCATCCGTATTGCTCTACGGTCGCCCATTCCTCGTTCGGCACGAATTGAAGCCCGTAACTCTCGTTCACGTTCAACAAATAGTTGCATTCGCCACCCATGACATGGAAATACTTGGTGATGTTCGGCGGTAACTTTTGCTTTTTGAACTGGTCCAACAAACCTCTCGTTCTTTCCTCAAACTTCTCTGGCTGCCCCGGATAGCCCGCCGCGGTGACAATGGCAACGTGAATCCCCAACTCCATCAACTGAATAATCTTATCAATCATTTTATTGTCGTCTTCGAAATGTTTCCCGTCTTGATACAACGTCCCGTCTGCGTCGAAAGTCACCAACCTCACGTCCTTCGCCGAGACGTGCACCTGCGCTATGTTCAAAATATGTCTGATCTCCGCAAAGTTTGGCAAAACGTACTGCCTCTTTGTCAGATGAGAAAATTCGTCGTATTCTTTCAGCGCTTTCGTAAGCGGCAACGAGTGGAAAAAGTACCCAACCTGTGGGACCATTTTATGCAGTCTCGTAAACTTTCTGCGTTCCTTTGGGAGTTGCAACGTTTCATCGATCCACCCTTCTACTTTGTGCATGACCTCTTCCGTCGTGTGAGTCTTGTGCATTTCAACCATGAACTCGATCAAAGCGTCTTGCTCTTTTAATCTCCCTTTCCTCCTCAACACGGTCGAATCAGTCAGCGATCCCGCTCTCGGTAAATCGTTCGATTTCACTTGTCTCTTAATCAACTCTCTCATGTACTGCGCAGCTCGGCCCATTTTCTCCTCGTCCGTGGACTGTAACGCCTCGTTCGCTTCTCCCTCTTTCATGTACGGCATGAACTGCTTGTAATCTTCGTCGTTGTTATTTTTATTCGACGAGGACGAAGATATCGCCGCTAATCGATGATGTCTTCCTCTTTGAGTCGAAGTGGTAGTCTTAGTCTTAGTCGTCGTCGTCGTCGTCGTCGCGAACACATTTTTTGAAACGTTGTTTTTTATTCTTCTCGACGACGACGACGACGACGACGACGACGACGACGACGACGTCGTCGTTTTCCTGCTTCCTCCGGGAACACCGCGTCGAGCGCCGCTCGTTTTCGCCATCGAAGCCGTCGTCGTCGTCGTCGTCGTCATCATCTGAGAACGAGAGACGGAAGAGACTCTGAAGAGAGAGAGAGAGTGAGTGAGATGACTTTGTTCTACAAAGCGCGCTCCGATAGTGCGGTTGGTCTGCGAGCGAGTGTGCGTGTTTCGTGCTGCTTTTTTTTTGGTCTCTTTTCCTCGTGCGTGGCGGGCCCTCTCGCCTGCTCGCGCGCTTAACGTCGTCGTCGTCTCGGTCGATCTCTCCCGTCCGGTAGAGGAGGCTTTCGACTCTCCATAAAAAATAAAAAAGGAAAAGCATACGTAGAGAAATAAGAAAAAAAATGAAAAACGATGACTAATAACTACTACTGTCGATCGATCGCAGACGACGACGACGGCTTCGACGACGGGAGGACGAGAGGAAGAAACGAACGACACCCTCCCGGATGCAAGTGTTACTCTCGAGCGCCGAATTTATCCTCCGTTTACGAGCAATCTTTAGAGGAACTCAAGTTTCAAAAGTCCGCGTGTCATTTCGCGCAGGTTGGAAACGCGACGAAACTGCGACAGTTACTAGAGAAAGACTCTGAGAGGTGGACGAACTCCGTCGACGGTCCTTTGAGCGGGTTGACGCCTTTACACTACGCGAGCAGGAACGGGCACTTAGAGTGCGTGCGGTTGTTGCTGGAGAAAAAGTACGGGTGCGAGGTGAACGCGAGGACGAAATCTGGGAGCGCGACGGCGTTGATGCGAGCGAGCGCGAGAGGAGAGTTTGAGATTGTCGAGGCGTTGTTGAAAGCGGGCGCGGACGCGAGCTTGAGAGATGACGACGGGGAGACCGCGTTGCATAAAGTGCACGATTTTAGTTGGCAGGAAACAAAACGACGACGCGAAGCAGTTCTCGAGGAAGAAAAGGAGGAGATAGAGAGGAGAAAACGAGTGGATGTGAAAATCGACAAGATTGTAAAAGCGCTCGTCGCGGCGTATCCGGAAGCGGTGACGGTGAAGAACAGAAAAGGCGAAAAGCCTGGCGAACGAGAGAGTTAATCAGATGTAGCAAATAGTTGTAGCGATAGAAAATGAACCAGCGCGCGCGAGCAGAATAGATGCAAAGGAATAACATCATTAGTTAAAGCATTTTCAGCCGTCCCAGGAGAGCGTATTCATCAACGCCGTTCCAGATTGATAAACTTCTTTCACCAACTCCATCACGTCTTCTCTGTCTTCGTCTTTGAGAAGTCTCGAAAATTTTTGCGCGAACTTGTCCGGATGCCATCGCTTTGCGAGTTCCCGCCTCGCTTTCTTCCTCCCATTCTCATCGTCAGAGAATGGGCCTTGGTCGGAAATCAAGAACGTCAGGAAACCGGCGCCGGAAGGTGGAAACGGGATATCTTGAAAACGCAAAGCGCTTCGTCGTTGTTTTTCGTTTCCGCTCTCGTTGTCATCGTCGTCGTCGTCTTGAGATTCTTTCCATTTCTCTTCAAAGCGTTTCCATTCGGTTTCCAATTCCGTCCAACTCTTCTTTCTAGTCGAAACGCTGATATTCTCAGCTCTCCGTCTGCGCATCACAACGCTCGGAGACTGCCACGCGTTCTCATCGATATTCTCATCGTTTTTATTCTGCTTCTTTTTCACTCTCTCTCGAAAAGCTGCTCTCGGATCGAACGTCTTTTCTTCGATCTTCTTCCTCCTCCACTCCACCGCCTCTCTCCTCGCTCTGTTCCTTTCTCGTTTGTTCTCTTTCTCTTTCGTCTCGTTCTCCTTCTCCGCTTCTTCTTCTTCTTCTTCTTCTCCTCTCTGATCTCCACTCAACGCGTTCTCGGTGCCTCCGACATGCGAAGAGGACGAACAAAAAAAATCAGTTTGCTTTTTCGCGCGTTCGATTTCTCTCTCGACCTCTTCCATCATCCGCGCGAAAGCGTCGTCGTTGTCATCGTCCTCGCTATTTTTTTCCTCTCCTCCTTCTCCTCCTCTCTTCTCCTCCATCGTTTTTGTTCGTGTCGTGGTTGTCGTCTTCATCGTCGTTCATGCTTTTTTTAATGGGATTGAAAAAAAATGCGTTTCATCAAAAAGGAAGGAGAGTCCCTTCCAAAATTCACATCGATAAAAAGAAAAACGCACCCTCGAAATCCTTCATAACATCGAGTCGAGTGTGAAACACACATAAGGACATAAGGACGTGTTATACCCCAAACGAAGAAAAGAAGAAGTAATCATGTCTGAGTAAGTTTATGCGGTCTATTTTCTTCTCTCTTTCTCTCTCTCCCTCTCTCTCTCTCTATCTTTGCGCGCGCGCGCGTTTGTATCGCGCGGGTTTCTTTCCGTCATCATCAAGCTTAGGTCTTTCCGAGCCGCAAAGAGAGAAATCTGTAATCTGTTCTCTTTTCTTCTTCTTCTTCTTCTTCTTCGGGGTTTGCAACGCGCGTTAAAACCAAAACTGAACGCTGACATTGTTACTTTCTCTTTAATTTTCATCTTCACAGCGCTGAAGCCGAAGAAATTGTCGAAGAAGTCGCCGCCGAAGAACCGGCTGGAGATGAACCGATGGACCTCATGAGCGCGTTGCAAATCGTGCTCAAGAAGTCCTTGGCCGAAGACGGCTTGCACAGAGGTCTCAGAGAGGCGTGCAAGACGATTGAATCCAGAAAGGCGTTGTTGTGCGTTTTGGCGCAAGACTGCGACCAAGCGGATTACACCAAGTTGATCCAAGCTTTGTGCAACGAAGCGAACGTTCACTTGGTGAGAGTGCCGTCCGCGGTGTCTCTCGGCGAGTGGGCCGGCTTGTGCAAGCTCGACGCCGAAGGCCAAGCGAGAAAGGTTGTGAAGTGCTCGTGCGTTGTCGTCTCCGATTACGGGGAGGAAACGCCGGCGCTCGGCGTCTTGCAAGAATTCTTGAAGACTGCTTAATTTATCTTTCTTCAATAAAAGGAATCAAAAAGAAAAAAATGGTGTAGCGAAGTTGTAAGTAATATCTCTCCGTTTTACTACTGCTCTGTTACATTCACGCGATGAATCATCGATGTTCTCTATACCTACATAAAACTATTGCGATTTACTACAATTGTTAAGCGCCTAAGTGCTTCATTACTAATCTAATGCGTCATTTTCACAGCTTCGAAAGGAAGCCTCCGTCTACTTTTAATACACTCCCTGTGACCCAACTCCCGGCAGGTGAGGCTAAATATACGGCAGCGCCGCCCACATCCTCAGCTCTTCCTACTCTTTTAATCAGTAACCCGTTAGACATTATGTTATCTTTTACGTCTTTTCCGTACACGTCTAAACTGTCGGTCATTTTCGTGGGAAAGAATCCGAGTGCCAACACGTTAACTGTTATGTTCCGCGAAGACAACTCGTCTGCTAACTTTGTGCTCATGTGATGCAACGCAGCTTTAGAGGCGTCGTAACTAAAAGTTGGAAAGACTTGGGGCTTTAAACCTGCGATTGAACCGATGTTAATGACCCTAGACGGGGTGCCTATCTTCCGCCCCGAACTTTCCATGAGGTCCGCAAACTCGCGAATAAGTACAAAAGGCGCCACCACGTTCAGCGCGTGGGTTTTATAAAAACCTTTCTCTGAATGCGATTCGAATGGTTCTCCCCACGCAACGCCGCTATTATTTATAAGTACGTCTAAACGCTCGTATCGACTCTTAAACTCGTTCGCGAGTTTTTTACATCCGGCTTCCGTGGATAAATCGGCTTGGATGAAATCACACTTCAACCGCTTCGATATCTTCAACCCGTCGTTTTCGTTTCTACTAGCGATGCACACGCGAGCGCCGCGAGCGCAGAACGTCTCCGTGAGCATCAATCCAACGCCTTTGCTCCCTCCGGTGATTAAGACGGTCTTTCCGGAAACTGAGAATAACGCGTCTTCATCTTCATCGGAGCTCATTTGTCCGCGTGAGGTGTGCGTGTGTGTTTTGTGTGTATCTGTTGTGATTATTTATGACGCGATGCGTGCTTTGTTTTACAGTTGCATGGAAAAAAAATTCTGCGTGTAGCTCTCTGCTATGCTATATCATCATCGTTCGCCAAACTTTCCGTCACCTCTTCCATCCTTCGTCCTCTCTCCTCCGACGCTCCCTCGGACGCTCACGCTGTCGCTTTTTGCGAAATTCTTACTGTGTTTATCGAAATCGCTCACCCAATCGACGCCGGCTTTCCCGTGATTTTTACTCGCGTTGTCCTTAACTTTTTTGAGCAAGGAAACGATTCTTTCTTTTTGCGTTTGATCGAAAACATCGTAATCGTGCGACGACAACAACTTTTCGACAAAGTCACAGAGTTGATCGACGATCGATTTCGCCCACATTTTCCTCCGCATCGAACTTTCGGCGACTTCTAAGCAATCGATTAAAGCTTCGCGAATCTTCGAATGTGTTTCATCCACTTCTCTGGCCGAGGCAGTTTCTGCTTCCAACGCTTTCAGTGCACATTTCAAAGCCTCGCCTTTGTCTTCCTTCGGAATGTGTTCGTTCTCCTCTATTTCTATTTCTAATTTCCGTTTCTTTTCTTCTTCTTTTTCCTCTTCGTTCTCCTCTTCTTTCTTCCTCCTTGGCGCTTCCTCAAACGCCTTCTTCAACCGTTTTGTCGACCGGTTGAGCGCGAACGAATCTTCGCTCGTCGTAATCTCTGGCATAGTTCGACAATACAGCTCCCACGCGAGCATCTCTGCGTTCACTTTCACGTTCTTCCCTACGATCCCTTTTTCTGTCAACTGCACCATCGCTTCGAAGAGGTTATAAAAAAGCGTCGCCGTCTCCGAATCGTTCTTCGATTGCCGCGAAAGAAGATACGTCTCCATCGCGCTTCGCATCACGGCTACAATTTTCTTCCCGTGTTTCCGTTCCAACGCGTCCACGTGTTCCGGTTTTGAAATCAGCTCCAAAAACGCTCGAGAGCAGGTTTCAAACTTTCTGTTCATGTGTTTCGAGAGTTTCTCAAGACGGTCGTCCATCGAAGAAGACGACGACGACACCGGCGGCGGCGGTGGATTCGGTACCGTTTCCGTTTCAGAAATCTTCTGCTTCTTGTTAGTAGTAGCGCTGGCACTCCTCGTCGCGTCTCCTTCTTCTCCTTCTTCCTCTTCTCTTTTTGGTTTCGTCGAGGACGCCGGGAGAGGCAGAGCGTCGAAGAGACCCATCCTTTTTTTCTACCGCTCTCTCGCTCCGCAAAGTGAAAGTGTTGTCGTGCGTCGTTGAAACAAAAAGTGCGCGTGAAAAAGTTCTCAAGACTATTCGCGAACGCGTCGATTCGCCACTTACTATCGCATGTATACACACACACAGACAAGAGAGAGAGAGAGAAAAAAAAAGATGGAGCAAATCGCGACGACGAAGAACAATAAAAAGTACGAATAATGCCGAGAATACTGGCCAACGCGAGCTCGACTCGTTCGCGCTCCTCCGACGTCTTCTTCGTGCCTCAAAACCACCAACAGAATTGGAATCGAAAATCATTCGGACTCGGCACTTTTAACGACGACGACGAGAACGAGAACGATAACGACGACGATGAAACGGAAGATGCGATTCGATTGACGTTTAAAGATTTAGCGTTACCAGAACACGTCGTTCTTGGTTTACAAAAGTGTGGATTCGTCTATCCTTCCCCGGTGCAAGTGTCGGCGATTCCTTTGGAACGGTTAGGGAGAGACGTGTTAGTGCAAGCGAAATCGGGGACCGGGAAAACAGTCGCGTTCGCGTGCCGGCTTTTGGATTCGGTTTTGCTGACAAAAATAGAAGCAGAAGCACCGGAAGAAAAAAGAGAAGGAGAGGAAAATGATAACGATAACTTTGCGATCGATGAGAGGAGAAGGGGAAGACTAGATGCGTCTTCGTCCGTGAAAGCGATGTGTATTGCGCCGACGAGAGAAATCGCGTTGCAAACAGCGGATGTGTTGCGGACGCTGGCGACGGCGTGCGCGGGAAGCGCGAAAGGTTTATATAAACAAGAACGGTTGGCGTGCTTTTTTGGCGGTTTACCAGTCGCAGACGATGGACGTGTGATGAAGAGAAGGCCAGCATGCGTCGTCGGAACGCCAGGGAGAATGAAGCAGCTCGTAGAGATGGATATTTTGAGAACTGATCAGATACGAACCGTAGTTTTAGACGAAGCGGATCAGTTGTTGACGCAAGTTGGATTCTGTCAGGATGTTCTATTCTTGATACACGCCGCGAGTCACAGGCAGAGGCAGTTGATCGCTTGTTCGGCGACATTTTCGAAGACCGCGAGGAAAAGAATGGAGAGTTTGACGACGAGAGATGGGAAACCGAGCGCGATTGAGAAAGTGAGCTTGTGCGAGGAGACAGTGGCGTTAAAAGGAGTGAAGATGTGCTATCGGCTCTTATTCCGACGTGAAGAGAAAATGGAAGATCTAAAGGAAAAAGAAAGCGACAATAACGACGACGACGATGACGATGACATGTACCTTTTGGAAGAAAAGGCGGAGGCGTGCATTGACATTTTCAACTCTGTTCGTTTTCACCAAGCTGTTATTTTTGTCGAAAGTCGAGACCGAGGAGAAAAACTTTCCGCCATTATGACTAGAAAAGGAGGATTTAAAACGGCATTCACCTCGGGAAAGCTGCCACAGCGCGAACGAATGAATGTCATGCAACGCTTTCGCGACTTTGAGCTTCGTGCCATCGTATCGACTGATTTAATCTCCAGAGGTGTCGATTGCGAACGTGTGAATTTAGTCGTCAACGTCGATTTACCGAGAGATGGTCAAACGTTCATGCACAGGTGTGGACGGACAGGAAGATTTGGCACTTCAGGTGTTGCTGTCGCCGTTCTCAAAGACGAAAAAGAGTTGAAAACGCTCAAAGATATGCTCGATAAAACATCCGAGGAAGAATCTGAACGCAAGATTATCGAAGATAATGATGAAAATGACGGGGAGGACGACGAGAATCAGAACAGAAAAAAAGACACTCGCGTCGCGTTTTGCAATATCGAAGAACTTCCCGATACAGTTCCAGAGAGTTGGTACGCTTACGACCTCGAAGAAAACGACGAGAAGCGACTTCAAGCATTACAATTAGAGGAGGAAAAATTAGCACTTTTAGAAACATCTAGCGAGGAAGAAGAAGAAGAAGAAGAAGAGGAGGAGAGTAGGAGCGACAGTAGTAGTAGTAGTAGTAGTAGTAGTGGTAGCAGCAGCAGCAGTAGCGATGGTGGGGATAGCGAAGGAGAATACGACGACGATGAAGATTTCGAGGAAATTGAAAGACGATGGAGAGAAAAACGAGCATACGCCTCGTGGTGGTGGTGGCACAAGTATCGCCAAAAAGTCGGCGACGCTTTTGTCGTCCCTCCGTTTTAATGCGCATCTTTAGACGTTGTTTATTTCAAATTTTCTAAATGTATCTCAGCTAGCCAATTAATTCAATGTTGTTACAATGTGCGTGAGCGCGTATGCGTTTCATGTATTATCGAGCACTCGCGTGTCTCTTTTTTCGCGAGAACTGTCACTTCATCTTCTTCGAAACGCTCGCCCGGAGTTGCTCACAAATTTTGTTTTTACTCCTCCTTCTTCTCCTTTAATCGCAACCGAACTCTTCCTTTCACGTCCTTCGCGGTCTGAATTCCTCTCAAAACCTCTCCGTTTTGTTCGATTTGAACCTTATTTTCCTTCATCAACTCCACCGCGACTTCTCGAGTCGTATCCATCGTTGACTTCCCACGGTGCAACTTCCAATTTGCACTTTTTGCAAACACGTGCAACCGTGGTATC
>Ga0255776_10000125_pt1 | contig 78716 bp, 68 predicted proteins | sample 071ome_19_FD_179974 | JGI IMG/M metagenome (GOLD analysis project Ga0255776, IMG submission 179974) | Coastal salt marsh microbial communities from the Groves Creek Marsh, Skidaway Island, Georgia - 071413AT metaG (version 2) | ecosystem: Environmental > Aquatic > Marine > Intertidal zone >...
AAACCTCATTCAAAAGGGCTAGACGCATACACCCCCCTAAGTGCTTACCGCTTAGGGAGGTCCAAGGCTGAGAACATTTCTTCTAGCTCCGCCCTGCTATGGCACTGCGCCGCCTTATCTATGGTGGCGCGATCAAGGTGTGGAGCAAATCTTGTCACAAAATCATACATGAAGCCCCTTATAAAGGTGCCTTTTCTGAAGCCTATCTTAGTAATACTGTCTTTAAATAAGTGGCTAGCGTCGATTGCAACAAGATCTGAATCCTTATCGAGGTCAATGGACATGGTGGCGACAATACCCACACCTAACCCCAATCTTACATAGGTTTTAATAACGTCTGCGTCCGCCGCAGTAAAGACCACCCTCGGGGTAAGACCCTTAGCCTTAAATGATTCATCTAATTGAGAGCGACCAGTAAATCCGAACACATAGGTCACCAACGGAAATGTAGCCACCTCCTCTAGGGTAGGCTGACCACGTTGCGCCAAAGGATGGGTTTTTGGAACGAGGATGCTGCGGTTCCAGCGATAGCAAGGCATCATAATCAGGTCGTTAAAGTGATCCATAGCCTCTGTAGCTATGGCAAAATCAACCGTTCCATCGGCCGCCATTTCGGCAATCTGAGTTGGTGTACCCTGATGCATATGGAGGGAAACATCAGGAAACTGACCAATAAACTCTCTAATAATGCCTGGCAATGCATAGCGAGCCTGGGTGTGAGTAGTAGCGATAGATAGGCTACCCTTGTTCTCATTGCTAAATTCTTGCGCAACCTGCTTAATACTTTCAACTTTTCGCAGTATTTCGCCAGCCACTTTTAAAATGGCCTCCCCTGCAGGGGTTACCCTAGTTAAATGCTTGCCGCTACGAGCAAAGATCTCAACCCCCAGCTCGTCCTCCAGTAGGCGAATCTGCTTACTAATCCCCGGCTGTGAGGTATATAGCACCTGCGCAGTGGCAGAGACATTTAGATCATGATGCGCAACTTCCCATATGTAACGCAATTGCTGTAGCTTCATAAGCCCTCCAGGCTAAGGCACCACCCAAATGTGCATAAAGTTATAAAAATATAAATAAATATTCTTTTCCAGAATAGATGCAAACCGATAAATTTACCAGCGCATTCATTTTCTCACTTATATGTTATAAGCATAGACTATATTCATGGAATTTCTGTTATATGCCATTTCCGGTGCCCTAGTGGGTTTCATTGTCGGTTTAACCGGCATCGGAGGTGGCTCACTCATGACACCACTGTTGTTACTTTTTGGTATCCCGCCACATATTGCTGTCGGGACTGACCTGCTTTACGCCGCCATTACAAAAGCGTCTGGAGTAGTTGCCCATCACAAGCAAAAAACCATCAAATGGCCTATTACCATTACCATGGCCATGGGCAGTATCCCTGCTGCCGTTATAACTGGGATCGCACTCAGCTTCTTTTTTGGTGATTACGAGCAGTACACCGGCATCATTACCACCAGTCTTGGGGTCATGTTAGTTATTACAGCAACACTTCTTATATTTCGCAAAAAATTACAGATATTTGCGAATGCTCAAGCCGATGCTAGCACTGGCAGCCCACTTCAACGACACAAAGCCTCCCTTACGCTGGCAATGGGCGCCTTGCTTGGTGTGTTCGTTACATTGTCTTCAGTAGGTGCTGGGGCCATCGGCACAGCTATTCTCCTTGTGCTTTATCCTAAGCTCAAGTCTGTACAGGTCGTAGGAACCGATCTGGCGCATGCAGTACCGTTAACACTGATCGGTGGCTTTGTGCATATGGGGCTGGGGAACGTCGACTACAGCTTACTATTTGCGTTATTAATTGGGTCTATTCCGGCCATCCATTTAGGAAGCAAGGTGGGATCAAAAATCCCAGAAAACATATTAAGGCAAGGTCTAGCCGGTCTTTTAATGGGTCTAGGCGCTAAATATATATTCTTTTAGACCAAATTAAGAACGGCTTAAACTATTTAAATTCACCATGGGGATCATATAGATTGGAATGGGCGACATCTGAAGCACCTTGGTGACCACAGAGCCCATTAAACCACCCCGATAAGCATGCTGGCCGTGACTGCCTAGCACGATCAGGTCGGCATTTCGTATCTTCGCCTGCTCTATTATCGTTTCAGCAGGCTTGCCAAGCTCAACCAATACCTCACCCAGAACGAGATTGCTGATATCCTGCTGGTAATCCGATTCGAGCGTGTCACAAACCTGCCTTTTAATCGAATCCAGCACCTGCGCCATCCCCTGCTCTCTCAGATAGGCTTTGCGTCCATCATCTATATAGGTATCGATTATGGACTCTGCGAACACCCCCATAGGCTCAATAACATGAAGGATATCAACCTTGGCACCCGTTGAGGCTGACAAACGAGCCACTTGATTTAACACGTACGGACCATAGAGGCCTAAATCCGTCGCATAAAGAATATGTTTTAACATGACGACTGCTTTTCACTCATGTAAACAGCATAGCACCATTTTTTTGTGTCTATACTTTAAACAGTTTTACATGAGGAGACAGCCATGTCCGATAAATTGCTATCCGTTTCTGAAGCATGCACCGTACTAAATGTGAGCGAAACCACGTTAAAACGCTGGGCACGAGAACACCTATTAAAGTCAGTAAAGGACGGTGGTGATTTAATGTTTCCAGAAGGTGACGTTCTAAAATACAAAGAAATAAACGACCGCTTGAGAAAATAACATCCCAAACGCCTATTTTTGCCGCCCAAATGGGCGGTTTAGATCTTTCCTATCGTTTTAATTGACATTTCCCCTTTCAGAAACCTTCTCTTGTGCTCTATCATAGACCCCTTGCTACATAGGTCGTTTCGGAATAAGAATCAATGTCAGATAAACGAGTAGAAGATTTAAATATAGAAAGCACCACTACGCTGATCACACCCGAGCAGCTAAAAGCTGAGCTCCCGATCAGCGAAAAAGCGGTCAATATCGTAGAAAAAGGTCGTCAAGCGGTGCGCGATATTTTGGATCGTAAAGACCATCGTCTTTTTTTAGTGGTCGGCCCATGCTCTATTCACGATGTTACCGCAGCCAAAGATTACGCTGAGCGCCTAAAAGCCCTTAGTGAGGAAGTGAGTGACACACTCCTTCTTGTTATGCGTGTTTACTTTGAAAAGCCTCGTACTACAGTTGGCTGGAAGGGCTTAATTAATGATCCGTATTTAAATGACACATTTAAAATTGAAGATGGATTAAAGATTTCGCGCAAGCTGCTAATTGATCTTTCGGAAATGGGCCTACCATTGTCCACTGAAGCGCTCGATCCTATTAGCCCTCAATACCTTCAAGATCTGATCAGTTGGTCAGCAATTGGCGCTCGTACGACAGAGAGTCAAACTCACCGTGAAATGGCCAGCGGTCTTTCTTCTGCAGTAGGCTTTAAAAATGGCACCGATGGTAGCCTAACGGTCGCTATCAACGCTCTGCAATCCGTTGCCAACCCCCATCGCTTCCTTGGTATCAATGGCGACGGTCAAGTGAGCGTAGTAAAGACCAAGGGCAATCCATATGGTCATGTCGTGCTGCGCGGTGGTGGCGGCAAGCCAAACTACGATTCTGTTAGCATTGCTTTATGCGAGCAGGAAATAGAAAAATCTGGCATTGCAAACAACATCATGGTGGACTGTAGCCATGCCAACTCCAACAAAGATCCATCTTTGCAGCCACTCGTCATGGACAACGTGACCAATCAAATTATCGAAGGCAATCAATCTATTGTTGGCCTAATGGTCGAATCTCACATTAAATTTGGTAGTCAAAGCATTTCAGACAACCTAGATGACCTTGAATACGGCAAGTCGATTACCGATGGCTGCATCTCTTGGGAGCAAACAGAAGACGCCATCAGAAAAATGAGAGATAAACTCAAAGACATACTGCCGAAACGCTAGAATTTAAAGGGTCGCATTGCGACCCTTTTTTATTTTTGTGGTAGAATCCGCGCTCAATAAAATATGAGTGCTGGATATGACACAACCTAAAGTCGGCATCATCATGGGCTCCACTTCCGATTGGGCTACCATGGAAAAGGCTGAAGAAGTACTGGTAAAGCTAGGCGTGGCTTATGAAGTGAAAGTGGTTTCAGCCCACCGTACACCAGATTTGCTTTTTGAATATGCCGAAACTGCAGAATCGCGAGGCATTGAAGTCATCGTTGCAGGTGCGGGTGGCGCAGCTCACCTCCCTGGCATGGTCGCTTCAAAGACTCACCTCCCCGTCTTTGGTGTTCCCGTCAAAAGCAAAGCATTAAACGGTATCGACTCCCTATTATCTATTGCTCAAATGCCGGCCGGCATTGCTGTAGGTACCTTAGCAATAGGCCCTGCGGGTGCTGCCAACGCGGGGCTTTTAGCCGCACAGGTTGTTGCTCTTCATGATGACAATGTAAGAGCTAAACTCATTGAGTTTCGCCGCACCCAAACCGAAAAAGTGCTTTCCATTCCAGATCCAAGAGAAATCTAAGCATGTCCGTTAAAACTGTAGGCGTTATAGGTTCGGGCCAGCTTGGCCGAATGATGGCCATCGCAGGTGCCCCATTAGATGTTGAGTTCGTGTTCTTTGATGAGGCACTCAGCTCACCAAGCTCGTCGTTTGGACCAACGATTCAGCCAAGCAGCAAAGATGCACTCGCGAGCTTCTTGGATAAAGTAGACGTTGTGACCTACGAAAGTGAAAACACAGATGCCGAGTTGGTTGAGAAGATCGCAACCAGCACACCCGTCTACCCTTCCGTTAAATCCCTTAGATTTAGCCAGCACAGGCTCACTGAAAAAACCTTGTTCAATGAGCTTGGCATTCAGACAGCAAAATTTGAGCGTGTGGCTAGTGAAGCTGACTTAGATCAGGCCATAGAGACACTAGGTCTCCCCCTGATCCTTAAAACCACTACCATGGGGTACGACGGTAAAGGGCAAGCCTTAGTTAAGACCCTGGATGACGCCAAAACCGCTTGGAATTCCCTAAAAGGAAATGAACTCATTGCTGAGTCATTCGTTACATTTAGCCGAGAACTCAGCATTATTGCAGTGCGCAGCACAAACGGGGATATCAAAATATACCCGCTTGCTGAAAATGATCACAGCAATGGAATCCTTCGGGTTTCTAGAGTGCCAGCACAAGACGTATCCACTGAAAAACAAGAGCAAGCCGAACGATTTATTTCAACCCTGCTATCGGAACTTGACCATATAGGCGTACTGACACTTGAACTATTTGACACCGAGACAGGCTTAGTGGCGAATGAGATGGCGCCACGTGTGCACAACTCCGGACACTGGTCAATTGAAGGTGCTTACTCGAGCCAGTTTGACAATCACGTTCGAGCCATTACAGGAATGCCACTAGGTGATACATCCACTGCCCACCCGCACTGTGCCATGGTAAATATCATTGGCAAATTTGGCGACCGGGACTTGGTGTTATCAACCAAGGGGGCCTATCTGCATATGTACAATAAGACCGAACGACAAAATCGAAAAATTGGTCATATAAACATCATTGCTGAATCGGAAGGAGAACGAGAGCAGTTGATACAAAAATTTGAGGCATTCATTAAAGAGTGCGGATAAAAAAAGGCCCTGTGAGGGCCTTTTTTTTGTTGGAGAGCGCAACAGCTTACATGTACGCATTGTCTGCTTTAGAATGATCTGTCACATCCCTAACACCTGCCAACTGCGGAAGCTTGCTGAGCAAGGTTTTTTCAATCCCCTCTTTCAGGGTTACATCCACTGCACTACAACCCTGACAGCCACCACCAAACTCTAAAATGGCCAATCCATCTTCAGTGACCTCAACCAACTTAACCTCTCCGCCGTGGCTCGCTAGGCCTGGGTTAACTTCATTATAGAGAATGTAGTTAATTTGATCCTCAACCGGACTGTCGCTATCCACTCTAGGCATTTTTGCATTTGGCGCCTTAATAGTGAGCTGGCCACCCATTTTGTCTTTCGCAAAATCGATCTTTGCTTCTTCCATATAAGGTAGACTTGGCTTATCTAGATAAACCCGCAGATCGTCCTTATCTAAAATCTCATCTGCCTGATTAACTTCTTCCGGGCGACAATAGGCTAAACATGTTTCAGCATAAGGCGTGCCGGCCTGAGTAATAAAAACCCGAACAGCCATTCCTGGCGTGTTTTGCTTCGCCAATAGCTCTACCAAATAATCTTTGGCTGCATCTGTGATCTCTAGCATGTGCTGACCTCAAAATCTTTTGCCGGATTCTAACTAAGTTCCGGGCAAATTCCAATCCATACCTTTTTACTCAAGTATTTAAATTGACAAAATCGATAATAGTTATAAGAAATTAACCATTTTCTAGATAAGGCTATTTTGATACTGTGCGCACCAAATGATGAGAGACCCCAAGGTTTAAACTCGGTATGTATCAATACGATGGCTATGATCAAAAGATCGTTGATGAGCGCGTCGCTCAATTTAAGGATCAAACGCAACGCTACCTTGCAGGTGAGCTAAGCGAAGAGCAGTACCTTCCTTTGCGCCTTCAAAATGGCCTATACGTTCAGCGCTTCGCCCCCATGTTAAGGGTTGCGGTACCTTACGGCTTACTTTCAAGCAATCAGGTTCGTAAACTTGCACACATTGCCCGAACCTATGACAAGGGCTATGCGCATATCAGTACACGCACCAACTTCCAATTCAACTGGCCTAAGCTCGAAACCGTTCCAGATATCCTAGAAGAGCTTGCATCTGTACAAATGCACGCCATTCAAACCAGCGGTAACTGTATTCGAAATACCACTACCGACCAGTTTGCCGGCGTCGTAAAAGGCGAAATTGTCGACCCTCGCCCGTATTGTGAAATCATTAGGCAGTGGTCAACTTTCCATCCTGAATTCGCTTTTCTTCCAAGAAAATTCAAGATAGCTGTAAACAGTCATGAAACCGACGATCGCGCAGCGACCTTGCTTCATGATGTTGCCATCAAAGTCAAATTGGTTGATAGCAAAGTGGTCTATGACGTTTACGTCGGCGGCGGCCTTGGTCGAACACCTATTATCGCCTCACTGGTCGAGGAAAATCTGGCTGAAGAAGATCTACTCACCTATTTGGATGCTGTTCTTCGTGTTTATAACCTGCATGGTCGACGTGACAACAAGTACAAAGCTCGAATCAAGATTCTTGTTAAAGCACTGGGTGTCGACGCTTTCCGCAGCAAGGTTCACGCAGAATGGGAACGCCTAAAAGGCGGGCCTGGCACGCTGACACAGACTGAAATCAATCGCATTAAAGGTCACTTCACAGCCCCAGAATATCGCGATTTGGATGATCTACCAGCAGCCCTATCTGAAAAACTTGAAAACAATAAAGCGTTTTCAAACTGGTACAAGCAAAACGTACACCCTCATAAGGTAAATGGCTACGCTATTGTTTCACTTACCCTTAAGAAGCTAGGTGTGCCGCCAGGTGACATCACCGACAAGCAGCTAGACGTAGCTGCTGACTTGGCTGACCAATATAGTTTCGGAGAAATCCGCAGCACACACGAGCAAAACTTAGTTCTTGCAGATGTTGAACAAACCAAACTTTATGAGCTTTGGGAAAAACTAAAAGAGAATGGCTTTGCCACCCCTAACCTAGGCCTTTTAACTGACATGATTTGCTGTCCGGGCGGCGATTTCTGTGCGCTTGCAAATGCAAAATCAATTCCGGTAGCTGAGGCGCTTCAAGAAACGTTCGACGACCTGGATTATCTACATGATATCGGTGAAATCGATTTAAATATTTCAGGCTGCATGAACGCCTGTGGTCACCACCACATCGGTCATATAGGTATTCTTGGGGTTGATAAAAAAGGTGAAGAGTTCTACCAAATTTCCTTGGGCGGCAACAGTGGTCCAGATGCCTCACTTGGTAAGATCTTGGGACCTTCCTTTGCTCGAGCAGACATGGCCAATGTCATTAAGAAGATCATCGAGACCTATATCGAAAAGCGTGTTGAAGGTGAGCGTTTCATTGAAACCTACCAACGACTAGGCCACGAAGTATTCAAGGAGCGCGTATATGCCAAATCTAATTAATGAAAACAGCGTACTCAACGCCTCTTGGGTCACCATTAGCGATGCAGAAGCGCTTTCTGGTTCAAACCTGTACGTGCCAATAAGCATCTGGCTGGAACACGCTAACGATCTTGCTGGTCGCTCCGATGTGGCCCCTATTATTTATGGTGATACTGTGCTGGATGAGGTTATCGACAGCATTCGTACTTGTGAAGCCATCGCCATCGACTTCCCAGCCTTTACCGATGGCCGTGGTTACAGCCAGGCACGCCTGCTTAGAGAGAAATTCGAAGTTAAAAGCGACCTACGCGCTATTGGCGACGTACTGCTGGACCAAATCTTTTTCATGAAGCGCTGTGGTATCAGCAGCTTCGAACTAAAAGACGGTATCGATGCAGAGAAAGCCCTAAACTACTTAAATACGTTCAGTGATCCATATCAAACGTCTGTTGAGCGACCTACCCCCCTCTTTACTCGTAGGTAACCCCTAAAAAAAGGAATAGGCTTTCGCTTATTCCTTTACTCCCTTGTCGTTTTGTATCACTCTTCTACGTAAGGAGTGATCATGGAACACCATCTATTTACCTCGTTTTTCGTTATTTTCACAGGCGCTGCCGTTTTGGCCACGCTTTCTCTCTACACTAAACAACCCATCATAGTTGCCTATGTAGCCGTAGGGTTGATCGCAGGCCCATCTGGTCTTCAGTATGTATCTGATCCTCTGCTTATATCTGAAATAGCCCACATAGGGATCGTATTTTTGCTTTTCCTGCTGGGGCTAGATATGCAACCGTCTAGCCTGATGCACGTAATCAAAAAAGTAAGCCCTGTCGCACTCATGAGTTCCATTGTTTTCTTTGGGTTTGGCTACGTATTCGGAAGCCTGTTCGGATTTTCACAAATCGAAAGTCTAATCATTGGCGCAGCCATGATGTTTAGCAGTACGATTGTTGGCATTAAATTACTGCCTACCACGGTACTTCACCATAAGCATATGGGCGAAATTATGATCGGGCTTCTTTTGCTACAGGATATCCTGGCCATTCTCGTGCTAATCGTACTGGATGGCGCTAGCGGACAAGGCAGCCAGAATTTAGCGATCACACTGCTTAGCCTACCTACCTTAATTTTAATAGCGTATTCCGCAGTTCGCTGGGTCGTACTGCCGCTACTGATGAAATTCGATCTTTTCCATGAATACCTTTTTCTAGTTGCTATTGGATGGTGCCTAGGAGTGGCAGAGCTAGGTGGATTAATGGGTTTGTCAAAAGAGATGGGGGCATTTATTGCGGGTATCACTCTAGCGACTCATCCCGTGTCGCAATTCATGACCGAAAAACTAAAACCCATTAGGGATTTTTTCTTGGTTTTATTTTTCTTTGGTTTGGGCGCTGGGTTTGACTTGAGAGTTTTGGGCGACATTTGGATGTACAGCATCATTCTTACTGTCGCAGTTTTAATAATTAAACCCGCCACGTTTAAATTCCTGCTATCTCGTCAATCAGAAACACCAAAACTCGCTTGGGATATCGGCTTTAGACTTGGACAAATAAGCGAGTTTTCATTACTCATAAGCTATTTAGCCGCATCGGCTTTACTCATCGGAAAAGAGGCGGCACACCTCATCCAGGCGACCGCCATTCTCACATTTATACTATCAACCTATATCGTGATTTTTAATTATCCTAATCCAATTGCGCCTTCAGAACATTTGCGAAGAGATTAACCGTGACGAAGAACATAATGCCCTGATGAGTCACCACTTAAAATTCTTGATAATCGATCACTGAGATCATTTAACGTGATTTCATGGGTATGCTCTTCCAGATTCTCAAGCGTCCAGTCTACCGCCAGCTTATTCCATAGGGACTGTTTGGTTTCTATGGGTAACTCTACCGAATCCACACCTAATAAGTTCACCCCTCGCAATATGAAGGGTAAGACAGTTGTGTTTAAAGCAGGCGACTCTACCAAGCCACAGCATGCAACGGATCCTTGATAGCCAGTCTGTTTGAGCAAAGCATCTAGAGTCTCACCGCCAATCGTGTCGATAGCCGCATCAAAGCTCGGCTTCCCTAAGGGTCTTTTCTCAACCGGCGCCTTCAGATCATCCAGCAGTATACATTCATGGGCCCCAATTGCTTTTAGCTCACCCATCTTCGACGCGCTACGTGTGACAGCAATTGGCTTAAAACCAAGCTTAGCCAACAGCTGAATGGCAATGCTGCCAACCCCACCAGAACTCCCTGTTACGGCCACCTTGGCACCAGCATTAATATAGGGCAGCAGTTTTTCTACACACAATGCTGCAGTTAAACCAGCAGTTCCCCAGCTCATTGCAGCTCTTGCACTCATGGCCTCAGGACGCGCTACAACCCAATTAGCTGGTACAGTAATTAGCTCTCCAAAGCCACCATTGGTATTCATTCCTAAGTCATACCCAGTAACAATGACCTTATCCCCCACCTTAAAATTGGCGTCATTTGAGGCCTCTACAACTCCAGCAGCATCAATACCTGGCGTATGAGGATACGATCTTGTTACACCTTTGTTTCCTGAAAATGACAAGGCATCCTTAAAATTCAAGCTAGAGAACTCAACTCGAACACGAACATGATTCTCAGGAAGCTCCGCAACCTCAAGATCATCGATTGATGCGAGAAAGCCGCCATTTTCTTCTTTAACTCGGAGTGCTTTGTATTTCATTATTACCTCACACAAACCAACGCTTATGAGCAAGTTTTTCGATCAAGCTCTCACCGGCTTTTTCTAGGGCCACCTGAGCGCCCAACCCAAGCTTTTTAGCCACAGTTTTCTTAGGCTCATGCTTAATTTGAATTAGGGTTTTGGTCAAACTAGACTCCAGCAAATAGCCGTCGCTCGTTTCAATACGATCAATTAAGCCCATTTCTTTTGCTTGATTGCCATACCAAACGTCACCATTGGCCACCTTTACCACATCCAGTTCAGGCCGATACTTCGAGACAAACTCTTTGAACATGACGTGAACTTCATTTAAATCATCTTTAAACTTTTCTCGAGCCTTATCAGTATTTTCGCCAAACACCGTAAGCGTTCTTTTATATTCGCCTGCTGTGTGGACCTCAAAATCGATATCATTCTTCTTTAACAATCTGTGGACATTGGGGACCTGGGCGATCACACCAATTGAGCCAAGAACAGCAAATGGCGCGGCAACAACCTGATCAGCTACACAGGCCATCATATAGCCGCCGCTCGCCGCAACGCGGTCGACACATACGGTAACCCTGATGCCTTTGGCTCTTAACCGCTCAATCTGCGCAGCAGCATAGCCATATTGATGAACCATTCCACCGCCACTCTCTAGTCGAACAATCACTTCATCTATATCTTGCTCTAGAGAGAGGATCGCAGTCACATCCTGTTTAAATTGTTCAACCTGGGAGGCCTTAATATCTCCATGAAAATCCATAACGTAACAGATGGGCCGGTCTGCTTTATCCGACTTTTCTTCTTTCTTGGATTCCTTTCTTTTTTTCTTGAGCACTTTCTTATCTATGGTTTGATCCTCAAAGTGCTCTTTAACCTTACTCAACTTTTCGTTCAGGTTGATTAACTTTGGCAAGTTGCTTTTTTGTTTTTGACCGGCAGACGCAATAAGACCAACCACCAATCCAATCGCCACCACTATGGTGACTGCTTTCAACAAGAACAATCCGTAATCTGCTAAAAATTCCACTCGATATCCTCTAGTTCGTTAACAAGCCAAGTGTAACAAAGCCGCCGCCCCTCGCCAGAGATTATTTAATAAATCATCTCGGTTTGTATTAGCCTTTACTTATAGCTCAAAATACACACAACTAATCAGTTTAGATATTTTCAAACAATCGTATGATTTGCTATTGACACTTAAATGCAGGTTCCTTAGTCTGCCTGTACTGACAACTGTCAGACAATGGCTTGATGGTTATTTGTACAATTTGCCAAGCCAACATTCCGATAACAAAGAAGGAAAGTACTATGACTTCAGTTGCTGACATCATTGAACAAATGAAAGGCAAATTTAACGCCGACGCTGCAGCAGGCATGGAAAACGTTTTCCAGTTCAGCATCGAAGATGGTGATGATTACTACATTGCTATTAACAACGGTGAATTCGAAATCGGTCAAGGCACTCACGACGATCCATCTGTTACTCTAATCATGAGCACAGAGACCCTAGTGGGCATCATGACTGGTGAAACTGACGGCATGCAAGCCTTTATGGCTGGTCAACTTCGCGCAGAAGGTGACATGATGCTAGCGACTAAACTTGGTGAGCTTTTCCCAGTTTAATAAAAAAAAGGGGCATAGCCCCTTTTTTTGTCTTTCTAATACCGCCTTCTTTTACTCCCAGTCCTGCACAAGAGACTTAGCTGTTTCATTTAGCGCCTCCCCTACCAAGCCGTTTTGAGTCAGACTGACTTCAAAAATAGCGCCATCGGCCATGGGCATGTAAGCCGCGCTACCGTATTGTGCCGATAAAAAGCCCAGCCATTTGTTCTTATACAGAAAATTCCAGACATCCAAAGATTCTGTTTCTATCAGCCCGTAAACCGACTTCTCAGTCTGACGCTCTTGCTCTAAAGAGAGGTATCGGCCGGTTAATCTTTCCAGCCTATAGAGAGGAAGATCCCCGAACCCGACCCCGGATAGCATGCGTGCGTCTAGCTGCCACTGATCGCCATGAAGCCTAAACACCTCCTTCATGCCAGTGGATGTGACCAGCTCAACCTCAAACTCCTGCGACTGCAACTGGTCAAACGAGAGCGTAGCAATAACCTTAGGCTCGGGTGCATAGCTAAACTGGCTAAATGTATAGCCAACAAGTCCAAGGGAGAGCGAAAAAAGAACCAAGAACAGTCCGAAGGAGCCCCTCAACCACTGGATAATCCATTTAGGCGAAAGGAGTAATTTGAGAGCCGCAAGCATGGCGGCGGCGGAAATGACGGCTGCTATCCCTATTAGCACATACTGCATCATAATTAGACTTTATACCCTAGCTGACCAATACTCTTGACCGCTAATTCTAAGATATCTTGGCCGCCGACATCAGACTGAGACAGCGTTTCTGCGAAGTACTCGACACTTGTCAATGCATCAGCCAATACCTCAATCCTGGCGCCATCGGCTGGCATGTCGGTATTGACCACCTTCTTATCGAGGAAATCAACGGCAGAAGCTACAACATTTGCAGCTCGCCCGTGATCAAGAAAGATCAATCCACCTTTCACGCCGGTTAATGCCGAACCTATGTTCACTAAATGCAATTTATCACCGGTTTCGGAATAGCTTGCCAGAGCACGCTTCGCCACTGACAAACCCGCTTGAATCTCATCAAACAACACCAGCCGGGCCTCGTAATAATGGCCAGCTCCAATAATTCCACCATCGTTTGCCACTTGCCCTTTAGCAAACCCATCGCATGCCAATTCCACTTGAAGCAGAGCGTCGGCAATCTTAGCAAGAGACTCCACCCTGTCTGGAGATGTGCTGGCGGCAACATTTTTGACAAAACCTTGTTGTTGCTTAACCACTTCCGATAAGGGTTCTTGGTGAACGACTTTTAGTACATTGGATATATCGATAAGCTTAACGGAAAGCTCGTCATAACCATCTTCGTTTAATACGTCTTTAGCAGCTGAATCGAGTGCCGATTTAACCGCTGCAATCTCTTCTTTTAGAGAGCGTGAAAGCGCCTCCCATGCGTGTATATCCGGACCCGACATGGCCTTTCGGATCTTTTTGAGATCTTTTTCAGTTTCAGAGCTTTTAAGTACGAAACAAGATTTAATTTTCGCAACTTCTCCGGTCTCGGTCTCGCTGATGGCAATCACGTATAGCAAGTCTTTTAGCACCTGATTCGCTTGGGCCGAGGTAAAGACTTTAACCCCCTCTTTAATCATTAGCTTCATGAGCAAGTCTAAACGCCCAAAAAGAAGCTTGCGATTCAGTGTTAGCTCGTAATCTTCACGCACCATAACTGAGACAGTTTGGTGGGCTGCCCACCAAAAGGACCAAGCCACAGACCCTCGACACCCCTGCTCAAGCAACGATAGACTTCGCTCAATAAGCTTAAAGCCGACTTTTTCTTCTTTTGACCTTAGCACTCGAACCAGCCCAGCCTGATACATCAACCTTAAACGGGCAAGATGGGGCTTTAGATTAAGAGTAGACTTTTCGATTTGAGGTAATTGAGGACGCAGGTTTACATTAAAAAAATGAGCGTCTGAAATGGGCTTATGACCGCCGGCTTTGCGCACCAAATTCACAAAAGGAATGACCAGAACAGGATAATCTCGCTCATTTTCAAGCAGTACATCAAGGTACTGACCAAGCCCCAAAAGAGCCTGTCCAAGTGCCTCTATTTTGGTGTCAAGCTTAACCGCGCCGTCCCCGATAAGGGAGAGCATTTCTGTCGTCAGACTTTCAGGGCCCTTCAGCTCGAGAAGTTTGAACGTGCCCCGCGCTAAATTCAGCTCATCAGCAAATAGCTTAAGATCGTTCGGATCAGAGACTTCAGCGAACTTCGCAAAATAGCCCTCTGCCTTTTGAAGGGTCGCTTCGAGCTCCTTTCGAACTAAGCTAATTGAAATACTAATGCTTGAGGCCTGATTCATGGAGCCCTATCTACCTAATGTTCTTTGTTATTCTATTAAACTTAAATTGCTATCCTAGCAACCCCATTCTAGCGTCAAAAACCTTTGATTTCATTGATTAAATTCACGATTGCTCGGCGCCTGGCCATTTCACATCATCGGATTTTCCAGTCATGAATTTCAAAAACTCATCGTGTGCCGCTTTTTCGTTGGATGAAACCTGCCAGCTAGGCAAGTTTTGGGCTATTTGAGCATCGACCCTTATGATCGATTCGCCTTCGCCCTTTTCCTTATCACCCTTTTCCTCATCCAGTACCAGCGCCGTTTGACCACCGGTCATGAAGAGGTACACGTCAGCCAATATTTCCGAATCGAGCAAGGCCCCGTGAAGCTCTCGGTGGCTATTATCTATACCATACCTTCGGCACAAAGCATCTAGGCTATTTCTTTGACCTGGGTGCATTTCCCTAGCCAACACAAGGGTATCCAGTACAGAGCAAACATCACGTGTTTTTGGAAACCCCCTCAAGCGAGAGAACTCCATATCCATAAACCCAACATCGAACGGAGCATTATGAATGACCAGCTGAGCGCCTTTAATAAACTCTAAGAAGTCACTAGCGACATGCTCAAAAAGAGGCTTGTCTTCTAGAAATTCATCGGTAATACCGTGAACCTCCATTGCCTCTGGATCCACTAAGCGCTGAGGATTAATGTATTGATGGTAATGGCGCCCTGTTAGCTTTCGATTAACCAACTCCACACAACCAATCTCAATAATCCGATGACCATCCCCAATACCCGTGGTTTCGGTATCCAGTACTACCTGCCTCATGCCAAAATTTCCTCAACGCCTTTATTGGCCAGCTCATCTGCCTTCTCATTGCCCGGATGACCACTATGCCCTTTTACCCATTTCCAGTCGATGCTGTGTTTGGACAGCTGAAGATCCAATCGTTCCCATAGATCCCTGTTTTTTACCGGTTTCTTAGCTGCTGTCTTCCACCCTCTCGCCTTCCAGCCTTTCATCCACTCAAGCACCCCCTTGCGCAGGTACTCGGAATCTGTGGTAATCACCACCTGACAAGGACGCGACAGCAGCTCCAAAGCTGCAATGGCAGCCATCAGCTCCATTCGATTATTTGTCGTATCCAGTTCACCCCCATAAATCTCTTTACTGGATTGACCATATTTCATCCAAGCTCCCCACCCACCCGGGCCAGGGTTTCCTTTACAGGCTCCATCTGTATAAATTTCAACGATCTGAGACACGCATACCTCTTGCACTTGGTGTAGCCACTGGCGGCAATCTACGGCCAGTCAAAACCCGCCATTGTGGGCGAACTAGGGTACGACCTGCAACCAATTTCCGAGCAACCACGACATAACTGCCTCCCATTCGCCACCCTATATTCAGCAGCTTTCTATTCCACCTAGCATAGGACTTGGGAAACCACTTCAACCAGAATGGTGGCAATGCATGAAGCACTTCAATTTGCTCCACCCTAAATCCTAATAAAGCGAGCCAATCCGCCACTCTCGATTTAGATATAAAGCGCCCATCTGTCGATACGTGCCCCCTTGGCATGAACCGACTAACATTCCAAAGGCTGTATGGATTAAAACCCACAATCATTAAATAACCGTTGGGCACTACCATTCTCGCCGCCTCTCTAAGAACCTGGTGTGGGTTTTCTGTGTATTCAAGAACATGGTGGAGTAACACGCAATCAAGGCTATTTTCCCTAAATGGCATGGATTCGTAGTCAACCACCGCATCGGGCAACCCCATACCTTCAGAAACAGAAAAGAGGTACCTTAGTGTTGTAGCCGATATAACGCGCTTACCCCAGCCACTGTATTGCAGCATGTAGTGCCCATGAAGGTCAGGCAGGACACGCCTTAGCCTATCCCCCTCAACATCAACAACGGCTTGTGAGAAAGGCTTCTCCAACCAAGAGTTCAGCCTAGGCTCATCTGACAATTTGAATTACCCCTTATTTCTCGATATCAAACAGCGTTATTCTTGACCATTACTAAGGGTCTTTTTACACTGCCACGTTTTATTAGAAATCTTCGATTTATTGGCTGTATCGTGCGCATCATTATTCTTATTTTTACTACCTTCATGGCAACTGGCTGTGCCCTACAATCCACCAAACCAAGCGAGCTGGCAGTTACGCAGGATGCGCCACTCCTTTTAATCGAGCCCGACCGAGAGACACTACAACAGAATTCCCCCGAGGCGACCGCCAACCCTCCCAGTGAAAAGCAGCCCAAAAATCTTTGGAACAGGGTTCTGCGACAATACCAGCTAAACCTCGATATCGACAACCCAAGAATCACGTCTCAACTCAATTGGTACAAAAAGCACCAAAACTATTTAAATCGTGTCTCCGAGCGAGCCGAGCGCTACCTTTATTTCATAATGGAACAGATCGAAGTTCGCGACATGCCTGGCGAAATTGCCCTGCTGCCCATAGTAGAAAGCGCGTTTGATCCGTTTGCGTACAGCCACGGAAGAGCTTCTGGCGTCTGGCAGTTCATTCCGTCGACAGGCAGGATCTATAATTTAAAACAAGACTGGTGGTACGACGGCCGCCGAGACATTCGACTCTCCACAATTGGAGCACTTAAGTTTTTACGAGGACTGGCTAGGGAATTTAATGGCGACTGGATGTTAGCGCTGGCCTCTTACAACTCCGGCGCCGGCACCGTGAGAAAGGCCATTCGAAAGAACAAACGTCGCGGCAAACCGACTGATTTCTGGTCTCTCGACCTGCCGAGAGAAACCAAAGACTATGTTCCAAAGCTGTTTGCTCTCGCTAAACTGCTTGCGGATCAAGAAAAGTATGGGCTGGATTTCCCCTACCTGCCCGACCAACCCTACTTCGCCGTAGTGCAAACCGGAAGCCAAATGGATCTTAGCCAAGCCGCCCAGCTTGCCGAGGTAGACCTTGAAGAAATCTACAAGCTAAACCCCCAGTTCAACCAGTGGGCTACCAGTCCAAATGGCCCTCATGAACTCCTAGTACCAGTTCAACAGAAAGAAATCATTGAAGCCAACCTTGCATCTTTGCCGTTAGGGCAAAGAATTAAATGGCAGCGATATAAAGTAAGAAGCGGCGACTCTCTCATTAGCATTGCCAAACGTTTCCATACCACACCGGACGCCCTTAAACAGGTCAACCCGATTCAGGGAAGCCTATTACGCGTGGGCGATATGCTGCTGATTCCTACTGCCTTTCAGTCAGCGGGTAACTACACCTACAGCCTCGCCAATCGATTACAGAAAAAACAATCCAACTCAAAAGGCTCAAAGGGCTCAACAAAGATCAAACACACCGTTCGATCTGGTGATTCGTTATGGGGCCTAGCCAAACAACACGACGTTTCTGTTAGCAGTATCGCCCGCTGGAACGGAATGGCGCCAAAGGACCCACTAAAACCAGGACAATCTCTTGTCATCTGGTCAAAGTCCAACACGATAAAAAGAGACCGAGAAGTAATACGCAAGGTTAGGTATCGCGTTCGCTCTGGAGATAGCCTGCATCGCATTGCCAATAAATTCAATGTATCTGTGAAAGACATCAAACGCTGGAACCAGATCAGCGCTAAAAAATACCTGCAACCAGGCGAGGAACTGATACTCTACGTAGATGTTACCCGCGCTTAGGAAGAACTAGATATGTCTAGCTTTGGTTTACTGAAGGATAAAACAGCCTTAATCACTGGAATTGCCAGCAAAAGATCCATTGCTTTTGGCATTGCCGAGGCTTTCTACAAACAGGGTGCCAAGCTCATTCTAACCTATCAAAATGACCGACTTAAAAGTCGAGTAGAAGAAGCGGCTAAAATGTTTGGCAACTGCCCCATCATTCAGTGCGATGTATCCAGTGACGAAATGATGAGCGCTTTCAAACAAGAATTGGAAGATTTGAACACCAAACTGGATTGCGTCATCCATTCCATTGGGTTCGCACCCGCAGAAGAATTGCAGGGCAGTCTAGTCGATAACTCCACTCGACATGGGTTTACCACGGCCCACGACATAAGCTCTTATAGCTTTATTAGCCTCACTCAGGCAACACTCCCCCTACTCAATGAAGGCGCTAGCCTACTCACGCTAACCTATCACGCAAGCCAACAAACCGTTCCTAACTACAACGTCATGGGACTCGCTAAAGCTAGCCTAGAAGCCGGTATTAGATACCTAGCAAGAGATCTAGGCTCAAAAACCATAAGAGTGAATGGAATAAGTGCCGGGCCAATAAAAACTTTAGCCGCCTCCGGTGTAAAAAGTTTTCGATCCATGCTTGATGAACACAGCAATCGCGCACCACTAGGACGTAGCGTAACCATCGAGGAGGTAGGCAATACGGCGTGTTTTTTGGCCTCCAATATGGCCAGTGGTATCACCGGTGAGATCATTTATGTCGATGCGGGATTCAGAAGCACCGCCATCGGCAACACATAAAAAAAGGGGCTTCAGCCCCTTTTTTTATGTGTATTGAAAATTAATTTCTTTCAATCTCCGACGTCTCAAAAGCGTATTTCTCGAATGCTTTTTGCTCATTAAACGTACGCACACGCTCAGCCTTTTGCTTGGCTCCTGATTCTTCAGCAACCGGATTATCACGCTGAATTGTTAACACTTTAACTATTGCTCTATCGCCATTTTGCAAAGAAACCAGTTTCGCAGCGCGATCAGTGTCGGCAATTTCAAAGGCGCTCGCAAGTATCGAAGGATCAACACCTTGAGTTTGGCGACCTACTGCCTTTTTAATTTCCCAGTTAAGGTCTGCTTCGCCACCCTGTACTGCCGCAAGTTCAGCACTCGCTTTCACCTCAATGGCATCCTCGGCCTTCTGCTGGGTTAACATTGCTACAATCGAGGATTCTACCTCACCAAACGGTTTCACTTTAGACGGCGTAAACGTATTAATGTGAATAACAACCGCCTTGCCGTCTTCGACTTCGATCACCTCACTATTCATTCCGTCATTCAGGACTTGCTCAGAGAAAGCGGCCTCAATAACAGCAGGATACTGAGCCAAGCCGTCACGAGAGTTCTGTGTCAGAACACCACTACTTTTAAGCTCAAGCTCCAAATTCTGAGCAACTGCCTCTAGACCGTCATTCGCAAACGCTTGATCCTTAAGGCCTTCCAATCTCTCGATATACAGACCTTGCAGCTGCTCGCCCACCAACGTCTCACGAATGGTTTCTTTCATGTCATCAAGAGAACCCAGTGCAGGAGTACGAACTTCATTTAGCTTGATCAAATGCAGGCCATCACGGGTCTGTACCACATCAGAAATTTGATTCACCTCTAGAGACGAAACCGCATCAGCAAACTCTGGCTCGTATACTTCTAAACTTGCAAAGCCTAAATCGCCACCAGCAAATTTTGAAAGGTCGTCGTCACTCAGCTCTTTCGCCAATTCTTCGAATGACTTACCGTCTTCGATCGCTTTTTTCGCATCCACCAACTTCTGCTTCGAGTCGTCAGATGCATCCATTAACATAATATGCGCTGCGCGGTATTCTTTCTTTGAATCAGCGTCATATTTTAGTTCAGCATAGCGATCAGCAATATCCTCTTCAGACACTTCAATATCGCCGGCAATTTGTTCACGAGTCAACTCAACATAATCTACCTTAACGGCATCTTCGGTCATAAACAGACCTTGGTTTGCATCATAATATGACTTCGCTTCTTCAGTGCTTACAGAAACGCTTTTCTTTTCTGTTTCTAAGCTATACAGAGTAAAAGCAATGTCACGAGTCTGAGAATCCAACTGCTCAACCACTTCAACCTCTACAGGCGTCGTGAACGAGGATAACTGCCAGCTAGACTGTACCTGACGAGTCATCAGGCTATTTCTTAGCAACTCACGATAGGTTTGACGGGTAAATCCAGCACTGGCTAGTACCATATCGAACTGTGCAGCACTGAACTTTCCATCCACCTGAAATTCTGGAGAGGACGCAATTAACGTATCAATCTGCTGATTTGAGAAAAGTACGCCCGCGTCTTTCGCCGTCAGAGTCATAACTTTTTCGTTAATCAGATTATCTAACGCCATGCTACGCATGCGCTCTTCATCAAGATTAAATGAACTGCCAAACTGTGCCTGCATGCGTCTAATCTGCATACGAGCCATCTGCTCAACCTCGAATAAAGTAATTTCTTCGCCGTTGACTTCTGCTGGCGCATCTTCACCCATTCCCAAGTCAACAATAGTGACTACGCCAAATAAGGTGAATGACAATATAATTAAACCGACAACTGTTTTGGCGACTATTCCTTTCGAGCCGTCTCGGATAGCTTGTAGCATGACCCACTTAACCTGTTTGAACTTCTTATTCTATAAACAAAAAAGCGCACCTTTTTGATGCGCTTTCAGAATCGACCTAAATGATCAGATTAGTTAACAGCGTCTTTCAACGCTTTACCAGGCTTGAAGCCAGGTACTTTAGCAGCCGCAATCTCAATTGGCTGACCAGTTTGAGGGTTACGACCGGTGCGGGCTGCACGCTCTTTAACTGCAAAAGTACCAAAACCAACAAGAACCACTTGGTCACCATCTTTTAATGCATTTGTGATGGCGTCTACAGTTGCATCTAGCGCACGACCGGCAGCTGCCTTTGGAATGTCCGCAGAAGCTGCAATCGCATCAATCAACTCAGATTTATTCACACTTATCCCCTTACCTAAATTGGTTATTATCTCTTTAAATTCGGTTCCGCTAAGCGCCTTGGCTTCGACCCTCATGAAGAAGCAGGAAGTTATACCAGTGTAGCTCTTACTGTCAAGGCGATTAACGGCTTTTTACTTTAATGTGTACTCAACCGACCCTGCTGATTTTGCTGGGTTGCAGCTTCCTTTTCAATAACCGAAGCCACATTTTTTTCAATATTTCCGGCTAATGCCACATCTAAGACCTCATCAACCCATGCAACAGGGATAATTTCAAGCTCAGATTTGATATTTTCAGGGATTTCTTTCAAATCCCGCTCATTTTCTTTTGGAATTAAAACCGTCTTGATTCCGCCCCGATGAGCAGCCAGCAGCTTTTCTTTCAATCCACCAATAGGTAAAACCTTGCCACGAAGTGTCACTTCGCCCGTCATGGCAACATCCGCCCGAATTTCTGTATTGGTAATCACAGACATAAGTGCTGTCACCATGGCGATACCCGCACTCGGCCCATCCTTAGGAGTTGCCCCTTCAGGAACATGTATATGAAGATCGTGATTTTCAAAAAAGTCATCAGGTAACCCTAAGCCCTGAGCCCTACTTTTAACAACCGTATAGGCGGTTTGAATGGACTCTTGCATGACATCACCAAGAGAGCCTGTCTTAACAATTCGCCCCTTGCCTCGTGAGATCACAGATTCAATTGTTAGAATCTCCCCTCCTACCGAGGTCCAAGCCAGTCCGGTTACCTGGCCTATTTGGTTATCTGACTCAGCCAAACCGTATTGAAATTTCTGAACGCCCAAGTAATCCTCTAGCATTTCGGGCTTTATGACCGCCGTCGAATCCAGCTCACCCATGACTTTTTTCTTCACAACTTTTCGACAGAGCTTTGAAATCTCCCTCTCAAGACCACGAACACCCGATTCTTTTGTGTAGTGGCGAATCACTGAGCGAATGGTATTGGACTCAACTTCCATTTCACCCGTCTTAACACCATTTTGCTTCACCTGCTTGGGCAGCAAGTATTTCTCAGAAATATTTAATTTTTCATCTTCTGTGTAACCAGGTATGCGGATAATCTCCATACGATCCAACAAAGGACCGGGAATATTCATGCTGTTTGCCGTACAGATAAACATCACTTCAGATAAATCGTAATCGACCTCTAAATAGTGATCACTAAACGCTGAGTTTTGCTCAGGATCTAGAACCTCTAGCAGAGCTGACGCCGGATCACCTCGATGATCCATTCCCATTTTGTCGATTTCATCCAACAAAAATAGCGGGTTCTTTACACCCACTTTAGACAGCTTCTGAATCAGCTTACCTGGCATTGAGCCGATATAGGTTCTTCTATGGCCACGAATCTCAGACTCATCGCGCACACCACCTAACGCCATACGAACATACTTTCGATTGGTCGCTTTGGCGATAGAGCGCCCAAGCGATGTTTTACCTACGCCCGGCGGGCCCACTAAACACAAAATATTTGCCGTGGATTTTTTTACTCGTTTCTGAACGGCTAGATATTCGAGAATACGCTCTTTTACTTCCTCAAGACCATAATGGTCTTTATCAAGAACCTCTTGAGCCGCATTTATGTCTGAACGCGTCTTGCTCTTTTTAGTCCAAGGTACACCAACCATCCATTCCAAATATCCGCGAACAACTGACGCCTCCGCAGACATAGGCGACATCATTTTCAGTTTGTTGAGTTCGGCATCAGCTTTCTCTTTTGCCTCTTTAGGCATGCCGCAATCATCAATCTTTTTCTGGAATTCTTCCAACTCATTAGAGGCATCATCCATATCGCCTAGCTCTTTTTGAATGGCCTTCATTTGCTCATTCAAATAGTACTCGCGCTGACTCTTTTCCATTTGTTTTTTGACGCGACCTCGAATCTTCTTCTCGATATCCAGCAGATCAACTTCAGATTCAATGTGAGCCATGATGTGCTCGAGTCGCTCCCGAACACTCACCATTTCCAAGATGACTTGTTTCTCTTCCAACTTAAGCGAAAGATGCGCACAAATGGTGTCTGCCAACCTACCAGGCTCTTCGATACTTTCGATAGAGGCCAACACCTCGCTAGGCACCTTCTTACTCATCTGAACAAACTGATCAAATTGCTGAGTAACAGCCTTGATCAGTACAGATTCTTCCTTCTCACTGAGACTTTCAATTTCAAGGTGCGAGGCTTCCGCCTGAAAGAATTCTTCCGAAGCATCAAAGCCGCCAATCTCAGCTCGATATAAGCCTTCGACTAATACCTTTACCGTTCCATCAGGCAGTTTTAGCAATTGCAGAACCGTGGCAACGGTACCAACGGAGTAAATATCTTCAGCGGCTGGCTCATCTGTGGAAGCATTCTTCTGAGCAACCAGAAGGATTCGTTTATCTCCCTCCATGGCCGCTTCAAGGGCTTGAATCGACTTATCCCTGCCAACAAATAACGGGATAACCATATGGGGGTATACCACTACATCACGCAGGGGTAATAATGGAAGCTTTTCTACAGTCATAAAATACCTTGTGCCAATGAGTCGCACTTACATGACATTAAGATGGGGATGGTGACAATAAATTACAAGCAAAAGAAATAAAAAAAGGGGCTTTTGCCCCTTTTTTCTTGTTTGCTGATCAATTAAGCATCATCAGGGGCTACTTTCGCCTCTTCTGTACTTTCATAGATCAATAAGGGCTCTGAATCTCCTGTGATTACAGAATCATCAATCACCACTTTAGACACATGATCTTCCGATGGGATTGTATACATACTATCCAGTAGTACACCTTCCATAATAGACCTTAAGCCACGCGCTCCAGTCTTTCGCTCCATAGCCTTATTGGCCACGGCCGATAACGCTGACTCTCTGAACTCTAGCTCAACACCTTCCATTTCAAACAGTGCCTGATACTGCTTAACCAAAGCGTTCTTAGGCTCTACTAAGATCTGAATCAACGCCGCTTCGTCAAGCTCTTCAAGAGTAGCCACCACAGGCAAACGACCAATAAACTCAGGGATCAAGCCATACTTAACAAGATCACCAGGCTCAGCATCTTTCAAAATAGAGCCAACAGCTTTGGTATCATCCTTCGCTTTTACGGTTGCATTGAAGCCGATACTGCTCTTTTCTGTTCGATCACGAATAATCTGATCCAAACCTGCAAAGGCACCACCACAAATGAAGAGAATATTACCAGTATCAACCTGAAGGAATTCTTGTTGAGGATGCTTTCGACCACCTTGAGGCGGAACAGAAGCAACCGTTCCTTCAATCAACTTCAGTAAGGCCTGCTGAACACCCTCACCACTTACATCTCGCGTAATGGATGGGTTGTCCGATTTTCGAGAAATCTTATCGATCTCATCGATATAAACAATGCCGCGCTGTGCTTTCTCTACATCGTAATCACACTTCTGCAGAAGCTTTTGAATGATGTTTTCAACATCTTCGCCAACGTAGCCAGCCTCAGTTAGCGTCGTAGCATCAGCAATTGTAAAAGGAACATTCAATAAACGAGCAAGTGTTTCTGCAAGCAGTGTTTTACCACTACCAGTAGGACCGATCAGCAGGATATTACTCTTAGCTAACTCAGTGCCGGATTTCTTACCTTCACCATGCCTTAGGCGCTTATAGTGATTATAAACAGCCACTGACAAGACGACTTTAGCTCGATCTTGGCCAATCACATATTCATCAAGGGTTTCCTTGATCTCTTTCGGCGTTGGCAAGCGATCAGACGGAGCATCCCCCTGACTCTCCTGCACTTCCTCACGAATTATGTCATTGCACAAATCAACACATTCGTCACAAATAAAGACGCTAGGACCCGCAATCAGCTTTCTTACCTCATGCTGGCTCTTCCCACAAAAAGAACAGTAGAGAAGCTTGCCTTTTTCGTCCTTACCATTGGATTCGTCGCTCATCCGACTTCCTCGTAATTCTTGTATCTTTGCTAAAGATGTTGGGATTTAGCTTGAATTTCAAGACCTATAGCCAAAAAATCCATTAAAACCCTTTCTTAGCTCTGACGTTTTTCTAAAATTTCATCAACCAAGCCGTATTCCAAGGCTTGCTGAGCATTCATGAAGTTATCACGCTCAGTATCGGCTGCCACCGTTTCAACCGGCTTACCCGTATGATCAGCTAATATACGGTTTAATCGATCTTTAGTGTCCTTAATATTCTCTGCATGAATAAGAATATCGGTAGCTTGACCTTGCGCACCACCACTCGGCTGGTGAATCATAACTCGGCTATTAGGTAGGCAATAACGTTTACCTTTTTCACCCGCCGCCAGTAGAAAGGCGCCCATACTGCATGCCTGACCAATACAAATCGTATTTACCTGAGGTTTTATGAACTGCATGGTATCGTAAATAGACATGCCCGCAGTCACAGAACCACCTGGTGAATTAATGTACAAATGAATATCTTTTTCAGGGTTTTCAGCCTCCAAAAACAAAAGCTGAGCCACCACAAGATTGGCCATATGGTCTTCAACCTGACCAACTAGAAAAATTACCCGTTCTTTAAGAAGTCTAGAATAAATATCGTAAGAACGTTCGCCTCGCGCCGTCTGTTCGACGACCATTGGAACTAGGCCTGACATCTGAATAGCTGGATCCTGAACGGCCAGTAGATCTTTCATGCGTTATCTCCGTCAACGACATCAGAAAAAACAGCTGTTACCTTAAGATAACAGCTGTCCTAATGAAGTGTAGCTTGATTGGCTAACAATTGGCACTAAAAGTAATTATTGGGCGCTATTTGCCGCTTTGATTACTTCTTCGTAGCTGCTTTCTACTTCGCTAACTTGAGCCTTTTCTAGAATCGTGTCAACCACCTGCTCTTCTAGAGCCAATGCTTCAAGTTGTCCACGTTGCTCAGCGTTATTTTTGTAGAAGTCTTTTACTTGTTGGGGATCTTGGTAAGTAGACGCCATATCTTCAATCAAGGCTTCTACTTTAGCGTCATCCGCTTTTAGCTCAAACTGTTCTACAGCAGAGTTAATCAAAAGACCTAGCTTAACGCGTCGCTCCGCTTGAGGGCTGAACAACTCATTAGGCAACATATTCATGTCGAATTGCTGACCGCCACCAAACTGCTGAAAGGCCTGCTCTTTTAGGCGCATGATCTCTTGATCAATCAGCGCTTTTGGCACCTCAACAGCATTTGCTTCTAGTAGGCCGTCTAATACCAAGTTTTTGGTGTGACGTGATTTTGCCTGCTTAAGCTCTCGCTCCATATTGGTACGCACTTCGGCACGGAAAGACGCTTCATCAGTGGCCTCAACGCCGAACTTTTTAAAGAACTCTTCATTCATCTCAGGCAGCTCAGCTTTTTCTACTGTATGCACTGTGATTTTGAATTCCGCAGCCTTACCCTTTAGATCTTCAGCATGGTAATCTTCGGGGAAAGTAACGCTAATGGTTTTCTCATCGCCCGCTTTTGAACCGATCAACTGATCTTCAAAGCCTGGGATCATGCTCTTAGAACCCAAAGCCAAAGAGTAACCTTCAGCTTTACCGCCTTCAAACGCTTCGCCATCTACTGAACCGTCGAAGTCGATTTTTACTTTATCGCCATCCGCAGCTGCGTCTTGGCTCTCAGTGAAGGTTGCCTGCTGCTTGCGCAGAACATCGATCATATTGTCTAAATCTTCGTCTTTGATATCCGCAGCTAGCTTTTCGATCTTAATTGTCTCAAGACCCTCAACTTTAATCTCTGGATATACTTCGAAGGTAGCAGAGAACTGGAAGTCCTTACCTTCTTCATCAACGATCGGCGTTACACTTGGCATACCGGCAGGATTCAATTTTTCCTGCGTTACAGCTTGAATGAAACCCTGCTGCATCTGCTCGCCTAACACCTCTTGGCGAACACCTTTTCCGTAACGCTGTCTAATGACGCGCATTGGAATTTTACCTTTACGGAATCCATCGATACGAGCAGTACGGGATACTTGATCCAGACGCTTAGCAATTTCTTGCTCTACGTCAGCGGCTGGAATGTCGATAACAAGCTTACGTTCTAAGCCTGCCAATGTTTCTACAGAAACTTGCATGAATGCCTCACACACAAAATACAGAAGCTAGTGAATTTCAGGATTGGGTACTCTATTGATCTGCCCCTTGGTAATCAAGCAGTTTTTCCCCATTTTTGATGGATCGCAGCGCAAACTGTCCATTAATTATTCAATTTTAGCCTTTACAACTGTTTTTTCTTACAGTACTGTACATGCAACCAGTACCTATAACTGTACAAATGAACAGGTCATAACATGAACGCAGCCATACAGCACAACCTAAATGAACATTACTGGAAACTATTAGTAAGCCTAGGGGGTTTAACCAAGAATCAGCTACAGCATGAAAGCGATTATGATCGCAGTCGAACACTGATTCTCCACCTTCGCCATAAAGAATGCTTTTTTAGCGCTATTGAACAAGCGATCACGAGTAATTATTACGAAGAAATCTCACTCCCTAGCGACGGACTCTCAGCCAAAGATCGGGGCATTCTCCAGCTGAAAGCCATCCGCCACAGCACCAGACTGCACTGGACGGACAAAAAGAAGTCACTCAACAGCGCATCACAACTGTCTCTAATTTAGCTTTAAAAGCGTCTGCTCAACTCTAGACACATCATCCGGTGTATCAACCCCGTGACCTGGGGGCTGGTCCACCGGCGTCATGTGAATTTTAACTCCGTAACACAATGCCCTTAATTGCTCGAGACACTCTGCTTGTTCCAAAGCTGTCATTTCCATAGAGGCGTACTCACGCAAAAATGACACTCGGTAACCATACATGCCTACATGTCGGTACACTGGAGCAATAGAAGTTAAAGTACCTGTGCCCCCTTTGTAGGTATCGCGATCCCATGGAATCGGCGCGCGACTAAAATACATAGCGAAACCTTGATTATCTAAAACCACTTTTACCACATTAGGGTCAAAGCCGTCCTCGACACTCTCAATTGGAACGCAGAGCGAGGACATACCTGCCTGTGAATTATTGAGCAGCCCCTTAGCCGTAGCAAAAATTAGCTCTTTAGGTATCAGTGGTTCATCCCCTTGAAGGTTTACCACAACCACATCGTCAGCCCAGCCTAATTTTTCTGCCACTTCTGCTATTCGCTCGGTGCCATTTTCATGGGTCACCGCCGTCATGACCACCTCAGCACCAAACGCCCTTGCAACATCAAAAATTCGCTGGTCATCCGTTGCAATGACAATTTCATTGGCACCGGTGTCTAGAGCACGCTCCCAGACATGCTGAATCATTGGCTTTCCTGCTAACTCAATAAGCGGCTTTCCAGGAAGGCGACTTGAACCGTACCGCGCAGGAATTACAATTTTAAAATCATTCACGCTTAAGACCTTTTCTTAATCTCTTCAAACTCTGGCAGCATTGCTTTGCGATACGCTTCTTCCAATGACATTCTGCTGCTTAAAATATAATCACACACTTCTCTTGCCACGCCCTGCCCGCCTGCGGCTTGAGTAACGACATCACTGCACTCTTTGACAAGCCCATAGGCGTCCGATGGGCATATAGCCAAACCCACCTTCTGCATCACTTTGAGATCGATCACATCATCACCGCAATAGGCAATCTCTTCCAGCTTTACACCTAGCTCTTCAGCAAGCGTCGATAGCGCAGATAGTTTGTCTTTACAGGCTAGAAAAGCATGGCGGACATTCAAGTCCACCAATCGCTTCTTTAAGGGGGCCGACGTTTTTGCACTGATGACAGCCACTTCAACATCAAACTCTTGTAAGAGCTTAATGCCCACACCGTCCTTCACGTTGAAATGCTTAATCTCTTCTCCGTTTGCACTGTATGTCAGAGTGCCATCCGTTAGAACGCCATCTACATCAAACACCGCTAGCTTTACGTTTTTAGCTGCTTCAACCATTTCATTTCCTAGAAAAAAGTCAGGCCCTAACGGGCCTGAAGTTAAAGATCTATTGCCGTTTCAATTTGCTGAGCAATGCTTCGATATTCTTTATCTAACTTTTTCATGCCTTTTTTAGACAACCCACCAAGCACTTCAATGGCTTGACGCACCCGTGCCCGACTCATATCTGGACCTAGGATTTCCATGCTATCAAGAACGGAAAATGAATTTGGCGTTCCTGCGATGGCAACAAAGAATCCAAACAGGAAGTCTTTAGGCTTAAGTTCCATAATCTTTGCTAAAGCAAAAAGACGTTTTTGGATTGCCTCTTTGTTCCAATCTCGAATCGCCTCCAGCTGCCATAACCCCATTTGCAGAACTTGCACCATTTTTTCAGATTCAATATTTTTATGCTCAAAATCTGAAGACTTCAGATCAGGAAAGCCAGACAACAAGAACCCAGCTAAGGGAACCACATCACTAAAGCGCTCTATCCGTGGCTGAATATGCTGTATAGCAGGCGCCAAAGCGGTTTTATCTAACCCCCACTGCACAAATCTTTCAACGAATTGATCTTCCGACAACCCGCGAATCCACTGACTGTTAAGCCAACTTAGTTTTTCCTGATCGAATATCGGGCCACCCAGTGACACTCGCTTAATATCGAAATTTTCGAACATTTCATCACGGGAAAATTGTTCCCTCTCATCCGGCATAGACCAACCCATGCGCCCTAAGAAATTCAAAACAGCCTCAGGCATGAAGCCCATTTTCTTGTAATAAAGGATGGATGTAGGGTTCTTACGCTTGCTTAACTTCGATTTATCAGGGTTTCGAAGCAAGGGCATATGGCAAAGAACAGGCATATCCCAACCAAAATACTTGTAAAGAAGCTGATGCTTAGGAGCTGAGCTTAGCCACTCTTCACCACGAATAACGTGTGTAATTTCCATGAGATGATCATCAACCACGTTCGCTAAGTGGTACGTTGGCATACCATCAGATTTCATGAGCACCTGACAATCAATCATGCCCCAGTCCATGTCGATATCACCACGTAGCATGTCATTAAAGGTACAAACGCCTTCCTCTGGAACGTGCATCCTCACAACATATGGCTGTCCAGCGGCTTCACGCGCAGCCACTTCATCACTAGGCAAGGCAAGATCAGAATGCTTTAGCGCAGAGAACCCCCCGGCCTCAGCCTTAGCTGCTCGTAGGGTTTCTAGCTCCTCTGGGGTTCGAAAGCACTTAAACGCATGGCCAGAACTCAGTAGCTGATCAATGTACTCGCCATAGATATGACTGCGCTCACTTTGTCGATATGGGCCCTTATCACCGCCAACATCTGGCCCCTCATCCCACTCAAGCCCAAGCCACTTTAAGCTATCAAAGATGGCCTGCTCAGAGGCTTTTGTGCTGCGCACTTGATCTGTATCTTCGATTCTTAGTAGAAACTGCCCACCATGCTGGCGAGCAAAAGCTAGGTTAAACAGTGCGATAAACGCAGTACCAACATGTGGGTCACCGGTAGGTGAAGGCGCAACTCGGGTGCGAACAGTCATATGAAACCTTAAGACAGGGTATAAAAAACGGTGGCAATTATAGTGTCCTGGGGGCATTTGGCCAATAGACACCGAGCTTAAGCGCGGCAATAGACTATTATTTAAAGTAATTTTCTTCTCTGGGTCACAACTTACATGCCATTACCGGTATTGGCCTTACTGATTATGGCCACCATCAGTCTCTCCGCCAATGGAAATCCGGCTAATTGGGGTGAGCGCATGGCCGTCACCCAACTCACCTACTTTGCAGATTCCAGTCACCAGTTAAACGTGACCGACATTTTAGATATCCCTGAGGAGACATGGACCAAAAACAAAGGGGCTAGTCTAAATCTAGGATATCAGACAGACACGATCTGGGTACGATTTACAATTCAAGGGGGAGCTAAACAGACTTATAGGCTACTGGACGTAACCTACCCACTACTCGATCACATTAATATATTCGAAAAGCACCCGTCGCTTGGAATTAAAGAGATTCTGGCCTCAGGCGATAGCCTCCCTTTCACTAGCAGGCCCTTTAATCACCCCCATTTTGTTACTCAGCTTAGTATTCCCCCCAACACCCCATTGACTTATTTTGTCAGAATTAAGAGTAACGCCCCCGTTCAGACCGAATTCATTCTCTGGGACAGTAACGCCTTTCAAGCCTATTATCGAGCCGAGTCCAGTGCTAACTTTTTCTACCTCGGACTCATTATCTGCATTGCAATTTTCAATCTATTTATCTTTTTCTATATTCGTGAGTGGGTCTATTTTATTTACAGTTGCTATGCGTTTAGCTTCGCTTTGCTCATAACCTCGCAAAACGCGATCTTGTTTGAATATGTGTTTCATAACAATCCACAAGTCCACAACTGGTCCCAACTATACTTAGCCTGCGCAACGGTCGTATTTACGGCCTTGTTCAATTTATTTTTCTTGCGGCTTAGGGCCAATCAATTAGGTGCGAAACTTTTAAAAGCCTTTGCCACAATTCCCATTTTGATCCTTATTTTTAGCCCCATCATCGGCTACACCCAAGCGATTCAAAGCATTGTTCTAACTGCACTCATCGTTATCCCTTGTTGCTTTCTAATTGGCGTCATCCATAGCAAACAATCACTGGACGCCCCCATGTTCGTACTTGCCTGGAGCTGGCTAATTGTCGGTGTTACCGTCTTTTTACTGGCAAAAATTGGCTTCATTCCATTTAACAGTGTGACCAATAATGGCCTCCAGATCGGATCGGCACTTGAATTATTAACCTTCGCTTTGGCGCTAGCGCGTCGAATCCACACAGAAAAGGAAATCCGCATAAAAGCACAAGAAATTGTCATAGAGGGCAGCAAACACAGTGCAAAACTTCAGAAAGACCTACTTTATAGTGCCACCCACCACAAGATAACCGGCCTACCGAACGCTGACTTTTTCTCGCGATGGCTAGAGCATCAATTAGATACCCACCCTGGTGGGCTACTGGTTCTAGTACAACTATCCAAACTTGCAGACATACATAAAACCCTGGGGCTTAAGCTCGCCGCAGAGGCGCTGGAAGTCTTTAGTACCAGACTCAATGCAGAGATCCAGCAAGTCCCCGGCATTAAGGCGATTGAGGCAGCCGAAAATTTCTACGCTGCGACACTCGATGAGCAGACTCATGGTTTCTATATTCATCCAGCAAAAATTTCGATTTTTATTAGCAGCATGGAGAGGATTCTCAACCTACTAGACTCACCAATTCGCATCAGCACAATGGAGATAGAACCCTTTGTTAAGGTGACCTACGTAGAACACACGAGCGAAGACATCGATGCCACGAGACTTCTCAGACAGGGAAACATAGCCCTAGAATCTAGCCATTACAGCCAAAAAATCACAAGCTATCAAAAAGAAAAGGACATCTATTCTGAACGTCGCCTACAGCTGATGACAGAATTAAGAACGGCCATTACAGAGGGCGCTTTGTCATTAGAGTTTCAACCATTGTGCCAAACGAAAGACAGCAGGGTCATCGGAGCCGAAGCACTAATACGGTGGCCTCACAAAGAGCACGGACTCTTAATGCCGGACCAGTTCATTGAACTGGCTGAGCAAACGGGTCTCATTCAAGGGCTAACTCTATGGGTGATTAGAGACAGCCTTATTCACCTGAAAAAATGGAAGGCCATTGAGCCCGACATACAGGTAGCCATCAACATCAGCACATCCAATCTACAAGACTCCAAATTCATTGAAATGGTTAAATTTGTGTTATTTGACGAGCCTCAACTTGCGAACAGCGTTATCTTTGAAATTACAGAATCTCAAATGATGACCGACACAAGGTACGCACTCGAAAATCTATGGAAGTTAAATGAGCTGGGATTTAGCATCGCCATAGACGACTTCGGCACGGGCTACAGCAACCTAGCTTATCTCAAGCAACTGCCCGCCAACGAACTCAAAATAGACAAAACGTTTATTCTAAATTTGGAGTCCGACCAACAAAATCAGACATTGGTCAAAACAGCCATCGATATGGCCCACAACCTAGGCATGACAGTGGTTGCAGAAGGCGTCGAATCTCAGCGCAGTCAGAATTTGCTGGCCGATATGGGCTGCGATTTATGCCAAGGCTTTCATATTAGTCGCCCCGTTTCACCGGAGCAGTTCTCCAATCTGCTCACTAAACCCCATTAGCCAATCATCGCTTTCTTACTTATAATTCCCCGTCTTTAAATCTACTGTAGTCCGCTCTATGCCCGCCGAACTTGATCGCACCTTTACAACTGCCCCCATGATGGACTGGTCAGACCGCCACTGCCGCCTGTTTTGGAGACAGCTTACCAAGCATGCAGTGCTGTACACCGAAATGGTCACCACGGGTGCCATCATTCACGGAGCAGGCGGCCCCGAGCGCTTCTTAAGCTACAACGACGAAGAACACCCATTAGCACTCCAACTGGGTGGCAGCAAACCAGACGAGCTGGCACAGTGTTCAAAAATCGCACAAAAGTTTGGTTATGACGAGGTTAACCTAAATGTCGGCTGCCCTTCAGACCGAGTGCAAAATAATATGATTGGCGCCTGCCTGATGGCCCACCCCGATTTAGTGGCAAACTGCATTAAATCCATGCAAGACGCCTGCGACATCCCTGTAACCGTTAAACATCGCATCGGCATCGATGACCAAGACAGTTACCAAGAGCTGGTTCATTTTGTCGGCACGATCGCAGATACCGGATGTAAGACGTTCATCGTGCATGCCCGAAAAGCCATCCTTCAAGGCCTATCACCGAAAGAGAACCGAGAAATCCCACCCCTAAAATATGAGGTGGTTGCTCAACTCAAAAAGGACTTCCCATCTCTCGAAATCCTTTTAAATGGCGGCCTACAAAGTCACGAGCAGTGCGAAGAGGCCCTAAACTACTGCGATGGCGTCATGCTGGGCCGAGAGGCCTACCACAACCCTTCCATCCTGCTTGACGTGGATCGTCGCTATTACGATCACGCCAACCCGATCACAACCAACAAGAAGGACGCCATCAGAGCGCTTTATCCTTATATTGAGTCCACGCTGTCCGAAGGAGGTAAACTGGCGTTTATCTCCCGCCACCTACTTGGACTTTTTAACGGCCTACCTGGAAGCAGGCAATTCAGACGCCATCTAAGTGAGCAGGCTTTCAAAAATGAAGCTGGCATCGACACATTAGAACAGGCATTGGCTTTCATTCCTGATGATGTGTGTACGGTTTCTTGATCAGGCATTGATGACAGTCAGGTTGCTTTATCGCCCCTTGCAACACAGGGGCTTCCTTCGCTACCCGACCCTGCATAAGGCGCAATCCGTTGACATTTGCAAAGGCTTTCCACAAAGTATTGCTTATCAATAAATGGAAGTAGCGTCATCTTATGAACAATCTAGAACAACTAAAAGAGATTACCTCCGTCGTGGCCGACACTGGGGATATTGAAGCGATCAAGCAATACCTACCTGAGGATGCTACGACAAACCCCTCACTCATTTACAAGGCAGCGCAGCTACCTCAGTACCAGAGCCTCGTTAAAGATTCCGTAGCATGGGCTAAAGACCAAGATGGCAACCTACTAGAAAACACGCTCGATATGCTCAGCGTCAAAATAGGCCTAGAAATTCTAAAAACGGTGCCTGGCTATGTATCAACTGAAGTCGATGCACGATTGTCTTTTGACACTCTCGCCACCGTTAAAAAAGCGAGGGTACTAATTGGTCTATATGAAGACGAAGGCATTGATCGCAAACGCATTTTGATCAAAATTGCCTCCACTTGGGAAGGGATACAAGCAGCGAAAATATTGGAAGAAGAAGGCATTCGTTGCAATCTAACACTGCTATTTAACTTCCATCAAGCGGTGGCCTGTGCTCAAGCCAACGTTACTTTGATCAGCCCCTTTGTCGGCCGCATTCTTGACTGGTATAAGAAAGCCGAGGGTGTCTCAGAATACGCGCCTTTTGATGACCCGGGCGTAAAATCGGTTTCCCGCATTTACCGCTACTACAAGGCGTACAACTACCAAACCATCGTCATGGGCGCTAGCTTCAGAAACATCGGCGAAATTCAGGCGCTATCAGGCTGCGATAAGCTCACCATCAGCCCTGCGTTACTGCAAGAACTGAAAGACTGCACCACTCCGTTAAAAACAGCCCTAGAACCAGACATGGCAACAGAAGATGTAAAGCTCAGCCAGCTCGATGAAAGTGCGTTTCGCTGGGCCATGAATGAAGACCCCATGGCCACCGAAAAACTAACAGAAGGCATTAGAAATTTTGCAGCCGACCTAGTATCACTTGAGCAATACATTACAGCGGAACACCTAGCGAAAGAGCCTGCCCATGCTTAAATCTATTGTTGCGTGGTTTCAATCTGAATCTGTAGAGCAACCAGGGTCAGTGACTGACCCTTTAGACTTAGCCGCTGCCGCGTTGATGGTCGAGGTGGCACTTGCTGACCACCACATGGCAGACGAGGAACTGAAACACCTAAAAAGCAGCATCATGGACTTCACCACCCTGTCAGATGACGCCTGTACTAGCCTAATCGATACCGCCATCACTGAAGTCGACAAAGCAACATCTCTACATCAATTTACACGACTACTAAACGAAACCTTCTCCCTTGAGCAAAAAAACCACCTTTTAGTCCTTTTGTGGAAAATTGCCCATGCCGATCAGGTATTAGACAAACAAGAAGAACACATCATTAGGCGAATAGCCGACCTACTCCATTTGCGTCACAGTGAGTTCATGCAAGCTAAGCACAAGGCACTACAGTCATGATTCAGTGCGTCGTCATCGCAGGTTCCACGGGCGAAATCGGCAAAAGGGTTTTGAACAACCTAGTTGCACACAACCAAATAAAGGCCATTTACCCACTCATTAGGACGCCTAGCGCAACAGTCCTAGAAAAAACACACCCATTGATCGTTGATTTTGCAGAGTTAGGAGCACTACCCACCCTAGTCCCTCAGTTTAATCCAAAGCACTCAGTGGCCATATGCACGTTGGGCACCACGATAAAAAAGGCAGGTTCAACCGCTGAATTCGAGGCGGTAGATCTGAATTACGTAGTGAATTTTGCACAAGCTTGCCGTAAAAGCGGCATAACGCAGTTCATCGTTATGAGTTCAGTGGGTGCAAGCGCATCTGCGTCTAATCACTACCTTAAAACGAAGGGGGTCATGGAAAGAGCTCTGGAGTCACTGAATTTCGAAGGGCTGCACATCCTACAGTCAAGCCTGTTAACGGGCGACCGGGCTGAATTCCGTCTAGCTGAAAAGGTGTTTGGCACCATCATGCCGCTATTCAATCCACTCATGATTGGAGCTGCATCACGATACAGGTCAATCTCAATGGATACCGTGGCGACGGCGATAAGCCAGCTAGCCTTGAGGCCATCCAGCGGAAATCATAGATATCAATACAAAGCCATCTGCTCAAAGGCATCAGAGGCGACTTCTTACCGGCACTAAGCAAACTGCCTCTGCCCTAGTCTTTAAAAAACACACCTTGTTCAGGCTGAGTTTCCTCAGCACTAGACACGGAAATGGCTTGCTGGCTGCTTTTTTCAACTGCCGTATTTGTTGCAGCGGCGGTCGAGCTCCCTTCCCGCTTAGCTTTCAACATAGCTTCTAACTTAGCTCGCCTTAAATCACACAGTTCGATGACGCGCATTTTTTCCGCAGGCATCATCTCATTCCACTTCTGGCGCTCCGTTCGCGAACGCAAACAGCCCATGCAAAACCCCTTGGCGTTGCTCTGGCAAATGCCCACACAAGGATTGGGCACCGGGAATAACTCAACTTGCTGCATTTACTTAATTTCCTTTGCTCACTTCGAGCATACCCCACTAATAAATGGCGGCCAATATACTGGTTATCATAAATTACACTTATAGCGAATATCATTATATAACTAGGAATTATGGAAAATTTTCGTGTAGAATTTGGCCCTCTTTTTAAGCTGTGCTTCATTTAAACAGTGAATATAACCCGCACAGCGCAACCACCGCAGAACAAAGGTGCCCACTCAAAAAGCACCGTTCAGCAACAGTACTGAGGCATACAATGACTGATCGCATCACAGTTGGCGGCTTGCAAGTCGCTAAAGAGCTTTACGATTTCGTTAACGAAAAAGCCATTCCTGGCACTGGCGTAGATCAAGACAAATTTTGGGCCGAGTTCAGCGCCATCGCAAACGAACTAGCGCCAAAGAACAAAGCCTTGCTAGCCAAGCGTGACGACCTTCAAGCCAAAATCGACGCTTACCACACAGAGCGTAAAGGTCAGCCTCTAAACTTTGCTGAATACAAATCTTTCCTACAAGAAATCGGCTACCTAGTTGAAGAAGGTGCAGATTTCGAAGCCACCACTGCTAATGTTGAGCCGGAAATTGCTGAAATGGCTGGCCCACAGCTAGTAGTACCTGTAATGAACGCACGTTTTGCTCTAAACGCATCAAACGCTCGCTGGGGTTCTCTTTATGATGCAGCTTACGGCACCACTGTCATCTCTGAAGAAGGCGGCGCTGAAAAAGGCAACGGCGGTTACAACAAGGTACGTGGCGACAAAGTAATTGCCTACGCTCGTGGCGTGTTAGACACAGCTGCGCCTCTAGCAAACGGCTCTCACGTGGGTTCAACTAACTACGCCATCGTTGATGGCAAACTCGTTGTAACGCTTGCTGACGGTTCTACTTCTGGTCTTAAAGAAGAAGGCAAGCTAGTGGGTTACACTGGCGACGTTGCCAACCCAACTTCTATCTTACTTAAGAACAACGGCCTACACCTAGAAATCGTAATCGACCCTTCTAGCCCAGTAGGTTCAACAGACGCAGCTGGCATCAAAGATGTGGTAATGGAATCTGCTCTAACCACCATCATGGACTGCGAAGACTCTGTAGCGGCTGTTGACGCTGCTGACAAAGTCGTAACTTACGGCAACTGGTTAGGCCTAATGAAAGGCGACCTTGCAGAAGAAGTGACTAAAGGCGGTAAAACCTTCACTCGTACCATGAACGCAGACCGTGAATTCACAGGTCTTGACGGCAACACGTTCAAATTGAAAGGCCGCTCTATGCTTTTCGTTCGCAACGTTGGTCACCTAATGACAAACCCTGCGATCCTTTTAGAAGATGGTAGCGAAATCCCTGAAGGCATCATGGACGGCGTAATCACTACGTTGATTGCGATCCATGACCTTAAAGGCAACAGCCCATTCCAAAACTCTACCACTGGCTCTGTGAACATCGTTAAGCCTAAGATGCACGGCCCAGAAGAAGTAGCGTTTGCAAACGAATTATTCGGTCGCGTTGAAGATGCACTTGGTCTGCCACGTTTCACCATGAAAATGGGTATCATGGATGAAGAGCGTCGCACTACCGTCAACCTAAAAGAATGTATCCGTTCTGCCAAAGACCGCGTTGTATTCATCAACACCGGTTTCTTAGACCGCACGGGTGACGAGCTACACACCTCTATGCTGGCGGGTCCTTTCGTTGCAAAAACTGTAATGAAGCAACAAACTTGGATCAACGCATACGAAGACTGGAACGTAGACACAGGTTTAGAAACTGGCCTACAAGGTCGTGCACAGATCGGTAAAGGCATGTGGCCTATTCCAGATGAAATGGGCATGATGATGGAGCAAAAAATTGGCCATCCAAAAGCCGGTGCAAACACTGCTTGGACCCCATCCCCAACGGCCGCAACACTACACGCTATCCACTACCACATGGTTAACGTATTTGAAGTACAAAACGGTCTTAAGACCCGTGAACATGCTAACGTAGATGACATTTTGACCATTCCATTAATGACTCAAGATCAAATCGATGCGTTAACGCCTGAGTTCATCCAAAACGAAATCGACAACAACTGTCAGGGTATCCTAGGTTACGTTGTACGCTGGGTTGACCAAGGTGTTGGCTGCTCTAAAGTGCCTGACATCAACAACGTTGGCCTAATGGAAGACCGCGCAACACTTCGTATCTCTTCTCAGCACGTGGCCAACTGGTTAGAACACGGCATCTGTTCTAAAGAACAAGTTGAAGAAAGCTTGAAGCGCATGGCAGCGGTAGTAGACGGTCAAAACGCAAACGACCCTCACTACATCAACATGGCGCCTGATTTCAACGGCATTGCTTTCCAAGCGGCTTCTGACTTGATTTTCAAAGGTAAAGAGCAACCATCTGGTTACACTGAGCCTCTACTTCACGCTTACCGCTTGAAGTTCAAAGAAGTAAAAGGAATCAAGTAATCTAGATTACTTGCCGAATAAAAAAACCCAGCTTTGCTGGGTTTTTTTATGCCTATCAACACGGCATTGGTACTGATATGGCAGACGACTCTGCTACACGCAAAAGAACATACGCATAAACTATAGGGATCACTGTGCTTTATTAAGTTTTAATCCAGTTTGGAATCCTTTCAGGTAAGCGTTGAATGAAAGCCACCATATCGGACCAACGCTTTTCTAAGGTGTTGACCTGGGCTTGCTCGTTGCTCTTTGCAGGCTTAATTTGACCTCTCACCAAATCTTCAAGAAAAAGCCGCTTCTCTTCTGACTTTAAAACAAGCGCTTCTAGTCGATTAATTTTCTTTTGCTTATCGATTATTTGGTTGCTCATGGCTTGGCAGCGCTGCTCTAGCTTTTGCACCATATCAACAGATTCCGCATTGAGATGTTTTAAACGCTCAATTTGCTTACTAAAGGACATCAATTCAGGGCCATGCAGCACATCATAGGTTAGCGCCCCTTCTTTAGCATACTTCTTTAAATCTCGAAGGGCTGCCCGGAAGCGCTCAAACTCAGTTTGTTGACTGTGCACCTGAGCTAACAAGGTCTGTTTTTCTTGGGAAACCCTAATCAGTTCGGCATTACGCTCTTTTAAGGTCTGAGTCAGGAGCATCAACTCCTCTTTGCTGGATACTTTCAACTCGCGATTGGCCTGCAAGGCTTCTTTTAACAGCCGATCAGGATGTGTCTCCTGATTTAACGTCGGTACATCATACATAGCTTATCCCCTATTTTTACTCCATTTATAGTAATGAAACGAGATAAAAAGCAGACCACACCTCAATCGGAAAAAAACCTGACTTAAGTCTTAGAAGGCAAAAATGGGAAAACCATGCTCTGCCATAAGTAAGAGTAAATTCCAAATATCGGTGCATTCAGACCAAGGGGAAGCAATGTGACAATTCGTTACAGAATGTTACTTAGGTAGTTCGCTATGACCCAAACTGAACCGTCCTTGCCACTCATCGAAGTGGAGATCATCAGCTGGAATCAAGCAATGAAATACATGGCACATTCTCCAAAGACACGCACTGAGTCCCATACACACCTGCATACGAGGAAAGACAAGCGTGAAAGACATCGCCGTTAGTATCGCGCTCCTAGGCACCCTCACGAGTGGGCTAATTGCCAGTTACGCCTCGATGACGCCGGAAGCACCAAAAGGTGGAAAGCCAGGAATCAACCAGCTTAAAGTCAAAAACGCAGGCCATAACTGGCTAGAGTTAAAGTGGCAGGAGCCCAGCTCAAACCTCATTGAGCACATTCATATCTATCGGGACTCCGCGCTAATAGCACGAGTGAGCAAGGGAAAGGGAACGTTCACAGATCGCCTATTAATCGACAACAGGCTGTACAACTACTCCGCTGAAGTCCACTACACAGACGACACAAAGTCCAGAAAGCTAACCATCAGCGGTAAGACGAAAGCTAATCAAAGACCAGAACTCAATTGGCACCCTAGCGCGATTATCATCGACAACGACATCCAGTTTGGCGATGAAGTGACCATATTAAGCGCAACAGATCCGGAGAAAGACGAACTTTACTATTCGCTGGAGGGCGAGGATGCCAAGCATTTCCTTATAAACCCTAGCAGCGGCAAAATTATTTTCGGTGAATCCAAACAAGCGAAAAGGGATTATGTGGTAAAAGTTAAAGTGAGCGACGGCAATAAGCACGATACAACTTCCATTCGGCTGTCTTTGAACTAACCTCGATAGGGTTTTTCAAAGACCTCATCGACTTTTTCTTTCAACAATGACAAATCAACCGGTTTCGGTAAGAAGTGGCAACCGTAATACTCAATTTCTTTTAATATCTCTGGGTCCTTTTCCCCAGAGATAACGATAGCAGAAACCGGCTTATCAAAATATTCCTCTATTAGTTCTAGAGCCATTAGGCCAGTCTCGGTTGGCGACAGCGTATAATCCGTCAAAACCAAGTCCGGTGCCCTATCCAGTTTGTTTATAAGTTCTTTAAGTTCATCTATTGAAGTGGCCGCATCCGCATTAATATCCCACGCCATAGCGGTGGCAAGCATAGCCTCAGCAATCGGCCTCTCATCATCAATGACGATCGCGTACTTCCCAGAGAATGGGCTCGCCTCCCAACGATCTACCACGTCGGATACTTTTTCTACTTCAATTAACTTCGGCGCCAGCACTTTAAAGACCGTCCCCCTATTCACTCTGGAATAAAGCTCTAACCTATGCCCTAGCGCCGTTAGCAGTCGACTAACAATGGATAACCCTAAACCAAATCCATTAATAGCTTCTTGTTCAGGGTTATTTAACTGAGTATATCGATCGAACACGCTTTCCAGTTTATCCTGTGGTATACCAATCCCCGTATCCCAGACTTCCACCGACACTTCATCACCGCGTTCACGCACCGCCAGCAACACTCCCCCCGCTTGCGTATAGCGAATCGCATTTGCCATTAGATTTCGAATCACGCGCTCCAACATAGTGGCATCACTGTACACGTACAAAGGCTTAACTTTCGTTCTCAAATACAGGCCTTTATCTCGAGCCATCACGTCGAAGTCTTTGACTACTTTATCGACAACATCCGGCAGATATACACGGGATTTTTTGACATCATTCATAATTTGATCAATTCTGGATAGATCCAGTAATTCATCAAACAACGAATTCAAATTTCGAGAGCTTTCAAGCACCTTCTCGATATAGTTCTTTCTTTTTTCATCATCCTTTTCATTGGTCAAAACACCCAGAAAGAGATTGATGGCAGATAGAGGTTGTTTCAAATCATGGCTCACGCCAGCAAAAAATTCTTTAATGGCCTTGGTTTTTTCTTCAGCCCCAAGCGCCTTATCATCCGATTCTTGCTTTTGGGATTTAAGCTCTTCAACTGCATCACCCAACCTTAGGTTAGCTTCTTGTACCATGTGAAGCATGCGATTAAAGTCAATTACCAAGCTGCCGATTTCATCGTCGCTGACCTTATTGGCCCTGAGTGAATAATCCCGTGATTTTGTAATGGTTCGCAAGACATGCTGAAGATTGATCAGTGGCTGGGTAATGTAGCGCTGCACTCTAACCGCAAAAAGATAGGCCACTACACCGGCCGTTAAAAATATAAGCGTACCGATGATCATAAGTTGCCGCATACGCTCAGCCAATTTATCCATTGATGCCGCCACGTAAATCCATCCCAGGTGGCGGCCAGAGAACACGATAGGATTGACTAATTGAGACACATCACCACGAACCTCGGTAAAGATATCATCCCCCTCATAAGGGAGTGACGAACAACCAAACCCTTTCGTGTCATCCCTTAAGTAAGAAGCAAATACATCTTTATTTGCGTCATAAATACAGGCAACGATAATATTTTCTTTTACAGAAAGTGATTCGAGGTTCGCTGAGGCCGCTCTTTCATCTTGGAACAACAAAGCAGCGGAAGATCGCTTGGCGATGACGTCACTTAAGACGGTTAACTCTTCAATCATGGCTTGGCGAAAGCTCTGCCGATCGTATACAGCAAAGAGAAAGAATGCCGTAATCAAAGAAAGAATGATGGAGGAAATGACAATGACGAGTATTTTGTTTCTTACATTAAAGTTGCGTATTACTCGTTCAAAGTAATTCATATCATCACCTACTCAGATAAGCGCTTAATATTACGCGCCAAACTCAGTAGGTCACTGCTAATGAACAACCCCCTTTTCTTAGCATTATCAAGGTCTATATCGAAACTTATTTTTTGGGACTGATCAATAATATTAACGATCCCCCCGCGCTCAATAAAACCATCTTGCTCAGCCACTGAAAGAATGTATACGTATTTCTTTGACCGATACAAACGATCCATATCCAACTTTTTGTCATCACCTACAAATAAAATATGACACTGGCCTTTAAAGGTTTTTTCATTATCCGTAATACTGACCAAAAGCTCCCTCTCACCTATTAACGTGCCAGACATGGGCTCCAAGTAGGGAGAAAATGGGACGTCTCCCAACAAACATACTTGCAACGGAGAAGTAGGCCTATTAAATGCCTTTCTTGGCCATTCCACGAAATTTGCAAAGTTATAGACAAACATCGCCCTAACTTGCTTTTCACTTTCTGAAACCGCAAATCCCATCAAAGGAACAAAACATAGCCATACGGCCACTACTAATTTCTTCATCTAACCGTCTTTGGCATACTGCCACCTATTAAGAATCGACCCAAAAATCGACTTATTTCTTCTTTTACCTTGCATTTAGCGTCTCGCTCATTCCCTTCACGGCAATCACTAAACATTTCATTCAGCGCAAAATTCACATTCGGGGAGTCCTCTACTGCCGACACTGTTTCCTCTTGAATGTTATCAGCCGTCTCCTGAACAGGGTCTTGAACAGAATCATTAATGGCATCGGACACCGACTGGTCGACCTGGTCTTCTATATCAGGCTCAACAATTTCAGGCACATCACTTTCCAAAGTATAGCCCTGAAATACAATATTCCTGCCTTGGCCGACCTGCAGTGTGCCCTCAAGCGCCAGACCGTCGTAAGGTGGTAACGTTGCCACACCCTCACCAAGGGCGTTTAAGCTACGAATCACGCTATCTGTCGAAACTTGTATCGAGCCGTAACCCGCAGGGTTGCTGGTGTTAGCCGTAATATCAAACGTCACATCGCCACCGAGAACGGAGATGTTCGAACCATTGATCGCAAAGCTATTGCTCGCAGAAGCGGCCCCTACCTGGCGCATTAATAGGCGATTTGCATCCATTCCAAGCAGGCTGGTTCCGCTACTGTTCAGCTGGCTGTCCAACAGAATCGTCGCGCCTGAAACAGTGGCCACACCAACGTATTCCGCCAATAAAAAGCCTGTTGCCTGCCCATCATTAGAGATATCAGCAATACTGATATTATCGCTTAACGACAATCCAGCCTGTGTACTCAAATACGCATAACCATCTTTGATGGCCAAACTGTTGCCATCACCATCTAGATCCAGTAACGATAAGGATTGAGACTGATTCACGACTAAGCCAGTACCTGAGCCTGACAACGAGACATCTAAATTGGTGAAGGTTCCCGATAAACTTACTATTTCACCTGACTGATCGCTGGCCAGTTTAACCTGAGGCGCATTCAGATTTTGTAAATTAAAGTCACCGTCCGTCACAGATTGACCTATTAATGTCAACTGACTACCTGCTGACAGGCCTGATGATGGTATGGTCAAAACACCACTAGAGTTCAACTCAAGAAGACCAGCCCCTCCCATAATATTGCCAGCCCCGCTCCAATCAATGACGTCAAGATCGACAGAAGACACAACACTGACATTAGCGGCAATGCCAGTATTAACCTGATTAATCGAGCCGGTGAAACCATAATCACTGCCTGTTGGCGAGGTCAATTCCACATACATTCTATCGGCAGAAACTGCAATTAACCCATCCACCCCGTCCGTGAGGTCATTCGCCACGACACGCATATCACCGGATACGGATACACCAGATTCAGGAAAGGACAAAATACCCGCATTGGTTATCGCTACATCTGAGATACTAGAAAACACATTGCCGTCACTATTGAGATCCGATAACACCAAGTCTCCACCATTATTCAACACGAGCTGATTAAATCCACCTCCACCGAATCCATCTATCATGGTGTTGAGTGTGTAGCTCTGCAAACTCGGTGAGGATAACGAAAACTGTAAATTGTTGGCAGATATGGATAGGTCTCCATCGCTATCTAATACATCGCCGGCCAAAAACCATAAGTCGCCTAAGGTTTGTAAGCCTGCATCAGACAAGGTAACCGTCGACGCGCCTGATAGAACTAATCGCCCACTCCCCGAATAAGTTGAACCATTGCCATCGATGTCCTGAGAAAGATCTAAGCCGAGTGAGCCATAGTTGACCGTCAACTCACTTCCGGTTACAGAGCTTCCATCAAACACCGTTGCATCAGTATTGATTTGTAAGGTACTGGCTCCGGTGATATCAACATACAAGCGCAATTCTGCATCAGCGTCACCCGTCGAATCCTGAATCGTTACAACATTATCTGCATCGCTGTCAGTGATATTATTGGCTGTAACCCTAATTTCATCTTCTACGCCAGTGAGTCCCGTATTTGGAACAATTAAATCGCCATTTATATCAAAGAAAAAACCTTGACCAGAAAGCGCCGTGTTATCGCCATCTAAAGCAACTATTTCTAAACTTTTATCGTTATTAATTTCAAATATTTTATTGGCAGGCAAATGGGTTATATCAAGACGATCCACGCTTAAATCCATCACGATATTACCGGTATTACCCAGAAATGAATTACCTGAGATGATTAGCTCATCCGCTACGAGAGATACTCGCTCGTCGGTGCCGTCTCTCACACCTGTTGTCCCCGCCCAAAACTCGAGCGTACCCAGAACGGTATAGCCCGAGTCAGGCACCACGATAAACCCAGGAGAAGACGTACCTAAAATCAAGTGAATACGATCCCCTGAATCCACAGAATCCGTCATTACACCCGTAACAAAAAGGTCAGATGACGCCACCACTTTAAGCTGAGAACCCAGCGCCCCGTTAATTTCGATGTCATTAATCGTCAATGCGCCAAATCCAGCAATATCCCAGTCACCTGCCCCCATGGTGATATTATATGTCCCACCTGTTACATCTAAGGTTTGATTAGCACCTAACACCCCCACTGAACCTCCGGCCGTCATATTCACAACCCCTGTCGTTTGAATGTCTTGTGTCGCATCACCGTTATCATAGATATCAGCAACGGCTGAAAGATTCGTAATAGACGCTCCGTTAAGGCCAGTCAGATAAAGGTTATTGGCTGAATCTAGAGTCACTACACCAGTGCCAGTGGCGATGCTTGCACCAGAGTTAATCGTAATATCGCTGGTTGCAGAAAGCGTAACAAGATTGACATCAAAATTATCTTGCACGCCCGCATCAGAATCATACATCTGGCCAGACACGATAATATCCGAACCATTTTGCCCTTGGAGATTAAAACTGCCGCCATCCCCGTCATTAAAGTCCACATTACGGACATTGACGTAGCCGTCGGCGGCGCCCGCATTTAGCCATACATTTTGATTTGGCTGACTGTAATTCAAATCTAAAATTGAATCGCGTATTTCTAGCGCACTACTAAAAGACGAGCCACCAATGTCTCCGCCCAAGTTGATTGTCACAATACCACCGGAACTGTAGAACTCACTTCCAGTGGTATTGTTGTCATAAATATTGCCTGCGGAGGTAACCGTTATGTTTCCTCCACCGGACACTAACTGAGCCATACCAATGGCATCCGCTGAAACAAGCGTAATGGAACCACCATAGCTGTTTAGCATGACACCTTGATCCATAACAATGTCATCACCCGCTACCAATGTTTGCAATGAAATGGTCGCCGAGTCGGCAGTGGCCGTATTTGAATCAAGCACACTGCCCACAACATTGATTTGACCACCACTATTATTATGCAGCACTAAATTAAAGCCATCACCACCATCGATATCAATATTGCCGATGGAGTTGTAATTGGTTGCAGCGTAAGCTCTAAAATCCCATGTAACATTATTTGAACCCACCGCGCCGGTAACAATTGAATCCCTTAATTCTAATGAACCGTTCCCTGATACACCGATGTCACCCAATACATTAAATACAATCTCGCCACCAAGCGTTTCAATATCAGGCCCTGTATTCCCGTTATCGTAAACTTCGGTCGCCGTGATATTGAGTTGACCACCATCGGTTTTGGTTCGAACAATCCCTAATTGTCCAGCGCTATTGTAAGTAATGTCACCGCCATAGCTTCGAATCGTGGCACCATCAACACCAACAATATTGCCCGTAGTGGTTTCAAAACTGAGCGTTGCGACATCTGTAGTGCCTGCAGCACTGTCAGTAATTGCGCCTGCAATTTGTATGTCACCCGTGCCATTGTGAGTCACACCAAAATTAAAAGACCCCGTACCGTCATATTCAACATTGTTAATAATCACATCATTTGCGTTAACACCATTTAAGAATGCATTTTGATTGGTTCCAGAAGCCGTTAAGTTGAGAGTGGCATCTCTTATTTCAATACCCGATACTTCTGAGGCACCCCCGACATTGCCAGAAGCATTAATAGTGATGGTGCCGCCTACCGGCGATAAATCGGCACTAGAATCTCCGCCATCAATAATATTGACCGCGGTGAGAGAGATAGTACCCGTATTCGTACTGATGCCGGTGACAGTGATATCGCCTGCTGAATTCAATGTGACCGTCCCACCATTTGTATTCAGATTTGCACCATCGGCATAAATAATATCGGCTGCAGTGTCCAACGTCGTCACACTGATATTTCCAGTGCGTGTGCGCATATCACTGCTTGCTAAGAACTGAACATGGCCATCCGCTTCGTTACTAATGATAGAGATATTCGCTGTGTCTCCCGCGGAGGTGGCTGTATCAGAATCATGAAAGTCTCCACTAAAAACCACATCGCCCGACCCAAATTTTTCAAAATTAAAGGAATACGTACCAACGCCATTAAAGTCCACATTTCTAAATATCACATCCTGCGGACTTTGTGCGCTAAAATAATGAGTTTGATTAGTCCCTGAATTGTTAATATCAAAGGTGCCAAAATTGAGATCAATTGCAGTGGCAAAACTGGTTCCTACATCGCCGGAAAGATTGAGTGTCGCGACTCCACCACCCACATTGATATCTGATCCCCCAGAATCACCACTATCCGATAAGTTTGCAGCGGTAATCGTTATGGCACCACCCGCCGACCAAACCTCAGCTAGCGCAATACTATTACCAGCGCTTAAATCTATCGTGCCGCCCTTGGATCGAATGGCAGCAGCATCTTCAATAATGATGTCGCCGTTTATGGTCTGTGTAATCAGATTGAAACTAGCTGCATCCCCAGAATTATTAGAGTCCTCCATTCTACCGCTCACACGAATATCCGCCCCATTTGTAGAACGCATATTGAAATTCAATCCATTACCACCGTTATAATCCAAACCTACGATTTCTAATTCTGCGGTCGAAAGGCCAGCATCTAAATAGACGTTACTATTAGGATTTCCCATGGCGAAATCAAAATGGGTATCGGCTACCTCTAATGCCGTTGCCCAACTCGAACCGCCAATATCTCCATTAACGCTAAAGTAGGCTATTCCCCCTGATGTATTTATATCGTAACTAGTGCCTGCGTCACCAGAATCTAAAACATCATTGCCAGCCGTTATGAATAGGTCACCACCACCCGTAATAGCATTGGCAATGCTCAAGTTATTGCTGGCGGTCAGAGACATTGTTCCACCACTAGTATTAACCGTAACCCCATCTAACATGGTCAAATTATTAGAGGCCTGCAGGGTGATAAAGGTCAGATCAACGGTACCGGGAGTAGAGTCGATAATGTCATCATTGATATTCAGGTTGCCGGCCGATGTAAGCTGTGTAATCCCGCCATTGCGCCCATCTAACTGAACAAACGAGGATACCGTTAAATCACCCGCGAGGGTTTCTAGTTGAAGCTTGCCTGATCCTAGGTACAAAAGATTCGACGACCCAAAGTCGCCACCGACACCAAAATCCATATCAGCGGTATCATATTGAATGGTAAGATTACCGCCGTAGCTAGACGCGTATTTTGCCACACCAAAGGATACGGTTCCGGTCTTAGCTTGAAAAAACAAATCGACGGCATCCGCTGTCCCTGTCGCTGAGTCATATACATCAAAGTCCAAAGCCAAATTTGTACTGGCAACTAGATTTAAAGACTGGCCATTCATTCCATCTAAATCAATGTCACTGACAAGTGTGATGCTCCCTGTTTTTGATTCAACCGTTAAAGAGCCACCTTCCGCATCATAATTCGCTAAGTTAACGGTACCTCCCGTGCCTAACGTCACGTTTCCGTTAGTCACTAAACTCAGATCACCGCCACCGGTTTTCACGGTGTTACCACCGGTAATGCTACCTGTCTTAGTTTCAAGAATAATATTCGTTAGATCCGCGGTTCCGGTATTACTGTCCAGGATATCGCCATTTATCTGAATACTGCCATCGGCTAGCAAGTGAAGCGTATTTCCGTTTGTACCATCGAGATCAATACCCACCGACACGGATATATCCCCTGATTCTGCCCCTGCCCCGGTCGTAACCACCTGCACGTTGCCTGATTGCAAATTGCTCTCTAATGTCGACACATTGATGATGGCACCAGAGCTTGAGGGGGTATAAATATTTGAGCCGAAGCCAACATTATTATCAGCGCTTGCTGAGATCGTTACGTTATAGGGGTCGATTAAAAAGATACCACTTTCGCCATTGATCGCAGCAGTGGATACTCGTCCAAAAATTTCGATGTGCTCCCAACCAGACACATCAACATATCCGCCATTACCTGCAGCGCTTCCCGCTTCAGCGAAAATGTAAGCATCCTGTTTAAACAGTGCGGTTTTGGGTGAAAAAACACGTACGAATCCCCCATCACCATAAAGAGAAGCACTCGCGTCTATCCTACTTTCTGAGCTGAGTACAACCACTTCTTCCGCAACGAGTTCGGCACGACCACCCGCACCATTAACTTTTTGAGCCAGTATGCTGCCCGCATGATGAATCCGGTTACTTTCGATCTGCACATTACTGGCTTTCAGTTCTCCCAACGACTCCACGTCACCCTGGCCACCGAGAAGCCAAACCTCTCCGTCCCTTTCTTCTACTTTATGAGCTTTAATGCTCCCAATATTATGAATAGCCGTTTGATGCAAGGTGGCCTCTTGCCGAGCATCTAACATAATGGAACCCGAACTTTCTAATACTCCATGGTTACTGATAATCCCCCCCACATCAGAGGCGCTTAGACTCACTGCAAAGCCATTAGGCGTTGTGAGTAATACTGCCTCATCACCCAGAGATAAATTTAGATTTTCAACCCCAATCATTTGCCCATAGTTTTCAATGGACTCGCCTAATAGCAGTGTTCGCTGCCCCCGAATGGAACCATGATTAATGAGTGCGCCTGAGCCTTGACCGGTTGTAACGCCCTCCATGGTAACGGCGGTAGTCGCTACACCTAAGTTAAACGCCTCTATGGTGCCGCCCTCATGCACCACCAATCCACTCGGCGACACAACGAGCAATTGGCCATTCGCCGTCAGCGATCCGTAAATTTGAGTTGGGTCCTGTTGAAGAGACTCAGCTATGGCTAAACTTTGAAGACTTGGCTGCTGGAAATTAACCGATTCGTCTGCGCCCACATTTAGATGTTGAAAACGAATATGAAGATAGTCAGTTTGCTGTTGAATGTTCAAGCTACCATTAAGCTGATCAATTGAAGCGCTACCCTGTACAATTGAATCCACGGTGGGTAAGGCCATCGCTATTGGCGACACTAGACATAAAAGTACAAGCCTAAAGGAATGCAGATTTAAAGACTTCACCATACCACTGCCTCCACGCCTAATGACAATCGACTGGAGCTGCCCACATCAGAGTCACCTACTTTCACAGTGCGACTCTGTGAATATGAACTATTTACCTTAAGCCATCCATTGTAGTGATACCCTAAACCCAGACCGTAGCCCGACAACTCGGCGCCAACATCATCACCTAACGCTTTACGAATTCCATATCCCAAGTCGTAAAAGCCATAGGGCTCAAATTGGCCCCACTTACTGCGGTTCATGAAAGACATCTTCATTTGAATTACAACGGATTCATCAGCACTAAAGATGCTTGAGTCAAATGCGCGAACGCCCGACTCTCCACCTAATGGACTTTTATCTGCAGATGGCAGTGCCTGTGCGGCATACTGCACAGCTACCCGTGCAGTAAAGCGAGTGATAAAGCCAGGCACATAGGCGCCAATATTTTTTCCAGATTGCAGGTATCCGGAGAATTTAACAAATGCATCATCTTCGACACCCGAATCACCGCCAACGGTCACAATACCGGTCACATCTGCGCTTTTCGTTAAGTAATCGCCAAATAGAACCTGATAGTCTGTGCTGGCGTATTGATACGAAATCGTGCCCGTGTCTGAACTTTGATTTAACAAACTGGGTAATACATCTGAGGTGAGTGACGAATGGCGATAGCTAACATTCCAAACCGTTGATGAAGAGAATTCAAATTGGCGACGCAATTTGGTTCGCTTAGAGATAGAAGCGGACTGGTACTGTCCTTGCAAACCAAGCGCTGCCAAATCTTCTCCCAACGAATATTGATTGTTTACCACCGACAGAGAAAGCGAATCCCGCGTTCCTAAGTATTTTTGATAATGGATCTGCCCAAATAGGTTTTCTTGGTAGTCGATAACCTGTGTGATCGTTGCACTCAATTGATCGTCCCAACCCCACATATTGTTCAAAGTTCCAGAGACCCACCATCGGTTTTTACCTGTGCTAGGAGACCCCGTATTATTTGCACCAACACTGACATTGCTTTTAGATATTTCTTTAACATTCAAATTCAGCCGAGTGTCGCCACGATCTCGGCCACGTGAAAAATACGCAAAAACTTCACGATTAGGGTTATCGTTTAACAACAAAATGGGCTCTTCCAAATCAGGCTTAAATACAGGCTTTCCCATCATATCTTCAAACTCAATCAGCATGGCCTGTCTTCGAGACTCATCAACATTTCGCACCGTCACCTCAGCCAATCTGTCTTCCTTTACCTGAATGATCACGATACCCCTTTTGATTTTTTGTCTAGGCACAAACGCAGCCACAAAGCTGAAACCTAGGTCTTGGTAAAACTTAGAAACCCGATAAGCCAGGTCTTCAAGATCCTCCAATGATAACTTGTTTTCCGGGTAGCTCTCCCATCGCCAGGCATTGACCTTTTGTTCTAATTCTCTGGTCGAGACTCCTTGGTCAGGGTGATATTGCACCCCCCTAAGCTTGATCTTCTTAACGACAAACTCTTGAGAATAAACGGGCAACGTCGCGCCTGCTAACGCAACCACGACCAACCATATAAACCCAATTTTCTTAAAACTTTTTGTCATAAACAGTTCGATACACCTACCCAACTATAAGCATAGCCCATGGGTAACTCGCCACCGTTTAAAACTAAGACTTATAAAAACTCGTTCTTATAAGTCCTAGTCAGATAAACCAAATTGTAAATTCCACTTCTATGGACACTAAACGTTGCTAAATAAATTCGGTATTGGGCTCGTATCTCCACCATACGGAACCGTTGTTCCAGCTGCCCGTGCCACAGTTGACCATACACGCTGCATATCCACGGCCTTGCCCATCTTCCAATGGCTTCGCTCTCCAAACTGATACAAGTCGTAAAACCGGCCTTGACCATTGTTGTTCTTGATTAAACCGGAAGCGCCTCCAAAAAAGGTCACTGGCACGTCTTGCATATGTTCTGGTGCACCATCAGCCATTTCTGAGGTAAAGACCACCAGCGTATGTTGCAGGAGGTTATCATTTGGCACATCTGGATCTGGGTAGCTCGCCAATTTGTCCAGTAAGTCTTTCACCTTCTCTGCGTACCACAAGCGACTTCCTTTCCACTCATCTACGCTGCCGTAACGGTGCGCACAGTCGTGTGGGTTTCGAGAGCCAGAAACCGACTTAATCACGACCTGATCAGCACTTCGTCCAATCTGTAGTGTGGCCACACGTGATATGCCACAACTTAATGCACCCGCAATCACTTCACTGTGGGCATCCGTAATTTGATCACGATAGTCAGCGCTGTTCACATTTAGGCCAGAAGACGGCTTATGATTATCTGGCGCACAGCCACTATAATCTGGCGCATTGCTTCCCATATCTAAATCTGATGCTAGCGTTTCAACTGCATCCAAGTGATCATTAAGCTTTGCCCGTTCACTCCCACTTAAAACGGATCTAATTTGACTAATCTGGTCTTTCACCGGGTCAAACAAATGATTCTTATTGCTCGCAGAAGAGGTATTTTGGTTCGCTGTGCTGCTAACTCCATTGAAGACGGTATTAAACAACACATAAGGGCTCGCCTCTGGACTGATACGAGTGCTATTTTGATAAGAGATTGTCCAGGCAGCACCCACCTCAGCATGCGGCCCCGAAAAGATACGTTTAATCGTCGGATTCATGCCAGGCATCGCTTCACCAAGAATATTATCGATACTGGTCATAGACGAGCTTGAGTCACGCATAATAGTCTGCCAAGCGTTGTGACCGCCCGTGCCACTGCCCACTATCAAGCCCTTCAGAAATACCGCTTGGTTTTTGTATTTCGAAAACACGTCAGACATAGGACGTAGGCTGAAGTTAGAGGTATCTGCCACGCCGTTCGAATTTGGAAACCAAAGGCCGCCGTTATAGCCGCCATAAGGATCGACCGCAAAACCATCCGGAATGACAGCAAACACGACTTTCAGTTTTGGGTTGTCCGCAGCAAAGGCTAATCGCGACATACCAACCATTGACAAAGGCGTTGCTGCACTGGCGCTGGCCAGAGACTTTAGGAAATGACGACGTGACGATTTTAAAGTCATGGTGATCTCGATATTCTTGGATAATACCAACAGTGTAAGCGGTCTTGGTTTTAACCCTATCCCTTAGTGGATGGATTCTTCTATGACTTTAGTCATAGACCCTCTCCCATGCTTACAGGCAAAAAAAAAGCGGGCCTAAAGCCCGCTCTTTTTGGTGATGCCTAGCGATTTACTCGCATTCGGAACATGCTAGACCCCACGATGGCCTTAATCAGCTCCTTAACATCATCGTTCTGATTAAAGTTCGCTTTAATGCCGCTCAGCTCTTCTGCCATATAAGCATCTTCTTTATGCCCAAGGCCAAACTGAACAATGCTTTGGGTGAAACATTCCCGCGCAATGTCACTTGAACCTAAGTACTGCGCCAACTCACGTGCATCTTCGTATTGAGTTAACGGGTCAGCGGTATTGCTTCGAAGCGTACCCGCCGTTTCGATCACGAGTTGAGTTGAAGACCCGTTATAATCCTTCTCAGTGGTACGGTATCGACCCGTTTGGTCAAAACGCTCTAAAGATGAACCAGGCTCATTCATTAACTGATGGCATTCCCAGCATTGACCGTTAGACGCCGTAGGACCAGTGATGATGTCCCAACGTTCGCGTGTGGTAATGGCATGATTCGGCATATCAATAGTCGACGGATCAACACCACTAGGTACACCCATGGTATGGCACATTAGATTTTCTCGAACCATTTTTCCGCGTTTCACGAGCGATGTCGCTTGGTGATCAGAGTTCATAATCTGAGTAAGACCTTGGTGAAGCAAACCACCACGGGTTTCCCCTGTCGATACTTTCTGCATGGCTGACCCAGAAGCGTTCATACCGTAATGATTGGCCAACGTTGAATTGACGTAGGTATAACCTGGGTTAAACAGCTTGTTGAATGATGCATCAGTACCTAACCATTCAGCGATAAATGAAGCTTGCTCTTGGTACATCGCATTAATCACACCTGAGGTTAACCCTGGTTTCTCCGTCGCAACCGCGTAGGCATGGGTATAGTACTTAACAAAAGTGCTCATATTTTTCTTAAAGCGCGCATCGTTCATCATCGTTTGCGCAACAGACGTGATCTGACTGGCATTCCCCAATTGACCCGCTTGAGCTTTAGATAGCAAGGTTGCATCAGGTGTAGTACCCCACAACATGAACGCCAAAGTAGAAGCCACTTCATAATCATTTAGTTCGTAAGCATTTTCACCAGCATTCCAGGTACCCAATTCCATCTTATATAGGAAGTAAGGTGACATTAGCATACCGGCCAGCATTTCACGGCTACCGTGACTGCTATTAAGCGACTGATATGTCGACAGCTCTGTACTCGTTAGAGGACGACGGAACATTTTCAAACCCGCCGAAGCTACCTGAGAAGAACTACAAGCAGAGGAAGAACAACCGAGCAAAGATAAGTTTGCGCGTGTAGACACATCTTCAGCAAGCGCTAAGTACTTCTGCATGCCTTCGTATAAAACGATGCCCTTATCACCCTGCGTTGGGTACTTAAAGCTCGTATCAAAATATTGTTTTGGCAAATTGGCGTCGTCAATCGTCACGCCAGTAAGGTCTTTCACTGCGTTCTGGTATTCAAATGGCGCAAGTAAGCGAATACCACGCACACCTCGACCATTAGCCACCACTACCACTTCTTTAGCCAAGCCCCAGGCTTCGGTCCAAACATAAGTTGCGGCCTTGTCTTTACAATCATCATCACAACCCTGTGTTGGCATGGTTTTCACCTTGTTAAAGAAGGTGAAATAGTCCTCAGCTTGCCATTTATTTTTAGCGAAACCATCGAACAAGTTACCACCAATGCCACCAGTCGGGGTATGACAGCCACTACACGCACTATCAAAGGCTACTTGGTTTTCACTCTTGCTTTGTTCGATCGTCACCTGCGCAGTTTGCACATAAGTAGCTGTACCAGCGCTATTGAACGGGGCGACACGGTACTGATAAGCATTACCTGCTTGTACGCTGTTATCAGCATAGCTTGTCGCATTGGCCGCTAGAGTAACCAATACTGACCAACTACCCGTATTAACCTTACGCTCTAGCTTGAAGCCCACTTCGTTATCAGAACGATCATTAAAATTAATGCGCACCTGACCGTCATTCACCAATGTCGCTGTAACATTCGAAGCCGCGCTTGGAACCGTCTCTTCGGCCTCAACCGTCACGGTTTGAGCTGAAACTGTTTTTGATTCACCCGCACTATTGAATGCTTTAACGCGATACTGATACGCATTTCCTATCGTAATATCCGTATCCGTGTACGTATTCACATTGGCCTGCAACTCAGATACAGATACCCAGCTGCCCGTATTCACTTTGCGTTCTAGTTTAAACCCTAACTCATTGTCAGATGCATCTACCCAGCTCACAGAAATTGCACTATTACCCGCATTTACTTGAGCCTGAACACTGCTCACGGAAGCAGGCACCACCACGTTATTCCCGCCTTCACTGCAGCTTTCCGCTGTTAGCTTCCAGGCATCTTGCCAATTCAGGCCGGCACCCGGTTCATAATGAAGCGCTGAGTTACTAGAACACCAACCCGCTACCTTACATTCGTAAACAGCGTTTCGGTTAAACACTTTTTGACCCGAATTGTAGCTAGTTCCATTAACCCACTTAGCCACACTGTCACACGCAGTATTGGTTTCTTGAGCTTTTACCTGAACATTACCAACTGTTACATAAGCAGAGTCGCCAGCCTGGTTGTATGCCTTAACTCGATACTCGTAGGTTTTACCTGCCATTACGGTGTTATTGGCATAAGAGGTAACATTGGCAGCCGCCATATTAACCTGAGACCAAGTTCCACCCTGCTCGCGTCGCTCGATCTTGAAACCTTGCTCATTACTCGCATTGTCTTTCCAAGTTAACGTCACAATGGCCTCAACCACCACTGCAGATAAATTTGTTGGTGCCGCTGGCTTAGTAATCACGGCTTCTTTCTCTGCAATCGTGACGACATTGCTGTTATCGAAAGAACTGGCTAACGCACCCTTCTTAGCTCGTACACGGTATTCATATTCACCTGCAACCTGAATTTCCATATCAACGAAAATGGTTGAGTTACTTTCTGTCAAGGCAACAGAACTCCACGCACCTTGATTGACACGACGCTGAACTTCAAAGCCATCTTCATTGTTAGAGTTATCGACCCAAAAAACATTGATTAGGTCTTGGGAGCCGTTCGCCATAGCAATGGAGTTAGATGGGGCAACGGGTGTCGTGTCATTTGACCCACCGGTATTACCGCCACCAGTATTGCCCGTGTCACCGCCATTCGATCCTGAATCATCTTTATCATAGCTACCTTCAAACTCCACCTTTGCGTACGCCAAGATTTTAGTAGCACAGTCATTTCCGCATGCTTCCACGTCACCGTACGGCATCGTTTCCACAATATAAGAAATCATATCTGCGTCGTTTTGAAGACTTGAACCCGGTTTAAAGAATGCTGGAAAGAAGCCACCCTCACCTTTCTCACCGTGACAACTGGCGCACTGTTCACCGTATAGAGTTTGACCAGCCATCTGGTCGCCGTTCATATCGCCGCCATTAGAACCACCAGTATTGTCACCGCCAGTTGAGCCACCTGTATTGTCACCGCCATCAGAACCATCACCGGTTGAACCACCCGTGTCGCCATTACCATCAGAACCACTGCCATTCGAATTGTCATTGCCGGAGTCATTCATATCTTTACGCAGGTAAGCCTCAACACCGTAAGCGAAGACGGCTTCCGAACAAGCTTGCCCACAAGCTTGTGCCTGAGAAATCGGCATAAAGTCACGAATGTAATTAACATACTGAGTCGCCGACTTTAAATTGGTTGACTCCAGGAACATTGCGCCATATGGCCCAGCTTTTGTTTCATCGCCATGGCAAGATTCACATTGCGCGGCATAAATTTCTTCACCCAGCTGTACGGTAGCTGCGTCGTAGGTGTCTTCAATACCCGTAATGGTATTTTGAGACTGACCTTGGTCAATATTGTTATCCCCATCATTACCACCATCGGCATATTCAGGGCTTGAAAAACAGCCAGCCAACACCAGAGGTGCTAACCAGGCCATCGACTTTAACAGGGTAGTGGATTTCATTGTGGTTCTCTTAAATGACATTCGTATCGCCATTTTCAGGCTTTAACGCAAAAGAACCGATGCTCTGATGGCTATAAATCTCTCTACCAAAAGTCATAGATACCCCGAAATACCGTCTATGAATTAACCGTCGAGCCGAGAGGTCATAGGTATTTCAGCGCAATTTCCGACTCATATCAGACCTTTGGCAGATATGTGACAACCTTCACAGGATGCACAATAAGCGGAAAAGAGGAGGACTTAATTATGGGTTCAGTATATTCATTTGAAAAAACCAGTATGATTCAGCCAGATGCTGCCTTGTACGAAAACTATCAGGCAACGAAAATGGAAATGAAAAAAATCAAGGAAGGTCAGCACGTTGAAAACATGCGCCTAACGATTTTACAAGAGGCAAACGAACGCTTAAATGCTGAGGTTCAGCGCCTAAAGAAGGCTTTGGCGAGCTCTCACAAAGCACACACCCCTGCTCCACAGCCTTCCATGCAAAGCCAAGTGGCTGAGGCAAAGCTTTATAGGGAAAAAATTCAACGCTTAGAGATGATGCTGGCTGCTGAGAAAAAGAAAACAGAAAAGCTGAATGCGAACGTAGTAAAGCTAGAAAAGCTGTTAGACGAAGTTTACGAAGCCGAAAAGGAAGTACGAAACAACAATGCCGAAGTGGATAGCATCAAAAAGGTAAACCAACAGTTACTGAATATGCTTCAGCGTCTAAATCAAAGCTAAGGCTAACCTAAAGAACTGAGTTAAGCGCCCCCACAGACTTGGTTTCGACCGTTTTCTTTAGCGTAATAAAGGTGTTGATCTGCTCGTTTGATCACTGCATCAATATCCTCATCCTCTTTTTTGAGCTGAGCAACACCGATACTCACTGTAGATAAACACGCCTCACCCTCGATTTCCCGGCCAATATCTTGCCAACTCTTACGAAGACGCTCAGCAATCGTTTCAGCCTCTTTCTGGTCAGCATTAACGACGCCTATCACGAACTCTTCACCACCAAATCTGGCAGGTAAATCCTGTTTTCGAAACGTACTGCGACAAGCAGAGGAAAATGCCTTTAACACGGCGTCTCCAAAGTCATGCCCAAAGTTGTCATTCAACCGCTTAAAGTAGTCCAAATCGCACGTGACAATAGACAAAGGTTGATTGAAACGCTTGGCACGATCAAACTCTTCATTCGCCTTTAGGTAAAATCCACGGCGGTTTAGCAACTCCGTCATAGGATCTGTATTACTGGCTTTTTCCAAATCAGCCTCTCGGTTCTTGAGGTCTGTAATGTCTTTTAGATAGAACATCACAGACGGCGAACCAAGAAATTCAATTTTACTGCACGATACCGACAGCCATTGATCACTTTTCTTAAAATGGCTCGTTTGTATGGCACTTAGCATAAAGCTTTCACGGGCGGGGTCTTTTAGGAATTCCAAAAGGGGCTGGTGTGATATGTAATCCTCCACGCGAAATACCTGGCCAATTAACTCTCGGCCAATGCCAAGCCCCTGCTCAGCTGCTTGATTAATGTATTCAAGCTTATGCTTTTCACTATTTTCAAAAATGATCACCGGATCCAGGGCGCTATCCAGCACATTCGCCCCCACACTTAACAATGTTGACCCGGCCATACTGGCGCTGTCTTTCGGTGCGTTCTTCAATTTATCTGGAATGAAAAACTCTCCGTCCATGATTTTATTTAGAGCCGACTTCACTTCAGATCCAGCATAGCTCTTAGGCAAAAAGCCATTGGCACCCGCCAACATGGCTTCGGCCGCTAACTCTTGACTTTCAGTGCCCGACATCATAATGACATCACATGAAAAGTTTCGCGTTTTAAATGCTTGTATAAATTGGAGGCCATTTCCATCCGGCAAATTGAAGTCGATCAACAACAGGTCATAATCGTTTTGTTCAACAGCCGCATTAGCGGACGCCAAATCTCCCGCTTCAGTAATGTCATAGTCTTGGTCCATCTGGCCTAATAGGGCTACTAACCCCATCCGAAACATTTCATGATCATCAACTATCAACGTTTTCATTAGAGGATCAGACCCTTTTCCCGTGCAACATTGATGGCTTGCGTACGATTGGTTACAGCCAGCTCTTCAAAAATCGCCGTTATATGCGTCTTAACTGTTCCCACCGATATATGCAGATTGTCTGCAATTTGCTTGTTGGCGAGCCCTTCTGCCATAGCTTTTAGCACATCGAGTTGACGCGGGGTTAAGCGCGAGAGCGATTTATCAGTCTTGGCATTCAATTTAGCGCTGGATTTATTGAGCAGATCCATGGGGAAATACTGACCGCCGGCCAAAATGATTTGCACCGCACTCGAGACCACGTCATTGGCCGAACTCTTGGGAATAAAACCAATGGCGCCTTTTTCCATGATGGCATTCACAACATTTGGATCTTCATTGCCACTGATGACACAAACCTTTAGATTCGGATACCGCTCGATGGCGTTGAACACAAAGCTCAAACCCTCATTACCGGGAATATTGATATCCAGTAGGGCCAGCCTAAGTTCCTTTTCTCGTTCCATGAGCTCTAGGGCTGTTCTGGCGTCTTCTGCCTCTAGAACAGAGCTGCCTTCAACCTTTTGCTCTATGGCAGCCTTTAGACCCAGCCGAAACAGGCCATGGTCATCTGCGACCAGTATTTTCATCCCTATCCCCTTTTCTTACTTTCTTAGTTGAGTATAGATAAGGTCTTCAGGGTAGCTAGCCTAAGCGAAACATCCGCTACAAGGGCGTTTTCGGGCCATTATTCGTCTTCTTCTGCCCTGTTAATATAACCAAATCCTTTAAAGGATAATGCTTTTAATACAACAAAAAATCTGACTTTAGTTATAGATGTCGACTCTAAACGACAGATGGTTCGTGTACCTCGCCCTGATAAACTGCCTAGCAAAGGTGAGGTATCCAATGGCTGTCAGCAAACTAGAACAATTAGACAACACTATACAGATCGTCAATCAACGGGAATTTGATGTCTCTGACTTACCTATTTTGGTGCCTGCGATTAATCAATGCTTCGAAGAGGTGGACTTCACATACAAAAAGCTGTCCCGCCTCATTGAAAAAGACCCAATCCTAACCAATGCTATTTTCCAGTTGGTGAATTGCGGCATATTCAAACGTCCGGAAGTAATTAAAAGCTTAGATAGCGCACTTATGCTGCTGGGCTTTTCCATGATTCGTAATTTAATTTTTACGCTCAAACTTAAGCATCTATTGACGAGACACTCTTTATCGATACAGGTATCCCTCGCCAAGCGCTGGCTATTCACTCTCAAGCATGCGTCCTATGCTATGGAACTGGCCAAGATGGTTAACATGAAAAAGCCAGAAGAAATCTTTCTTGCCATCATTTTTAGCGACATTGCTGCATTCATGTTAGCGGATAAGATTCATAAAAAGGATCAAGTATTCGACGAAGCCGATTTCTACAAAAAAGCCGACAAACTGAAATTTGTATACGGCTACAAAACCTTAAAAGCCTGGGATTTCAGTAGCCAAACACTCAGCGTGCTCAATGGTAAAGACACAGGCAAACTTAGTGAATTTGACATTGTTCGCCTAGCCTACTTCCACATCAAGAAGCACAAAGACATTGCAACCACCAATGAGTTTTCTAGGCTGCCAATGGCACTGCAAATGACCTATGGAAAGAATCAGTTGCTCATATTAAAAGAAAAACAAGCAGATCTTCAGAATTTGATTACTAGCTTAAGCTAGATCTTGTTTTCTAAATCGTCTTTTTAAAGTTTTGGCGGTATGCCCTAGGGCTGCAGCCAAACCACCGCTGGCAACTTCGAGTAAAACCCGACTGCTCAGCGTATCCCAGCATGGAGGCAATCTGACGAAACTTGAGCGAAGGCTGTTGCAAGTATTTTTCAGCCAGGCCTTGTAAAAAGTCATCCTTTACTTGCAAATAAGTAACGCCTTCCTTTTCCAATTTTCGATGCAACTGCCTCACTTGCATACCCAAAACATCGGCGACCTTTTCATTCGTGCACTGCTCTACCAGCATCAAAGCAGGCATAATGGCTCTCACCTTTTGTGACAACTTCAACTCCTTTGCCACAAACTGACTTTGTAAGTACTCAAATGCGATCCGTCCGACCTCACTGTCGTCTCGTAAAATGGGCAAATTCAGATCCTCTATTGGCAACACAAACCCAGCCAAGGTTTGATCGAATTTTGGCATCACAGGAAATGCTGCATTCAAAAACGAGGAACGATGCGACTGGGCATGTGGCAACCACACTTCTAAGGGTTTGCTACGCCCTCCACTCAACATACTTAATACCTGACTTGCCAAGCCCAGACTCAACTCCACCGCTTGCGCACAAGGCGGTTTGGGATTAAGCAGGATTTCTAGATGCATTAACACATCACGCCCACCTGGCATGGGCGTCACACCAAGCCCCAATGCCGGCGTATAGACATGCAGGTAAGTCGATACCCTTTGTGCTGCCTCACCGAGATTTTTCGCGTCTTGAGCCGCTAACGCGATCGGCCCCAGTACGCTAAAGTCCTGTACTAATCCCAATCGCAAACCGAAATCAGGAGCTGCTAGCAATCGAGCGGCGTCTTCCAGCATGGAGACAAAGGTCCTATATGGTAAAAGCCCTCCCTCTTCTGAGATTTGCTCAAGATGAAGCCCATGCTTGGCTAAAAAGGGCTCTATGTCCCCTCCTAGCTGAGTAAACAGAGGCACAAACCCTCTCAATGATTCACTTCGGACTAATTGCATTAAATACCTCACCAAGGCGCAAAAGGATAAAGACTTGTCCGATAATGGCAAGTTTTAGAGCGCTTCCAGTGGCACACTTTGAAACATCCCCATCTGGAGAATAAGAATGAATAACCAGACGTTTGATTACATCATTATTGGTGCTGGCAGCGCAGGCTGTGTTCTCGCCAATCGATTAACAGAAGACCCTAGTACAAGCGTATGCTTGATCGAAGCGGGTAAATCCGATACCAGCGCCTTCATTCATGCCCCGGCTGGCTTAGCCGCCACGGTTCCTTATGGCATCTTTAGCTGGCACTACGAGACCACCCCTCAAAAAGGCCTGAATGGCCGCAAAGGCTTTCAGCCAAGAGGCAAGATTATGGGCGGCTCTAGTTCCATAAACGCTATGGTTTATATTCGTGGCAACAAATGGGACTACGACAATTGGGCTGCACAAGGCAATCAGGGATGGTCTTATGAGGATGTATTGCCCTATTTTAAGAAAGCAGAGAACAATGAAACCTTTGGGCAATCTGAGTTTCATGGTCAAGGTGGCCCACTGAATGTGGCAGAGCTAAGAAGCCCCAGTCACTTCAATCAGTATTTTTTAGACGCCTGCTCCGAACACGGCATTCCAGCAAATCAAGATTTAAATGGTACTGAGCAGTTCGGCTGCCGAATGAACCAAGTCACCCACAAAGATGGAGAACGTTGCAGCGCGGCAAAAGGTTATATCACCCCCGCCCTTCACCGACCGAATCTCACCATTATCACCCAGGCCTTGGTGAGCAAAATCAACGTTAAAAATGGCACCGCCGAAAGCGTTGAGTATCTTCAATCAGGCAAGCCTAAATCGGTCCGCGCTTCCAAAGAAATTTTATTGAGCGCTGGCGCCTTCGGCTCGCCCCAAATTTTGCAACTGTCCGGCATTGGAAATTCAGCCGAATTGCAATCTCATAATATTGAATGCACCCACCACTTACCTGGCGTAGGTGAAAATTTACAAGACCACATCACCACCGTACCGGCCTATCGCACACCCAATCACAAAGGCACCTACGGGGTATCTTTAAAAGGCGGGCTGGATGTCATCAAAGGCATCTTCGAGTGGCGCAAGAAACGAACCGGCATGATCACCAGTAATTTTGCTGAGTCCTGCGCTTTCATGTACGCAGAGCAAGACGCACCGTGCCCTGATATCCAATTGGAATTAGTCATTGGTATTGTCGACGACCATAACCGCAAAATGCACTTGGGTCATGGTTACAGTTTACATGCGACCTTGATGCGCCCCAAAAGCCGAGGCACGGTTAAATTGAGCAGCCGAGACCCCAAAAAAGCCCCGCTTATCGACCCCAATTTTTTAAGTCATGAAGATGATATGAAAACCCTTGTGAAGGGCCTAAAAAGATCCTTAGAAATCATGGAATCAAAGCACTTTAATGACGTACGCGGTAAAATGCTGTACGGCGTTGATCGCACAGATGACAAGGCTCTGGAAGCGTTCATACGCCAGCACGCCGACACGGAATATCATCCGGTGGGCACCTGTAAAATGGGACCTGCCAGTGATCCGATGGCCGTCGTAGATGCTGATCTTAGGGTACATGGCCTGACAGGTTTACGTGTCATCGATGCCTCCATCATGCCGAACCTCGTCAGTGGCAATACCAATGCACCCACCATTATGATTGCCGAAAAAGCCGCTGATCTTATCAAAGCACAGAGCGCTAACGCTCAATCTGCTGCATAACGATCAAAAAAAAGGCCGGAATTATCCGGCCTTTTTTAACCCTACTCTGTACTAAAACAGGTTAAAACGACTCGCCTATTCAACTTCCCGGCGCTTAACAGCAATCGCGAGCACGCCATTTTTCACCGCCACACTCTGAAGATCATCAGCGTAAGCAGAAAAGTCGACACTGCCTTTCTTAACCAACTCGCTAGGCGTGCTGACATCCACAATATCCACCATTTGCGTTTCCGCATTAGTCACAAACAACGCCTGACCTTGGGCATCGTAATCTACGATTTCAGACGCACCTGCACCAAAACTTCCCAAAACAAGGCTATCTAACTTAGTGGCCGAACCATCGCTAGCCAATTCGTAAATAGCCAAAGAAGAGCTTAATTCGTGGGCTGCAACTAAGTAGTGCTTACCGCCCTGCTCGAACGCCACCATGCCTTCAGGAGCTAAGTCACCCGCCACATTGGGCAGCGCGCTGTAATCGATGCGGTTAAAATACTGAACCATTTCAGCCTGCGCAGGATTAGAAATATCGTACACAAAGAAACCACCTTGTTTCTCAAGGCCAATATAAGCAAACGTACTGTCACCCATTTTATGCAGTGCAAGCGCTTCTGGTTCGACGCCTTTTTTCAATGAGCGAGCGTCCACGCCTTCCCAAAAATAAGCAGTCCCATCTACCAATACGTAAGGGATCTCATCTGCATCCAGATCTGCAATATCATCGGCATCGTCGGTGTCGTCAACACGGGTGTTAAAAACGTTGGTTAATGACGCTGCAACTTCCTCTTCGAACTCTGCACCGCTATCAAACACCAATTCACCATTTGCATTCCAAATCGAGAATGAACGCGTGCCCGTCATATACAGTTCGTTGTAGACACCTTGTTCATCCTTACCCATATCCACTAGAACACGGAGACTCTCCATATCCGTATCCAACAACGCTCCTTCCAGTTCAGAAGAAAGGGTAAGCTTTTTCGCTTTCTCAAGGTCTTCATAATCGCCGTATTCGCGATCATCACCTTCATTGGCCGTCACATAATAGTCTTTACCATCAATCTGAATACTCTGAATGGTATCTGGTTGGTAAAGCGCAAAAATATTAGCCGGGTTTCCGACCACAGGATTGGCGAAACCGTCATCGGTAATGTCCATGGCCTGTTCAGAAACGCTACGCTTACCGAGCGCGTTCACTGAAGTAATGGTCTTTTTATTTAGGTCCACCACAGCAACGGCATTATTTTCTTGCAGTGTCACCCAAGCAGTATCTCCTGCTTCGTTCACTGCAACATATTCAGGTTCTAGATCTTCTGACACAGTAGATCCTGGCTTAATGCGAACATCGCCTACTAATTGAGCTTGGTCAAACCCCAGCGTCTTAACCGTTTTTACTTTACCGTTCGATTGAATGGTAACGATACTGATGGAACCTTCGTCATCACTCGCATAATCGTCTTCAGGCTCGCCTTCATTGGCCACGACCAAAGTATTATTATCGGCAAACTTAACCATGTCTGGTAAGTACCCAACATTGGCTGCGTCGATAAATTCACCACTGGTGCTAAACAACAGCACTTGGCCACCACCGATATCAGGGTTCACGATGGTTTCATCATCGTCGCAACCGACAAGCGCTGCCGTTACAGCTAAACAAAGTAAAGATTTTTTAAATAGCATGGTGTTTCCCCAAATAAATTCGGAGAACACAATATGAACTAGAGATGTCACTTAGGTGACTGGCGTATGACAGAACGATGAAAGTATGAGTTTTTGAAAACAAAAAAGGCGAGCATGATTTGCTCGCCTTTCATTTAATGACTTTTCTTTCCTATTGCCTTTTAATTTTGGCATTTAGGACGGGACCCTCAGGTCAGGATTTTTGGCTTTTCTTTTGACCCTTCACCCAGCGTCGCTCAGCCTGAAGAATCAAATAGTGTAGATCTTCGGTTGTCCACGAAAGTGTTGGGTAAACTTTACGTACAAGCGCACGCTGCCAGCTGTTACGGCGATCATAGAAACTTGGGCGAATATTCAACATCGCAAGGTGCGATAAATACGCACACACAGTTTCTTTGCGATCTTCAGACAAATTAGACAAGCAAGCTTTCTGCTCATCGGTTAAGCCAGCATAAATCTGGTCAACCAAAGACCCTGATGCATGCTCTATGAATGACTTTGTCGCCAGATAGCCACGCACGCCAAGAAAATAGGCATCGTCTGCCTGTTTTTCGTTCTTTAGTAAATTGGCCAATAAGAATAGCTTTCCGTCTTTCAATTGCACGGCAGCACTGTCATTGAGGCCGCCTACGGCACCCACGACGACATTCACTTTGGTCTTGAATTGAAACTCTAGGGGTGCAATCGCACGCTTTACTCGCTCCACGTGAGATTCATCAGCATACACCGTATTAATCGGCTCATTGGCGGCCAATACTTCATGAAGGCCAATAAAGGCCTTCTTGATGGATTCGATACTGATAATGTCGACAGATTCAGTGGTTTGAGGCAATACGGCAGTCATGCTGACTCCAAACTCATACTTTGTTATTAGCTATTGTGCACATCCCACCGTACCACTCAAATTCAGATGGCAAATCTGTGATGGCCTTCAATCACCCGCTGATAACCAGAGCGGATTCTTGGCCTCTGGACAGCCCACCACCTGAAATCACCCGATAGGCGTTACCTTTCAAACCGATTAACACAATATATTTAGACTATTAATGAGAATCAATCACAATAACCAAACAGACTCAGGAGATTCCCATGAAAAAGACCATCAGCTTCGCCGCCGTCCACTTCTCAGTGGCATTTTCACTAACCTACGCCATGACGGGTGATTTGGTGACTGGGGGTGCCGTCGCCTTAATCGAGCCTGCCGTCAACACCGTCGCCTTCTACTTTCACGAGAAAATCTGGAGCCTAAAGGCGACCCCATCACAGGTAGTGGATCAAGGCTCAGGGTTTCACGCATAAAAGGCATCATTTGACCTTCAAAATGGCCCATGCCCTGCCGTTTCTGACTATGCTTAACAGATGGAGGGCCCATGCGTCTTAGATCCTTAGTCTTTATTGCAGCTGTATCCTACACACTGGTTATTGGTGGCAGCCTGCTGTGCTACCGGATTCTCATCGTTTACCCAGAGCTACAACAAAGCACTCTGGAGCTCCACAATACCGACCTTCAGGCCGTATATGCGGCCTACAGCGCACAAAGGCGCGACCTAAGCCGATTTACTTTAGACTGGGCCAAGTGGGACGAGCCCTACGGTTTCATCGCTAATAGCGATCCTGGCTTCATTAAAAGGAATATTTCAGGGTCTTTCTACCAAGCCGACATTGATGGCGTTGCCTTCATTGACCTCAAAGGAAAGATTCATTGGGCTGGTATTAAAGATGACCATCAGTTTTTACAGGTCAATACACTCAAAGCGCTCTCACCTGACCTTGATATGGACAGCCTTACCACGAAAGACAATCAATTTGGTTTTGTTCGCCTAAACGGCAAACTTGGTTACTTCGCCAGCAACTTCATTCAAGACAGCGAAGAAGAATACCCCACCAATGGTGTGCTGGTATTTATCCGCATCATTAAAGACTCGTTTTACAACCAGCTCTCGCTTATATCCAACGCAGACTATCGGCTGTACGAAAAATCAGAATTCGAGGCGGGTCATGCCGATATCGAACCCCTCAGTGGTGACAGTCGCTACCAAATACAAACCTTGAACACTAACTACTACATCTGGCTTGAGAACCATTCGTTAGAGCCCATTGCCGTCATGCACATCGACTACACAGACAATGCCATCCCACAACGCCTAGATGCAGCCACCATGTTTAGCATCGCAGCCCTACTCATGCTGCCTATATTCATAACCATGGTTATTTGGGTGATCTTCCTTGAGCCGGTTGCTGAAATGTTTACTCAACTTAGATCCATGACCAAAGAAGGCAGACCCAAACCCATACAAAACACCAGTCATATATCTGAATTCATCGCGTTTTCAGATACCTTTAACGAATTAGTTAACAAGATAAATCGCTATCAACAAAAACTTGAGGCTGATTCGCAAACAGATGGTCTCACAGGCGTCTACAACCGCCGTCACTTCGATACGGCCTTCGATCAATCATGGCGTTTAAGTTCGCGGAATTCGTTACCACTGGCCATCATCATGATGGACATAGATTACTTTAAAAAATTTAATGACCGCTATGGCCACCAACGTGGAGACGACGCACTTAAGATGGTAGCCGACACGTTAAGCCACCATACTCGGCGAGCATTTGACATTTTGGCCCGCTACGGTGGAGAGGAATTTGTAATGCTATGTCAGCCTGACAATCTTGTGCGGCTGCAAGAGTTGCTAGAGGAAATACTGACCAGCATTCGAGACTTGAAAATTGAACACGCTGATAGCGATGTCTCACCACACCTCACCATCAGCTGTGGTGCCTGCCTGATCGTGCATCCTGGGGCATGGATGAAAGACCACAAAGAATTGGCCTTAAAGATGGCCGACCAGGCACTCTATAAAGCGAAAAACAAAGGCCGAAATCAGTACTACATCAGCGAGTTCGACCCAAGCTATTACTCAGAAAACCAATCGGCTTAACATCGCGACTTAGGCCCTTGCACTGGGCCTAGCATTCACAACATCGTACCAACGATTTAGATGAACCAAACTATCATCTCGACGCACCTGAATCACTTTGGCGAAATCAATCGTCACAAACGCGGTGATATCAGCGATAGAAAATTGGTCACCTGCTACATACTGATTGTGCTCTAAGTGGCGATCTAGCAATTTCATAAACTTAATCGCATTTTTTATGCACTCTTCGCCCCACTGTTTAACGGGCGTCATGCGATCGGCGAAATACCCAGAGGTGTGTTGAAACCCCATACCCACAAGGTTCATAAAATATATTTCGCAACGACGCTGCCACATTTCGATGGTGGCCTGCTCGATTGGGCTCACGCCCATCATGGGATGCTGAGGGTGGACCGCCTCAAAATACCGGCAAATGGCCACAGACTCTGAAAGATAGTCGCCATTGTCTAGTTCAAGTACAGGAATCTTAGCCAAGGGGTTTTTTTCGCGAAATTCTTTAGATATATTTTCGCCCGCCTTTAAGTCGACTTGCACAAACTCGATGTTGTCGATGACTTCTTTCTCTGCCAAAAACATGCGAACCCGGCGAGCATTTGGCGCAATGCGTTCTTCATAGATTTTCATAACAATGCCTTCTTCTTGTTCTGACTTAACGCTAACCCAATCTATGACCAAGGGTCAATCACAGATCGACAATAGAGACCTGAGAGCATAAAAACACTTTAGGCCTCCCCGAGACAAATACGTGTCGCTATGACATTTTCATTGGCCATGGTATAAACACCCCTAATGCCCCCCCGAATAACAAGCCAACATGACTGACATTCGTAAAATCCGCGCGGTCGACACCTATGAATTAAGGCACCCCGTCCTGCGTGGTGGTCATCCAATTGAGCATTGTCAGTTTGATCAAGACGACGCCAAAACGACCATGCATTTTGGCTATTATGAGAATGGCAAACTCACTGGCATCATAAGTTTGTTCAAAACCAAACACCCCAACACAGGGCTCATAGGCTATCAAATTCGCGGCATGGCCACGGGTAATGAGTCGCGAGGAAAAGGCCATGGCAAAGCCTTAGTGGAATACGCCGAAAGCCAACTAAAAAGCCTGAACATTCCATTTGTTTGGGCCAATGCCAGAACTAGCGCACTTGGTTTTTACGAGAAATTGGGATACCAGCCCTGCTCAGATGTATTTTTGATTGAAGGGGTTGGCGATCACGTCGTCATCGAAAAACCCCTTCGATAAAGCCATGACACATTACAAGGCCATGGTCAAAATATCGACTTGCTCACCGTGGTAAATCGCCTGCTCCAAATGTTTCCAACCTAGCGACTCGTAGTACCGACGAGCATCGGGCGTATATAGGTATAAACGGGTCAGTCCATGCGAACGAGCAAAGCTCACTAAATGCTCAATTAAAAGCCGACCAATACCTTGGCTACGGCGACCAGAATCAACGTACAAGCTAGCGAGCCAAGGCGTGTAATCCCTAAAGCCCTCCATATCGTCTTCTATCAAGCTGATAGAACCCGCAACGCCACCATTATCATCTACCGCAACAAACGTCGAAGGCACCACTTCCTCACAAATGGAAGCCTCAAGATCAGTGGCAAACGACGCCTCGGTATCGTTTGGATACAAAAACTGCCATTCATTAAAGTGCCATTTTGCCAAGATAGGCAAAGCGGTAGGAACATCTGAAAGAGGAAAAATCGTCATTGAGTACGCCAATCAAAAAAGTCAAATTATAAAATCAACGCTCCATTCTGAACAGGTTCAAACTACCCAATACCAACAACCTCACCCTCACAGCCGTTTATAGGTGTTTGGCACTTAAATCCTCGTCAGCCTAGACTGGGCAAATTTAAAACCACCCACCAATAAAAAACACGCCCTTAGGCGTGTTTTTTATATTGCTAATCCTAAACGCGAGCGCTTAAGCTTGATCTAGTGCCTGAGACACGTCCGCGATAATGTCGTCGATGTGCTCTATGCCCACCGAAATTCGAACCAAATCTTCGCTCACGCCTGCTTTTTGCAGTTCCTCAGGGTTTAATTGACGGTGAGTCGTAGACGCTGGGTGACAAGCAAGCGATTTCGCATCACCAATATTCACTAAGCGAAGAATCATTTGCAACGCATCGATAAAACGAGAACACGCTTCAATGCCGCCTTTAATACCAAAGCTTAAAATACCCGAGGCTTTGCCCTGAGTAATTTTTTGACAGCGTTCATGATCAGGACTGTTCGACAGCGATGCATAGTTAACCCACTCAACTTTTGGATGATTCTGCAAAAACTCAGCTAATTTTTCCGCGTTTTCACAGTGGCGATCCATACGCAAACCCAGCGTCTCCAAACCTTGAAGAATCTGGAATGCGTTCATTGGTGATATGGCCGCCCCTGTATTACGTAGCGGCACCACTCGACAGCGACCAATGTACGCGGCCTCACCTAACGCTTCGGTGTACACCACACCGTGGTAAGATGGGTCTGGCTCGTTCAAGATTTTAAAACGGTCTTTGTTAGCGGCCCAGTCAAACTTACCAGAATCCACAATAATGCCACCGATCGAAGTACCATGACCGCCAATGTATTTGGTCAAAGAATGCACGACGATATCGGCGCCCAACTCAAATGGGCGACACAAATACGGCGTGGCCACGGTATTATCAACAATCACAGGCACGCCATGCTTGTGTGCAATTTCTGCGAGCTTTGCGATATCGACCACGTTACCGGCAGGGTTGCCAATGGACTCACAAAATACGGCCTTGGTGTTCTCATCTATCGCTTGTTCGAAACCGTCGAAATCATCGTGCGAAATCATCTTCACTTCCACACCCTGACGCGGCAGTGAATGGGCAAACAAATTGTAAGTACCACCATACAATTGACTGGTGCTCACAATATTGTCACCAACCTCGGTAATACATTGAATCGCATAAGTAATGGCCGCCATACCAGAGGACACAGCCAACGCACCAATGCCCCCTTCCATGGCCGCCACACGTTTTTCAAGCACATCTGTTGTTGGATTCATGATGCGCGTATAAATATTTCCTGGCACCGCAAGATTAAATAGATCAGCACCATGCTGGGTGTTATCAAATGTATAAGACGTGGTTTGATAAATAGGAACAGCAGCCGCCTTAGTGGTTTCTTCAGACTGATAACCTTCATGCAGTGCAATAGACTCAAGTTTCATAGGGTTTCTCTCGTTATTGTATTCGTTGCGCCGTGATGATTCAGGCCAAACTATCAGACACAGATAACATACTCAGGTTCAGAGTAATTGGATTGCATTCAATCATTGAATACCACCAAGGTAAACCACTTAATCAAGCCAGTCGGGCGACAAAATAAGTAACGGACTCATTCATTCCTTCATATCTTCTATTACCACCTATGATCTCCCAAAACCTTTGAATTGGCACAACTGACACGAGCGCACACAGCCACAGCCAATCCGCTGTTTTAGCTTTCCTGCTTACAATATGTAGGCCCAAGGCCAAAGATTGGTCAACTCGCGCCACTGACTCTGCATTCAATAAAATGCCACACATTGCACAGTGACTCGAACGGTAAATTGCTTAACCTCTCGTCCTGCATTCTCACGAGGTCGCAATCACAGACATTAAAAACAATAAAAAGAGTACCCCATAAAATGAAACGACATTTTCAAAACGTTCTCGGCTCCGTCTTGCTCTTTAGTATTCTATCGACCACCAGCGCTCCCGCATCAGCAGATTTTATCGGATGGCTTAAGTGGTTGTTTAAAGTTGAAGCCACCCAAGAAGAACCTACTACACCAGAACCGACCGAACCCGGCGACCCAATTGAGTATCCAGACGGCTTGCGTCCCGCCATTTTTGTTGGCAACAACTGGGACGGTACCATCGACGTCATTGATGGTGACAGTTATGACATTTTAGGACGAATTAATGGCATTCCAGATTATCAAGAGCGCATGGAAGCCCTGTGGTCTAACCCAGCTGACCACATTATCTTCCTGGGTATTCGTCAACTCATCGGCGAAGGTAACGACCAATTCGTAGACGACATGTACAGCACTAAAGACGGTGAGTTACTCATTGTGTCGCGCCCGAGTTTTGCTGATGTCGTGGCCATCGATCTCACCACGGGCGATATCGTATGGCGCTTCGAAGTGGACGGCGCACGTTCAGACCACATGGCATTATCACCCGACGGTGAACAGGTCGCTGTGTCGGCCTCCACTGGCAACGTGGTTCACCTACTTAACGTGCGCACCGGTCAAGAAGAGGCACGCTTCCCCACCGGTAACTCGCCCCATGAAAATCTCTATTCAGACGATGGAAAAAACCTTTATCACAGCAGCATTGGTTACGTATTCATGCCATTTGATGGTGAACTGCTTCGCGACACCACACGGGGTGAGCGAAAGTTTTTGGTGTACGACACAGAAGCAAACAAAATCACGAAAGACTTTGATATTAAAACCAAACTGGAAGAAGCGGGCCTTGGCCACCTCAGCCCCGCTATTCGCCCGATGGCGCACACCCATGACTATCGCTATTTTTACTTCCAACTGTCGTTTTTACATGGCTTTGTTGAATTCGATATGGAAGAAGAAAAAATCACACGCTTAGCGGAATTGCCAAACCTTATACCCAATGTATTAGAAATTAATTACGTTAACGATTCCGCTCACCATGGTTTGGCCATGAGCCATGACGATCAAAAATTGTGTGTAGCCGGCACCATGAGTGATTACGCCGCCATTGTCGATCGCACGACCTTCGAATACACCATACTCGAAGACCTTGGTGAAAAACCCTATTGGGCCGTCAGTGATCGCAGCGGTGAGCATTGCTTAATTTCATGGAGTGGCACTGATCAGGTATCGGTGATCCACTACGCCACCGCGCAAGAAGTAAAACGCATCGACGTAGGCAATCACCCACAGCGGGTTCGTGAAGGCTGGCTAAAGATCGACTGGACATCTCTTTACTAGTTTTAACTCATGCATGCCTCCCATCTAAAAAGCCTGTGCTGACATCAGCACAGGCTTTTCTTTGTTTAGCACCCATAGAGCTTTAACACAGCTATTGGTTTGGGGTTCGTACCATGGCAATGCGCTCTTCTGGAAACGGCAACACCAAACGTTGGTGCTTAAGGGCATCGCAGACGTCAGGCCCATATTGATCAACCGACACCTCTTTAAAGCCATGCCTCTCATAGAAGGGTTTATTCCAGGCCACATGAGCATAGGTCGTCAACCACAGAGGTGCAGACCCACTCCACTCAATAGCCTTGTTCAAGAGCATTAAGCCAATGCCTTTACGCATATAACTGGGGTGCACGGATATTTGATCTAAATAGGGCTGATCATCGACAAAACCTAAAAGAATAAATCCAACAGGTTGATCTTGTGAGTCAACCGCAAAATAGCATCGCCCATTTTTAAATGCGTCTTCCCAGCGCTTAGATTCTTCCAAAATAAAGGGATGGTCGCTTTCAAAATCAAAGGTAATTCCAACCTGCGAAAATAGTGTATTCGCGGCCTCATCGATTTTAAGCAGAACAGCGTACTCATCTTTGTACGCTTGTCGTATCGTGAACGGATTCATATTCTATATTGCGCTAACAGGCACCAGACTAGTAAATTGCGATTCAAACATCTAAGTGCCTTTCAATCAATAAAGCCGACAATAAAAAAGCCCGTACAAATAGTGTACAGGCTTTTTTAAGAAAGGGCCGTGTGACCGCCCCGCCAGTTTCACTTAGCCAAGGCAGAATCAAGGACTGGCTACAACCACCAAACCTCATCCATGCCATGTATGGGACACTGGCGTTTAATGATCAAATTAACCCAATTCTTTCACCGAGGTGCTGCGAATAGCGTACATGATCAAAGCACTGATTGGGTTCATAAACGGAATAATTTGAATAATGGTTAAAGCCGTCAAAGCGCCCTTCTGCCGACGCGACACCGCCACATGCAACCAGTAGGTATAGGCAACAAATAACACCAATACCACTCCGATCGACACTAGTGACGTTAGGTTAATACCCGCTTGATCACCACCCAATAGAACACTAAAAACAACCCCTACCCCAGCTAAAATCACCGTCAACCAATTCAAAACCAAATAAAGTTTGCGCCAAAACCCTAGAGTCTTAAACGTCAATTCTTTTGTTTCGGTTTCTTGAATATCAGAGGTAGGACTAGAATAAACACTTTCCATAGCTTTATCTCACTTCACATTTTTAAATCAGATTGAACGCCTGTAAAAAGGCTGACGCATGTTACAACGAAATTACGCAGGTTGACTACAAGTCATCACTACTTAATCGCAACAAAGCTAAAACAACCTGATGAGTTACTGACTCGGCTTTAGCCTGTAAATTTTTCCGGTATCAGTAGAAAAGTAAATAAAACCGTCTGGACCTTCAGTTAAAGCACGAATCCGTTCGTTTAAACCTTCCAACAAACGCTCCTCCGAAATAAGCGTTCCATCAAGGCTAACGCCAACCCGATTTATGTGCCTCAACTTCAATGCACCAGCAAATAAACTGTCCTTCCACAGAGGAAACGCCTGCCCTTGATACAGCATCAAAGAACCCGGTGCGATGGAAGGCGTGTACACTTTATGGGGCTGTTCCATCCCGTCTTTATGAGTGGCATCTGCAACATTTTTCGGCCCCCAATACTCCTTGCCGTAAGAAATCTCAGGCCAACCATAATTACGACCCTTTTGTACGAGATTAATTTCATCGCCGCCACGCGGCCCATGCTCAATCGCCCAAAGTCGGTTGTGCTTGGCGTCATATACGATGCCTTGTGGGTTTCGGTGCCCATAGCTCCATATTTCTGCTCGCGCAGGAGCTTTACCCACGAATGGATTGTCATGAGGCACACTTCCATCGAGATTTAATCGAATCACCGTACCGTTATGGTTCTTTAAATCTTGTGCACTGGGGCGCACGCCCCGATCCCCTACGGTAAAGAACACATGGCCATCAGCATCGAAAGCAATCCGGCTTCCAAAATGACGACTCGTATTTGTCGCAGAGTCCGTCACAAACACATCCTGCCATTGAGTTAATGCGTCTTTCGGTTTAGTGAGTTTGGCTTTCGCTAACGCGGTCACCCCTTTGCCTTGAAGATCCTTTACATAGGTAAAATAGGTCCAACGCTCCGTTGAATAATTAGGGGGAATGGCCACATCTAACAGCCCACCCTGCCCTTGAGCATAAACGCTAGGTAGATTTTTTAACCAGTAGACGTGCCCAGTGCGAATGGATGCGATACCGACCGATCCATTACGAGTGGTAAACAAGAGATCATTAGGGTTTAGAAAGCTCATACCCCAGATCACCCCTTTGCCTTGTGCCACCTGCTCTATTTGAAAGCCAGACTGCATGGCGGTGGCTTCACCCAACACTTTCGCATCAGCTATCGGAGACCGGAAGAGGCAAATCAATACTACGAACAGTGCTTTACTCATATTCACACCTAAAAACCGACTCAAGCGACCTCTAACAAACATATATTGAAAAAACCTCTCGTTACACCCTACTGCTTTGGGTTTAATTGGTGCATTCCATAGGCAGCACATAGCGCAGAACGCTTACAGTCAAGAACGCTTAGAAAAGGCCATTACCCCAAATAATTATCGAACGCAGTAAAACAACCATCACAAATGTAAAATCAATCGCTCTATTACATTGCCTGTCTTGATTGTAGCGCCCTTAGGATACCTTCATATCCAAACCAGTTATTCAAAGGGTAGTATAAATAGGCTTTATTATTTTCTATTTCGATGCATTCTGGTGGATGACGCTCACTGCAAAGCTTTGAAGCATCCGGCAAGGGTAAACCCTTAGGAAAAGCCCCTAATGGGCTCAAGGACCTAACTATATGCCCCTTACCATAACCCCCACTCGGAATGTCCGTATCTAGCAATCGAATACAATATCGACCAAACTTGAATTCTCCCGTAAGCTTGAATCTATAAAGTACCGTATAACTCTTCCCTATGATTATATTTCCGGCCTCCACATTCATAAATCTTGAGAATTGGGAAACAGCCCTCCTCCTGAAACCACTGTATAAAAGTTTCATCTTCGCCAAGAAGGTCTTTGAATTTCTTTTTAAGGTATATATCCCTTACAAAGGAGACATATATAAACGGAAGGATGATTAAGCCAAGTGAAGTCCAATTGACATATCCGACATTCATTACTCTAGAATATCCTTTGGCGTGTAACGTCAAGTTAAATTGGCGATTGAAGCGCAGAGTAAATCCGGTCAATTTTGAACGACTTGTTAGGCATTGCCTTTCCATATTTGGTATGCCACATTGTTTTTTTTAGAATTTTTAACAGTGTACATTAATTCGTCCGCTATACTCATTGCTTGCTTTATATCCTCAGGTAATGCCTCAAACGTTACAATTCCAACACTGAAAGTTACAGGCCAGTTACTGTCTTTCATTCCTTTTTTTAGCATCTTACTTGCTTTGGCGAAAGCTGACTTTGCATCGTCAAGGGAAGATTCAGGAAATAAACACGCGAACTCATCTCCTCCTAATCGTGAGATCACATCAGTTTTTCTTAGGTTGTTTTTAAGTGTTTTAGCAACATTAATTAGTAACCTATCGCCAACAGAATGACCAAATGTATCATTAATGTATTTGAAGTTATCTATGTCAATATATGCCAAAGTAAAAATATGTTTATACCTTATTGATCTAAATATTTCATTTGCTAGCTCAACATGAAATGCTCTCATATTAAATGCACCGGTTAGTTCATCTCTGTTTGCTGCAACAACTTCAATCTTGTGTACTTTTTGAAAGTTAGTAACCAATATCGCTAGCAAAAGACAGGTAACAAGGAGGGAGACAGCTGAAAAAACAAGTAAATAATTATCGATAGGTTGTGTATAGGATAAATAATTGAATATAAGGATTATGCTGACTGTAAAAAATGATAAGAGAATACCCGCTTTATTACCACCATACCAACTAACGAGTAAAACTGGTAAAACAAAAAAAGGGAATATTGTTATTGGGGAGTCCAAGAATAAACTTAGTGTTGATAGCAATAAAGTAAATACTATTGAGATTATTAATACTGTGTTTTCAGACCGATTTTCGAGTGCTCTTAATAGTGTTTTCATCTAACACTAGTTCCGCTTCTATGGAGTACACCAATTATAGTAAAGATAATGGTCTAACGTTTTATTCATAGGCATGCGCGCTTTTGCATTTTTCGTAGTTTGAAAAATCTGCGCTAGTCCTTTGAATTACTTGTTATTTTTTCTCAA